>SESC01000601.1_pt1 | contig 12822 bp, 12 predicted proteins | sample 3171431 | NCBI WGS metagenome assembly SESC01 (sample SAMN06051868, study PRJNA518727) | freshwater metagenome | biome: subpolar coniferous forest; feature: holomictic lake; material: water; isolation source: holomictic Lake 227, 8 m depth | place: Canada: near Kenora, Ontario | collected... | reverse complement strand
TCCGGACCGAAGACCCCTTTGTCTATATCAAAAAACCTGGTGAAAAAGGGTTCATGGTAATCGGCCAGATGGAATATGAACGTGCAATCAGAGAATCGATTGCCGCGGTCATGACCAGGGGGGAAGCAGGACTTCTGGATATTATCAAAGGCGAACCGCTAAAGCACCGCGCCTATGCAAGAATGATTGCAAACCTTACCGGACCACGCATTATTCTGCCCGCTTCATTTCCCTACGGGATCGGGCATGAACTTGAATCACTCTGCGAGGTGACCCTTGATCCAGGTTCGGTTGAGACTACCCGGGCGATTAAATCAAACGAAGAAATCGATAAGATCAGGAGTGTCCAGGCCGCAACCGATATCGCGATGGAACGGGCAATTTCCCTGGTTAAAGCGAGCAGACCAATAAAAGGAGTACTCCATCACGACAACCATCCAGTCACTTCGGAACAGGTCAGGTCACTGATCCACAAAACCCTGATGGATTACGGGTGTCATGCCATCGATACCATTGTTACCTGCGGTAAAGACACCGCCCTGCCACATGCACTCGGCAGCGGACCCCTTATGGAATCAGAGCCGATTGTGATCGATACGTTCCCTGCCGATGACATGACCGGCTATTTCACGGATATGACGAGGACAGTCGTCAGGGGGGAACCATCCGTCGAATTACTTGAGATGTATAATGCCGTCAGGGAGGCCCAGGACCTCGGTATGACCCTTGTAAAACACGGGGCCCTTGGCTCATCAGTCCACCAGGCAGTTGTGGACCTTTTTGCCGAAAAAGGATACGGGACCAACACTTCGGGTTTTACTCATAACCTCGGGCATGGGGTCGGCCTCGAAGTCCACGAACAGCCAACCCTTGGTCCAGCCGGGGGGGCTCTCGCGGCTGGCAATGTGGTGACCGTTGAACCAGGGCTCTATTTCCGGGATACTGGCGGGGTGCGACTCGAGAACACGGGGGCAGTTACAACCGCGGGATTTGATTCTTTCACCCAATTTCCCCGTGAATTCATTCTCAGGTGATCATGATGGATGACGAAATATTTGATAAATACTGCCAGGCCGGGGCATTCGCTGCATCAGTCATCCGGAAAGGGGCCAAGGAGATCAGGCCGGGTGTACCCTACCTCGAGGTGATCGAGTTCATCGAAGATCTTGCCTCATCGGGCGAATCAGGCCTTGCATTCCCGCTTAACGTCTCCCTGAATGAAGATGCAGCGCATGACACGGCATCATTCGGGGATGAACGGATCTTTGCACCCGGGGACCTGGTCAAGCTCGACCTTGGGGTCCACTTCGACGGCTATATCGCGGATACAGCAATTACAATCGACCTTGGAAATAACGGACTCCTCGTGGACGCATCACGGGAAGCACTTTCCCGGGCTATTGAAAAGGTGCGCCCGGGAGTTACCGTTGGGGAGATCGGGGCTGCCATCCAGGCCGAGATTGAAAGCAGGGGGTACCGGCCAATCGCGAACCTCACCGGGCACGGACTAGGCAGGTTTGTCGTGCACAGGTCCCCGAGCATTCCAAACATTGCTATACAGGGCGGGGTAATGCTTGAAGAGGGAATGGTGTTTGCCATTGAACCTTTTGCAACGACCGGTTCCGGTCATGTGAACGAGAAGAGGAGGGTGGAAATATTCCAGCAGATTTCCCAGAAGCCGGTACGACTGGCGACTGCCAGAAAAATTCTGGAAGCGGTAAGCGGGCGACAGGGCATGCCCTTCGCAAAGCGGTGGCTCCCAGATAACAAACCTGATATCGCCATTGCGACACTCATCCACGCAGGGGTGGTGCACGCATTCCCGGTACTCTCGGATATCCCCGGCTCCCTCGTCTCGCAGCATGAACATACCGTCATCGTTACCGGGGACCACTGTATTGTAACAACGGCATGAGATATCCTTATCCGGTGTTAGATTGAATATTAAAGGTTACAGCCATGTCTGGAGACGACGAGACCCTGATAATTCTGGATGTGCTCCTCTGCGCAGAAATATTCAACCAGAACCCGAAACTGGATGTGAATGACCTTACGCCGGAGCATCGGATCATGTTCGGACTCGGCACTGCGTCCGGAATCAAAAGGCCGATTACGGTAAGCGAAAGTACAATCCGGAGGGTCCTTCAGATCCAGGACCCGCGCGGAAAGGTAGCAGACAACCCGGTGGTGATCTACGAGGAGTTCGGGCAGAGGTTTCGGATACCGGCGCTTGAGGCTGCCGCAAAATGGTTCATGGGTCACGGGGGCATGCCACATATAAAAAAGAACCCGGCACTGGCATTTTATTTTGAACAACTTGACTCTTCCGGGGTAACGTACCAGGAAGTAAAAGCATTAAACCCTCCATTTGAGGACAGCAGGTCGTATCTCGATGGAAAAATATCAGAGATAATCGCCGCCGACGAACGCCTGAGGACTGCAATGGACCTGATCATCATCAATGCACCTGATGAGATCGAGCAGCAGATCGACGACCTCGTCTGCACGTCGGAACAGAGAGATATCATTGCAAAAATGCGGACCGCAATTCTCCACCGTGAATTCCTGTTGAAGCACCGGATCCACGAGGTAGGAAAACTGTTATTTGTCGGTCCGCCGGGGACGGGAAAGACATCACTCGCACTTGCAATGTCCCACGCCATGCACATGCCGATCCTCGAGGTCAGGCTCTCGATGGTCACGTCACAGTACCTGGGAGAGACCTCAAAAAATATTGACAGGATATTCGAGTTGGCGAAAAAACTTTCGCCATGCATCCTGTTTATCGACGAGTTTGATTACGTGGCCAAGAGCCGGGTGACCGATGACCATGGCGCCATGAAGAGAGCAGTGAACTCCCTTCTGAAGAATATCGATAAAATGAACCTCGTGAAAAACGGCGTGCTGCTTATCGGCGCAACCAACCACCCCCAGCTCCTTGACGAGGCGGCATGGCGCCGATTTGACGAAGTCGTGGAGTTTTCACTTCCAAGTGAAGAGATGCGGGAACGGATCCTGAAAAAGGTCACCCAGTCTGTAGGCTGCGATTGTGATTTCCGTTACCTTGCTGCCCAGACGGATGGCCTTTCAGGTTCTGACCTCAGAATGCTTGTAAAGGAGGGCATCCTCTCATCGATTATGGATGGCAGGAAGGCCCTTCTCCAGAGTGATATTGAGAAAGGTATCCAGATGGTGAAAAGCAGGGGCGTTATCCGGAACCTTAACTGGTTGTAATATGCAGATTACGTTGCTGGGCACCGGGGACGCAACAGGTACGCCAAAGATCGGATGCAGGTGCCAGCAATGTACTCATGCGCACGACACAGGGATGACAAGGCTCCGTACATCACTACTCGTGGAACACGCAGGGAAGAATATCCTCATTGATTCCTCTCCTGACCTGCGCCAGCAGTTACTCCGGTGCGGTTCACCCCATATCGATGCGGTAATTTGGACACATGGGCATTATGACCATTTTATGGGATATGGGGAGTTCTACCGGGTACAGGATCTGCCACCTGTTTACGCCGCCCCACCGGTACTCGAGTACTGCGGCGGCATTTTTTCTTTCATGTCATTTCGCCATAACGCAATGGACACGTACGAGCCGTTCACCATTTCCGGTGTGACGTTCACCCTGGTCGAGGTGAATCACCCTCCGGTATATAGTTGCGGGATTGTTATCGCCTGCGACGACATAAAAATCGGTTATACAGCAGATACGCGTTTTGATATTCCAGAATATAGCAAAGAATTACTCTCCGGGGTCAACCTCCTGCTTGTTGACGCGCTGGCTCCCAGGGGCTACCATGTCTACAAACATATGAGTTATGAAGAGGCATGCCAGCTGGCAACCGATCTCAAAGCGGGGGATTTCCGGTGTGTCCACCTGAGCCATGCAATCCGTTGGGACCTGCCTCACATTGGAAAAGATGGGGAATGTTTCCGGTTCGACTGAAACCGTGTTATCGGGTAAGCCTGTGTACCGTTTACATTTCTGCCGCACCCGGGGGATGCGTAACAGGAGAAGAATTTTCATTTTCTGCTGATTATCATCTTAACAACCCCGGTAGGACGCAAATCCCGGTAATCCTCCTGCCATTAACCAGTACCCATCTGATATTCCACTAGCCCGAATCTAGGTATATTACCAATACCATTATGGGGGTCACATTCCCAATCATAGGTGAATGAATATTAAGTTGCTCGAGCTGGAAAAAGACAAGGCCAGGCTGATTATTCAGGGGGAGGGACATACCTTCATGAATACCCTGACGGATGAGATCCTGAAGGACCCTGATGTCGATGTGGCCAGATATGTTATAGAATTCCAGTTTTCAGACCCTGAACTTCTGGTCACCACAAATGGTAAAAAAGACCCGCTGGATGTTATCCGGGACGCATGCACCCGGACATCAGGGTATTGCGATGAACTTCTTTCCTTAATGGAAAAACAGTAACAAAAAAAGATTATCTTTTTTTTTGCCAGAGGCCGGTATAGCAGGCCCGACCCTGCAATTATTGCCCGCAACTACATCCCGGGTATGGTTTTGCCGTATGAGATTATACGGCCCGTTCCGTGAACACGATTGACCCGGATATCCTGGCAATCTTAACCTTCACCGTTTGTCCCGGCTTCGAATTTGAAACATACATAATGTATTTCCCCATCTTCACCACACCATCGCCCCGCTTCGAAACAGACTGAATCTCAACCTCAAGAATTGCGCCTTCCTGCAATTCGTTGGTGATTGGTTCTGTACGCGCTTTCCTCTTCTTGACCGGGCGGTGACCCCCGCAGGCATCACAACGCAGGAGGAGAAACCGGTCATCTTTCACGAGACGGGTATCAGGCCGGCCACATTCTGAGCAGATCACATAATCTTCCACATAGCTCCTGACCAATGAATTTATCAGGGTACTCTCGAATTTTCCATTAAATATCGCCCTGTTGCCATCGATCTTACCTGCAGTACCGAGTTCTCCCAGGAGGAACTTCATCAGGTGATCCTTATCGCGTCTCGCGACGTCTGCGATTTCCACGAAATTTTCGAAGACGGTAGTTTTCCCTTCAATATAGCTCTTGGGCTCCGGAACGGTAAACCGTTCGTGGGACTCACTGACCTCGGGCATATGTGAATATGCCTTGTTTAAAAGTGCCTCATACGATTCGACCATAGTTGTATAGTACAAAGGGCGTCCGAGGTAATAATTATGGGTAGATAGTACTGCCAGACCTGGAGCAGGTCTCATATGGTTTTGGAAGAACATGAGCAAGGAATATCACTCCTGTGTCTATTTTCCGCACAAGACCACCCTTCGTAGTGCGTGGCCACGATACAGATAGGGCCGGCAAAGCCCACCGGGCACCTCTCATGAAAGAAAAAAAGATTTCGGGTTTATTGCTTAAACTGTGGCATCATCGCACGGACTTCCGCACCAACTTTTTCAATCAGGTGGTCTTCATCCTTCTTTGTCAAAGCATTAAATACCGGGCGGTTAACCGTGTTCTCAAGCATCCATTCCCTTGCAAACTCACCGTTCTGGATCTCTCCAAGTATCTTCTGCATCTCCATGCGGGATTCGCAACCGATAACACGCGGGCCGCGGGTAAGGTCCCCGTACTGTGCAGTATTACTGACATATCTTCTCATTTTCGTGAACCCGCCCTCGTAAATCAGGTCGACAATTAGTTTTGTTTCATGGAGTACCTCAAGGTACGCCATTTCAGGGGAGTAACCGGCATCGACAAGTGTCTCAAACCCGGCCTTGATCAGGGAGGTAATGCCACCGCACAATACTGCCTGCTCGCCGAAGAGATCGGTCTCAGTCTCTTCACGGAACGAGGTCTCGAGTACTACTGCGCGGGTCGCACCGATACCTTTTGCATATGCAAGCGCGATCTTGTGTGCCGTGCCCGTGTAGTCCTGGTGAACGGCGATCAGTGCCGGGACACCCTTTCCTTCTTCATATTGCCGCCTTACCATGAACCCGGGTCCTTTGGGGGCAACCATGATAACGTTGACATCCAGTGGGGGAACAATCTGCCCAAAATGGATATTGAACCCGTGGGAGAACATCAGGGTTTTTCCCTTCGTGAGATATGGCTTCACTTCGCCCCTGTATACCGCACCCTGGTTCTCATCAGGAAGGAGGATCTGCACCACGTCTGCCATTTTAACGGCTTCCACGACAGGGTACACCTTAAATCCATCCGATGTGGCCGCGTCCCAGCTTTTTCCCGGCCGGAGCCCGATGATCACGTCCATCGCACTATCACGAAGGTTCAGTGCCTGGCCCCGTCCCTGGGAACCATACCCGATAACCGCGATACGTTTCCCGGACAGAACACTCAGGTCCGCATCTGATTCATAGTATTTTTTCAGCATGGTCTCTCCTCCTTATATTAGCAACCAAGCACATAAATATTTTATAAAAAAACTAATCAGTGAAACTTTTGGGGATATCCCTTTTGGAGAGCGATCAACCATTAAAGAGACAACTGAACCGAGATTCGGGGGAATTCTGCCGGATGTTCAATCAACATGCCCAGATATACGCATTAATCTGACCCGGGTAGGGGTTAAGAATGTGAAAAAACTCGTGGAGGTCTCGCGTCCCGACAGGCGCCCGGTTATTTTCATTTCTAATTTTGATGTTTTCGTTGACCTTCCTGGTAGTCTCAAAGGAGCGAACCTCTCACGAAATTTTGAAGTGATCGATGAAGTGCTCCAGCAGGCGATCGACGGTGATGTGAAGGAGATTGAAGAGCTTTGCAGCGTGGTCGCACGAAAACTTCTAGACCGGCATGAATATGCCGACCGTACCGAGGTGCTCATGCGGAGCCAGTTTATGGTGAAACGAGAGACACCAATCAGCAAGACCAGTTGCCACGAGGTCGTCAGTGTCCATGCAAGGGCTGTTGCCAGGAGGACTTTCCGGAGCCCCATTGTGAGAAAGAGTATCGGGGCTGAAGTGATGGGGATGACCGCCTGCCCCTGTGCCCAGAATATCATGAAAGAACGGGCCCAGTATGTCCTCGAGGACCTCAAGGTCGACAAGGAGACCATCTCGAAGTTCTTCGACGAGGTCCCCATGGCCACGCACAACCAGCGGGGCCGGGGTTTTCTCTGCATTGAAACAGACGACGACCAGCATGTAAAACTCGAAACGATCATCGATATCCTGAAGGAGTCAATGAGTGCCCCGATTTTTGAACTTCTTAAACGTGGTGATGAAAGTTATGTAGTCCTTACCGCGCATAAAAACCCGAGATTTGTGGAGGACTGCGTACGGGAGATGGCAAAAAAAGTCCTCGCGGAATTCCACGATCTCTCCGGAGATGCCCTGGTTACCATAAAACAGACCAACGAAGAGAGCATTCACCAGCACGATGCCTACGCAGAACGCCAGGCAACAATCGCCGAACTTTTTGTTGAACTGAACGGCGAAATCCAATAGTTTTTCTATTTTTTTTGAAGATATTAACCAATTTAACTACCGTTTCATTTGGTCCGTGAGACCAATTGTCATGTGCAGCTGGTTAACCACATTCAATAATTATGCACGGTATCACCCCATGATTTTACGGGTCCTGTCATCGGTATTCCAGGATAGAAGAAAACATGATCCGGGCCCCTATCAACCGCCTCCTTTCCTCACTGGCATGCTGTTGAAATGTCACAAAAATCATTGACCCCCCTTTCATCTGAAAACTGGAAAAAACACGGATTATCACTCCTCTCTTCCGTGAAATCGGCACCATCAGGAGAATTGCAAAGCAGATATATAATTGGAAGTGGTAAAACTAAGCTGAACGTACTAGGTACGGTCAAAAGATCTCCTTATAAGAGATTTGTGTGGATTACACCGGTATCGAATAATGAACAACTCAGCATAAGATGAGGCGATAATATTGTCGAAAGTTGTAGAGATTTCCCCAACCACAAGACACGAGGGACACTCAAAACTTGTCTTGAAGGTTAACGACGCAGGTATCATCGAAACGGGTAACTGGTGTTCCATTACCCCGGTGAGGGGAGTTGAGAGACTCGCCGTCGGTAAGTCGATGGAACAAGTCCCCAAAATTGCGTCCCGTGTCTGTGGTATTTGTCCAATTGCCCACACACTTGCAGGGATAGAATCAATGGAAGCATCGATCGGGTGTGAAATACCCCAGGATGCGTACCTCCTGCGAGTGATCCTTCAGTTGGCAAACAGACTGCACAGCCATGCACTGCATGATATCCTGATCCTGCCCGATCTGTATATACCGGGCACCGATACGAAGATCAACCCGTTCACTCCTGAAGAGCCAGTGCGCAGTGTTGCAAAGCGTATCCAGAGGCTCCGTGAGATTGGTCAGACCATTGGTCAGATCGCCGGCGGAGAAGCCGTGCACCCGAGCAACCCGCGCATCGGTGGTATGTACAAGGCATGTACCCCGCGGGCAAAGGCCAAAATGTACGACCTCGCCAAAGAGGGCCTCGTACTCGCCCACCAGCAGATGGACTTCATGATTGCGGTCATCCGGAACTTCCACAAGAGGGACTGGGCAGAAGTTGGTGGCAAGAAGATTGCAATCCCGAAGGACCTCGGGTTCCACAACCAGGGCTACATGGCAACACATCCGTTCTATGGAAGCACAAGCCTGGACGAGTGCCCGACCTGGGACTATGACCGCTTCAAGGAAGTACGGCCATGGGACTGGTACATGGGTGAGATGGAAGTCGATCTCGCAGACCCGAGCTACCCGATAGGCGGGACATCCCCTGTTGGGACAAAAGTGAACCCGCAGATGGAAGCCTGCACAGGTATCCCGATGTATGACGGCCAGCCCGTTGAAGTCGGCCCACGTGCACGTCTCGCAGTATTCAAGGGTTACGATGAGAAGGGAACCCAGGGTCAGAACATCGCCCGTGAAATGGAATACACGGACAGCTTATACGCGATGATGAATGCACTTGACGAGTACGACCCCTCAGGCTCTGTCCTTGCGGACGAGATCCCCTGTGGTGACGGCTCAATGGGATGGTCAGCAAACGAAGCACCACGTGGTACTGATGTTCACCTTGCAAGAGTCAAGGACAACAAAGTGCTCTGGTACTCAATGCTCGTGCCAACCACTTGGAACTTCGCGACCTGCAGTGCTGCACTCACCGGTGCACCATGGCAGCTTGCAGAAATTGTAGTTCGTGGGTATGACCCCTGTGTGTCGTGTGCTACCCACATGATTGTGATCGATGAAGACAACAAGTTAGTCGCCCAGAAACTCATGCAGTGAGTGTAACACATATGTTGTTCTCCGAGATCGTGATTGCAGGGTGTGGAAACCCCCTGTTCGCAGATGATGGATTTGGACCGGCAGTAATTGAAGAGATGCAGAACCTTACACTTCCCGACAATGTGACAATAATAGATGCAGGCCTTGGCGGCCCGCATTTTGTTTTTACGCTCCTTGATCCGGAAGTGACAAGGCAACTTGTGATCATCGATACGGTCGATTTCGGTGCAGAACCTGGATCAATAACCAAGCTCAGGGTTGAGGATCTGCCGCCGGGTTCGTATCGTGACGCTCATTCATGGGACCTGACCGAACCGCTCCATCGCCTGAAAGATGAGATTAACATCACGGTGATCGGGTGCCAGCCTAAACGTGTTTCAAGCCCTGAATTTGAAATAGGGCTCTCTGATGAAGTAACAAAGGCAATTCCGAAAACGATTCGGATAGTGTTAGAAACAGTAGGGGTGAATTATGGGACTTCTATCAAGTGTCTTCAAGAAAGACGATCAGCAGAAATCAGCTGACGTAGCAAAGGCAGAAATAACTAAAAAGGAGGTTAAGCCTGTGGTAGACAAGATTACAGTGGGCCATGTGCACATGAGTGGATGTACTGGCTGTCTTGTGTCCTTAGCAGACAACTACGGTGGACTCTTGACAATTCTGGACAAGTATGCAGACCTCGTATACGGTCTGACGCTTGCAGATGTTCGTCACATCCCAAAAATGGATGTCGCGTTAGTTGAGGGTTCCGTCTGCATTAATGACAAACTTTCAGTTGAAGAGATTAAACAGACGAGAGAAAAGGCAGCGATTGTGGTAGCCGTTGGCGGATGCGCCTGTTATGGCAATATCACACGGTTCTGCCGCGGCGGACAGCAAAACCAGCCGCAGCACGAATCATTCCTGCCAATCGGGGACCTTATCAAGGTCGATGTATATATCCCCGGATGCGCTCCGACTCCCCAGATGATCAGGAATGTCTGTATTATGGCATACCTGCTCCTGAAGGGCAGCCCGGAACAGAAAGCACTAGCAACCAATTACCTCAAGCCGCTGATGATGGCGGCACAGAAGGGAACAAGCGCGTGCTTCTGCGACCTGATGACCGAAGTGATCAACCAGGGTCTCTGCATGGGATGCGGGAGCTGCGCTGCAGCATGTCCTGTCCGTGCAATTACCCATGAGTTCGGGAAGCCCCAGGGGACAAGAGACCTCTGCATCAAGTGTGGCGCCTGCTACAACCAGTGCCCGAGAAGCTGGTTCAGCTTCGATGTGGTACCTGAATACGAAAGTATCATGGAACTCATTGATACGGTGATGAAGTGAGGTGACGAAAATGGGAGCAGAACTCGGTAAATACAAATCATGCGTTTCAGCGCGAAGCACCGACAAGGCAATCCTCGCGGGGGCACAGGACGGCGGTATTGTTACCACGCTCTTTGCATATGCACTCGAAGAGGGCATCATTGACGGAGCTATCGTTGCAGGACCTGGCGAACTGCCATGGAAACCTCGGCCAATTGTTGCAACAACCGTCGAGGAACTCCTTGCAGCCCGTGGGACTAAGTACAACATCAGCCCGAATGTATCACTCATCAAGGAAGCAACCCGCAGCTACGGTCTCGATAAAGTCGGTATCGTTGGCACACCGTGCCAGATGCAGGCAGTTCGAAAGGGCCAGTTATACCCAATAGGGCTCCGTGATGTAGGGGACAAGATTGCACTCGCAATCGGCATATTCTGCATGGAGAACTTCCCATACCAGAGTGTCGTTCAGCTGGCTGAAGACCATGCGGCAATGAGCCTCGACTCCGTCAAGAAGATGGAGATCGGCAAGGGCAAGTTCACATTCATGAGTGAGCGTGGCGCAGTAGTTCCACTACCACTCAAAGTTACCCACAAGTACGAGCAGCCAGGATGCCACGTCTGTCTTGACTACGTAGCAAATCTCGCTGATGTGTCCTGCGGTTCCGTGGGCAGCCCCGATGGCTGGAGCACGGTCTTTGTAAGGACCAAGAAGGGAGATGATATCTGGGCAAAGTCAGTCGCAGCCGGATGCTTCGAAACGAAAGCAATCGACTCGGTGAAACCAGGTCTTGAACTTGTCACAAAGCTGGCAAATGAAAAGATCGGCAAGAACCAGAAGACCGTCGATGAGAGGAAAACATTCGGTGTCGGCAAGGGACTCCGGATACCCTATATCTAATTTTTTTTCTTTTCGTTGGAGTTTTTGATTTTTTTCAAGGGTCCTGCTGGAACTGCAGGAAATTTTCTGTTCCTGCCACAGGTTCACGAATTCATGCTTTTTCGTTCTGTGCGTAGCCTAATGATTTGACTCAGGGATCAGGTTTACCCGAAAAATCTGTTAACTGATACCGAAGATCCAGTCGATAATAGCTCGTTTTTATTGAGTGCGGGCACTTGTACTAGCGATTGGACAGAGAGCATGACGCAATCCTTAGGGATAACTGGATGCGATGAGTGGATCCCCAACCGGATTCCGGAACGGCACCCAGGCAGGCCTTTTCCTGCCTCACTGAATGGATACCCGCAGAGATACCGGATCTTTTGCATTTTTTCGTAAAATTTTTGAAAAAAAAAACGAGGAGAAATGGGAAAGACAGTCCCTCTAAACCCTCAATACACGGATTAAAGGTTCCGAATAGCTGCTTCTGTCCCGGATATTGCCGCGTTCCGGAGGAGTTTCTCATCAAATAAGGCCATATCATCAGGGGCCTGGGCCGAACTCCCGAGGATTAGATCGGAATGGATTACGACCACCGTTGCCATTCCTATGCCGGGATCATAATTATATTTCCCGGAATTTCCAGATACGGTCACGGGGGTCCCGTTAATTTCTTCATAGAACCTGGCCGCGGCAGTCGAATTCACAAATTTATCAACAATTACTGCAAGATACGCCACATTGCCCTCGTAGGTGGAATTCAATTCAGGTTTATACAGGCCTTCTGCAAGATATTCCTCGTCCTGGAACATCGGCTGTTCGTGATCATATTTCAATTCCAGGGTAAACCCTGATACAGATGCCGGAACGACAAGTTCAGGTGCCTTTGACGACCCGCCAGACACTGTTGGGGTGACGGTTTTCGACTGGCCTGTAGTTCCGGTACAACCTGCAACGAGAATTCCGATACAAATTATTCCAATGATTACGAATGGTAACGATGACTTCTTCCACATTTAGTTTTCCTCTTTATTCATCCTTTCTTTTTTCTTAAAAATTCAGAATTAACCTTTCTTGGCAAAACTATAAAAAAATATTGCCAATTCACGCGCAACGGGTTGCCCTAGGCGTCTTTTTCCAATATAACCCGGCCAAATTCACGTGATGCATGACCATTAGCCCGTAACCCTGGCAATCCCAGATAACCCAGGGGGCGATAAAAAAACCGGGAGAGTACCTCATGCGAGGTAATCTGCAGGTGTCGGGACTGATTCTTTCAATCCCTTTCTCTTCCTGATTGCAAGGACTACTTCCTTGACCAGGTTATTCGGGACGAGTTCAAAACCGATAAATT
>SESC01000582.1_pt1 | contig 13032 bp, 10 predicted proteins | sample 3171431 | NCBI WGS metagenome assembly SESC01 (sample SAMN06051868, study PRJNA518727) | freshwater metagenome | biome: subpolar coniferous forest; feature: holomictic lake; material: water; isolation source: holomictic Lake 227, 8 m depth | place: Canada: near Kenora, Ontario | collected... | reverse complement strand
AATCAAACGGTAATGAATTACTCCGATATATTATCTTGTTTTGATAAGAACTGCCTGTTAAGACAGGTGCAATTGGGCAGTTGTATAACAAAACAAAGACAAGCCGCAGTAATTAAAAAAAAGCCTGCCATTCATAAAAAGGGAATTTCCGGAGTATTACTCTTCCCATTACAAGAGTGACATCCCAGGTCGGGATTGCCGGTAAACGGTGGAGTCGAGAGGAATATATGCCGGTTCAGTGACAAGATCGATGTCGGGCCGCATATGAGGGTATGTACCCGAACGTGGGCAACTGACCCAACGCTCTCATTTTGCACCGCTGCCGGTCACCCTTGTAAAAAGGTGAGGGGCATCACCCGGCCCAACCAAAAATGGTATTGGGATTGGACCCGATCTCTGGCACGGTGGGAAAAGAACAATTATTACTTCTACTCCACAAGCTTCTTCGCTTCTTCCATTGGTATTGCAAGAAGGGTCTCTATGTCCATATCATCTGCCCGACGAATAGCCATTTTCATCGCTATTTTCTCATTAGGGGCCTCAAATATCGCAACAGAATCGTATCTGCCAAGGGTCCAGTAAATACCGTGGACTTTTACCCCGTCCTTGGTTTCTTCTGTTTTTATTCGTTTTAGGTTTTCAGCAACAACCGTATTAGTCTGATTTTTTTAAAATTTCACCAGTGCGACAAAATACATCATTATCAATCCTGTCCTCATCGGACACGGGTGTGTAGTATTTCTTTTTTTAGATATGAATTTTTTTAAAATATTTACCGAAAAACTATTCAGTACGGGCTGGAAAAAGAGGCCAAGAGGGAAAAAAGAATTATCCTGTATCGAATCAAACAACAAGGGGGGTCAGACGGGTCCATACGGACTCCCTTCGTCTGCTGGCATGGCCACGAGCGTTTCAATTTCCATCCGGTCCGCTCGTTTTAAGACCAGGTTCATTGCTACTTTTTCGTCCGGGGCTTCAAAGAGGATTACCGTATCGTACCTTCCAAGTGTCCAGTAGATGCCCAGGTATCGAACTTGTCCTTTCATGTCAGCCTCTATATCCTTCAGGTTCTGGGCAACAACTTCTTTGCTCAGCTTTGTTTTGAATTTTACCAATGCAATAAAAAGCATAACTCACCTCGTCCCTTTGCAGGGCATTTGAAATTATGAGCTGGTGCTATAAATAGTCCGCGTACGGGGTTGTATATCCGTAATTATTTTTGGACTAAAAACCGCTAGTGATGAAATAATAAAAAAATGAGGCCGGAAATGAATTGTATCCTTCTCAATACTCTGTTCCTTTGCAACATGTGTTGGCGGTGCGGGATGGCAGGAACCGGAAAGCGGCAATGTATCCGGGGGAAGACGTTTGATTTAAGAGTCAGGTCTATGGAGGTTTAATCTCAAGATATAATCAATTTAGTAACGGGAATGTAATTGAGTGTAAAACAATCAGACAAAGAATTGCTCAGGTATCTGGAAGAACAAATTGGATTTTTACAACGATCTGCTGATGCCTATGATAAAGGTTTTAAGGGCGAAGCAAAACGAATCGCAACAACAATTCGGGTATTGTTGCATGACACTCGTCAATCTACCTCACTATTGACATCCCTGGGAAAAAAAGATATTAAATTTTACAGCACGGCATCATCCATCGATAACGGCACCGCAATGTCAACACATCGATTGGTTGGTTTAAATCGACCAGTAAATCGCAGTAAATCAAAAGGCACATATTATGCACCATTAGATGACAGACCCCCGTACATTGATATAAATAAAAAAATAGTCTTCCGCCAGTGGTGGAATGAAATTGTAATCATTGATACCATGAGAAACGAATTCAGCCGAAAAGACCTGGTCCTTTCTATGAGCAACAACAGTGGTAGATCCCACATTGATCCAGGATTAAACGATGCCTACGTGGCAATGACCAGGTATCATTCATTGGGCTGGACGGCATGCGATCCAAAACGAATGGACCGGGATTTGAGTGGTGCAGAATTGGCAGGCATTCGTCAAATCTGCCATGAAGTTTTAAAGTCGCTAACAGATGAATTCCCATCTTTTTTTGTAACCAATTCAGGAATGTGAGAGTGTATTCCAAAAAAATTGTTGGTAACGATCCATTATGATCGGCTCCCAGGACCCCTATCTGAAATTTTTTTAGTACTCCATGCCGAGGTCTTCCTTAAATTCCTGGCCCGGAAAAATTGATGCAGTTCTTGCAGAACAGGAGTGGGAATGGAAAATGATATGCTACAATCAATGGTTATTATTCGCCAAATTTAATAAAATCGTCACACCCAAAAAAATAGGGTCAACCCTCACCCCAATGACGGAAATACGTGATTCTGGTCCTTCAATCACACAAAATTATATATATTATTAGTAAAAGAGTACCATTTATCTGTTTTCGGTCAAGGTGGCAACCACGAAACAGTGCGGATAAGAGACAGTACCAGGTAGGAGTTGGTCACAAAAGACCAGGAATGGCTGCACATAAATGGTGATGTGAATGGATCATTTCACCGGGAATTCGCAGGAAGTGCAGGTGGACTGCAGCTCGCTCGTGAAGGAGAGCGGGTGCGCATGATACCAGTACACGCATGAGTCTGCGTGCTCCATTGCTAAAAGATCAGGAAATCATAGAGACCAAAACCAGAAAATCCGCACAGAGGAGCTGCCCTGTACCGGGAGGGAAAGGCTCACATGAAGAACTGTAACCGTAACTGGAAAAAAACAACCGGAATTTGGTACCTTGCACTATTTTTCTGCTTATTTTTCCTGGCTGGCACCGCTGTATCCGCTGAAACAATGGCGTCCGGCACGGAATTTATCAAGATAAGCGATGGCGGTTTCGGGGACCCGCAGAACAATTATGCATGGTCCGTTTCCGAGTTCAAGGGAGACCTGTATGTAGGCACGGGGCGTAACGTCCCCTACTTGGTTTCGCTTGCGATGAAGAAGCAGGGTGTATTCCCGGAAAACATGACGATCTCAGTCATCACACATCCTGGCGGGGCAGCTCCGCCGCCATTAATCCCCCCAAACCAGACACTTCCATCGCGTGAAGATGTAATCACGTGGTCAAATGATATGCGGCCGGAGATCTGGCGGTACCATGGGGACACATGGTCCCGGGTGCACCAGGCCTCCACGTTTGTCAACCCTTCGAACGGGTATACATATCCCGAAGGGGTCGGCTATCGTATCATGACCACGTTTACTGATACCGCGGGGAACGATGCCCTTTATGCGGGTGTTGGGTTCGGATTTGGAAGGATTCTCATCGTCAAATCTACAGACGGGGTCACATGGATGCCTGTGAACACCAGTAGCATCCCCTCGCGGGATACCCGGGCGATGATATCCCATAACGGGAAGATCTACGTGGGTACAGCCGATGGGATCTACGCATCCGGCTCTCCCTCCCCGTATACCGATACCTGGGAGAAGGTGGCCGACTTCCAGGTCGCCTCCCTCAGGAGCTTCAATGGTTACCTGTATGCCGGGACCGGGAATCCAACCGGGCCATCCGAAACGAATGGTTTCGAGGTATGGAGAAGTAATACCGCGTCCCCTTCCGGTCCAGGCGACTGGACACGGGTGGTCGAGGGCGGGGCTGGGGACGCATGGAATGTCCTTGCAGCCTCAATGCAGGATTACAAGGGGGACCTCTACGTCGGGTCGATGAACCTTCCCTTCGCGACCGGTACCGAGGGGTTGAAGGGGTTTGACCTCATACGGCTGAATGACGAGGACTCGTGGGACCTTATCGTCGGCAATTATCACCCGAAAATCCCCACGGTACCCCGTGGCCCTCCCCTGAGTGGCTGGCCGTCCGGGTATGCAAACCCCTTCAACCTTTATGCGTGGTCACTTGGGGAGTATGACGGTGAACTCTACCTGGGGACATTCGACATATTCAGCTTTGCCCGGTTCATCGGCGATATCCCGGGTGGAAGCGATATGCTTCTTGCAGCGGTCACCTCCCAGGAACTTGTTGATCCTGCCAACCTGCCGGAAGGGACCGGGGCACTGATGCCGGGGCTCGGGGAGTTAAAGCAGATAGGCCCGGTGAACGGTAACGGTACGTACATCATCCCCATCATCGAACTCCTGGGAAGAGAATTCGGGGGTGCGGACCTCTGGACAACCCGGGACGGGGTGCACTGGGTCCCGTTGGAACTGAACGGGTTTGGAGACCCGAACAACTACGGGTTCCGGACGATGCTGACGACACCCGACGGGTTCATTATCGGCACGGCAAACCCCTTCACGGGATGCCAGGTATGGCGCCGCTCCTCCCCGGACCATCCACCTGCCAGTATCATCGGGCTCCACAACGTCTCGTACCAGCAGGACTATATCAAATGGGCCTGGACCGATCCCGGATCAGCTGATTTCGACCACGTTATGGTCTACCTGGACGGGGAGTTCAAGGAAAACGTGCCCAAAGGACACCAGGCCTATACGGCATCTTCGCTCTGCCCTGATACCAGTTACGTTATTTCAACACGCACGGTCAGTAAGACCGGCTTGGTCAACCAGACGTGGGTGAACAGCACGGCGAGGACGGCACCGGACGAGAAGGGATGGAAGTTCCGGTCTGATCTCCACAACACCGGGATATACGACGACGGGGGTAAGAGGCCGGAGGGCGGCCAGCGGTGGAACTACGCAACCGGTGCCCCCGTAGATTCGAGTCCTGCAATCGCCGGAGGTATTGTCTATTTCGGAAGTGTGGGTAAATCGGTCTACGCACTTGATGCGGTGACAGGTACGAAACTCTGGAACTTTACTACCGATGGAGAAGTACGTTCAAGCCCGGCAGTTACCGGCGGTGTTGTTTATGTCGGTTCTGAGTTTGGTAGTTTGGTAGAACAGGTTTACATTGGTAATCTCTATGCACTTGATGGAGCGACCGGAGCGAAGATATGGAACTTCAGCACGAATGCCGGGATAAGATCAAGCCCGGCAATCGCAGACGGTGTCGTCTATTTCGGGTGTTATAATGATCATGTCTATGCACTCAATGCAACGACGGGTGCGGAGATTTGGAATTCACCCGGAGTATATGCGCAGTCCAGTCCGGCAGTCTCAAACGGCACCGTCTATATCGGCGGTGGCGAAGTGAGTGTTTATGCACTCAACGCAACGGATGGAAGCGAGCGATGGAGTTTCCCGACCGGGAATTTTATGGACTCCAGCCCAGCCGTTGCGAATGGTGTTGTGTATATCGGTTCATGGGATAACAACGTCTACGCATTGAACGAGACAACGGGAGCAGAGATCTGGCGTTACAAAACGGGGTCCCTGGTAACATCGAGCCCTGCAGTCTCGAATGGCACGGTCTATATCGGGGGCCAGGACAATAAGCTCTACGCACTCGACGCGGCAACCGGTGCATTCAAATGGAGTTACACGACAGGGAGTTATATCTTTTCCAGCCCTGCCGTTGCAAACGGGGTCGTCTACGTCGGAAGCTTTGACCATAAGGTCTATGCTCTCAATGCTGACACCGGAGTTTTGGAATGGATCTACACAACGGGTGGCCAGGTGTTTTCCAGCCCTGCGGTATCGAACGGTACCGTGTTTGTAGGGTCTAAGGATGGCAAAGTCTACGCGATCGGCTCTACCCCGGAGACACCCCCTGCAAGTATTATGGGTCTGAATAACGTCTCGTACCAACCGGACTATATCAAGTGGACCTGGACCGATCCTGTATCGTCTAATTTCGATCACGTGATGGTCTACCTCGACGGGGTGTTCAGGGAAAACGTGGCCAAAGGGGTCCAGGGCTACAATGCGACGTCGCTACCCCCTAGAACCGAGCAGGTTCTTTCAACCCGCACGGTCAGTACGACCGGCCTGGTCAACGAGACCTGGATGAACAGCACGGCGGGGACCGCCCCGACATTCTTCGCAGATTTCACCGTATCACCCGTTAGCGGGATTGCTCCCCTGACGGTGAAATGTACCGATACATCCATCGGAAATCCAACATACCTGAGTTATGATTTCGGGGACGGAATTTATATGACAGGTCCAAACCCGGTCCATACCTACCGGTTCCCGGGCATATACACGATTACACTGTCCATTATGAAATACAACACCACTACCTATTCCATGATGGGCAGCACCGCAACAAAACCGAACATCATTACGGTGAACAGCGCCCCCATCATACCACCGGTCGCAAAATTCTCCGCATCGCCGGTAACGGGGACTGCACCCCTGAGGGTTGCATTCACGGACCTGTCTACGGGAAATCCGACGTACGTGGTATACGATTTCGGGGACGGTATCAATGCAACGGGAGCTACCCCGGTCCATACCTACCTGTTCCAGGGGGTCTATAATGTTACCCAGTCAGTTTTTAAAGTTGACAGCACGAGTGGTTTGGTACTGAGTAATGTGTCTGTCCAGAATGGCCTTATCGTAGTCAACGGGGTATAATCCACAACTATTTTTTCCGGCCCGGCGACACTCTTCTGCCACCCTGTTTCAATATGCCCCAGGCTTATCCCGCTTTACCTCCCTACCAGAACAGGAGAGAACAGTGGACCATTTTTCAGCGGATCGGTCCACATAGTACAACCCTTACAATACCAGGGCCTCCCCACCAACCCCTGGTGCCAGATCCGTCCCGGCTTACCGGAAATTTTCATCCCGGTCGTTCCTGAATTAGGAGGTGTGCCCCATGGAGGAAAACGTGTGCAAACGGAAACAACACGATTTAGAAAAACCCCGGGTATCTAAAAAAAGTATCTCCTTTCTCAACCCCTGGGCTTACGGGGTTGGACACCCGGGTTCGTTTATCACCTTTTTATTTCGTTGGGTTTCATACCCGGCTGCGGCGTGATCACAAAGGTGCACCGGCCATCCCCTGAAGAATAACAGCGTTCCTCCACCACCGTGACCGGGCAGTCCATGTGGTACGAGAAGACCGCAGTGAGTACACCAGTATCAAATACACAGGAGCCATGGCCGGTGACAGGGAGGTCCTCGCATTCAAAACAGCCATGGACCTCCAGTGTGATCGGTCCGGTTCCGGCAAGGGTTATTGCCCCAAGACCGTGGGCCTGCCAGAACGCGTCCATCTTGTGTACCACGTCCTCCACAGTGTCGCCTGCTACCCGCGGGGCCAGGACCCCGCCGACCTGCCTGCCGGTCCGCTCCAGTACCGGGTCAATATTGATCCCCATGACCATCGCCTGCGTCCGGAAAACCTGCACACAGTAACGAAAAAAGGAAACAATGTCTTCATCCCAAAAGGGGGTGTCTTCTCCGGCACCATGGCGATTGTGGGTATGAACGACCCCGGCATCCCGGTCGGTGTTGGTCAGCCTGCCGATGGCATCGGACGAGAGCCTGATGATCCGCCTCCGGCTGTCGAGGGGATCGGAATCCGAGATGACGAGCCCGGAACCTACCAGGTCCCGGATATGCACCGATATAGTTGACTTGGCTTTCTGCGTACGTTCTACGATCAGGTCAAACGGGAGAGGGCCGGCTGACACCAGTTCAAGGATCTGAACTTTAATCGGGCTGTTCACGGCCGCCACGGAATCATTCGTGGAGAAGAGACGGACCTCCCCCGGTCCCGCTCCCGGTACCATCCCCTGCCATTTTTTCATTTATTCATAATGTATCGCAATGTTTATGAATCTTGTTCGCATACAATAGAACATTCGTATAATTACGAACTATGTGATTATCATGAACGCAGAATCCTATAAGATCGCTGAGGGCGTCTACTGGGTCGGGTCACTGGACTGGGACCTCCGGGCCTACCATGGCTATACGCTCGATGGAACGTCATACAACTGCTACCTTGTCTTTGGTAAGAAGACCGCACTTATCGACAATGTCTACCCTGGTCACTCTGCGCAGATGTGGGGGCGCATTGCCGATGCATTTGCAAAGGAAGGCAGGAAAGAACAGATCGATATCATCGTCCAGAACCACGTGGAAAAGGATCACTCGGGTGCGATTGTCGAGATTCATAAAAAGTTCCCGGTGGCGCCGATCTATTGTACCGAGATCGCAGAGAAAGGACTCCTGCGGCATTTCCCGGCGCTTAATGGGGCAACCTTTAAGCATGTAAAGACTGGAGAGACGCTTGACCTTGGCGGGAAGACGCTCGCGTTTGTCCAGGCACCGCTCCTGCACTGGCCTGACTCCATGTTCACCCTGTACGCGGAGAAGGGCATCCTCTTCCCGAACGATGCCTTCGGCCAGCACCTCTGCTCTGCAAAGAGGCTCGATACCGATATCCCCGAACACGTCCTGATGGATGCCACACAGAAGTTCTATGCGAACCTGATCGTGCCGTTAACACCCCTCTTTTTAAAGAAGGCAGAAGAGCTGACAGGTCTGGGCCTTCTTGAGCAGGTGAAGATGATCGCACCTGCTCACGGTCAGATCTGGACCGATCCGATGAAAGTAATTGGTGCCTACGTAGGCTGGGCATCCGGCTCGTCGCGTAAAAACAAGGTCACAATTATCTATGATACCATGCACGGGTCAACGCAGCAGCTTGCCCACGGTCTCGCCGAAGGGGTTATCGCGGGGGGATGCGATGTGAAGATGTTCAACCTCCATAACGATGAGCGGTCCGAGATCGTCAAGCACATTCTTGATTCGAAGGCGATCATGGTCGGCGTCCCGACTATCAACGATATGCCTTACCCGAGCATCGGGGACATCCTGTACTATCTGCGGGGCCTGCATTTCAACCGGACCGGCGAGCGGTTTGCCCTCACCTTCGGGTCTATGGGCGGTAAGGGCGGTGCCGTGAAAATGGTAGCCGAAGAACTGAAGACCGCGGGGTTCACGGTCGTCGGTTCGCAGGAAGTCCTGTACGTGCCGGACGAATCCGAACTTGAGACTGCGTTTGAAGCCGGGAAAGCCATGGCTAAACGCATTACCGGATAATCATTATCTTTTTTTTGGGTCATTCATCTCCACACTCCACTCCGTTCCGTCCGGTGCTCTTCAATCCCGCCCATGTAACCGATGCTACCTATTCCGGTGCGATGATTTCGCTAGGAATTGATACCAGAGGAGCTTTGAGAAAAAAAATGGCAACCCTCTTATGCCCGGCAAGCCTAAAGGGGAAGTATGGAACCGGACCAGGCAGGAACTTACCAGAAAAGTTTCACGCTCCTTATCATTTCAATATCTCTCGCCACATTTATGTCGGCACTGGATGGAACAATTGTCAATATCGCACTCCCTACGATATCTGACGCATTCAACGTCTCCACCAGCACGGTGAGCTGGGTATCGACGATTTACCTGCTGGTAATGGCCGGGTGCGTCCTGATCTTCGGCAAAATTTCTGACACGATTGGGTTTAAAAAAGTGTTCCTGTCAGGTTTCCTAATCTTCACCATTGGATCATTTGCCAGCGGGTTCCTCCCGGATTTCATCCATTCCTTCCCGGTCCTTATCGGTTCACGTGCATTCCAGGCGGTAGGGGGTGCGATGATCACCGCGATCGGACCCGCGATGGTCACGGCATACATCCCGATGAAGCAGAAGGGAAAAGCCATGGGTATCGTGCTTACCTTTGCCGCACTTGGGACGGCAATCGGACCGACGATCGGCGGAATACTCACGCAGTTCCTCTCCTGGAACTGGATCTTTTTCATCAATGTCCCGGTCGGTATTTGTGCGATTCTCCTTGGTGCAAAGGTGATCCCGGCGATGAAAGCACAGGAGCGGACAGGTGGGTTCGACCGGGCCGGTGCAGTCCTGATATTTACCGGCCTTGCCTCCCTGCTCTTCGCGCTTTCAGAAGGGCAAACCCTTGGATGGACAGACCCGGTAATCCTTGGTTCCCTGCTCCTTGCCCTCCTCCTGCTCGGCGGCTTTGTTTGGTGCGAACTTCGGGTACCCGACCCGCTTCTCGAGTTACGCCTGTTCAAACGAAAGAATTTCCTCATGACCAATACGATACTTGTCCTGCTGTTCTTCAGCTTTGCCGGAATCAGTTACCTGCTCCCCTTCTATCTCCAGTATGTGCGGGGGTATACCCCCTCGGTTTCCGGGCTCATACTAACGGCACTCTCGGTTGCCATGATGGGAGGTGGAATCCTGGCAGGTATGCTCTATAACCGGGCCGGGGGCAGGTTGCTCAGCATCGTTGCCGGAATTTCAGTTGTTGCCGGGTATTTCCTGATGACCCGTATCCGGCCGGATACGACCACCGGGTTTGTCGTTCTGTGCCTGCTCCTGATTGGCTTCGGGTTAGGCCTGATGCTGACACCGGCATCAAACATGATCATGAACTCGGTTTCCAAGAAATACCAGGGGATGGTCTCAAGCCTAACCAGCCTTGAGCGGTTTGCGCCCATGACAATCGGGATCGCCATTTTCAACATCATATTTATCAGTGGGATTAACGCCATTGCCAAGTTCAACCGGATAACAACGGAGCCCCCGGTAAAAATCAGGATAGAAGTACTCACGGCGGGCTTCGACCTGGCGTTCTTGTTTGCTTTTATTGTTGGCATCATTATCCTGATACTTGCAATACTTGCACACCAGGAGACACATCCCGATTACCAGTCCGTTGAGGAAGATACGCCGGCGACACAATCCGACACATAAAGAAAGGGAAAAATCGGTGTGTTAGCAATAAGTGACAAGGGCCGACCCCTTCTCCACCTCCGCCTCGTTGGATACCGGGGGTAATCACCATTTTTTTGCATATGAAGAGAACCTTTTGCGGTCAATTGCAGGTCTCTTTTCGGCGAAGGGATGCATACGGGATTACGATGGGGAAGCCAGGAAGAACCCGAATGAATAACTTTTTACACTTGAACGCCTAAAGTGGCTCACTTATAAAAGGTGATTCTGTGCGAAACCCGATAGTTTTAATTTTCATAGTAACGATAATTTCGGTCCTCCTCATTGCCGGATGTTCTCAGCCGCAGACCGTGGCTCAGACCCCGCCGCCAACGACTGCAGTGCCCACATCAGTACAAACAATACCCACGCCTGAACAAACAACGGTTGCTCAGCCATCCGTAACTGTACCGGTAGTCGCATCTTCCACCACGGCAGCTAACACTACCGTAACCCAAAAACCCCCCACCACGATTGCCACCACGAAACTTCCCACAACGGTTGCTTATTCATCAGACTCGTCCGATTCCCCGACACCTGCTCCCGATCCGAATGTTGTGATGACGGATACCGGGTTTATTTCCGGAATACAGGAGAACGGACTCCGGGTTTACCTCGGGATCCCATTCGCAGCTCCTCCGACAGGAGATCTGCGGTGGAGACCGCCCGCACCTGCACAACCCTGGGACGGCGTTAAGGAAACAAAGACATTTTGTGCGGCATGCCCCCAGCCACCGAATGCCAGTCCCGGATTAGTAACCAACGAGGACTGCCTGTACCTCAATGTATGGACCCCCGCTAACAGCGCCAACGAAAAGCTCCCGGTCATGGTCTTTTTCTACGGGGGGGCATTCGGAAAAATCGCCGGCCAGATATCAACATATAATGGGACAGCCCTTGCACAGAAAGGGGTCATCGTCGTGACCACCAATTACCGTGTTGGTGCTCTCGGTTTCCTCGCCCACCCGGAACTCGATAACGAGTCCGCAAATAACGTCTCGGGCAATTACGGGCTTTTGGACCAGCTTGCGACCCTGCAATGGGTCCAGCGTAATATCGGGGCTTTCGGCGGAGACCCGTCCCGCGTGACCATATTCGGTCAATCGGCAGGAGCGGAGAGCATACTTATCCATCTTGTCAGCCCGCAGAGCAAGGGGCTCTACAGCCAGGCAATCGTCGAAAGCGCTACCTTCTGGACAAAGGGGGCGGAAATTGATGCCCTCAATTCAAAGGCCGATGCAGAAAATCTTGGAGTAAATTTTACAAAGAGCCTTGGATATTCAGGTCCTGGGACAATGACAAATATGCGGAAACTGAGTTACCAGGTGATCGCCAATGCCACTCCCTGGCCTGCATCCTCGTTCCAGATTGTATCCACCCCTCATTTCGAGCCGACGATTGACGGGTGGGAAATCCCAGATTCCCCTGACACCCTGTTCGGTCTTCACCGTGAGTATGCTATCCCCCTTATGATCGGACACAATGCCAATGACGGGATCACTCTTGCTGCCGATGCAAACATGACCGTGCCCGAATACAGGACCTATATCGAGAGTCGGTTCGGGCCTGAAGCGGAGCAGGTGCTCAAAAAATATCCCGCCACTACAACGGAGGAGGTCCAGTTCCAGCTCGACCAGATCATGACGGATTACGACTTCAATGACGCTGCGAAGTTTGTGGCGGGATCGATGGCGGACCTGGATCCGAAAACATACCTGTACCGGTACTCCTACGTCCTTCCGGGACCCTTGCAGCCCCTTGGGGCATTCCATGGCAGTGAGTGCTTCCTGTTGTTTGGATTGGCAAACGAAGTGAAGGCTGACCCGGCAGTGGCTGCCAATATGATAGATCTCTGGACCCGTTTCGCCAAGACGGGTAACCCGAACGGCGGGATGAATGTGACCTGGCCACAATACACCCGGGCGGGTGACCGGTACCTCGATATCAATACAACCTCGACGGTAATGACCGGTTATTAACACCACCTCTTTTTCACGCCCTCACGAAAACTATTGCAAAATATATCCAGTCATGGCTATGCCCGGGATAAGACCCTGACAGACATTCCTGTCACGAATCCCGGCATTAATCCCCGGGGGTACCTTAAAAATTAAAAACCGGATTCCCGCTGCTGGAGCCCTGGAAAAAATGTATGAATAACTCTTTACGCAATAACACCGAAGAGGCTCATTATTGATGGTGATTCTGTGCGAAACCGGATAAAGTTTTTTCTCATAGCGATTGTAATTTCAGCGATTATTGTGGCAGGATGTAATCAGCCGCAGACCAAAGTTCAGACTCCGGACCAAACAACCGCAATACCCAACCCGGTTAAGACAGCTGCTGCTCAGCCATCAGTAACTGCGCCAGTAGTTGCAATTCCCAC
>SESC01000581.1_pt1 | contig 13033 bp, 16 predicted proteins | sample 3171431 | NCBI WGS metagenome assembly SESC01 (sample SAMN06051868, study PRJNA518727) | freshwater metagenome | biome: subpolar coniferous forest; feature: holomictic lake; material: water; isolation source: holomictic Lake 227, 8 m depth | place: Canada: near Kenora, Ontario | collected... | reverse complement strand
GTCTTTACCCGGAGATTCCCCTCGTATTCGAGATAAAAGGCAAAAACCGCTGGCCTTTCGGCTACGATATACTTCGCAAGCTATCTTACCCGGATTACTACCCCGTTCCGCCGAGTCAACCGCCCGCATCTCCCGGCTGGGGCGGCGCCCGATACTGATTAGGGTGGAGGCAACGCTTACTGCCCTGGCCCTGGAACTTGGGATGACCCATTTTGAGGTAATCAGCCGGCTGAACCTGCTCCGGCTCGCGCCTGAACTTCATGAGCGTATTATGGCCTTGCCTCCGACCTCACACAGGTGTCCGATCAACAAGCGAACGCTACGATATATCACTGTAATCCCTGATTTTGAGTGCCAGCAAATGGAGTTTAATAATCTAATCTCCCATCCAATTGTAGGAGCTTCCTGAATTTTTAGGCGCTTTCTTCTTCTCTGGCTGACAACTCATCCATCTCTGCTTTGGACAGCTTCGGCGAGAACCACCGTTGAGCTATAAATGTCGGCACGACTGTGCCTATAACCACTGCGACGAGTACTGAGAACTGCCCTTTGTCGATGTACCCTGCTTGGAGCCCATAGAGAGATGAGATAGTGCCGAATGTAAGTCCCGTGCTCATCAGCAGGGTCGTATATTCGGCGTGCTCGGCAACATACCGTTTAGCCACGGGCCAGACACCGATGAATTTAGCCGCGATTTTTATCCCGAACAGGGCCAGGAACAGGGGCCATTGGGCCGCAATTGCCTGCAATGAAACACTCATGCCGCCCTTAATGAAAAAAAACGGGGTTATCATGGCGAAGGCAACGACGCGGAGCTTCTTCTGGAGATCCTTATGCTCACGGAACATTTTACCCAAGTACAGGCCAAGAATGAAAACGGGCAGCACTGCGTGCCCCTTTCCTAATTGGGCTAAGGACATGAAAGAAAAGAGCAGGAAGAAAAGCAATTTAATCTCCGGCTCGATAACACGCTTGCCGTAGCGTAAAAATATACCGGGCAGCCAGCGCGCCGCCGCCGCTATGATCGCAATAGAACCCAGAATAAACCACAGTGTGTAAATGTTATATTCCGCAAAGGATAACGACAATGCCGCGGCGACCCCGAAATCCGTGACAAATGTCGCGGCCATGATTGTTTTTCCTATTTCCGTATTGGTTAGTCCGGTTTCAACCAGAACCGCATACACCACAGCCAACGAAGTGGTGGAAAGGGCGCATCCTGCTATGAGCGAGGCGTTCCAGGTCCAACCCGCGCCCCAGTAGCAATAGGCAATGGCGGCGATGTAGGGAATCACGAATGACAGTCCGCCGATAAGCAGACTCTCCTTTAACTTGTTTCGCAATATCCTGCTATCCACCTCCGCCCCGGCCAGAAAAGTCAGGAGGACGCCGCCGAATCCCGCGAGAAAATCCATCCAAGGCGCTGATTCCAGGCCGAGAAAGTTTCCAGCTATGACGCCAGCCGCTATTTCAATGATGGCGGCCGAAAGCGCAAGTTCAACGGAAAAAACACTGGCAATAAAAATCAGAAGCATTATACAGGTTGCGGCGTAAGTCATATCCATATTTATATCCTAAAAAAAAGACCCCTACCTTCATGGTAGGAGTCATCAGCCCCGTTGCGGGAGCAGTTCAGGCGAACTCCATCGCCTAGCTTTATTTTAGCAGGTTGTTTAAGGCGGGTTCAATGCTTATAACAAAAAATACCGTATATATGCCGTAATTCCCGATTTTGAACGTCAGAAAGAATAATTCTGTAGGCTTGGCGGAGTTGCTCTGAATGCAGGTAAGGATTTAAGTAGTCCGCCTAGAGTTAATGCGTCCAATCCAGCACCTTTACATCCGCCCCAAGCTTTTTAGTTACCGCCTCGATCATTTTGGCAGAATGTGGGCATGGAAACCCTATGGGATTCCCGTTTTTGATGCATGAGGCAAATACTATCATCTGCGCGCCGCGATCCACCATCATTTTAGCCCGCGTAACCGCTTTCTTGCCCGGGCATCCTCCGCAGGAAACAAAGCCTACAATCTCAACCGGTCCGGTTTGTTCAAAAGCGCACTTCCCCTCTTGGGCGACTTTGAAGTCGGTGTTTCCTGGGCACATGTCCTCCGTTTGCTGGCATCGAATGATTCCTGCTTTCATCATTTTTGTTTTCTCCGTCTGTGACCTGATGCGTGTTTATCTATGCTACAAAATTTCCAAATCCTCATGGCTATATTTGCGTTAGGTTTTAATTAATTTTAATCGCTTTCACCGGACAGGTCCAGACACACCCGCGCAATCGGTCGCATTTAGTTTCATCCGTTACCTTGCACTTCCCAGTTCCCTTGTCTAAATACAATATCTGTTTCGGGCACATGTTTACACACTTCCCGCAGCCCGTGCACAAATTCTCGTCAATGAGAACTATTTCATTCGTCATTGTTCCTCCTGAGCGGTAATCTCAAACGCGGGAGGGTTCGTGAGGTGCCGCTTTACCGTGCAAAGCTCGGTGGCTTTTATCAGCGCGGCTTCATACTGCTTCGGAAAGCCTTTCGGAAGTGTTATCCGCATACCGACTTTTTTGACCAGGTGCGAGGTTTCATCCCAGTCAAAGGAAAGGTCGATCTTGAAACCTTCCGTGGAAAGATTGCGGCTCTGCAGGAATCCCACAGCAAATATACCGGCGCATGTCCCTAATGACGCCAGAAATAGGTCAAAGGGTGTAGGGGCAGAGCCATCCCCGCCAGCGCTTTCGGGCTGGTCGGTCTTTATTTCAAAGCCGTGAAAGGACGCGTTGATCTTCTTATTTCCGCCAAAAGTTATTTCCATGTTTAATATCTCCTCTATTTTACATTCAGCACTTCAGCGATAGCTTTTTCCAGGCTTTCCTTCGGCAGAACGCCGCTTACCATCTGCGGTTTGCCGGTTTGCGGGATTAAAAGCATTGTCGGGATGCTCTGTATGCCGAACAGAGATGAAAGATGCTGCTCCTCATCGGTGTTCACCTTGTAAATATCAAGTTTTCCGGCATATTTCTCCGCCAGCTCAGCCAGCACGGGAGAAAGCATTTTGCACGGCCCGCACCAGTCCGCGTAGAAATCCACTATGCAGGGCTTATCCCCGGTGAATTTCCAGTCTTTGTTTTGTTCAAAGTCAAAGACCTTTGTTTTGAACGTGTCATTCGTAAGATTCTGCATAATCCCTCCTGTCTACCTGTTCATCGTGAATAACAGCCCTAAGAGGGCTCCCCATATAGTGCTTAAATACGGGTTCTTCACTATAGGGCACATGCCGGAGGCGCACCCAACGATCCTGTGCCAGAGATATCCCAGTATTCCCCCGCCAGCCACTCCCACGATAATTTTAAGATCAGACATTTCGGCTCCTCTGCATCTTTACCCTTCATGTATTAGACGCGCAAAGGGCAAAAAGGATGCGCACTTTTTGCTGGCCAATGATGAAACGAGGATGTCGAGGATGGGTAACGACTCAGCGGAAATCTTTGAGTTGTTTTTTTAGGAGAAGTCTTGCGCGATGTAGTTTCGCTTTTAACGCCGGTAGAGATATTTTTAGCCTGCCGGCCGCTTCCGAATTGGATAAGCCCTCTATGTCGCACAAGGTTATGGCTATTCTATAGTCCAGCGGAAGCGCCACCAAAGCGTTGCTTACCGCGCGGCTGAGCTCGTTTTTGATGGCGTTTTCGCTGGCTGAAGGCGTTGACGGATGACCTGGGCTTTTGTCTCCAGTCTCCGGGAATCTCTGAGGTGGCCGAGGTTTTGGCCTTGCGGAACCTTTGCCAGCAGTTATTGGCCGCGATGCGGTAAAGCCATGTGCCAAAAGCGGCATTTGCCTTGAAAGAGTTTATGTGTTTCAGCGCTGAGATAAATGTTTCCTGTGCCACGTCTGGGGCTTCTGACGGCATTCTGGCGCAGACGCTGGAAGCGATGCCGTAAAGCCGGTCCTTATACTTCAGGACCAAGGTTTCAAAGGCTTTATCATCACCATTGCGGGCGCGTGTTATAATTTCGCTTTCTTTTATCATGCAAAAGTTGAAGAGTAGTAGGGCCTTACGACTCAGCCTTCCCCGCTTCCGTTTTTTGAACTTGCTGCGACTTGTTCCGGATCAGGCGAATAGCCCTGTCCATCTTTCGGTATCTAAATATTCCGACCGTGATGGCGGCTATTCCTGCCGGGATACAGACGATCCCTGCGGCTAGGAACCAGCTGTCATGAGAAAAATGCACTATCGAAACTCCGGCGATCAGCAGCGTCACACCGGAACGCAGGTATGCAAGCAGGGTCCGTTCATTCGCCAGAAGAGTTCTGTCAATCGCAAGCTCGTCCCGCAGGATAAGATCGCTGCCATCGAAGCGTAAATAGTGGGAGTCTTTCATAATATGCCTTCCTTCCCCTGATTACAATCCCATAAAGGTAACGGCTATTCCGCAGGTAAAGACCGCGAAGCCAGCGAGAGCATGCGAGTATCGCTCAATCTTCTGAACCGGTAGCAGTTCAATTCCGCGTAACGCCGCTAAAACCATAACCATCATCGTGGAAATAGTGCATAGGGAGAATACCGCTGTTACGGCGATTACCCCGCTCATGCTGCTCTTGGCCGCCGGATATATAAGCAACGGGATAAGTGGCTCACATGGGCCGAAAACAAAGATCGTGAACAATATCCAAGGAGTGATGTTTGCTTTTCCTGCCTCATGGACGTGAGCGTGTTCTTCTGCGTGAGAATGATTGTGAACATGTTGGAATCCGCCGTGCTCATGCGAGTGCTCGTGTTCCCGGCCTGAATATGCCTTCTTAAGTCCCCAGATAAAATATAGCAGACCGAATATTACCAGCAGCCAGCCCGCAAGGCCGCCACGGAAGGCTTCTATTTTTTCAAGGCTGGTCACTTTCGCGCCGATATAAACACCGGCAAATCCCAGTATTACAGAACTCCCGACATGGCCCAGGCCGCAGACGAAAGTGATAACGCCGGTTTTCCAATAGGACCAGCCCCTGGCTTTGGCCATTGCTATAAATGGCACATAATGGTCAGGACCAAGCAATGTGTGAAAAAAACCGATAGAAGCTGCCGTAAGCGCCAGAACTTTAATATCCATTGACTCCTCCGAAGTGAATTATATTTCTATGTTAGCATTTTCTTTGTCGCCCAGGTCCCGGTGAGCAAGATGAGGAATACCGCCACTATCGTTGGGCCGGACGACAAATCCAGCCGCATGGATAGTTCAAGCCCGGCGAAACAGCCGGTCACGCCGAACAGCCAGCCGAATATTATGCGCCGGGATATGCCCGTCACCGCTATCATGGCCGCGACAGCGGGAATTATCAGGAAAGCAAAGACCAATAAAACACCTGCCACTTTAACCGAAGACGTTACTATCATGCCGAAAGTGGCGTAAAACACGAAATCCCACCACCAGATCTTCATGCCCTTGCTGCGTGCCGCCTCGGGATCTTCCGTAACCAGCAGCAACTTCTTCCGCGAGAACCAATGGATAAGCCCCATAACCGCACACAGCGCCGCTATGAATCCCAATTCTTTCGGCGAGACCGTAAGCAGTGAGCCGGTGAGCATCTCTTTTATCTCCTCAGTGCCTGTCGCAGAACGCTCCAGGACAATGAGCGACATTGCTATTGCTCCGGCATAGGTAATGCCAATAAGGGCTTCTATCGGGACTTTCTGGCGCTTGCTTCGGAACACCACGAACAGCAAGGCCCCCAAGAGCGTAAAAGACAGGGACATTAGATAATTCTGCACCGGGAACTGTTCCCCCCATCCCAACAGAACGCCCACGCTTGAACCAAGCGCCGCTACCTGCGCAAGTGATAGGTCCACAAAGATAACGCCTCTTCGGACCACATGATACCCAAAGTATGTATATGTCCCGGTAAGCACAAGGCAGACCAGAAGCGTAATAATCGCAAAGTGATATTGAAATATCATCATAAACATTACCTCCCTTCTATCTGAGCGACAATTTCTTCAAAATGCTTGAAATATGAATCAGGTTTGACATCGGAGCAAGAGGGCGAGAACTTGAATATCTTTATTCCGGTCTGACGCGCTAGGAATTTCGGCGAGCCGTCCGGAAAATAAGACTCCTGCAGTAGAATGGATATTCCATCCCGTTTGATTATCTCAACCAGCTCCGCGAGATGCTTCGCTGTGGGAGGAATGCCCGGCAAAGGCTCCACAGTCCCAGCGATGGTCAGGTTAAACGCCGTAGTGAAATATATCCAGGAAGAATGATAGGTGATGACTTTTTGCCCGGAAACTTTTGCCAGCCGGGATTTCCAGTCGGCAAGGTTCTTCCCGGCCTCTTCCTTGAAGCGTTCGTAATTCTTGTCGTAATACTGACTGTTTGAAGGGTCCGCTTTCTTTAATGCGGTAACCACATTGCTCGCAATGATTAGTCCGTTCGCCGGGTTCAGCCAGTAATGCGGGTTGCCTTCTGGATGGATATCCCCCATAGAGGCATCCACTTTGCCGGTCGGCTTCTGAAGAGCCGCTATCCCGTTGGAGCAGTCAACCGTGAGCAACTTGCTGTTGCGGGAGCCATCTATTATGGCGTCCGACCATTGATCTAGTGCCAGGCCGACTTTCAGATAGAGCGCAGCCCGCGAAACCTTTATCATGTACGAAGGCAGGACCTCTACAGCATGCGGGTTGGAATTACTCTTCCCAATAGAGAATACCTCCACCTTATCGCCACCTATATAGGAGGCTATTGCGCCTATATCCGGCAAGGCTGCCGCGATTTTAACAGGACCGGCGGATACCGGGATAGCGCCTGTAAGAATAACTGCTACCGATAAAAGCAGATGTTTCATAATGTTATTACCTCCAAAAAATCACTTAGAACTTATGCGCCTTATGCGGTCCCATGCTGAACAGCACCTGGAACATCGCGGTGTGAACAGCAGGGGAATTTTCCGGTTTGAAATGCTCATAACTGAGCCTAAGCAGAGTCGTCTCTTCCAGCAGCGAGAATCCGACAAAACCTTTTAGCGCTCGGTTGGTCAGGCTTTTATTTTCAATCGGCTGATATTGATCGTAAATAATACCCGCGTTCCATCTCTGCTTGAACTTCAGATCCGCAAAGACATAAACCCCCTGCCTTCTGATCCTGCTGGAATCGCCAGTGGTTGTGTCAACGACAACTTCGCTGTTATTATAGAGGTACTCACCCTGCAATGTCAGGTTGGTCAGGCTAGAGAAGGATATTTTAGTCTTAATATCCGCCCCGTAAACTCCTGTTTTTGCTTTCCAGTGGACATTATTGACGCCTTGGGTGGCAGAAACACCTATATCCAGCGGCACCGTGTCATTCAGAAGCACTGAATTCCCCCATCGGCTTATCCAGCCAGCCCTGGACTCTGGCTCGTCCGGGTGGAAGGATGCTCCTTTGAGAAAATCCACCGAGATATCGGACGCCCAGCTTCCGAAAGTCGGCAAGAGGTACGAAGCATGCGCCCCGACATCATTGAATCCATCGTCACCTGGAAGCATCGCAGACATGACTCTTGGGGCTTCAATGAACGGATAAGCATGCGGATGCACTGGGTTTAGCTTACCGAAACCTAGGCGGTATTTTCCCCCACGGAGCGCAAGTCCAGCTGGAAGTCCCTTGAGGACATCGATATATGCTTCCTCAGTCTGCAATCCTTCATCCCCTGCTGTGAACACGAAAAAACCCTTAGCATAGGGATTCAGATAGGAATCAAACACCAATTCCGTCTCGCCCAGGTCAAGCGTTGGCCTATGGGCATCCTGCACGGTTTTATCATCGTGGTATTTAAAAACAATCTGTCCAATAACCGAAATGTCCGGATTAGTCACTCCGGCGTATACAACGCCGGGAATAATCAAACCACTTAAAAATACAAGGCAAATTACACTTACTCTAAACATAATCGCTCCTTAAAAGAATTGATGTGTCACAAGAGTTTATTCCGATACGACACGGCTAGGAATATCGTGTGACGGGAAGTCAATGTTTAGAGTATGGGAGGACCGCGTGAAAGGACGGTATTGTAGAATGTGCTTTTGACAAGAACATCCGTAACAGGAACGACATTAAATAATATCGTAGGGTCAGCAGACTGAACTGTTACGCTATTTACCGGTATGACTGAAGAAGCAGCAATACATAAGACGCAGCTATCTGTGCGGTGGGTCGAAAGATCATGTGAGGCAGCATGGATGCCTATACCTATTACGGCAAAAATAGCCCATATCGCCACTAGCTTTTTTATACCGCTTAGCATATAAAGATTCTACTCATTTTCCCCTGAGTATGTGAAGCTGTTTTAGTCTAGTTGTTTTCGGCGCTCAATGACATCCAGGGCCACCGTGATGCCCACAGGCGTGCATGGGGTCGGCTTCCTTAAGTTTGCCGGACTTTACAGCCTTTGCGGCTTCTTCAACCGTAGATGCCGGACTGAGATAAACTTTTATCCCTGCGGCTCTCAGACCGTTTATGGCGCCAGCTCCCATGCCACCGGCCACCACGGCATCGGGCTTGGCATTGCCCACAGCTTTGAGCGGGTTACACATGCCGTGCTCGTGTTCAAGATTCCCGTTATCTATGATTTCGCATTTAAGCGTTTCGGTGTCGCAAACAGTGAAATACGGAGCGCTGCCGAAATGCCCGTAAACTTTCGCCTTCAACCCGTCTTTTGTTTCTGTAGGTATGCAGACTTTCATTTTGAGTCCTCCTGATGCTTTTGATTTTTAAAAATAATACCTGGCCCGCAGCTCATATCTGGCGTTGCCCGCTTTCTCGCCGAATTCCGTTTCGGGGGCACCGGCCAGGAACATGGCTTTAAGTCTAAGTTCAAAATTCGTGATGCGCGTCCACATTATTTCCGGCGAGAGTGAGAAACTTTTATCGTCTGCGTTTACTATCGTGGTCAGTGCCGGCGTAAAATAAAGGATATTGAACGGGTCCTGTTGTGTAGCACGCAGGTATACATAGTTGCGCATTGGGTTTACCACGCTGTAGCCGGAATTACCTATGTTTATTGCGTTTTGCATCTGCGCGGCGCTGCCCGTTCCTGCATAAGAGGCATAAGCGGTGTTTACGAAAGAAAAATAATCCATCATCGCCTCGTCCGAGAAGCCACCGCCGTTGTGATAATACTCGGCGATATAGGTGGCGTCCTTTTCGGTCTGATAGCGTAAGCCGAGCAGCCAGCTTTTCGCGTCAAAGACTTTTGGGGCGGTTTTTCCGTTCTTGTCGGTTATGGTCTGGGGATTATCCGCTATTAAAGTCGCTTCACCGTGCACCTCGAAATTAGTGGAGATATTCCGCGAGAAATCGGCCCCGTAAGCCGCGGGTTTGCTTCCTTTAGCGCGATAGAGCAGATCGATGTCCGTATCGTAAAACAGGAAATACGCCTTAGCGGCCAGGTCCAGGTGGTTTAAACTGCCGAAGGTGTTGTTGAGATTATCATAAACCGGCAACAATACCGGCGTGATGGACGCTGTTTTCAACCGCCCGTCAAAGCTTTTGGTATAATCGGCGGCCAGCACCGTGTAACCTTCAAGGGGCAGTTCGGGGTCGTCTGGGTTCTTCGGGCGGTCTACGAACGCCGCCGGGTTCCAGGCGTAGCCTTTGCCCCAGCGCATTACCTTTTTTCCGGTTATTATATCCGTTGACTGCGAGGGTTTTACGGATAGGTAGCCCTCATATATTTGCAGGTCGTTGTTCCAGCCCTGATAGGTATTGTTTAAATCGGCGTTGGCGCGAAGGTACAGCTTTGAGATCCCGCGCTGATAGCTCCCTTCAAGCTGGAGTTTGGAATTATATTCCGCTGTCGTCCAGGTTTTAGCGCGGTTATAAAATTTAAGCTTGTAAAACGCCGCGTTCCTGTCCTGGTCTATCAGCACCGGTCTGAATTCAGCGTAGCCGCCCAGGCTGTAGGGTTTTGTTTCAGTCTCGGAAACATCGAAAGAATAATCTTCCGCTGCACCCGGTGTTACAAGGCCGGGAGAGGCGGGAAGGCAGAGTAAAAAACCCAGGAAGAAATGCCGGCGGAGGCTCATCGCAGGGTGTCCACCTTCGGCATAAAGGTCAGCGTGAAGACCTCGTCTTTCAGTTCCCGCTTTTTTATCTTTGAGAAGATCATCACGGATTTATAGCCTTTATAAAGCGGGCTGTCGGTCTCTATCACGGAAGGCCGTACTATCCCGTCGCCGAAATCTTTAATTTCCTTATAATACAGTGTTTTAATGAGCATTCCTTTTTCCGTAAGACATTCCAGCTTTACGGGCAGTTTCTTCTTCTTGTCCACCCAGATGTTAAGCCTGTCATAGGCCACCGTTTTGCTCCTGGCCTTTACATGGAGAAGGTACTCTTCTCCCTTCTCTTCCATTTTCTCCACTGCGTATTCCGCGCCGAAGTCTATCTTGAGTATATCCGCGTTGTTGAATACGCCGCCGGTGGCGGATTGCAGGCTGGTGATACGTATGGGTTTGCCCACGTTGGGGATGTAGAGCCACATATTATCGCCCAGCCTTAACATCCCTCGGCCTTTATCGCTGGCCGGGGAAAGGAATACTCCGGCGACCTTTTCATTGCCCTTGCGTACCATGTAAAGGACAAACTCCTTTTTACGGCCATCCGGTTCGATGTTAATGAGTTTTCGGTACATCTCGTATGAGGGCGGCTCCAGGTTCCTGTCCACTTCCTGGAGCAGCGCGTTTCCGTCTTCTACGGCGTGCGCGACGGCGGCCATGAAAGCGAGCAGTGAAAAGATAAATAGTTTCTTCAGCATCGGGCTCTCCTATATGCTCTTTAGCGCTTTGACAGGCTCTAGCCTGGACGCTTTCCAGGCGGGCTGGAGGCTGCCGAACACTGCCACGGCAAGCACAATAGCCGAAATCAACGAGAAGTCCACGGGGTTTACTGATGGTGTTAAGACAAAACCCTCGCGCATACCGAAAGAGAACGTGATGTGCAGGAGCCTGACCCCGTATATCACCACGACGCTTATGATGTTGCCAGTGATAACCCCGGCCGCACCCAGGCACAACCCCTCCGCCATGAACATGGCAAGGATGGTGTTCGGCTGTGTACCTATGGCGGCGATGGTCCCTATTTCCCTTGTCCGCTCGTAGACCGACATGATCATCACGTTCATAATGCCGATGAGCACTATTGCCACGAGCATTATCTTAACTAGGAGTGTCATCATGTCTATCATCTTGGCAATGCTGGCGAACGGGGAAAGTTTTTCCCAGGTGTGTATTTCAAAAACCGGCTTGCCGTCTTTGGTCTTTTCCTGCGCGAAGGCTTTTGCCAGGGTGTTGAAAGCCGTGTCGAGCTTGCCGAAGTCCTTTAAGTGCACGGCTATCTCGCTGATTTCCGGCGGGTCCATGCGCAGCAGCTCCATGGCGTCGGCCAGCAGAATATAGCCGTCTCGCCCGCCGGGGCCGGGCGCGGTTTCTATAATGCCGCCCACGGTGAACTGCTTGCCGTTCACTGAGCCGTCCTTGTTGGTGGCCACCAGCACCACGGTATCGCCGGTCTTGAGCTTCATGCCTTTCGCCAGAAGTTCCGGCACCAATACCTCGCCCGGCTTCAGATTACTGTTGCCCTCTAAAACCCTGGAGGGAAGCAGCGGCGCGGTTTTGAATTCCTTTTCCGGATCTATGGCCGCAATGCGGATGTTGGTGGTCTCGGCAAAATTACTTATCATGCCGCCCAGCTTGATGCGGGTGGAATAAGACTCGACAAAGGGGCTGGCTTTAAGGATGGCTTCAGCCCGCGTCATTTGGTCAACAGTCAGGTTCATGTTCAGGGGCACATTCTCGACCGATACCAGATAGCCTTTCTTGTGTACCTGGATATGCCCGAGCATGGAATCAGTGATCTGCGATATGATCAAGGTTTTATAGGAGTTTGTCGCCGCCATATATACCTGGACGAACACCACGCCCACGGCGATAAGCGAGACTATCAGTAAAGACCGCCTTGCGTACCTGTGCGTATTGCGGACCGCCATTTTAAATATCTTAAGCATTGTTGCCTCCGGTGCGGGACGTGCCAGTGAGTTCGCCGTCCTCCAGCGTGAAGATGCGTTCGGCCTCGCCGATGATCTTCTGGTCGTGCGTTGAGAAGATAAAGGTCGTGCCGGTCTCGGCGCGCATCTTCTTCATCAGTTCAAGTATCAGGTAAGCCGTCTTATGGTCCAGGTTCGCGGTGGGTTCGTCGGCCAGCACTATCTTGGGGCGGGTTACTAGCGCCCTGGCTACGGCCACGCGCTGTTTCTGCCCGCCCGAGAGTTGGTCGGGATATTTATTGAGCTGGTCCGTCATGCCGACTTCTTCAAGCAGGGCCCTTATCCGCTTTTTGCGTTCATCTTCCGGCAGAGGGTTCACTATCATCAGCGGGTATTCGATGTTCTCATAGACGGTTAACACTGGGATAAGATTGAAGTCTTGGAAGACAAAACCTATATGCTCACCCCGGAACCGCGCCCCGGCCTTGCGGTCCAGTTTGCCAACGTCCATGCCGCACACTTCCAGCAGGCCGCCGCTGGGTTTGTCCAGGCAGCCGATAAGGCTTAAAAGCGTTGTCTTACCGCTGCCTGACGGCCCGACGAAAGCGGCGAAGTCTCCAGCTTCCAGCTCAAAGTTTAATCCTTTGAGTGCCTCAACCTTGGTCTCGCCTGCGATATAATCCTTGTGCAGATTCTTTCCTGATATGATAACCATGCAATCTCCTTATAAAACCACTGCGCCGCGCTGTCATTTTCCAGGTTTAATGCGTTTGGCCGATTTTTTGTTTCCGGCAAGGCGGGTTGTCTTTTTTGCGCTCTCGCAGCATCTCCGGCCGCCTTGGCCGTCATGCTTTCCGCAACCGCAACCGCCGGAGTGAAGTTTAACCGTGCCGCCAGTTATCCGTATTGATTTGCCGCATACCAGCGCATCGGCGATCTTCTGCCGGGCGGAGTTTATTATATTGCCGAAAGTCTGGCGGGAGACGCCCATTATCTTAGCGGCGTCCTCTTGATACATCCCCCGGG
>SESC01000579.1_pt1 | contig 13048 bp, 11 predicted proteins | sample 3171431 | NCBI WGS metagenome assembly SESC01 (sample SAMN06051868, study PRJNA518727) | freshwater metagenome | biome: subpolar coniferous forest; feature: holomictic lake; material: water; isolation source: holomictic Lake 227, 8 m depth | place: Canada: near Kenora, Ontario | collected... | reverse complement strand
GAGAATTTCCGCAGTAGGTTTTCTGTTCTCGGACAGCCTCCTAGTAGGTAATGAGATAATAAAGTCATGATCTGTGAAGCATTATTCAGCATGGCTATAGGGTCACGGCGGGACAAACCGTTCTTTTGGTCAAAGAACCCCACTTTATGGACAGGGATTAATAATTTATGGGCAATGCCTTATAGCATCGCCGTTACAAGAGGTTAATTTTTATTATTTGCCAACAGTATTTATCCCAAACTTTACCAGAGATCAGAAAATCTCTGGTATATTAGATCAGGCTATCAGTGCAAAGCCAATATAACTCCAAATAAGCAAAGAAACTAAGGGATCCCAATGTTCCGCTTCGCTATTATAATTTTAATGTTTGTGCTTGTTTTCATCCGCTCCGCTTTTGTCATAATATCCTCCAAAACAATACACGAAACATAAAAATGCCCAAACAATGTTGGGCATTTTGAATAGGGATTAACAGACTTTTTCAGGCACGTTTGATTAATCGAATGACAAAAAGCAGGACTATCGCGCCTACCGTAGCAGTTACAATTGAGCCAACTAGTCCGACACCCGCACTGATACCAAAAAGCCCAAATAAATAACCACCCACCACCGCGCCGATGATGCCTACAATAATATCGCCGATAAGACCAAACCCGCCGCCTTTCATAATGATGCCAGCCAACCAGCCTGAGATAGCACCGATTGCCAACATAATCAATAAGCTATTAATATCCATTGCATTTACCTCTAGGTTACTATTTTGTGACCGTTAATTTATAAACATCAACTACAGTATGGGCAATGCACCTTACAAGGCACTCCGAAGAGTGCCTTGCGTTGGGTTTTACATTGCTCCTTCTGAACCAGATTGCTGGATGGGCAGAGCGTAGCAATGCCCATCAAAACATTAGCCTTTAAGTTTATCTGTCGCGTTTTGGACAGCAGCACGTAAAGAGTGCCATGCACTCTCGGCATCGTCTTTAAGATGCTCCCAGGCTTCTTCGCCCTCTGTTGATAGCTCACTTAGTTTGGCTTTTGTTGCCACTACGCCATGCTCAAGTAGATCAACTTGCTCTGCATATTTTATTTGTGCATCAGCAGCGGCGTTTCCGGCTTTGGCTTTAAGTGCCGCCAATTTAACTTGCGCCAGTTCCAGTTCAGCTTCAACTTTTTGTTTATAAGCGTCTAATGTACTCATTGTTAACTCCACGTTACTATTTTCGTTTATTTACAAACATTAACTACAGTGTAAGCAAGGCTCCTGACAAGGCACTCATAAGCGTGCCTTGTGTTAGGTTTTACATTGCGCCTTCTGAACCAGTAAAGCTGGCACCTTGTACATTGCCTTTTTTGTCGGATAAGCATGACCAGGGCGCAGTCGCATCAGGCACTTGAATATTCACACCAATACCAGCCTGTGCACTCTGAACATCAATCACTTTCAGTTTGCTTGCGCTGATGCCCACTTTTTTGGCGACCGCTGCAAGACAGGCTTTTTCAGCGATGGCGGTCTCGCTATTGGCTTTACCCGTACTGGCAGGTTTAGCAGTGGCGGGAATGCTGACTTTCAAGGTAAAGGTGACTGGTTTTTCGCTATCTTTCGCGCCGCCCATTAAATAGACACGAATTGTGTAATCGCCATCACTGGGTAACGCCGCTTTAAAATGATTGCCTTCATTTGAACCATTAAAAATAGCTTCACCTGTGCTGCCTGGGGGTAAAACGTTGAAATAAGCAGCACCTTTACTGGCTTTAAAATCAACGGTCAAGGTTTGACCTGCACTGGCGCGTAAAACATAGTCAACGTCATTACTGCCTTGTACTTTGCCACTGACAGAGGCAGAACTTTTGCCTTTACCAAACGCGATTTGTTTAGCCGCTTCTGCGGTGAGTGCAGTGCCAGTTAATAAAGCACACGCCAGTAAACAAACTAATAATTTTTTCATGAATAACTCCGATAGTTGAGTGAGAATTTAGTCTAAATATGTTAAAGGCTGGAATTATCTACACGCTTCAGGTGCCGTGTAAACAAGGGATTGATAACGTCCGTCATCGGTGATTATAGAAACACAGCCGCCTGATGCAGTTTCTTCCCAGAAAGAATTTAAACCCGCACTTTTGCGTAGCACATAGCCGCGTCTAACCAAATCTCCTTCTGCCTGTCCTGCTCTGGATCCAACAAAATCGTTTAAAGCAGCAGGTGTTTGTCCGAGAACAGGTTGCGCTACGTTGTTATGCACTTGATTTTGGTTGTAATTCGGGTTTTTTTTATAGTTTTGGTTATTGTTATAACCTGTATTGGGTGCAGGTGTGAGACCACATTCCTGTGCATGTTTACTCATAATCACTTTCTCCAGTTAAGGGTTGTCTCAAGCACCAATTAAGCTTCTGGAGAATTATATTGTCTAAAATAGAAAAATCAATCCGTATAAATACCTATAAAAACTAACTTTAAAAATAAGCGGCTTTAGCATTCATAAAGTGTACTGACGATTTTAAATACGTTAAAAAACACACATCAAGATTACCAACCCTTAACTAATTGTTTTAATGCGCCTTATATGTTCTGTATCAAAAACCCATAAACAAGTTGGCTATCCAGAAAACAAAAAGGCCGAAAACAATCGGCTAACAGGCTATTAATTGCCTGTTAGCCGAATCATCTCCGGCCACTTTATTGAACGATGGTAAAGCGGTTAGCTTAATTTACCATGGCAAAGCTTGTACTTTTTTCCTGATCCACAAGGGCAAGGATCATTACGACCCACTTTACTGCCTTCTCTTACAAAGGGGTGCTCTGATACGGCAGCGGCCTCTTCTTCAGCGGCAACCAGTGACTCGTCATAAGCATCCAGAGCAGGCGCTGCGGCATGTTCAAAGTGCATTTCTCTTGGCGCCTGCATTTGCTCATCAATGGCCAGAACATCTTCTTCCTGCCGAACCTGAACTTTGAACAGAATCCCAATCACTTCATATTTGATATGTTCAAGCAGACTGGTGAACATTTCAAAAGCTTCGCGCTTGTATTCCTGCTTGGGATCTTTTTGTGCATACCCTCTAAAATGGATACCCTGACGTAAATAATCCATGGCCGCCAGATGTTCTTTCCAGCTGGTATCCAGCACTTGCAGCATCACCGATTTTTCAAAATGCTGTAATACCTCTTTAGTGATCTGGCGTTCTTTTTCTTTGTGATTCTGTTCCAGAATATCAATAATGCGGGTTCGTAAAGACACTTCTTGCAAGTTATGATCGTCATCCAGCATACGCTGCACGAATGTTTGAACATTAAACTCTTGATGCAAATGTTCTTCCAGACCTAAGATATCCCATTGCTCAGCCATCGTTTTGGGCGGAATATACTGGGTAATCACATTATTAACGACATCTTTACGTATCGCCGTGATAATCTCGGAAATTTCTTCAGCCGCCATCAACTCATTACGTTGCGCGTAAATTACTTTACGTTGATCGTTGGCAACATCGTCATAAGCCAAAATTTCTTTACGTATATCAAAATTGCGGCCTTCAACCTTACGCTGCGCATTTTCAATAGACCGGGTTACCCAAGGATGCTCAATAGCCTCACCATCACCCATACCCAGCTTCTTCATCAACCCGGCCACACGATCAGAGGCAAAAATACGCATCAAATCATCTTGCAGGGATAAATAAAACCGTGTCGAACCAGGATCACCCTGACGACCGGAACGGCCTCTTAATTGATTATCTATTCGGCGTGACTCATGACGCTCTGACCCAATAACATGCAAACCGCCATTGGCAAGCACTTCATTATGCCTGTCCAGCCATGTGCCGCGTACTTTTTCTTTTTCAGCGTCACTGGCATCTTCGCCTAACAGTTTAAGCTCGGCATCCAGATTACCACCCAAGACAATATCAGTACCCCGACCCGCCATATTGGTAGCGATAGTGACGGCACCCGGCATACCGGCCTGTTCGATAATATTAGCTTCACGTTCGTGTTGTTTGGCATTAAGCACTTCGTGTTTAATGCCTTGTTTTTTAAGCAATTCGGAAAGACGTTCAGAATTTTCAATGGAGGTAGTTCCCACTAAAACCGGCTGTCCACGACTAACACAGTTTTTAATATCATTCGCAACAGCGATGTATTTTTCATCTGTGGTCAAATAAACCATGTCACCCAAATCCTTACGAATCATGGGGCGATGCGTTGGCACAACCACAACTTCAAGACCATAAATCTTGTTCAGCTCAAACGCTTCAGTATCGGCCGTACCGGTCATACCTGACAGTTTGTCATACAAGCGAAAATAGTTCTGGAAGGTAATGGATGCCAGCGTCTGGTTTTCACTGTTAATAGTGACGTGTTCTTTCGCTTCGATGGCTTGATGCAAACCTTCAGACCAGCGCCGGCCCGGCATTATTCGACCGGTAAACTCATCTACAATAACCACTTCATTATTGGCGACGATATAATCAACGTCTTTTTTAAATAAGACATGTCCACGTAATGATGCGTTTAAGTAGTGCATGAGGCGAATATTAGCCGCATCATAAAGACTGGTTCCTTCAGCCATTAAGCCCTGCTCAAGCATTAAGCGCTCAATGCATTCATGACCTGCTTCGGTCAAATAGACCTGGCGTATCTTTTCATCAACCGTGAAATCGCCAGGGTGCTCATCATCTTCCTGTCTGGTTAGTAACGGAATGATTTCATTGGCTTTACTATAAATTTCCGTGCTTTCTTCAGTCGGCCCGGAAATAATCAGCGGTGTTCTCGCTTCATCGATAAGGATAGAATCGACCTCATCAACAATAGCAAAGCTTAAATCACGCTGGACTTTTTGTTCCAGACTAAAAGCCATATTGTCGCGCAGATAATCAAAACCAAATTCGTTATTGGTGCCATAAGTGATATCTGCCGCATAAGCATCACGCCTTGGCGCATGTTCCATTTGGCTGATGATGACGCCCGTGGTCATCCCCAGAAAACCATAAAGCCGACCCATCCATTCAGAGTCACGCTTGGCCAGATAGTCATTGACCGTCACAACATGGACACCGCGTCCCGGCAGGGCATTTAAATAAGCCGCCAAGGTTGCCATCAAGGTTTTACCCTCACCGGTTTTCATTTCAGCAATTTTACCGTCATGAAGCATCATGCCGCCTATCAGCTGCACATCAAAATGACGCATGCCAAAGACGCGCGAAGAAGCTTCTCTTACCGCTGCAAAAGCTTCTGGAATCAGGTTATCCAGTTTTTCACCTTGCGCCAGACGATCACGAAATTCCTGAGTTTTTGCTTTTAAGGCCTCATCAGATAACTTTTCGTATTCCGAAGCTAAAGCGTTGATCTTCTTGACCAACTTCTTTTTCTTCTTTACCAGCCTGTCGTTACGGCTCCCTACAACAAATTTAACCAGCTTACCCAGCATGTTTTTTTCCGGTGTGAATTTAGTAAATGATTGAATCAAAACGTTCGATTATATACCGTCTAATACTTTAGATATAGATAAAAACCGACATTTGACTATTTGGCCCTAACAAAGCCCTGTTAAAACCATTATTTTGGCATAAAGTAATATTTGGGATGAATTATGCATAATTCAAGTAAGCATCCCAAACAAAAACCGTTATTAATAATTTAGACGATTTTTACTCTGTAAAAAATCAGCGGTAATCTGACGTAAATTAATACCCGTTAAGATGGCTCCTAACGTCCTTAAAACCCGGCTTAGAATACCAGCCAGAGGGCGACGAGAGGTGCGATATTCAGAAGAAGAAGCCCAATTTTATAGAATGCCATGCCGGCATAGTGGAGCGCATCAAAATTTTCTCTTGAGATGAAAAACCATCGACTATGAAGACGATACAACCAGTCGTGAGCAAAACTGAACACGCCAAACCAGATTAAAAGGATCATATAATTAAAGGCAAGACTGTAAAGCAAAAGCACTTTAATAATATCCGGACTCATGGCAACACCTCACATTTTAAAATTTGAAAACCCCAATGACAGTAATCAAGCCGTAATTTTTCAGTCTGTCTCTTTTAAAAAAAATTAGGGGGAAATTAAAAAAAACCACTCCCGCTTTGCTTCATGCGAACTATCGACTACCTAACGCACACCTTCATCTCTAGGACTGGCTTCTCTTATTGAGCGCGTTAATTCTGCTCGTTGTCTATCAAGCACCAGCCATTCAATTTCCCGGCGTAAATGCTCATCTTTACTCTTGGTAGCTTCTGCCCGCAACTCCACCTCTTTAATTTCGGCCTCCAAGCGCATTTGATGCAGGCGGTTTTCATGCTCTATTTTTAAAGCTTCCAATTTTTCCTGTCTTTTCTGCCGCTCCAGTTGATGGGCTTCCTGTTCCTTAAGTTCAGCTTCCAGTTCCAGCTGTTTTAACCGTTGTTCCTGCTCTTTGCCTTGCAGCCATTGAAGCCGCTCTTTTTCATATTCCCGGGTTTCCGAGTCTCGTTGCAATTCTTTCAAAACGCGTTGATGTTCCAGTTGCTGAGCCTGTTTTTGCAGATCCAGTTGTTGTTGGCGAATTTGCAGGTCTTTTTGATACTGGATTTCTGCTGCCAACTCAATTTCTTTTAACTGCAACTCATGGTTGGTTTTTTCCACCTGCAAGCGCATTTCTATCGCATGTTGCTCAATGCGATGCGCCTCTTGCTCCTCCAATTGTCGCTTGATTGCTTCAGCTTCCAGTTTTTGCTTTTGTCGCTGAATTTCATCTTCCTGATTAATGGCTTCCAGCTGCTTTTGCTTATGCTCCAAACGCAACAATTCCAGCTCAACCTCCTGCCGAAACAATTCCTGCGCTTGTTTCTCGCGAAATTCAAAGTTTTTTTGCATCACATTGAGATAAACGGCTTCCTGAGTAAAGCGACCATCCAGCTTTTCGTCATCGGTAAACTCTTCAAAAACCGAGGTCAACTCACAAATTGCCCGGCACTGGATATGCTTTAAAATTAAGGTCTCATTAATGACGCTTTCAATCTGCCGTTCCATTTCCACCAAACCGGTTTGTACCCACGCGCCATCTTTTAGATAACTTAATTCGGCGTTCACAATGTCCTTTATAACACTTTCGTAACTGACTTTTATCTGCTGATTAACGGCAGGCAATGCATCCAGATTTCTTTCTACATAATTGATTGTCGGTTGAAAATGAATTTGTAACTGTGTAGTTAGCGTACAAAACCCACCATAAAGCCTCGTATTTATCGTCAAATCCCAATTTTCTATAGGCAGTGAATAAACACGATGATAAAAACGCGGAATAAAGTGTTGAGGCCGCTCAAACAACTTGTGATAAAAGCCCAGCTTGGAAATAACAACCCGTCTTTCCGCATCAAAGCCGGGATCCCAAAACAATTGACTGGATTCCAATGCGTTATTTTCGCCTGACAACCAAGAATCCAAAGGCGATAAACTATTATTCATAAGTCACCTGATTCTTGTCAGCTTGTGCAATCGCCAGAGACTGCGCCTTGATAGCTCTAAGCTGCGCCGCCATCCGTTCGGCAACCAGTGGGTAAAGATTAGGCGCAAACTCTACCGATTTATCATCAATTTTACGCAAAAAGCCACGACTCAATAAAAATCCGACGGCAAACATGCGAGACAAATCAGAATAACGTCTGGCGCGTTCAATGTCCGATTTTTCTATGATCATTTCAAGCTCATCATTATCATTGATTCTAAACTGAGTAAACTGTCTGATGCATTCAAATGCCAGCTCTTGTTCTTGCTCTGAAAGAGGCCCCGGTGCCGTGCTTTCCAGTCGATAAGACAATAAAAAAGTAAAAAAATCGACCATGGCCGCACAAGAAAAAGCAAACAGGGAAAAGTCATTCCACATGGCAAAGGACGGAGTTACGCCCTGAACAAACTGGGAGTAAGTCATTAATATTGGCGCTTGGGGGACGGTATGTCCGGCATTGGTAGCGAGTTGATTAAACTTAAGCTGCACTTCCTGCAAACCTGCCAATGCCTTTTGAAAATTATTTTCAGTATCAACCGTCAAGTGGTTCAGGCTGGTTTGTAACGTTCGTATATGTTCATCCAGCAGATGAAATTCTTTGTCCAGTTGATCAAATTCCGCCTTTTTAGCTTGATAGCGTTGATTATAATGCCGCCAGAAAGGCCCTTCGCCGACTATGTTTCTATTAGCAGGGGGAATTTGTGCATGTGTTCCAAAATAAGCTTGGGTCACATCAGTGTTCGCCTTTTCCAGTTCACTGTTTTGCTGCTTTAAAATATCACTTTTGGTTATCAAAATTGCGGCCAGATAAGTATCCACATCCTTGCGCATCTCGTTGATTCGGTTTATGCGTATGGTTTCGCTTTGAGAAACCTCATAAAACTTGAAATACGAAAAAGTAATGGATGCCGTGATAGCCACCAACAAAGACAACACGACACTTAAATAACGTAAGCGATTAGCTTTCCAGTGAATACCGGCAATTTCCAGTGAACATATAACGATAATCGATTGAATCGCAATGGTGATGATTAGTGCAATCCAGGGAACGATAAAATGTGACAGACCATAGTAGGTTGTAAATCCCGATGCGATACTTAGCATCAATACAATGGGAATCGACCATATCCTCAACATGCCGACAAACAGGGTCTGAATGCTATTAAGTAAGCTACCCAGTCCACCGTGGTTAATTTTAATAAAGCTTTCTTTGCCCATAAGAATTTATGTGGATATGATAGGTTGGCTCAAAATGAAGTCTATTTGATTAAATCGAGAAATGCAAACGACAATAAGTTCCTATTATAAACGGTTATGCCATCCATCGCTTAGACAACGCTCTTCAGGGCATAGCCAAATGAGTTGCCATGAATGGGCAAGTCGTCAGTCGTAACCTGTTTTATCCTTTTCGCGACATCTTAATGGCTCAATGATAAATTTGATTTGTGCTAATAACGGAGAGTATAAGCGTGCTGACAAAAGTCAGTGAGGTGCTCGTAGCAACAGGATTGCCCTGCTGCCACGAACGGGATGTCGGCTGGTCTATTTGACTGCGATGGCGGTGCGGAGGTTATCAAGTGTAACGACATTGGGCCCGTGTAAGGCCGCAATTTGTTTGACATCCAGATTAAGCAGTTGGACGTTCTCATACAAATTCACTGTATAAGGATTTGGTTTTGCAGTCTGCGGAACGTTGGCCGCTGTAGGCGTATAGGCATCTGCTTCGATCAGGATTTTTTCGGTTGGCAGATAGATCAGTGCGAACGCATCGTTATGGCCGTTACCGGCGATTGGATAAATTTCAATCGAACGTTTGCCGTCCGATAGCACATGCTTGTCGGTAAACGTTTCGAATGAGGCTGCCTTTTTAGAATGGGCAAGTCGATCAGGATTAAGCGTATGAGGTTCAGCCCATACTTTCTCAAAATACGGCTTATTTTCCTGATGCGTCACAATAGTCGAGCCTTCATCTACAAAGGTGCGTAAGCCGCCGGCATGGTCAAAATGCGCGTGTGTGTTAATCAAAAACTTGATGGGTTTGTTGGGAATTATATCCTTAACTTTGGCAATGACGGCAAGCGAGCGCTCTTCGTTTTGAGGCGCTTCGACAATAACAACATGGTCGCGCTGCTCAATAACGACGCTGTGATGCGTTCCGCCAGTAAGGTAGTACACGCCGGCAGCCAGCTTATCGGCTTTAACAGTGACCGACGATTTTGCGTTTGCGATTTCTTCAGGTACAGAAAATTCAGCCGACGGGTTTATTTTGACTGACGACACCTCGATATCTAACACAGGATGTCCGCCTTGGGTTCGGATAATATGCCCCGGAAATTGTACGCCACCAAAATCCTTGTAATCGGAGTATTTAGTTTCGACCAAGGTGTCACCCAGCACAGGATTATCGATCCAGGTTTGGACGCGGGTAACTTCTTCTTTGGCATTGATGTTGCCAACGTAACGATATTTGCCGCCCACGCTAAATGTCACCTCGGTGCAGCCTTGGAGAGGCTTGGAAGTCGCATTATTGGCAAGTGCCGCTCTCAAAAAGCCTTGTGGCGTTGCCCATATTTCAGCAACACGTTCTTCAACGGCCGCCGGCTGTAGCGATGCGGTTGGCGCTGCACCTTGAGGCGCATTGGCTGGACGCGCAAGATTCCAGGCAGTAGAACCACTAATATATTGATCAACTTTCTGTTCAACCGGCGCAGGACGCAAGCGGCCTGATTCTATGGTTTGGCTGCGGGTGATTTGTACCCGTGCAGCAGCCGTGACGTAGTTAATGTCGGCTTTATAACTGCTCACATCAAACGGGGGCCAAGACGATGCAGGATTAGGTGCCTGACCAAACTGATACCAACGCCCCGTTCCCGCATATTCAAGGGTTCTTATGTTGGCAACATCTAACGCCTTGGCAGATGACTGAATGGGTTGCGGATGAAAGGAAGCACATCCGGCAACGGTCAGTGTCAGGCCAATAATTGGATACCTCAATCTACTCATGTAATCTCCCGGGCAGTAATAGATCATCAAAAAAATATAAAACTTACATTGATGACAAAGCAATAGGCATACCAAAATTTTTTTTCACGGCACTAATTACTGATAAGGCCTTATGTAGCCTGGATTTAATGAAAACCGACCGCTTGGAAACCGAAGAACTTTTGGATAGAGAAGTGTTGATTAGCCAGCACGTTTTGTTGTTGTGCTGCACACACAGAGTCAACTTTAGATTGATTGACTTTCCCGCCGGTGACAAAGCCTTGCCGGACATGGGTGATAATTTTTTAAGATTTTTCCTGTGTCTTTACCTGTGATAACCAAACATTACCCTTGGACTTTATAGTGCCCGACAAAACAACGGATTTAAAGACAGAATAATAATCACCCCTGCATTAAATAGTTGACGAGCGCCCATGATGTGTAGTTTTATAGGAGACTTTTCGCCACTATCGCAACGACAGTAAAAACCGCCTTGGATTTGGTCTTTTGCAAACCCCATCAGCCGATTACCCTTGCCTACCGGCACAACTTTTTCTTAACTTTATAATATCAGTCAACTACTCTGCAATACTTCAAGAACTTAATAAAGCGTCATTATTTGATTTACATCGGTTACAGTCGGCCATTTATCAGGAATTATCCAATCCAACGCGGATTAATCAGATTAAAGCACGCTTAAAAACCGGCCAATTAATCAGCTATTTTGACCCACAGTCCAACAGCCTGATTGATGCAGTAATTCTAAAAGTTCAAAGAACTCGCTGCCTGGTAAGAAACATCAACGACCAAAAAAGCTGGAACCTGCCCTTTTATTATCTTAACCTGGATGCTATTGACGCTGATATTCAACCCGCCCAAAATGCCGTTGGCATACCCAAAAGCTCTTTAAAAATCGGTGCCAAAGTTGGCTTTAAAGATAAAGAGAACAATGACCTGTTCGGCGAAGTGATTCGCCTTAACCCAAAAAGAGCCACCGTTAAAATCAATGAACACTGCCGATGGCTAGTCAATTACAAAAACTTGTTTTATGTGATTGAGGGAGAACTTGGCGATACAAAGGAGCAGACTTTTATACCGCGTGCTTTGTAACGTGGATTTACCACTGGATGCAACAGATCGAGCAGTTTTTATAAACCGGCAAGGTCTACCACCTAAACGGGAATAGGTTAACAAAACCCGTCCGGCTTAAAGACACATCCTCGCCTTATAAAAATTGCTTGGAGAAATTAGCGATGGCAAGAGCGATAAGAGCCCCCATCATCCATTTTAGCAAATCAAGATCGGCATTTATGGGAGCAAGCTCAATTGGTTGGCATAAACTGAATTACCCGAGAGATTTCATCAATTCATGATAGTAGAATGTTTTGCACCGATTTTTTTGATTCCATTGATTTCGTTTTTCTTGTTTCCGAAGCTACAAAAAGATGGGCAAACGGTTTTTTTCATTTGCCCATCTTTAAATAAGCGTTTTATGGCAGGCAAAAAAGCCAGCTCACCCTTTCTTGAGGTTGTCGTATTTTAGGATCTCTTTTTTCGGCTTGAAACGCCTAATCCTAACAAGCCCGAGGCAAACAACACCAAAGCAGGCGGTAACGGCACTTGAGAGACATCATCAATTGATTTACCTGCGATTGTCGCACCAGCAAAGGCCAGACCCGAATCCCATGCCGTATCCGTGAAATTTGCGACACCCAATTGCAAGTGGAAAGTGCCTGCACTTGCAATAAGGTAGCTGGCATCAACCCAGCCGGTATAACCACAACCAGTGCTAAAGCATGTTCCAGATGAACTACCCAATGATGACCAATCTGGAGCTCCGGCAGTAATTGTCACCACTGCGGGGTTTATTGCGGCATTGATTGGCGACATCCCGAATCCCGGAACTGTGTTACCGGTAGGAGTAGTTCGTGCGGTGAATAACAAAGCCACTTCATTCATCGACGAATCAAATAATTTTGCCCATCCATAATCCGAATATCCGGCACCATCCGAGGTTATATAATTAAACTTAAAGGCAAGCTGTTCACCCGCAGCTGCGGAGAACAAAGGTGATAAAGCAGTGGATCCATTGGTGCTGCCAGTGTATCCCAGTGTGTTGCCTGACACTCCGCCATCGGTTGAAACCCAGTGGTATCCAGTAAAACCAGCTGTGGTAATCACTACGCCATCAGTGCCAATCGTGGTACCTGCGTTTCCACTACTTGTCCAGCCAGAAGCCAAAGGCGCAGCAGCGACCTGGTTACTTAGAGCTGATATGGCAACTAAGGCTGTTAGTGTAATAATGTTATTTTTCACTTAATATTCCTTAAAATTAATAATTTTTTTAGATTGCGGCTTTATAACTTTTTAATGATTGTAAGTTATGAAGTACATTTGTAAGTATAGACTACATTTGTAAATAATAGCTTACACACTCTCACTCAGGCAGGGGGTTAAGGAGGACAGTGTGTTCAAGTTATTTGATGCTCATTGCCAAGACCAGTAAACAGTGATGGAGCCAGTGCGGCCAGCAGGCAGGTCATAAAAAATCACATTATCCCTGCTAAAGGGATATTAGGTGGCATGTC
>SESC01000575.1_pt1 | contig 13073 bp, 7 predicted proteins | sample 3171431 | NCBI WGS metagenome assembly SESC01 (sample SAMN06051868, study PRJNA518727) | freshwater metagenome | biome: subpolar coniferous forest; feature: holomictic lake; material: water; isolation source: holomictic Lake 227, 8 m depth | place: Canada: near Kenora, Ontario | collected 2014-07-08... | reverse complement strand
GCGCCCCCTCGAGCCCGGCGGCTCGGGCGAGCGCGGACTGCTCCCGCATCGGCGTCACCCGGAATCCGCGCCCGTCGAGCGAGACGAGCGCGCGGTCGAGCCCGCCGACGATCTCCGCCCAGTCGCCGTCGGACAGGCCCGCCTCCCGCGCGAGCCGGTACGGGGAGAGCAACGACCGGTAGCGGAGGAACGGGTCCTCCTCGCCGCCGGCCGGGAACTCCCCGGGGGGCGCGTCGGGCACGAGCACGTGGTCCACGTCGTCGCCTGGCCGGCCGGCACCCGGACAGCGGAACGGCAGGGCCCGCGCGGGATCGACGACGGCGCCGCACCCGTGGCAGGTGAAGCGGACGGGCGGCCCGTCCATGCCGGCTACGCCGCCCCCGCGCCGCTCTTCGCGTTGAAGTCGGCGATCATCCGGTCCCAGGCCGGGACCAGGTCGAGGAGCCCGTCCCAGAAGGACTGCGAGAGGCGCGCGTTGAACTCCTCCACGGAGACCCCCTGCTGCTCCACCCAGGTGAAGTAGCCCAGGTTGAAGATCCGCTTCCGATCGACGTGGGTGAGCTCGAGCAGGTCATCGGTGGTGGCGGCGGCGAGCGACTGGCCGAAGGTCTCGCCGGCGGAGACGGTGTCGAAGCGCCCCTGGAAGTGGTGACGCAGCGCCTTCTCCGCCTCGCTGCCGTAGAGCGCGGCGCCGTCGGTGGCCACCGTGAGGATCACGTCGTCGGGCCCGAGCTCGAGGTACTTCGCCGTCTTGATGGCGGCCAGCATGTTGCAGATCCCGGAGAGCCCCAGGTGGGAGAGGTTCGCGACCAGCGCCGGATCGAGGCCGTGCCGCTCCACGAGGTAGCGGCGCCCCACCTCGGTGTTGAAGAGCACGAAGAGCGTGTCGGTGGCCCGGTCGCTCACCGCCGTCACCACGTCGGTGTTCATGACGTTGTGGATGTAGGGCACGTGCTTGTCGCCGATGCCCTGGATGTTGTGCTCGCCGAAGCCGTTGTAGAGGAGCGTGGGGCATTCGGCGGCCTCGACGGCGACGATCTTCGCGCCGAGCGCCTTCTTGAGGTGGTCGCCTGCGGCCAGCGTCCCCCCGGAACCCGACGCCGAGACGTAGGCGGCGAGCCTCGAGCCCGGCCGACCCTCGGCGAGCTTGCGGTAGATGCGCTCGAGCGCGGCGCCGGTGACGGTGCGGTGGACGACGTAGTTCCCGAACTCGCAGAACTGGTTGAAGATGATGTTGGCCGGGTCGCGGTCCATGGCCGCGCAGGTGTCGTAGATCTCCTTCACGTTGCTCTCGGACCCCGGGGTCCGGACGATGTCGGAGGGATCTCCCACCCAGCGGTCGAGCCAGTCGAAGCGCTCCTGGCTCATGTTCTCCGGGAGCACGGCGACGCCGCGGCAGCCCAGGATCCGGGAGATGGCCACGCCGCCGCGGCAATAGTTTCCGGTGGAGGGCCAGACGGCGCGGTGGCGGGTGGGGTCGAACTGGCCCGTGACCACCCGGGGCACGAGGCACCCGTACGCCGCCAGGACTTTGTGGGCGTTGATCATCGGGAAGCGGTCGCCGAGCGCGAGCACGACCCGCGCCTTCACTCCGGTGAGGGCGCTGGGCAACTCGAGGAATCCGGGGACATCGGCCACGGCGCGGCGGGATGCGTCGTTGAACCAGTGCACCCGGAAGAGGTTCAGCGGGTGGGCGGTGTCGGGATCGACCGAGGGGAGCTTCGACCGGATGGCGGCGGGGATGGTCCCGGGGTCCTTCAGCTGGCCGAGGGTGGGGAGCACGACCCCCGCCTCGCGGAAGCGCTTCACCGTGCGCTCGTAGGTGTCCTTGTCCACGACCGCCTGCTCCAGTCCCAGCCGCGCCATGTGAACGCCCCTTCCCGATGTCCCTACCGGATCGATTCCATTCGCTGCCAGAGCCGGACGGCCTCCCGCTGCGCCGTCCGTGTGATCTCGTCCGGATCGCCCGTGACGAGCCGCCCGTCCTCTACCACGACGCGCCCGTCCACGACGACGTGGCGAACGCCCCTTCCATCCCGTACCACGACGTCGGCGAGGGCCCCCTCCGCGAGAGGCGCCGGAGCCGCGCCGAAGGCCCCGGCGACGAGCGCATGCCCTGCCGCCAGCCGGCCCGCCGCCCTTTCATCCCCGGCGTCGCCGGCGAGCCGCAGGAGCGCCGCCTCCTCCACCGCCATGTCGGCGACCCAGCCGTCGGTGCCGAGCGCCACGCGCTCCCCGAAGCGGAGCGCCCGGGGGTAGCCGACCCGGTTCCCCTCGTTCGAGCGGGGGTTCTGGACGAGCCAGAGCCCCGCGCGGTTCACGAGCTCGACCTCCTCCGGCGAGAGGTGGACGCCGTGCGCCAGGATCGAGCCGGGCGGGAGGGCGTCCTGCGCCAGCATCCGCTCGAGCGGCCCCGGCGCGCCGCGCCCCCGCGCGTCCAGTACGTCGGCCATGTCCTCGGCCACGTGGACGTGGACAACGGTGCCGAGTTCCCGGGCGAGCCGGCCGGCCTCGCGAAGCGTCCCGTCCGAGACGGTGAAGCTCGCGTGCAGGCCGACGAGGGGACGGCGGGTGGGCGAGGGGGCGATGCGGCGGCACTCCTCGAGACCGCGCCGGGCCTCGGCGGGGCCGCCATTCCGCTCGGTGGCGCCGTAGCAGAGGAGGGATCGGATGCCGAGCTCCTCGCAGGCCCGCGCCAGCACCTCGAGCGACCCCTCGATGAACTCCGGCGACTCATGGTGATCGACGACGGTGGTGGTGCCGGCGAGGAGAGCCCGGGCCACCGCGTCCCGGGCCGCGGCGCGCAGGCTCTCCGCGTCGAGGGCCCGGTCGAGGCGCCACCAGACCCGCTCGAGGATCTGGAGGAAGCTCCCCGGCGGAGGGGCGGGCGGAGGCATCCCGAAAGGGACGAGCCCGCTGTAGAGGTGCGTGTGGGCGCAGACCGCGCCCGGAACGACGTCGGCGCCGGTGCAGTCCAGGCGGCGCGCGCCGGGCTCCCCGGTCGTCACCACCCGCCCGCCAGCGACGGCCACCGTCGTGCCCGAACGGTCGGGGCCGATGAGGAGGGGCTCGCTCAGGCCGGGTCCCTCGGGAAGATGGATTGGACCCGGCGCACGGTCCCGCAGTATCAGGGGAAGGGCGGGCTCGTTCAAGGGAGACCGGACTCGTCGATCGGGGAGGATCGGGATGGCGGCGACCTGGATAGCCGGGGGCACGGTGGTGACCGAGGAGGGGCGGCGGCGCGCCGACCTGCTCGTCCGGGACGGCGTCGTCGCAGCGGTCGGGCTGTCGCTCGACGTGCCCGCCGGGGCCGCGCGGATCGACGCGGGCGGCTGCCTCGTCATGCCGGGCGGCATCGACCCGCACACCCACATGCAGCTCCCCACCATGGGCACGGTGGTCGCGGACGATTTCGCGAGCGGAACCGCCGCGGCCGCCGCCGGAGGCACCACCACCATCCTCGACTTCGTCGGGCCGGAACGGGGCCAGTCCCCCGTGGAGGCGCTCGACACCTGGCGGGGGTGGGCCTCCCGCTCCACCATCGACTACGGGTTCCACATGACCGTGTCCTGGTGGGGGCCCGGCTTCTCCGCCGAGATGGCGCGCCTCGTCCAGGCCCACGGCGTCACGAGCTTCAAGTTCTTCCTGGCCTACAAGGGCGGCCTCATGCTCTCCGACGAGGAGATCGTGAAGGGATTCCTGCGCTGCCGGGAGCTCGGCGCGCTCCCGCAGGTCCACGCCGAGAACGGCGAGCTCATCGCCCACCTGCAGGCGAAGCTGCTCGCCGAGGGCAGGACCGGTCCCGTGGCCCACCCGCTCTCGCGCCCCCCCGAGCTCGAGGGGGAGGCCACCCTGCGGGCCGTCACCATGGCCGAGACGGTGGGCGTGCCCCTCTACGTGGTCCACGTGTCGGCGGCCCAGGCGGCCCGGGCCATCGGCGAGGCTCGTTCACGCGGAGTGAAAATCGTCGGCGAGACCCTGCCCGGCTTCCTGGCCATCGACGATTCGGTCTACGCGTCCCCCGACTTCGACCAGGCGGCCGGCCACGTCATGAGCCCCCCCTACCGACCGAAGGGGCACCTGGAGGCGCTCTGGCGGGCGCTCGAGAGCGGGGCGCTCAGCACCACCGGCACCGACCACTGCTGCTTCACCCGCGAGCAGAAGCGGGCCGGGCTGGAGCGCTTCACGCTCATCCCCAACGGCTGCGGCGGGGTCGAGGACCGGCTTCACGTCCTCTGGCAACTGGGCGTGAACGGCGGGCGGATCACGCCCGAGAAGTTCGTGTCGCTCACCTCCGGCAACGCGGCCCGCGCCTTCCACCTCTGGCCCAGGAAGGGGTCGCTGGCCGTCGGCTCCGACGCCGACGTGCTGGTGCTAGACCCCACGCGGGAGAAGACCCTCTCCGCGCGGACCCAGCATCAGCGGACCGACTTCTCGGTCTGGGAGGGGCGCACCGTGAAGGGGGTGGTCGTCCACACCCTCTCCCGGGGACGGCACATCTGGGCCGACGGCGACCTGCGCGCCGAGCCCGGCTGGGGACGCTTCCTGCCGCGGCGCCCCTTCGGACCGGTGTACGAGCGGCTGGTCTGATCGATCAGGCGCTGGGCGGGCTCGTGAGGGTCCGGCCCGGGAATCGGCGGGGGACGACGAGCCGTCCGTGGTCGAGCACCAGCTCGCCGTGGACCCAGACCATGTCGATCCCCTCGGGCGGCACGAGCGGCGACTCGTAGTCGTTCCGCTCCCGGACCCTCTCGGCGTCCAGGAGCACGAGCGAGGCATCGGCCCCGGGGCGGAGCGTCGGATCGGGCAGCCGGAGGAAGCGCATCGGGAGGGTGGCCATCCGGAAGACCATCTGCTCGACGGGGATGCCCATCTCCCGCGCCATGCGCAGCGCCTTCGGGAAGGCGCCCACGGCCCGGGGGTGCGGCTTCTGCCCCGGGCCGGGCATGAGGCCGTCGGTGCAGATGGCCATGGTCGGGCGCCGGAAGAACCGCTCCACCGTGGCCTCGTTCCCGTAGTGGGTGATGATGGCCACCTCGCCCCGGTTCGCGAGGAAGAAGTCGAACACCGCCTCGTACGCAGCCACCGATTCGACGTCGGCGACCCCGGCTGCCCGCGCCACGTCGGCGAGCCGCTTGCCGAGCCAGGCGTCCCCGACCCCGGCCCTCACGCCCGCGATCTGGATGCCGCCGAGCCCGCCGCAGAAGTGGACGAAGTTGTCCCAGGTGGTGGTGTCGTGGCGCATCCGCTCGGCGATGCGGGCCCGGGCCAGCGGGTCGGCGAGCCGGGCCAGGAACTCGGCGCGGGAACCCGCCCGGACGTCGGGCGGGAAGATGGCGTCCCCGGTCGTCGAGCCGGCCGTGTACGGGTACATGTTCTCCATCGTGGGGATGGAGGCGGCCGCGTCGGCGAGCATCGACTCGAGCTCCCCGACCTTGCCGTAGTTCGAGACCCCCGCGATCTTCGAGTGCTCGTTGCAGTACGCGCCCCCGCCGTCGATGGCCGCCTCGACCACCTCCCGGAGGCTCCCCACGATGGCGTCGCTCTCGGAGCGCAGGTGCGGGAAGAGGGCGCCCGGCTTCACGTCGTTGAAGGCGCGGACGAGCGCCGTGATCTCGCGCTGGTCCGAATAGACCGCGGGGTTGTAGACGAGCCCGGTGGAGAGACCCAGCGTGAGGGGGGCCTCGCGCCGGACCACCTCCGCCATGGCCGCCACCTCGGCGTCGGTGGCGACCCGGGCCAGGTTCTCCATCACCACCCGGCGAACGGCGGAGTGGCCGAGGTAGAGCCCCATGTCGGTCACCGAGCGACCCCGGTGCCAGTCGAGGAAGCCGGCCACCGACGACCAGGTCCACTCTCCGTCGATGGCACCGTCGAGCGGGCGCAGCTGGGCCGCGTACTGGGATCGCTGGGCCTCCGCCACCGGCGCGGGTGACAGGCCGTCCACGCCGCAGATCCGGCGCGTCACACCGCCGAGCACGGCGAGCTCGCAGGCGCGCGGCAGGCCGCTCTCGCCGGGGGCCGTTCCGCCGAGCGCCCCGTGGTTGTGGGTGTCCACGAAGCCGGGGGCGAGAACCCTCCCCCGCGCCTCCACGACACGATCGGCCGAGGCGGCGTCGGACGGGGGGACCGAGCCCATGTGGACGATGACGTCGCCGTCCACGAGGACGTCGCCCGCCTGGGGCGGCGTGACGCCGTCGCCCGTGACGATGCGGGCATCCCGGATGAGGAGGCGGCTCACCCGGCCAGCTCTCGCACCAGCCGGAGGAGGACGTCGCCGCCGGCCTGGATGTCGGAGGGCGAGGTGTACTCCTCGACGTTGTGGCTCACCCCCTTCGCGCTGGGGACGAAGACCATGCAGGCGGGGCAGACCGACGCGAGGATCTGCGCGTCGTGGCCGGCGCCGGAGGGCAGCCGGCGGACCTCGTGCCCGAGCTCCCGGGCGATGGCCTCGACCCGGCCGACCAGCGCGGCGTCGAACGCGACCGGCTCGAAGCGGGCCAGCGTGCGCCGGGAGAGGCCGACCCCCTCCTCCTTCGCCGCCCCCTCCGCGAAGGCGAAGACGCGACGCTCCGCCTCCTTCAGGAGGGTCTCGTCGGTGTTCCGGAGGTCCACCGTCATGACCACCCGGTTCGCCACCACGTTGACGAGGTTCGGGAACTGGGTGAGCAGCCCCACCGTCGCGACTTGATGGCCGCCCATCTCCGTCGCCACCTGCCTCGCGAAGGTGGTGATCCGGGCCGCCACGAGCCCGGCGTCGTGGCGCAGGCGCATGGGGGTGGTCCCGGCGTGGTTCGACTGCCCGGTGAGGGTGAACTCGGACCAGGAGATGCCCTGCACGCCCTCGACGGCCCCGATGGTGAAGCCCTCGGCTTCGAGCACCGGTCCCTGCTCGACGTGGAGCTCCACGTAGGCGTGGACCTTCCCCTTCTTCCCTCCCACGGGCGCCGGGCCGGCGTAGCCGATCCGGGCCAGCTCGGCGCCGACCGTCGCGCCGTCGATCCCGGCCGTGGCGAGCGCCTTCTCGAGCGGCAGCTCGCCGACGAAGGCCAGGCTCCCCATCATGTCGGGCTGGAAGCGGCTCCCCTCCTCGTTCGTGAAGAAGGCCACCGCCAGCGGGCGCCGGGTGACGATCCCCGCGTCGTCCAGGGTGGCGAGAACCTCCAGGCCGCCCAGCACCCCCAGGTTGCCGTCGTAGCGCCCGCCGGTCCGGACGGTGTCGATGTGGCTGCCCATCATGACCGGCGCCAGATCCTCCCGGCCCCGCCGGACGCCGACCACGTTCCCGAGTGCGTCCACGGTGACCGCGAGCCCCATCTCCCGCATCCAGCCCACCACGAGGTCGCGCCCGGCCCGGTCCTCGTCGGTGAGCGCGAGGCGCGCCACGCCGCCGCCGGCGATCGCCCCCACCTGCCCGAGTTCGGCGATCCGGCGGCAGAGCCGCTCTCCGTCGATTCGAAGTCCGTCCTGCATCCGGCGCTCCTCTCGCTCCGTCAGTGCCAGCTCGACCGGTCTGCGTCGGGGATGCGCCCCACGTTGATGGCCCGCGCCGCGGGCGAGTCCTTCATGGGCAGCCGCATGCGCCGGACGCCGTCGAAGGCCGCCAGCGCGCCCGCCACCGCGCCGGCGGTGGGCACGAGGCCGATCTCCCCGACCCCCTTCGCCCCGAAGGGACCCTCGGGCTCCGGGTCCTCGACCAGGATCACCTCGACCTCGGGCATGTGCTGGGCGCGCAGGACGCCGATGTCGCGGAGACGGAAGGTCACCGGCATGCCGTCCTTGCAGGGGAGCTCCTCGGTGAGCGCGTAGCCGAGCCCCATGTGCACCGAGCCCTGCACCTGGGCCTCGCACTGCTGGGGGTTGATGGCTCGCCCCACGTCGTGGGCCGCGATGACCCTTTCGAGCACCCCCTTCTCGTCGAGGACCACCACCTGGGTGGCCCAGCCGAAGGCGGTGTGGGTCTTCACCTTGCCGTTCTTCGTCTGGCCCGGCGCGGTGGTGTCGTCGATGACGATCTCGCCCGCGTACTCGCGCCCCGCGAGCTCGTCGAGGGAGTGGCCCCGGTCGAGGTCGGCGCGGAGCTTCCGCGCGGCCTCCACGGCTCCCCGCCCGGCGAGCAGCGTGGCGCGCGAGCCGGTGGTCTGCCCGGCGCCCAGCTCGAAGCGGCTGTCGATGCGCGGGAGGAAGGTCCGGGCCGGAAGCCCCGTCACCTCCACGGCGCACTGGACGAGGATGGTGAGGAGTCCCTGCCCCATCTCGGTGAACCCGGCGTACAGCCCCACCGTGCCGTCGCGCTCCACCACGAGGCGGCACTTGCCGGACTCGATGGCGCCGTTCCCGATGCCGGAGTTCTTGACGCCGCAGGCGATCCCCACGGCGCGCCCCCGGCCCCGGGCCTCGTAGTAGGCAACTTTCACTGCGAGTAACGTCTTCTCCAGGCCGACCGACTTCTCGAGGACCTGCCCGGTCGTGAAGGTGTCCCCCACGCGCAGCCCGTTCCGGAAGCGCATCTCCCAGCCGTCGAGACCCACCTTGGCCGCCAGGAGGTCGATGCAGCCCTCCATCGCGAAGGCGGTCTGGTTCACGCCGAAGCCGCGCATGGCGCCGCAGGGCGGGTTGTTCGTGTAGGCGGCGACGGCGTCCACCCGCACCGCCGGCACGCGGTAGGGGCCGCAGGCGTGTCCGGCGGCCCGCTCGATCACCTTTCCGCCGACCGACGCGTAGGCGCCCGAGTCGCCGAGGAGGTCCACCTTCGCGCCGGTGAGGCGCCCCTCGGCGTCGCATCCGACCGTGTAGTTCATGGTGATGGGGTGGCGCTTCGGGTGCATCCGGATCGACTGCTCCCGGTCGAGGACCAGGCGAACCGGGCGCCCGGTCTTCCGCGCCAGGAGCGCGGTCTGGGCCTGGACGCTCATGTCCTCCTTGCCGCCGAAGGCGCCGCCGTTCGGGACGAGCTCGACGAACACCCGGTCCTCGGGCTCGCCGAGCACCGCCGCCACCTGGCGCCGGTCGTCGAAGATCCCCTGCCCCTGCGTGTAGAGGTGGAGCCGCCCGTCGGGGAGCGGCACCGCGATGGCGGCCTCCGGCTCGAGGAAGAGGTGCTCGATCCGCTGGGTGGCCCAGGTGCCGCTGACCACGTGGGCCGAGGCCTGGAGCGCCGCCTCCACGTCGCCGCGCTCGATCCGGGTGACGGAGAGCACGTTCGCATGCTTCGGATTCACCTGCGGCGCGCCCGGACGGATGGAGTCGGCCGGGTCGAGCACCGGCGGCAAGGGCTCGTACTCCACCTCCACGAGCGCGGCCGCCTGCCGCGCGACGTGCGCGCTCTCGGCAGCCACCGCGGCGACCACGTCGCCCACCGCGCGGACCTCCTCCCCCTCGGCCACGAGCACGGGCCAGTCCCTGTAGACGAGCCCCACCCAGCGGTCGCCCGGGACGTCACGGGCGGTGACGACCGCCACCACGCCGGGCAGGGCCCGCGCCCGCGCCGTGTCGATGCGCACCACCCGCGCGCGCGCGTGCGCGGAGAGCGTCACCGCCCCGTGCAGCATGCCGGCGAAGGAGAGGTCGGCGACGAACGGGCGATCCCCGAGCGCGAGCTCCCCGCCCTGGTAGCGCACGAGCCGCGATCCCACGCCCCCGTCGGTCACGAGCGGCGGCATCGCGCCGCCGCGCTTCACCGACTGGATGAGCTCCACCGCGTCCACGATCTTCACGTAGCCGGTGCAGCGGCACAGGTGGCCGTCGAGCCCCTTCGCGATCTCGTCGCGCGTGAGCACGCGGTCCTGGTCGGTGAGCCACTTGATCCGCAGCGTCAGGCCCGGCGTGCAGAAGCCGCACTGGACCCCGGCCGCCACCTGGAAGGCCTCCGCGTAGAGCTTTCGCTCCGCGGCCGGGACCCCCTCCAGCGTCAGGACGGCCTTGCCGTCCACCTTGGCGGCCGGGACCGAGCAGGAGGTCTTGGGATTCCCGTCGACGAGCACGAGGCAGCAGCCGCACTGCCCCTGGGGCGAGCAGGCGTCCTTCGGGGAGGTGATCCGGAAGGTCTCGCGCAAGAGCTCGAGGAGGGACTCGCCCGGCCGTGGCTCGGCCTGCCTGGGTGCGCCGTTCAGGTGGAAGGTGATCATCGCTGGCCCTCCATTCTATGCGAGCGTCGCCCTCGACGCCTGCGCCGAAATCGGGGAGAAGGAGGGCAATGGAACTCGTACCGGTCCCGTTCGGCGTCCTCGTGAACCGACTGTTCACGGAGATCACCCGGAAGAAGGCCGCCTTCGACCTGCCGGCCCGCCACTTCTCCCTCGGGGACCCGGCGCGGGACCTGTCGGTCTCGATCCACGGCCACCGGGCGTCCAGCCCGCTCGGCCCCGCCGCCGGGCCGCACACCCAGCTCGCGCAGAACATCGTCCTCTCCTGGCTCGCCGGCTGCCGGGTCATGGAGCTGAAGACCGTCCAGGTGAAGGACGATCTCGTCATCCCCCGCCCCTGCATCGACATGCAGACGGTGGGCTTCAACGTCGAGTGGTCGCAGGAGCTCACGCTCGAGCGGTCGCTGGAGGAGTACGTCAAGGCGTCGATGCTCATCGAGATGCTGAAGGGCTCGGGAGTCCTCCCGGGGCTCTCGCCGGGCTTCGGGGACACCGTCTTCGACATGAGCGTGGGTTACGACCTGGCCGGCATCCGATCGCCTCGCGTCCAGGCCTTCGTGGACGGACTCCTCGACGCCGGGAGGGTGATCGAGCGGCTCCGCGACCAGGTTCCCGCCGGGTGGCGCCACCTGCGCGACCTGCCCTTCCCGACCCGGATCTCCGACACCCTCACCCTCTCCACGTTCCACGGATGCCCCCCGGAGGAGATCGAGGGGATCGGCGAACATCTGCTGCGCGACCTGGGGCTGCACCTCGTGGTGAAGCTCAACCCCACGCTGCTCGGGCCGGACGAGCTCCGCGCCATCCTGCGCGACCGGCTGGGCTTCGCCGAACTCGCCGTCCCCGACTCCGCCTTCGAGAAGGACGCGCGGTGGAGCCAGGTGGTCGGATTCGTCGAGCGGCTGGGCGCGCTGGCCGAGGCGAGGGGGCGCGGCTTCGGAGTGAAGTTCACGAACACGCTGCTCGTCCGGAACCACAAGTCCTTCTTCCCGGCGACGGAGAAGGAGATGTACCTCTCGGGCGCCCCCCTCCACGTGCTCGCGATGGCGCTCGTGCAGCGCTTCCGCCGCCGGTTCGGGGATCGGTACCCGATCTCCTTCTCGGCGGGGATCGACGCGGCCAACTTCCCCGACGCGGTGGCGCTCGGGCTCAAGCCGGTGAGCGTCTGCACCGACCTCCTCCGGGCCGGCGGATACGGGCGCACCCGGAACTACCACGCCGAGCTCTTCCGTCGCATGGACGCGGCCGGGGCGACCGACCTCGACACCTTCGCCATCCGGGGTCTCGGCCAGGGCGAGGCCGCGCTCGCCTCGCTCGGCCTGCCGGAGGCTGCTGCCGCCGCGTGCCGCGCGGCGCTCCAGGGCAAGGGCGACCTGCGCGATGCCGCTGGACCGGCATTCGACGCCTGGGTCTCCGCCGCCCGGCTCCGGAACACCGACGTCCACCTCGAGCGGGCCCTCGAGGACCCGCGCTACGCGGCCGCGAAGAACTCCACGCCGCCGAAGAAGGTCGGTTCGTCGCTCACGCTCTTCGACTGCCTCACCTGCGACAAGTGCATCCCGGTCTGCCCGAACGACGCCAACTTCGCGCTCCCCATGCCGAAGGGGGCGGTGCGGCTCGAGCGGCTCGTCCCCGGCGCGGCGGGGTTCACGCTCGAGCTCGTGGGGGAGACGCCCGTCGAGGAGGCCCACCAGATCGCCAACTTCGCCGACGCCTGCAACGAGTGCGGCCACTGCGACGTGATGTGCCCGGAGGACGGCGGCCCCTACGTGGTGAAGCCCCGCTTCTTCGGCAGCGTGGAGGCCTGGACGCTGGCCCCCGCCCGCGACGGGTTCGCCCTCGAGCGAAGCGGGGACGCCATCCGCATGCACGGCCGGTTCGGGACCCGCACCTTCGTCGTGGAGAGCGGCGCGGGCCCCGTGCGCTACCAGGGTGAGGGCTTCGACCTTCGGCTCGACCCGTCCGATCCGGCCCGGACCGCTCGAGGTGTGGCGAGCGGTCCCGTCGACCTCGGCTACCTCCGCATCATGGAGCGACTCCGCGAAGCGGTGACCGCTCCGGACGCGGTGAACTTCGTGAGCGCAGCGCTCACCGTCGTCGCGCCGGCGGCGCGGCAGGGTTAAGGTTGGGCGCATGCCCGCAGGCATCCGCTTCCTCCTCGACGGCAAGGTCCGGGAACTCGACGGGATCGACCCGACGTGGACGGTCCTCGACTGGCTGCGGGGGGAGGAGCGCCGCTGCGGCTCGAAGGAGGGCTGCCGGGAGGGGGACTGCGGCGCCTGCACCGTCGTGCTCGCGGAGCTCCACCGGGGCGAGCTGCGCTACCGGGCGGTGAACGCCTGCATCCTCTTCGTGCCCGCCCTCGACGGGAAGGCGCTCCTCACCGTGGAGAGCCTCTCCTCGCCGGGAGAGGCGCTCCATCCGGTGCAGGCGGCCATGGTGGAGTGCCACGCCTCCCAGTGCGGGTTCTGCACGCCCGGATTCGTGATGTCGCTCCTCGCCCTCTACGAGAGCGAGCCCGCACCGTCCCGGGAGCGGGTGAACGAGGTGCTGGCGGGGAACCTGTGCCGCTGCACCGGCTACCGGCCCATCGTGGAGGCCGCCGGGCGCGCCTTCGAGCGGGGCGGCGGACCGCGCCTCGCCGCGCACCAGGCGGCGCTCGCGGCCCAGCTGTTCGCCATCGCCCGCACCGGTACCCTCGTGGTGGAGGGCGCCGGACGGCGCCTCTTCGCGCCCCGGACGGCCGACGCCCTCGCCGACCTCCTGCTCGAGCACCCCGAGGCGCACATCCTCGCCGGCGGAACCGACGTCGGCCTCCAGGTCACGAAGCAGCACCGGGAGCTCCACACCCTCGTCTCCCTGGGCGCCGTCGAGGAGCTCTCGGAGGCCGTCCGGACGCGGACCCACGTGGAGATCGGCGCGGCCGCC
>SESC01000570.1_pt1 | contig 13107 bp, 11 predicted proteins | sample 3171431 | NCBI WGS metagenome assembly SESC01 (sample SAMN06051868, study PRJNA518727) | freshwater metagenome | biome: subpolar coniferous forest; feature: holomictic lake; material: water; isolation source: holomictic Lake 227, 8 m depth | place: Canada: near Kenora, Ontario | collected... | reverse complement strand
GCGGCGAGTTATAGCAGCAGTAGCTTTCCTTACGGATCAGACAGAGCCCGGTGATGGGTTCCTTGCTGGCACAGAAGGTACCCAGGTCCTTACAGACTTTCAGTTGTTTTTTGGCGGCCAGTTCGTATTCCGGTTGCTCGCATGACCAGACCATCTGGATAACCATGATCACGATCATGACCGCCGTGTAGGCGGCCATCAGGGTACTGAGCATTTCACCCGCAAGCGCTGCGCCACCGCCCAGTTCGACGCCTCCCGATTGCGCGGCCGGTGTCAGGTTGCCCAGCGAATCAAACGCCGCCTGACCACCGGCACTGAACAAGGCATTGCCGGCGGCTTCCCCAAAGGTGCTGCCGATCCATTCGGCCACCGAATTCAGCAGTTCGCCTTTCAGTGAGTCCAGCAAACCTTGTTCGGCGACATCGGTGACACTGAGCATATCCGAGCCGACCAAATCGTTAACGTTCGAGGCAAAATCCGCCTGGACACTGTTCCAGGCATCGCCCGCCACAGCAAACGGCGTGCGCGTCGTTTCCCAGACTCCCCGCACGGCCGAGGTCGTCTCCATGCGCATGACGGCATTATCCAGTTGGCTGGTGGCCAGTAACAGATCGATATACTGACCCAGTCCCATACTGCCGGACGGTGCCTGGCAACAATCGACCAGTGTCACCACGCCCCCGACGATTTTACAGCTGGCGTCCTTGCCTTTAAACACCTGGCAGGTGCCGGGATCTTTTTGTTGCAGGCCGGCATTGGCATAATCACAGGTCATATCCATCGCCATTTGTTGCGCGGTATTAAGTAACGCCACTGCTTTGGTGAAATCCTGGCTCTGGGTGCGCTTGACGGTGACGCAGTCCTCGCCCATACAGCGAATCGGCCCTGAGCATTGTTGCTGCGTGCTGCTTTGAAGGCCGGGAATGCCGACTTGCCGGCCACAGTCATAGGTATCCACGCTATCCCAGCAAGTGCCCGACGCCAGGGTATCCAGGCATTGGCTTTTAATGAACGCGCAGCCCTGGTTTTCCAACGCGGCGCAGGGCGTGGTCGGCGTTCCGGAAGCCGGCGGCGTCAGGCAGTGGGTGCCCGCCGTGTCGGTCCAGCATTGCCCGGTGCTGTTGAGATCGCATTGGCCGGTGGCGGTGAGGCTGGTACAGGTATTGGCAATACCCGCCGAACCGGCCACCGGGGCAGGGCTCAGCGCGGTGCCACAGACCATGATTTGCGACACCGGATCGACATAACACCCCGAGCCATTGGCCGGATCATTGCTGCAACCAAGTTGGCTGCCTGCTTGGCAAATGCCGTCGGTGATCGCATGGGCAAGCGTTTGGCAGTTCGGGCCGCTCCAGCTCCATTGATCCCGGGTTATCAGTTTCGATAGATCATAGTGAAGCCGGATACGGGCATAGCCTTCACCCTGGTCGCCGACCAGCGTATCCTGCCGGAAGACCTTATTGCCGGGGCTGTTAAAGGCGTAGGTCACATCGGTATTGGGATGATCAACCCAGTTTGAGCTGAGTTCACAGGCGCCACCCCAACCGGTTGAGCCGGTATAAATCAGGTTGCCGCCATAAAAAACCCGGGCATGGTCGTCGAACTCGACATCGGCAAGGGTGGCACTGATAATCGCTTCCGGATGCAATACGTTATAAGTGACCTGCCAGGTAAACACCGCGCAGCCTGTCGACCAGTAATTGTCGCCGACTACACCGACATACAGATCCATGCACCCCGATCCGCAACTCGACAGGCCGCCGTTGCCCGAGACATAGGTCAGCAAGGGGGCGACGTCGACCTGATGGCTGGCGGTACAGCTTTGCGTCATGACCGGTTGGCGCAGGCACAGTTGATAATCGGGCACCTGCACCGTATGGCTGGTCGCGGTTTGGGTCGTGGTGGTCGTGCAGTCCGAGAACGACTGTGCCCAGGGCGTAAAATTGGCGAATAGCTGATCACCGCTGTGCCAAAGGGCGTCATTTTGTAAATCCGGATGGGCTTGATGGGCATTGTTGATCAGCGTGCGATAGGCTTCCCCGGTGGCACTGGTTTCCACGTTCATGGTGGTTTGGGCGCTGAGTCCGGCGGCCATCGTGCCGGGATTATTGCCGTACAGGCTGGTGAGGTTGGCGGTGGTACTGTTGTTACCGGCCGAATCCGGAAACAGCGAGTTGATAGTGATTGCGCTTTGCTGTCCGGTGCCGGGATTTAGCGTCATGACGCCGCTGCCGGTATCTACTGGAAATTGAAACGCATCAAGTAGCTGTTGTCCGGTTTGTTGGCCGTCCTTGCCTGCCGCCTGCATGGCATCCGCCCAGACTACACCAAACGGTGTCCAGGTCATCGTGATGCTCAAGGTCACGGTCAGACAGCGGGTTAAGCGCCTACGACTGTCAAAAAACGCGCACGGTTCCATCTACAGTCCCACACAGCAGTCTTGCCAGCGCCAAAGGATATACAGATGATCTTCGCCGGGGCCCGGATAACTGCGGCCGGCACCCCAGGTAAAGGTGGTTTCACCGATGGCATGATTGGATTCGGTTTCCGCCACCGGATAAAACAGACTGAGCCGGTATTGGGACTTGGGGATAAACGGATAAATCAGCCCGCCACACAAGGCATCGTTACCGGCGGTTTTCCAGGCCAGGCCTCGGCGATGCAAGGCCGCCGTCGCGCGGGTGGCCAGTAAACTGGTAATGCGAGGATCGGTACCGTAACTGGTAGGGGAAATGCCGGACAAGGGATAGAGGTGCCCCCAGGCACCGGCACACCAGAACAAGGCGTCGAGTGGCTGGCCGGTGGCGGCCGCCGCAGCATCGGCGACACACGCCGCAATCGCCGCCGGATTGGCAAACAACGCCGTTTCCGGACTGGTGAAAAAGGCCAGCAAATCGCTGTTCCAGGTCGGATCGAGTTCCGAGACATACAACAGATCAAAATCCCGATAGCCGTCGGCGTTACAGCGATTATCCCAAAACAGATCCAGCATAATGGTGAGCGGAAAGGCGAAGTAATGGTAATTGAAAAACGACATCTCGCTGGCATCGAAATCCGCCTTGCCGGTGGTGGCGAGCAAACGCACCTGTGAGGCGCTGAAGGTTACGCCACCCAAGGCCGGCGAGCACCACGGGTTTCTGACCACTTCGATCAACCGTGCCGGATTCCACAAACCCACGGTCATCCCCAATTGCGGCAGTCCCAGCGGGTCGCTGCAAAAGCAGAACTTCTGGTCGGTAGCGATGCCGGGGACATTGCCGCCGCCCAGCGACGCACCGGCGGCACGAATCGGAAACAAACAGTTCCAGCAAATATCGCTGATCAGTTTTCCCGACCAGAGCCCCGCGTCAGCACATAGGGGAGCCGTGGCTTTGGTCGTCGTATCGGCATGACCGGTGCCTGCCAAACTCAGCAAAGCCCACAACAACAGTCCCTTGGCAAGCAGCCGTTTCATGAAGGATCTCCGGCCGCCGCAGGCAGGGCCACTTTTCGTTCCCGTACCAGCACCCGGTTGCCGGACTGTTCCACCAGTGCCGGGGTTTTTTGTAACTGAAAGCGCTGCCGTACATCAGGGGTTAGCAAATACACCGGTGCCTGCAGAACCGTTTCCAGTGCTTTCAAGCCTTCCCAACCGTCCTGGCGAGACAGCGCCGTTGCCAGATACATCACCCGTGCCTTCTTGTCCCGGCAGGACCACTGCCGGACAGTAGCAACCTGGGCTGTTTGGGTGGCATCGAAGACCAGTAAACACAGACCCAAAGGCATTTTGTCCAAGGGATTGACTGTTTGTCCGGCCTGGATAATCAGCTTGCCGTTCGGGGCGATAAGATCGCGTGGCGCCGTGACCGTCAGATCAATGAGTCGCTCCCGATCTTCCTGAGCGACGGGCAAGGCTTCAAAACGGCGCTGTTCCCAAAAGCGGGCAAGGGCCTGTTGTTGCTTTTGCGGCCAATCTATTGCCGCCAGTCGGCGTTTGATGTCTTCGAGCAGATCGACTTCGGCAATCTCATATACCGCGCCGTAACGGCCCAGATCGCCTTGCCGACCGGCGGACTGACGGGACTTTAACCACGCCAGACTGGTCACGCCCTTAACGCGGAGGCTGGCTTTTTCATGATCTTCCACGATGATTTCAGGCACGGCGGTCACCGCCCATTTCTGGAAACGGGTGGGATCGATGACAATATTGGGCACCGGATCGATGTCTTTCAATAACACTTTCAGTTCGGCGAACAGGCTCGGCAGTTTTTGCCGGGGCTTGGGGCCGCGCAAGACCAGCAAGACGTCATCCTGCCCCGAAGCTTCTTGAAAAATACCTTTGAGCACCGACTCGCCCAGCGAGAACGACACAAACATCACCCGCAACGGTTTGGGGTTGTCGTGGGTCAGCGGTGTCCGGGTAGCGGCTAGCGTATCCAAGATAACGGGCTTCGCGGCGTTGACGATGTCCACGGCTTGCTGTTGGGCGTCGGCCTGATGAGGCTTGCCGTCTAACCAGGCGGGTCGTGATTGTCCTGCCAGGCTATTGAGGATGTCCTGGGAGCGGGTGAGCCATGCCTCTTCGGCATGAGCGGCCCCCTGTCCACACAAGGCGGCGGCCAGCAAAGCGTATTTAAAAAAGCGCATAAGCCCTGCCAAGCACCTGATAGTCATAGACGTACCCCCAGTAACGCGAATCAAAACTTTTCGGGGCTTTACCGGTTACCCAGTAAGCGCCGGCGGGCAGTGTTTCGTCGCGTGTAAACGCGGCCGGCAATTTTTTGAGTTTGTCGGCCAGCGGCAAGCCTTCGATAAGCGCCGTGCCGTTGATTTTGGTTTGACGGCTATCGACCTGGACGCGGTCACCGGCAACGCCGGCAGCGATTTTGACAACGATTTGGCCGTCCTTGAAATACGGTGCCATGCGTTCAGCCCGAAAAGCGATCAGATCACCCCGCCAGATGTCCTTGTTGTAAGTGTCGATGATATACATGCGTTTATCCGGCAAACAGCGGTCGACCTGATCATCGCCGCCGATCAAAAAGCGTTGGCCGATGCCGTATTCAACCGCCAACACTACGCACAAAAGCGGCAAGGCTTTCAACAAGAACCCCCCGAGAGCGGCTTTAGGTTGAGCGAGCGGGGTAGGGGACTTGCCGGTCATGGCCTCAGCGTCCTTCCGGCCGGATATACACATCGGCCGGTGCCGCGACTACGGCGGTCGAATCCAGCACCAGGTAACCTGCGGCGCTTAATCGGGTAGCCAGGCGTTGCCAGTCGTCAACGGTACGCGCCATCTGCTCCGGCGTGGCATGCGGCGGTAGCGCCTGGATCAGGCGGGCGCGATCCAGCACAAAGACCGGCGTGGTCAGATTCAACCGCTGCAAAGGGACTTTCAGGAGTTGGTTAACCGCCAATGCGCTACCGGCCAAGCCCAAGACAAAAGCAAACAGGCCCAAGGCACACCAGAACAAACCGGTTGACCCCAATGGCTTATTGTCCATAGCGGGTCTCCCGTTCTTGGGGGTTGCGGCTGGCGAGCAGTTGCCCGATGGCCTCGCCCAAACTGAGTCCTTGGCGTCGCAACAGTTTTAGCGCCTGCACATCTTCGGGTTTCGTGGAAAACAACAGTCGTTTGAACGGATCCACGATCAGGCGGCCGATGCCCGAACCCATTTCGGTCAGGAAAAAGATTTCCGAATAAACACCGGGCAGGGTATGCACGGTTTTGAGCAATTCGTAACCGCCGTCCGATAGCGGCAAGCGCCGATCCTGTTTCATGCCTTCGATGACTTCGGCTTTCTGGCCCAACAAATACATGTTCGCCGAGTTTTCAACGATGGCACGGCCGGCGGCATTACGGTACAGGTCGTTCACCGACTGGGTGATGGTGACCGCCGCGCCCCCGTATTTGCGAAAGCGCCGGTAGCCGTGCTCCATGAATTTGGCGACATCGCCTTCGGTAAGCAAATCCCAGGCTTCATCGATGATCACGATCTTGGGCCGGTTGCGCTCGCCCAGATACATTTCCTGCTGGATTTGGTAGATCAGTTGCAGCAACACCACTTGTTGCAGGTGTTTGCGGCCTTTCAGTTCTTCCAGTTCCAGCACCGTAAAATCATTGGCAAAGCGGGCGTTATTGCGGCCGTTAAAATAGCGGCCGTATTCGCCCCGGGTGGTAAAGGGAAACAACTGTTCGCCGACATCCTTCAGGCGCTGATCGTCTTCCGCGCACAAGGCACCAGCAATGTCGTCGACCGACATTGCCTGGGCTTTCCCGGTCCACAGCGTTTTCAGGATGCGTTTTAAGCCCGCTGTTTGAAAGTCGCTGAGTTTTTCCGTGGGCGCGGCCATTTGACTGACCAGGCCGGCCAGCATGTCGGCTTCTTCTTCAAAGTTCTGCACGATTTCGAAGGGATTCATGCAAATCCCCGAGCTGTGGGTAAACTTGACGAAATCGCCTTCCAGCACCTCGCACAGGTTTTCATAAGACCGGCCGACATCGATCGCCCAGATTTGCGCCCCTTCGGTCAGATAGCTGACGATGATTTCGTTGGTTAAAAACGATTTGCCCTTGCCGGATTCGGCGGCTATGCACAAATTGTAGTTGCCGGTAGTATCGAACAACGACACGGCCATGTGTTCGCCGTTGCGGGAGACAAAATTCAGGGTCGGCGTGCCGGTGCCGGCCCAATCACCGAACAGCGGCAGCAACGGAATGGCATGGCGGGTGGCCAGGGTACGATAGCGTTTAAGATCGGGTATCGCCGCCCGTTCCGCACCGAACGGCAGGCAGTTGAGAAAAAACGGCAGACAAAAAAACTTGTCTTCCAACAATTGAAAGCCCAGTTCCCGAAAATACACACGGGCATTGGAAATGGCGGCGGCTTCCTCCTGGTCATCGCAGAACAACACCACACCAAAATAACTGCGTATCGGCCGGTCGCCGTCGCTGTAGGCGTCAAACAGCAGCTCAAAGTTGTGCTTGCGTTGCACCAGCACCGGCAGAAAGCGGGCTATCGGGGTATTGACCTGGTTGGTGATGAACTGCCTGACCCCTTCCTGACGGGTACGGGTGGATTCGGCATCCGGGTAATGCAAAGTTAGACTGATGAGCGTATTTTGACGGATGCCGCGGGTACCGGACAACAGATCACCCAAGTAGCTTTTGGCGCTGCCAAAATAAAAATGATCGGGCGTGCGTTTGGCGGACAAGGTTTTGACCCGCTTTAGACCCAGCCAAACGCCTTTCTCATCGGTCTGTAACGCCGTGTCATAATCCAGGAGTTGGTCACGGATCAATTGGGTCGGATCGCATTCGGGCACCACCCGATCTTTCCAGCCGGCATCGGGACTCCAGTTCAACACGGTGTTGAGCACGCGCACGTAGTGATCGGCATCGAGTATGGCGGGATTAAGCCCGATGGTGGTTAACGACTGCTGGGTCGCCCTCTGCAATTCAGCGGCACTGCGCAGTTCATTGGCGCCGGGTCTTGGGTTATTAATGGGCAGTTTGACGGTGACGAGCACATGGCTCCGTCTTAGGCGTGCCCCTGAAAGCGTTGCCGGGGCTTTGCCGGTCCCTTGCCGTAAAAAATTGATGCTGGCCTGGGTCATGGTTTTATACGTGGACTTTTGCTGTTTCAGACGGCGGGTTTGCATCACCGCCAGCGCTTCTTCAATATCCGGCGAGGTCCACAGGCTGACTTGCAGCAAGGTCTCGGTGGGCCAATCCTGATTCAGCAACACATTGACGCGGGCGGAAACGCTGGCATCGGCACCGGTCAGCGGTTGGCAGATAAAGCCAAAGCCGATGCTGGCATCCGCCAGCAGAAAGACATGCTGGTCGGGATCGTAAGCCAAGGCTGAAAACAGGGTGTCGGCGGTATGAATGCGGGGTTGTTTCATGAGGGTTCCTGTTGAGTAGGGCGGGTAACTGCCTCATGCCGGCTTGGATCCAACAAGCGTATTGTGTAAGGATGGCGGCAGACGCGAACGGCACGTTGTTTCCGGACGAGTTCACGGGCGCGGGCCGGATGACAGGGATTGAGCGGTCGGCCATCGCTGGCCACCACGAGAACCGTCAATGCCGGTGCAGGACGGGGAGAAACCCGCGTTAAGGTTGGACGGTTGCCCGCCGTCTTCTCGGTACGGTTTCCGGTGTTGTTGCTCATACCGGGCTTACAGCGTAGCGGTGACAATATTGGTAATGATCGTCGGTGCCGCAAACAAGCCGACACCGCTGGCAATGCCCAGCACGAAGCCCATAATGCTGCCTCGCACCACGCCCGCGACCAAGCCCACAATCACAAACACGATGGCGATAATCCGGCCGAGCAAACCTTCGACCCAGCCGGTGAGCAGCGTCCAGACGTTGTTGAACTCGGTGCCACCGGCACCGGCCAGTGCGTCCGGCGCCAGCAGCACCAGCGTTAAGGACACCAGGGCGACCAGCGCCCCGATTCGACGTGACCCTTTCATAGTAAACGACCTCATGGGTAAATGAAAAAGCGGTTGCCCGCAGAATCTCGCCCATCCCGATGGAATTGACGGTGCAATGTGTTAATGTGTGTTCGTAGTCTTTAACGGCTCGGGCGGAAAATGTGGGGACTCGGTATCCGGCGGTTCCCGCTCCAGGGCTTTTTCCGGCGGACGGTGTTCGATTTGCAGCGGAATCAGCGACGGGCTTAACGTCGGTGCGCTTTTGCCGATCATCCAGCGCCGGGGTTCCAGTTCGGTATAGACATAATTGGAGACCATCAGATCGCCTTCGCTATCTTCCCAGGGCGCAATCCAGATGCGCATCACCTGAGCCGGCGTGCGGATCGGCGTGGGGTCATCGATTTTGGGAACCGGTTGCCGTTGTAGGGGAGACAGTTTGCTCACTGGCACGCCGGGTTGCCTTGTAGCCTCCACTTTCGGTGCTTCGGGCAAGGCCTTGTCGGTAAGCTGATAGGCTTCGGTGGTTGACAGACAGACGGGATCATCGGGCATACCTTTACAGCCGTATTGGGTCGCGCAGCCGGTACTGAGCAATACGGTCAAACCCGCGAGTGACAGTCGGATCAAAATACGAAGGCTCACGGTTTTTTCTCCGTTTTCTCCGTTTTGTCGGGGTTGGCGGGCGCTGGTGTGACGGCCGGTTTGTTTGCCAGCCACTCGGCCAATGAGTCGGGCGCACCGCTGTGGGTGCGCCCGTCCGGGGCAATCAGATACGGCACACCGGGCAAGCCAAACAGCTTGGCGGTAACAATGGCTTTTTGCAGCGGTTCCTTGTTGCATTGCACGGGGTTATCGGTAGGCAGGCCCGCAAAATCCTGGGTCAATAAGCGCTGACGGACACTGTCCTGAACTTTTTTATCCCCCGAGGCTTGTTGACAGGCCAGTTGCACCACGACATTTTGTGATTCCTGACCCAGTATCGGCACCATCACCAGTTTAAAGGTATAACGTTCTTGCAAGGCTTGCAGGTCTTTCATGACTTTGCCGCAATAGGGGCAGCGCGGGTCGATGATCACCAGCACGGTGTCTTTGCCGTGACCGACGGTGACCGGCCCCAACTCGTCGATGTTGAGTTTTATCCGCGATAGATCAATGCGGTTGGCGATCCGGTCTATATCGGACAGTTCCTTGATGTCCTGCTGGGTCCAGACATCGAGTAAGGTGCCGCCGTACAGCGCAAAGCGGCCATTGCTGGACATAAACACGATCTTGTCGCCGGTTTTGATCATCTTGAGACCGGTAATCGGCAAATCCTGCATCCCGTCGATTTTTACCGACAGTAAACCGGCGGCGACATCGGCAGCGGTGAGTTTGGGTGGTGCGTCTGCCATGACGCCGGCGCTTGTCAACAGCAGTGGCAGCAGGGCTAATGGTCTGAGTGTGTTCATAATGACTATCACCGATAAAGGGTCAATGGATACGGTATTAGCTTATGCCTTCGCAACCGGTTGGTGCCGACAAAAAATCACGAAAACGCACATCTTTTGCATCAGGCCGGTGTTTTAAGTTTAAGCGCCGTGCCTTTTTGCACGATGAAATTGACTTGCCGGGTGGCATCGACTTCGATCACCGGATAAATCTCTTCGGCCATATCCATATAAAAGTGCGAGAGCCGCTCCATCGCGTAACCGGCACCTTTCAAGGCACCGCCTTCCATGGATTGGGCGGAGAAGGCGCTTTGAAACGGGGTGGTGGCGGGCAGACCGCCTGCGCCGCCGGTCATCAGCACCGGAATCTGGTTGCGGCCAAAGGCATCGGAAAAGCCCCGCAGAAAGCCGGCCATCATGGCCTGGGCCAGCAACGCGCCTTGTTTGGAGACAACACGGCCGCGGACGCCGTTCTTGCCATCCTCGCCGGTGGCATAGGCGTTCATCGGCACTTCAATGACGCCGCCGTCCTGGCGCACGCAGGAAAAAGTCTCGCCGCGAAAATAGGCCCGCTCGGCGCTTAAATCGCCAAAGCCTGAAGCCAGCAGGAAGCATTCGCGTAAATCGGCATGAAAACGATTAGGCAGTATCGCTTCTTTTTTAATCCGGAACAGCACCGGCATCGGTTCCTTCTTGGACTTTTTACCGGTCGGTGCATCCAGGCCGTTCAACAAGACACCGGTTAAAATAGTGCCGGCCGGGATAAACACCTCGCTGTGCCTGGATAGCTGATCGGGGGCCGGTTTAGCGTCCTGTGCAGACGGTGACGCTTTCTCGTCTTTGATCACGCGAATCTGTAAAGCGGCTGGCGCTTGGGTATTTTGCGATGAACGTCCGCCCGAGATGCCTGGATTGCCAAAATTCGGGCCGGACACGGCGGCCTGATCGAACACACTGGCCAGGTCATTGGGATCAGGCGTTGCTCTTGGCGTGTTTAAGCGCCGCTCGGCAGGGTTTGGTATAGGCAACACGGTGCCCGGTGTCGGGGTCGTCGCCGAATCTGACTGACCGGAAGCGGCCGGTTTGTTTTTGAGTGACTCCACCTCGCCGGACACCGCTTTTAATTTACTGTCATAAGTTTCCCGCTCCGACAGCGTCCATTGTTTGAAGCGCTGTTCATCGGATTGTTGTTCGCGCTTTTGCTGTTCTTCAAGCGCGGCCAGACGCCGGCTTTGCTCTTCGTTCTTTTGCAACAGATCGCGCAACTGGGCGGAAATGCCGTCGATTCCCAACGAACGGGGATCGCTGTCGGTGAGTATGTGCTGGATGGTGGCCTGTTTACTGGACGGCTTGGCCACCTCCGGGGACACCGAAGCCAGCGCCATGATAGCGGCAATGAACACCGTGCCGATGCCGCCCACCGCCAGATTGCGTTTGGCAGTCGGACTCAGCGCCGACCAGGCGTTAGCGATGCTTGCCATCAGGGCACGCTCCTGTCCAGCAATGACGGTCTGAGCGTGGCTGCCTGCTCGGCGGATCGTCTGACGACGACGTAAAGCTCGGTGGCCTCGCCGGGTCTTAACACCACTTTAGGCCAGGCGGCAACGGCCAATACCTCAGCGTTGCCGGCGGTGCAGGCCCGTTCATTGAATTCGATTGAGGTTACGCCGGTATTACGGGCGACACCCACTAAAATCAACAGCTCCTGGCCTTCGAGGAGCTGGCCGGTGCTGATGTGAAGCCGGTCTGGGTGGCAGTGGATGCTTTCGCTGGGGCCGGGATCACGCAAGGAAAATCCCGGCGGTGTTTTTTGCAGGCCCAGATCGCGAAACAGTTGTTTCAGCGTGGTAATGTACGCCTGTTCCTTATCGGCTGCCTTACCCGCCGCGTTCGTGGACGGCTGTTGCAGCTTGGTCAGCACTTTGTAGGTGTCTTGGTCCAGGCTGAGATGAATTTCACGGGCGGGAATGCGTTTGGGAATCAGCGTCAGCGATAGCGCGATGTCCTGATTGTCGCCGGGGGTGATATACACCGTCACCGGCGTTTCATCAGGGGTGGCGACATAGACGATTTTGCCTTTGGTGCTGGTGGTCGCCTGACTGGTGGTGGTCACCACCGGGTTATCGAACGGCGTCACCAGCCGGTTTAAATGCCCGACCGCAATCGGTATCAGTTCGTTGATGCCGGGTTTGACCTGAAGCAGTTGCGGCGCTACCGAAGTAGTCTGCTGGTTGGCGGCTTTCAGGACATTGGCATCGACCGGCGGCAGTTCGACTTGCGGCACGGGCGGTGCATTCACGGTATCGGGCAGCTCCACCAAGGGCATGGCTTCCAGGGTATTACTGGCCGCTGGCGGTACAGCGGGCAAACCGTTAGCCGGTAATTCCTGGGCGGACAAGGGCGTGCTGAGGGTCAGCAGTAACACGAAGGGGTGGCAGGTTCTTTTCATGGGTGTGCGGCTCTTTGTTGCGACTGCACGGCTTTCAGCCGTTCCAGGGTTCGGGGATCTTCAGGATAGACATCGATAAACTCCAGGCGTGGCCGGTAGTTCTTGATGGCGATGATGAATTCGTAGGTGCGCGGCTTGATGTCCGGCTTGGAACTGGGGCCCTGGCTTTTGAGCTCGCCACTGACAAAGACCTTGTTGGTCTCGGTTTCATAAACGACATGCCGGGGCGTGAAGCTGATGGCGACCCGATCCATTTTGATCGCCTTGATCTGATCGGTCATCGCATCCAGCACGGTGCGGTAGATGTCGGGTGCCAACAACGGCTCAATGGCGGTTTTCAGGAAATCGGCATTGGCGGGGGTGGTATTGCCCAACAGTTCGGCCAGAAAAAGGCCCCAGGACTCCTTGAACTCGCTGGAGGCAGCGCTTCGGGTCACTTCGACTTCCTTGGTGAGGGTCGGCGGCACCAAAATAATGCTGCGTTCGGTACGCCAGGCGGCTAATGACGTGATTACGCACACCACCAGCAAGCCCAGAATGATCAGGCGGCTGAACCGGTTCTCGGTCTCATGCCCTTCCCAAGTGCGCAGAAAGTCCGAAAGCCTCACGGGTAAAACCGCCGGATAAAGGGATTGGGGATGGTGATCGCCTTGCTGGGCAGCAAACCCAGCCAGTAGACGGCATGCAAGGTATAACCGTCCGGGCGGTTGTCACGAAAGCGCCGGTAGAATTTTACCGAGATGACGCCAATAGCCAGCGCGGGAATGAATTGATCGATCAGCATGCCGGTCAGCATACAGACCATGAAGG
>SESC01000565.1_pt1 | contig 13222 bp, 10 predicted proteins | sample 3171431 | NCBI WGS metagenome assembly SESC01 (sample SAMN06051868, study PRJNA518727) | freshwater metagenome | biome: subpolar coniferous forest; feature: holomictic lake; material: water; isolation source: holomictic Lake 227, 8 m depth | place: Canada: near Kenora, Ontario | collected... | reverse complement strand
ATGAATAAAAATAAACTCATCGCTGCCTATTCCGATTTCATGACACATCTTCATGAAACTATGGAAGATACCTTACATTCTTTTGCTGAAGCCCTAGAAATTTCAAAAGAAAAAACCAGTCAATCTAGCGATTTATCAAAAGAAGATGTGGATAAAATTTCCGGTTATGTTAAACGCGATATTGAACATGCTGCTCAGGGATTAACCGCTAAAGAAGATAAAAACTCTCTCTCAGAATGGTTCAAGTTTGATGTTGAACTGATAGAAAACTTTACCCTGGATGCGTTTTTAAGTGTTGCTGACAAAACCCGAATTGAGTTAGCTAAAATAGAACAACTTGCAGAAACACACACCTATCACAGTGGCGACATTACTGTACCCGGTACTTTCATTTGTGACGCATGTGGTAAAGAAATAGCCTTTAAAACAGCTAGCGAAATCCCTGAATGTCCGGCCTGTCATGCTAAAACTTTCATACGCATTTGATATTAGTATCCCAAGGCTTATAATAATAATTTTATCTAATTGATTTAACGAGGAATAGCATGCGCAGAGTCATCTTCAACCAGAAAGGCGGTGTTGGTAAATCAACGATTACCTGTAATTTAGCCGCTATCAGTGCGATGGAGGGTAAAAGAACCCTGGTCATTGATCTGGATATTCAAGGTAATTCTACGCAATATTTACTCGGTCACAAAGTCACTGAAAGTGATAAGACCATTGCGCTATTCTTCAAAGATTGCTTAAGCCTGTCTCTGTTTGGAAGCAACAACACGAGTGGACTCGACAGTATCATCCATGAAACACCCTTTCCCAATCTATTTGTTGCTCCCTCACACCCAGACCTTGAACCCTTACAAGGACGATTAGAATCACGCTTTAAGATTTTTAAATTAAAAGAAGCGTTAGATAAACTGGAAGGCTTTGATGCCATCTATATGGACACGCCACCGATATTAAACTTTTATAGCCAATCTGCATTAATTGCAGCAAACAAATGCTTAATCCCGTTTGACTGCGATACCTTTGCCAGAGAAGCGCTGTATACCTTAATGCAAGCAGTGAGTGAAGTTAAAGCAGACCACAATCAGGGGCTGGAAATTGAAGGCATTGTTGTCAATCAATACCAAAAACAAGCTAACTTACCTCGACAACTCGTTGAAGAACTGATTGCTGAAGGCTTGCCCGTACTTGCCGCGATGATATCACCTTCTGTTAAAGTCAGGGAATCGCACACCGTATCCCAACCCTTAATTCACTATGTACCAACCCATAAATTGAGTGATGAATTCCGAGCTTTATACGCTGAAATTCATGAACCAAAATAGCCCTAAACTTGCTTGGCTACTCCCCTTACTCTCAGGCATTTTTATTGGGACCAGCTATATACCTTTTCCACCTTGGGCGTCGTTATTCTGCTTCGTCCCTCTGTGGATATTCTGGAAAAAACAAAACAGTTTAAAAAATGTATTACTGGGGGGACTACTCACTTCTTTTGTCTTCACCTTAATTGGCTTTAACTGGGTTACCTATCTACTGCATGAATTTGCCCATCTAGATTGGGGATTTGCAGTTGTGGGCATGATCGTATATGCCCTAATAGCGCATTTATATGTTCCTTTAGCCGGTTTAATCTGGTTCCTCGGCCACAAGAAGTTTCACTGGTCAGATCGTCTTTCACTGAGCTTAATGGCCGTTATAACCATTTTATGTGAAACCTATTCCTTAACCCTCTTTGACTGGAACTTCGGCTATTCATGGTACGGAGCCAATATACCCATTTATCAATGGGCCGAGTTTATTGGTTTTAGTGGACTCAGTGCCGCTACCTTACTCTGTAACTTGCCTCTTTACATTGCCTGGCAGAAGCGTAAAGAGATCAAAGGACAAGCCATTCTCGCGGCAGTCATTACCGGCTTCATATTTTTAAATGTCGGTGGTTTATGGCTTAAAGCCAGACTCCCGCAACCGGATGCGGCCTTTTCAACCTTATTAGTGCAAGCCAGTACTGAGAATTCAGAAAAGATGGCTGCTGAATTAGGTAAAGGCTATAGCAGGGAAATATTGAATCGTTATATTACCCTAACGGATGCGACACTTAAGAATAACAGTGACAGGAAAGTTGACTTTGCGCTGTGGCCAGAAACAGCTTTCCCCGCTTTACTGGGTGAACAATTTAAAAACAATGCATTGCCTGCCGCTCTCAGTGACTTCCTTCGTACTAGACAGCTGGCTTTAATCACGGGTGCTTACAGCGTTGAAGAAAGCACACGACTCATCACTAACTCCCTATTTGTCTTAAATAAAGACGGAGAGATCGTTCCTCCTCATTACAGTAAAACCATTTTATTAGCCTTTGGCGAATACATACCGGGTGAACAGTTTTTCCCTCAAATTAGGGGCTGGTTACCGGATACAGGTCAATTCGCCAGAGGTAAAGGACCCACTGAACTACTTCAATGGAATGGTTACAAAATGGGGGCACAGATATGCTATGAAAGTTTATTTCCTGCATTCTCTCGCTCATTAGCTCAACTAGGTGCCGAATTTATCGTTAATGTCACCAATGACTCCTGGTATGGCTCTTGGCAAGAACCTTATCAACACATGTATATGACGCTTGCTCGTGGCATAGAATTTCGTAGACCGGTGTTAAGAGTTACTAACACCGGCATTTCCACCGTCTCACTGGCTTCAGGTGAAATACTTAAACAATCCCCCATTCATAAACCTTGGGCGGATATCTATCAAGTGCCTTATCTCAAGAATCCGCCTGTAACCTTTTACCAGTCCTGGTTCTGGTTAGTGCCTGGATTACTGTGGAGCTGTTTAATGATCCTGCTAATCATAGGATTTAAAAAACAGCGCCCTTAAAAGCTCGCCATTTTATCCACGCTCATCCCACAGCTTATCCATTCGTTTAACCGATATTGGATAAGCTGTTTTTAGTTGTTGGGCAAACAGGGACACCCTGAACTCTTCCAATGCCCAACGAAACGGGTCTTGCTCCGGGATAATCTGATTCTTCTTGGATTTCTTCTCAACATCATTCCAAAACCGCGTTGAATAGCGATTAACCTCCTGACATTTTTGAACATTATTATCAAACTTATCCAAACGGTATTGAATTGCCTTAAGATAACGCGGCATCGCTTTCAAGGCATAATAAGGCGTATGATGAATAAAGCCTCTATAAATCAACAAATCTACTTGTTGATTTATATCCTTAGCCAAAGGGTCAGTAGGCTTTAATATCCGCTCAACCGTCTTTTTGATATCACCATACTGCGCCATGATCTCTAAAGCCAACTTCCCTGACTCATTAGCCAAACCCAATAACCCTGGCTTACCTTCTTGTAAACAGGCTTCAAAAGCCTCTTGAGTTCGTAGTTTTTTACCTTCTACAAATACACTGTAAAAGATTAAAAACAACATATCCTCCTTATAGGAGGCATTCTCACTTAACTGTCCGCTTGATAAAGCCGGAATTAATGGATGCTTGGGTAAACGGTTATAGGTTAATTCAGCCACAGCAGATTGCGGCATATTCTTAAGGATATAAGTACATTCTTTCTTTAAACGCAGTTGAAACAAACGCATCAAACCCTGTTGATGTTGTAACGCTGCCTTTTGTTGGGTATCAAAAATACGCACCCCAACACTATCACCTTCATCAATAATCGCCGGAAAACCAATAAACGTTTGGCCCTTTTGAATAAATTGATAGGTGTCTGGCAAATCATCAAAAGCCCATTGAATACAGCCCGTGAAATTAAGCTCATCCGTCGCTATTTGATCAAAACTATGCTCGGCCTTAATGGTATATTTCTGCTGGAGCTTCTTTAAGTCCCGACCATAATCCAGTAACTGACCTTGATCATCAATGACCCTAAAGTTCATCTTTAAATGCTCAGTTAGCCCTTCAAAACTCCACTCATTTAAAGGAATGGCTTCACCGGTCAGCTTTCTTAAACGATAACCTAACCACTCCTGCAATAAGCCCTTAAAGTCTGGCTCTATCTCTAAACATTGCTTGACCATTTGTGGGACTGGCACAAAATGCTTTCTAATGTTCTTAGGCAACGCTTTTACTAATGCTACACACTTTTCTTCTAACAACCCCGGCACTAACCAATCAAAAGGCTCCTGAGTCATTTGATTTAATTGATGCACTGGAATCAAGGCCGTCACTCCATCTTCATCATGACCCGGTTCAAACCGATATTGTAGTTTGATCGTTAAGTTACCTATTTTTTTACTATCCGGAAAATCCCATTCATTAACATAGTCCTCATCCTTTTCACGCGTTAAATCTTCTTTGGTTAAGAAGAGTAGCTTAGGATTACCCCGCTCAGCCGTTTTACGCCAGGTATCCAAGGTAACGCCGCTGATAATCTCTGCGGGCAACTTGTGATCATAAAACTGATACAACCACTGTTCATCTTCAACCAGATCAACCCGTCGGCCTTTATGCTGAATAATCCCAACTTCTTCCAAGAGTTTTTTATTCGCCACATAAAAAGGCGCATTACTGTGATAGTCGTAATCCACTAAGGCCGAACGAATAAAAATCTCACGCGAAGATTTAGGGTCTACATGATCATAGGGAATCTTACGGCCCGCTTGTAATGTTAAGCCATATAACAAGGTTCTGGCGGACACCATACAACGCGCCGACTTCTTTTCCCAATGTGGATCATAATAATTATGTTTAACCAGATGATCGGCACAATGCTCAATCCATTCAGGTTCAATACGCGCCACATTACGCGCATACACCTTACTGGTTTCGACTTGTTCTGCCGCCATAATCCACTTGGGTTTCAGTTTATGTAATCCAGAACCCGGAAAAATAAAAAACTTCAGTCCGCGTGCGCCTAGGTATTCATAAGGTTCATGCCTAAAACCAATATTCGATAACAAACCCGTTAATAAAGCCCGATGAATCTTTTCATAACTCGCATCATCAGTATTGGGATGCAGCTTTAAATCCCCTTTAATCACTTGCATAATCTGCGCATGAATATCAAACCACTCACGCATCCGAATATATGACAAAAAGTGATCTGTACAATACTTTCTTAACTTACTATTCGATAGATGCTTTTTCTGAACCTCAAAGGTATTCCAGATATTCAACAGTGTTAAGAAGTCTGATTCAGGATGTCGAAACGCGACATGCTTGGCATCGGCCTGTTGCATTTTATCCGCCGGTTTTTCACGAGGATCTTGCACACTCAAGGCTGACACAATAATAGCGACTTCCGTTAAACAATGCTCCTCTGCAGCCGCTAATAACATTCTGGCTAACTTGGGATCAGTCGGCAACTTGGCTAACTGTTTACCGACCTCTGTTAACTTGCCTGACTTATCTAAGGCATTGACTTCATGCAGGACATTTTTACCATCCCGAATCATCTTGTCTTCAGGCGGCTCAATAAAAGGAAAATCTTCTATATCCCCCAAATTTAAGGCAATCATTTGTAAAATGACCGCTGATAAATTGGTTCTCATGATTTCGGGTTCGGTAAACTCCGGTCTGGCCAGATAATCATCATGTGAATATAAGCGAATACAAATCCCTTCAGCCACACGCCCACAACGTCCTGCCCGTTGATTGGCACTGGATTGAGAAATGCGTTCAATCGGTAAGCGCTGAATCTTGCTGCGATGACTATAACGACTAATACGCGCATGACCGGTATCAATCACACACCGGATACCCGGTACTGTTAAGGATGTCTCTGCCACGTTGGTAGCAAGAACAATACGGATCTTGCCGCCTTTAGGATTAAACACCCGCTCCTGTTCACTCACACTTAACTTAGAGTACAGCGGTAAAATCTCGTACTGAGTAGGATGATGTTTTTTTAACGATTCGGTGGTTTCTCTGATTTCACGCTCACCGCTTAAGAAGATTAAAATATCTCCGCGTAAATCCCGATACAGTTCATCAACCGCATCCAGAATCGCATTTTGCAATTCATCAATGGTTTCATCAACCTCTTCCCCTTCCAGTGGTTCTTTGGTGATAATGGGCCGATAACGCATATCAACGGGATAAGTTCGACCCGAAACTTCAATGATAGGTGCATTGTTAAAATGCGTAGAAAAACGTTGGGTATCAATGGTCGCCGACGTCACAATCACTTTTAAATCTGGACGCTTCGGTAACAACCACTTTAAATAACCCAATAAGAAATCAATATTCAAACTGCGCTCATGCGCTTCATCAATAATGATGGTTTCGTATTGACTCAAATACGGATCATGCTGAGATTCAGCTAATAGAATCCCATCCGTCATTAATTTAACTAAAGAATCCGCATGGGTCTTATCATTAAAGCGGATCTTATAGCCAACCGACTTACCAATCCCTTCACCCAACTCCTCGGCAATACGATCAGCTACTGTTCTGGCTGCAATACGTCTTGGTTGAGTATGACCAATAAAACCAGCCGCGCCCAAACCCAGCGATAAACAAATCTTCGGTAACTGAGTGGTTTTACCCGAACCGGTTTCACCACACACAATCACTACTTGATGCGCTTTGATTAAATTGGCGATATCATCTTTCTTACCCGTTACCGGTAAATCAGGAAAGTTGATCGGAGGAATACTGGCAAGTCGTTTATTTCTGGTCGCTACCGACCGCTCAATACGGTCAGTCAGGGTACTTAATGGAACCTCAATGGATTTACCCTTTTTAAGCTCACTTCGTAAACTGTCTAACTGACGTTTTAAAGGATGCCTATCCTGATTCAGACAGAGAGGAAGTTGTTGGGTGAGTTGTTTAACAAGATCAAGAGAGGACATTAAAACAGACAGATAAAATGAAATAACTGACAGTAGGAGTCGCTTATAACATTGCGGCTAAAGCCACTCCTACAGAAAAGATTTAAAACAAACAGGAATAAAATATTACCTTTAATCCCCTGCCCTGACATCAAACTCAATTTTCCAACGGCTGCTGTCTTTTAAAGACACAGCTTGTACTTCCAAAGTACCTACTTCAGTCACCGCTGAGCCTAAATGAACACCGACCACTTCACCGGTTCTACGACCTTCTTCTGGTAATGTAATATCCAGTTCATTTAACTCGGTCAATTCTTCGTCCGTCCAATAGTCTAAACGAGTACCGACTTTATCATCCCGACGCGTGTTTGAGGCAAAGAAACGGAAACGTACAGGCTCACCGACTACTAAACCAAATTCATCATCGGGCAAATCCTCACGCGTACCTTCTTCCATGCCGAAAGGAGCAATACACAAAGCCACAATCTCGGGCGCCATACCGGGTACAGCAGGCATTGAACTTTCAATACTGATGTAATAGGAAGCGGCTGTCCCCCCTTTAATACGTACACCCTTACCTTTACGCACAAACCCATAATAAGCTGCGCCTCTTGCAACAGCAAGATCAAGATCAGCACCGGATAATAATCGTGCTTCGGGTGCTTGTTCAGCCGCCAGCCAGGCATTTAATACCTCCATTAAACGATTGCCTAAACCGTCTGCTTTTAAAACCCCACCGTTAAATAAAACTGCCGTAGGATGCAAAAATGTCGCATGCTCAGGTAAGTTGATATCCTTAAAATCATCGGTTGCATTTTGTTGCTTAGCCAGGAAAGCAGCGAGATGACGAGTGATCGCCGCATCTTGCGCATAAGGTAAACCGGTTGTTCTTAAACCAGTACGGGTACGACTGATCGGTCTTTCACTGACTGCCACTCTTGGGAAAAAGCCATCAATCAACACGCGCTCAACTTCTTCACGTGTTAGCTCTGTACGAATGTTTCCCGCCATAAAAGAGGAACCACGGCTAGCAATAACCAAAGGAATTGTTTCCAGAGACGGCGTAGTAAATATTTTCTCTTTCGCTTCACGGCAACTATGCGTCAATGCCTGAATCTGCCAAGGTTCTAAACGTTTACCGTCTTGTTCCAGCTTAGCCTTAACGGTATACGCCAAAGCCAAGTCCATATTATCACCACCCAGCAAAATATGATCACCGACCGCAATACGGGTTAACTCTAAATTACCATTATCCTCAGTAACAGCAATCAACGATAAGTCAGTGGTACCCCCACCGACGTCAATGACCAGGATAATATCGCCACACGTCGCCTGTTTACGCCAATCACCGTGACTTCTTTCAATCCAGCTATATAAGGCCGCTTGCGGCTCTTCTAATAAGATGGCCTGACCCAAGCCTACTTGACGAGCGGATTCCACAGTCAGATCACGAGCCGCCGGATCAAAAGAAGCGGGTACCGTAATCACCAAATCCTGATCTTCTAACGGAGCATCAGGGTGCAGACTTTGCCAGGCATCACGAAGATGTTGTAAATAAGCCGTGGTCGCCTGGAAAGGCGAAATACGTTCAACTTCTTCAGGTGCCTCAGCAGGCAGGATAGGCGCTTTACAATCTACCCCTGCATGACACAACCAACTCTTGGCACTCGATACCAAGCGAATCGGTGTCTTGCTACCCAGGTTTCTGGCGATTTCACCGACCAGATAATCAGGCTTTACCGTCCAGGGTAAAGAAGTCGAACCTTCTGCAAGCTCAGCCTCATGCGCCTGATAAAGAAACGAAGGTAACTGAAAACTGTTTTCAACCAGGCCTGGATTAAATAATTGTGGTATAGCCATGACCTGTTGACTAAACTCATCACTCTCAATATCAGTTATATCCGCATAAGACAATACACAATGCGTCGTTCCTAAATCGATACCGACCGAATAGCGTTTACCAGCACTTGAAGAGGGCGCTTCATTGGAAGAGCTAAAACTTGTTCCAGGAAATGTATTTGAATACTGGGGCGTTTCACCTACTACATTCTCATTACCTTGTTGATCAGCGGGTGCTGAATTCAATGACTCATCGATTGCGGTAACCGTTTCTGCAGGTTTGTTTTCATCAGAGTCATTCTTAACCTTTTTAATATGATCAAATAAACTCATAGCTCAACCTCAGCAGCAGCAATAATATTAGCATTATGCCCCTGGGTTAACTTTGCCAATCGGACGTCCGTTACTTGCCAGCCCTTATGAACCAATACGCCAGTAAAAGGAGCAGAACCGACAATATTACCTGTTAAACGTACCGCTGAAGCATCAAAGCCTGCCGGCAAAGTCACCTTGCCACCTTCTTGTTCAGTACGAATAGCGGATAAAGTAAAATGTTCATTAATCGCTTTGTTACATCCCTCATGCACAACCCTGGCAGCAATACCCACATCACTGTCGGCATAGCTTGTTATATCTTCTTTGATAAAATCAATAAAACGGGCTTCTTTTTGCAATAGTCCCAACAGTTGCAACGCAGCATCCGGTGTAGACTCTTTTAATATCACGGGTTCTGGTACAGGTACAGGTGCATGTACTAGCTTTTCAACCTCTACAATCTTCTCTACTATTTTAATAACAGGTTCAGGGGGTGATACAGGTACAACCGGTTGAGTCACTCGCTCAACGGGGGTTTTCTTAGTACGCATTGCACTGATCAACATCACCAGCAGCAACATAATCAGCATAAAAGACAAAACTACAACCGTTCCGGCCAGACACACATGCCACAGGTCAAAGGTCGTCGGTTTTAAAGATAAATCAATTGCGTAAATCATATTCATTGAGAGAGCACCTCTGTTTAATTAGTATTTATTTACCCGCTTTACGACTAGCTTCAGAGAACATCATGCCTTGTAAGGCTTCACGTGTTGTCTGCATACGAATTTGTTTTAAATGTCGGTCAGAGATCACTTCAGGTACTTTAGCCTCTGTATAGACTACCCGCATTTTCGCTAAAATAGACTCACACTGCTTCATGATAGCATCTGTTGCCTTGCGAGAATCCTGATCCTGATAAGACGATTTTTGCATTTCATCGCCCACACACTTCTTATATTCGAATTTAGCCGCTTGCACTTTCTCAATGGTTGCATCCGTTAACACCGTGTTATGCCATTCATTTTTAGCATCATCCGCAAACACAATCCCGGCAAACAATAATAGACCGACGAAAAGAATCTTTTTCATGATATTCCTGTAATTATAAAGGTAGGACTTAAATAATATAAACGCATAAGCTACAAAAATGGGAGTCTTTAGAGACTCCCATTCGTAGAAAAGTGTTTAAAATTGAATTAATGATGGATTATCGGTTATTTTGCAGAGCAGCAATGCGTTCTTCTAAAGGGGGGTGACTCATAAACAACCGCCCTACACCACCGCCATTAATACCAAAGGCGGCTAATTGCCCTGGCAACTCAGGCACTTCATGCGCTCTTTGCAAGGCACGCAAAGCGGCAATCATTTTTGGCGCCCCCGCCAGCTGAGCACCGCCCGCATCGGCTTTAAATTCTCTGTAACGAGAGAACCACATCACCAGCATTGAAGCCAGGAAGCCTAACACAATTTGAGCAATCATCTGAGTAATGTAATAAGCTGGGCCATAACCGCGTTCTGTTTTAAACACGACACGATCAACAAAATGACCAATGATAGTGGCAAAGAAGTAAACAAAGGTATTAACCACCCCTTGCATTAAGGCCATAGTCACCATGTCGCCATTTGCCACATGGGTCATTTCATGCCCCACTACCGCTTCAACCTCATCCGCTGTCATAGCGTGCAGCAAGCCAGTACTGACCGCTACCAAAGCATTGTTCTTATTCATACCGGTTGCAAATGCATTCGCTTCGGGCGCCTGGAAAATACCCACTTCGGGCATATCAATTCCCACCAAACGCGCTTGTTTTGCAACAATATCCAGCAACCATTGTTCAGTTTGATTTTGTGGACGATCAATAACATGAACGCCCATTGCCTGCTTGGCAGACCATTTAGACATCGCTAAGGATATCAAAGAACCTGTCGTACCAATAATGGCCGACATTAATAATAAGGCGTTTAGATTAAGATCAACCCCTTGTGCATCTAAAGCACCGCTTAAGCCTAATACATTAAATAGTATGCTGACCACGACCATAATGGCCACATTGGTCGCTAAAAAAAGAAGAATTCGCATCATGGCACTAACCTCAATCAATTAAATTTAACAATGCAGCTATATGGTGACAAAAATGTACATTCCAAGCCTTAGCTGATTAAATTCTTTCAAGGATTTACATTTTATCACACTACTAAATATTCAGATCGACGGTAAATTTATACCGCCCCTTTCAACAATAACAGCTTTATTGAGCATGTCTGTAGCAGAAGGAAACTTGTCATAAAGTACGCCAATCGTCTTGTAATAAGCGATGGTATCAAAGCGCTCTTGGGCTTGTCGCTGAAGAATACCGGCAAGTACTGAACGGAAGGTAGGCGAGACCGTCACCATGCGTAAGCCTTTTATAATACTGGTCTTTGAATCAATCAGCACCAATGCAAAAGGCAAGTAACCCTCGTTATCATCTATTTTTTCATCCTGAGCCAAATGGATAGTAAAAGCCAGGTCAGACCAATCAAGAAAGTCTTCTATCTTAAATAAGAAAAACAGACTATTGTTTTCTGTAAACAAACCAAATGAACATTCACCGTTCTGGAAGTCTTCGATATTTTTAGCACTTAAAGAGAAATTAAACGCTATCATCGGTACGCCGTTCATCAAAACAATACTCATCGCTTCGGGAGGGATGCCGTGGTCAAAATGTCCACCGACTGTTAAATTGATAATATCCATGTGCAATCCCGCTGGCAACTGATGTTTAGACCAGAAATAACTTACAAAAATTTAATCGCTGCAATCACAATTCCACCGACGGTCAAAGTGGTTGCAAATGACCCAATCATAAAATGTTCCATCCGTGCAGTGAGTTGATCAAATCGCCTGTCAACCTGCTCAAAGCGTTTATCCATATCTTCACGGAGCAACTTCATCTCATTCCGTAAATCAATATCCAAATGAGCAAAATGATTGGTTTGAGCTTTAAGCAACAAAATCATCATTTGCACAGCAGAAATGCTTTGACCATTGGCAACTTGTTCCATCACCTTTTGTGCTTGACTATCCAGCCAATTATCAAAAAACTTATCGTCAAACATTATTACGTTTAGCTTAATGCGTTAAATTCTATCACAGAATTACTTCTTACTTTTAACCGTAACAATCAATGTCTCGCCCGTCATCTGACTTGGTGTAATTTCGTGATTCAAAATGGAACCACCAGAGCAACTTCCATTGAGTAAAGTCGTTGTTCATGTGATTGGAATGCCTTTGGATAAATGAAGCAGTTTAAAATTCAGAGGCTGTCGAAGTCTACAATGCTCGATTACTTTTTACTCTCTGGAAACTACTTGCTAGAATGGATCAAACAAGAGTCATTTATATCGGTAATCATTTGAATATTTGATATACTGAATCAGGCATACAATTTTCTTGGTAATGATTATGGCAACAATTACATTTGATACACATAAGTTTGTTCGCAAATTAGAAGAGGCCGGCTTTAATCAAAAACAAGCAGAGGGCTTGACTGAAGCAATGCGAGCAGCAATTGAAGAATCAGAACTGGTCACCAAGAAGGATTTACAGATTGAACTTGCCCCGATAAAGGCTGATCTTAATTTGTTAAAATGGATGATGGGGGCTCTTATTGCTCTTGCCATCGCTAATTTCTCGAAGCAATTCCTTTGAAATCCTCCAACTACCTCTCCATAAATAGCTTAACCTTAAACTGTACCGTCTAACGTGGATAAGCTTAAAGAGTATTGATCTTGGCATATCTAAAGCAATCTACCGTATGATCATTCATCATTCCAATCGCTTGCATATAAGCATAGCAAATAACACTGCCGACAAATTTAAAACCACGCTTTTTTAACGCTTGGCTCATTTTTAACGACACATCACTAAAGGCAGGAACTTCAGACGCATGAAGCCAAGCATTGTGTACTGTTTGACCCTTAACAAAACTCCAGATGTAATGATCAAAACTACCAAACTCAGCTTGAATAGCCAAGAAAGCCTGAGCATTTGTAATAACTGAGTGTATCTTTAAGCGATTTCTTATAATCCCAGTATTTTCTAATAAAGAACTCACTTTATTATGATCATACTGAGCTATCAGGGTAGGATCAAAATTATCAAACGCTAACCGATAAGCGTCACGTCTTTTTAGGATGGTTGACCAACTCAACCCTGCTTGTGCGCCTTCAAGGGTTAAAAACTCAAATAGCAAACGATCATCATGGATAGGTACACCCCATTCCTGAT
>SESC01000564.1_pt1 | contig 13223 bp, 10 predicted proteins | sample 3171431 | NCBI WGS metagenome assembly SESC01 (sample SAMN06051868, study PRJNA518727) | freshwater metagenome | biome: subpolar coniferous forest; feature: holomictic lake; material: water; isolation source: holomictic Lake 227, 8 m depth | place: Canada: near Kenora, Ontario | collected... | reverse complement strand
TATTTTGGTTTCTCTGGTTAACTTGGCAACACTGGTCGCGCCATTCTTATCCAAATAGTTCCAAATTTCACCCGCTGCTTTACCTACTATGTCAGACATACCACTATCACCTTAGAGTTATTAATGAATTAAACTGATTTAATAATATCCTAAAAACAATTATTAATTTTGTTTTATAAACGCAAAAATATTGATTAACCGATCAGCAGATTTAATGGCTAATGTCTATAAAAAAGACCTGCCAGAATTATTATAGCTAGTCAGAAAGATTTTGTCTTTGTAAGTACGCATAAATTCACATAGCCCGCTTTATTAAACAATCATCGAAAAGTTCAAACTTTCCGTGCATCTACATAATAGATGTCAAGCAGGAGCTACTTAAGCTTCTTCAGAAACTTGATCCAATCCAAAAGCTGCATGTAACGCCCTTACTGCAAGTTCCATATATTTTTCATCAACAACAACAGAGATTTTTATTTCTGATGTTGCAATCATTCGAATATTAATACCTTCATCTGCCAGGGTTTTAAACATGGTGCTGGCAATACCTGCATGGGAACGCATACCCACACCAACGATTGATACTTTTACAAGACTGTTATCGCCCTTTACTTTTCTTGCACCCAACTCAATACTGGTTTGATCCAAAATAGCTTTGGCACGCAGATAATCATTACGATGTACCGTAAAAGTAAAATCAGTGGTGGCATCCTCGGCAATATTCTGGACGATCATATCCACTTCAATATTGGCATCGGCGATAGGGCCCAGAATTTTAAAAGCAACTCCCGGTAAATCAGGTACACCGGTGATCGTTAATTTTGCCTCATCCCGATTAAAAGCAATGCCGGATATTAAAGCACTTTCCATTTGTGATTCCTCGTAAGTAATAAGTGTGCCACGTCCTTCTTTAAATGAAGATAATACGCGCAAGGCAACGTTATATTTTCCGGCAAATTCGACCGACCTGATTTGCAAAACTTTTGAACCCAAGCTGGCCATTTCCAGCATTTCTTCAAAAGTAATATGATCAAGCCTGCGGGCTTTTGGCTCAACCCGGGGATCGGTGGTGTAAACGCCGTCGACATCGGTATAAATATGGCACTCATCGGCTTTTAATGCCGCCGCTAAAGCAACAGCAGTTGTATCCGAGCCGCCGCGACCCAAGGTCGTAATATTGCCATGTTCATCAACGCCCTGAAAACCGGCAACCACTACCACTTTTCCGGCGTCAAGATCGGCACGTAACCTGGCATCTTCAATTTCGCGAATCCTCGCCTTGGTGTAACTGCTATCGGTCAGTATTTTTACCTGCCCGCCGGTATAAGAGCAGGCATCACAGCCGATTTGATGTAAGGCCATACTTAATAGCGCAATCGTCACCTGCTCACCGGTAGAAATTAAAACATCCATTTCCCGATCCGTTGGTTGCGCCTGCATTTCTTTTGCCAGTGCAATTAAACGATTGGTTTCGCCGCTCATGGCAGACAAAACTACAACAATTTGATCGCCCAAATCCCGGGCTTTTTTAACTTTTTCGGCAACCGCCTTGATACGCTCTACCGAACCTACCGACGTGCCGCCAAATTTATAAACATAAAGTGCCATTCAATAAAACCTTGTTATTACGCGCCCAATTGCGCTTGTATCCAACCCGGAATACCCGTTAATGCGGCCGCCAAACCAGCCGGATCATTACCGCCAGCCATTGCCAAATCCGGTTTACCGCCGCCTTTACCACCGACTTGAGTGGCAACAAAATTAACCAGTTCACCGGCTTTTATTTGCCCGACCAGATCTTTGGAGACAACGGCAATTAAACTGACTTTATCACCTTCCACCACCGCCAGAACAATGGCACAACGGCCGAGTTTATTTTTTAGTTGGTCAGCCAGTTCACGCAAGGATTTAGTGTCAACATCATCGAGTTTAACCGCCAATACTTTCACGCCGCCCACATCAACAGCCTGGGCACTCAGTTCGCCACCGGCTGAACTGGCCAGTTTTGAATTAAGACGCTCCAGTTGTTTTTCCAGTGATCGGGTTTTTTCCAGCAGTTGCTCGACTTTTTCAGCGGCTTTTTCAGGTGAACTTTTTAATAAGCCGGCAATACTGGTCAAGGCTTTATCACGACCGGCTATCCAGTCGATACAAGGACTGCCCGTGACCGCTTCGATACGTCTAACACCTGCGGCAACACCGGTTTCACTGATTATTTTAAAACAGCCAATATCCCCTGCCCGCTCAACGTGCGTACCGCCGCAAAGCTCGGTAGAAAACTCGCCCATTTTTAAAACCCTGACTTCAGCACCGTATTTTTCGCCAAACAAGGCCATGGCACCGGCTTGTACCGCCAGATCTTTAGCCATAACTTGTGCAGTAACCGGATTATTTAAACGAATCTGTTCATTAACCAAACGCTCAAGGGTGGAAATTTGATCGGGGGTAACCGGTTCAAAATGTGAAAAGTCAAAACGCAAACGCTCGGTATTAACCAGCGAGCCTTTTTGAGTCACATGCTCACCTAAAGTCTGCCTTAACGCGGCATGTAATAAATGCGTTGCTGAATGATTTAATTCAGTGGCTTTTCTGTCTGCGGCACTGACTTTTGCCTCACATAACTGACCCTTGCTCAACGTGCCTGAAAGCAACTTGCCTTGATGTAAAAACAGATTACCGCCCTGCTTTTGGGTATCAGTCACTTCAAACACAGCACCCGATGCAATAATTTGCCCACAATCGCCAACCTGACCACCGGACTCCGCATAAAAAGGTGTTTTATCCAACACCACCAAACCTTCTTCGCCCGCTTGCAAACTGTCTACGGGTTGACCTTGATTATACAAGGCAACGATATGCACGTGGTCTTCCAGATTATCATAACCGGTAAATTCAGTCTGACTATCCAGCTTTATTTCCTGACTGTATTCAGCACTAAAACTACTGGCCGAACGTGCTCTGTCGCGCTGTGCCGACATGGCCATTTCAAAACCGGCATGATCGACTGTCAGATTATTTTCACGCGCAAAATCAGCGGTTAAATCGACCGGAAAACCATAGGTATCATAAAGCTGAAATACTGTTTCACCCGGAATGACAGAACCTTGCATCTTGGCGACACACGCTTCCAGAATCTTCATGCCTTGGGTTAGGGTTTCGGTAAAACGTTCTTCTTCTTTTTTTAGAACCCGTTCAACTTGTGCTTGCGCCGCTTTAAGTTCAGGAAAAGCATCGCCCATCTCCTCAACCAGTGGTGCAACCAGTTTATAAAAGAAAACACCCTGAATACCCAAACGGTAGCCATGTCGAATGGCGCGTCGAATAATACGGCGCACGACATAACCTCTACCCTCATTGGAGGGCATGACCCCATCCGCGACCAAAAAGGCACAAGAACGAATATGATCGGCAATAACGCGTAATGAACTTTGGGTTAAATCAGTCGTGCCAACCAATTGCGCGGCCGCTTTTAAAATCGCTTGAAATAAATCAATTTCATAATTATTATGCACGCCCTGCAATACCGCACTAATCCGCTCCAGACCCATGCCGGTATCAACCGACGGTTTAGGCAGTGGCGTTAAGGTGCCATCTACGGCGCGGTCATATTGCATAAACACCAGATTCCAGACTTCGATATATCTATCGCCATCTTCTTCAGGCGTACCGGGAGGGCCGCCGGGAATGTCTGCACCATGATCGTAAAATATTTCTGTACAAGGACCGCAAGGGCCCACATCGCCCATCGACCAAAAATTATCTTTAGCACCTATTTTTGAAAGTCGGGCAGGTGAAACACCGATATCATGCAACCAGATATTTTCTGCTTCTGCATCCTCTTCAAAAACGGTGACCCATAATTTCTCGACAGGAATTTCCAACTCTTTGGTTAAAAAATCCCAGGCATAATGAATGGCCTCTTTTTTAAAATAATCGCCAAAACTAAAATTACCCAGCATCTCAAAAAAAGTGTGATGCCTTGCGGTATAACCGACATTTTCCAGGTCATTATGCTTGCCGCCGGCTCTCACACATCGCTGAGTGGTCACTGCTTTATTGTAATCGCGCTGTTCCCGGCCTAAAAACATATCCTTAAACTGAACCATTCCCGCATTGGTAAATAATAAGGTTGGATCATTACCAGGCACCAGCGAACTTGATGGCTCTATGGAATGCCCACGCTGATGAAAGAATTCCAGAAAGGCGGTGCGCAACTCGGCGCTAGTCATTTTTTTCATGGTATAAGTGATTTTAAAAGAGTGTGTAAAAACGCACCCTAGAATTTAATATTCAAATGATCAAACAAAGCACTAATCATTGTGCCGGAAAAACCGCGCTGCATTAAAAAACGGCTGCGTTTGGCCCACTCGTTACGGTCAATCCGTAAATCATGGTCGTATTTTTTGGTATAAACCTGCTCCAGCAGCTCTAGCCAACTCCCTGCTGTTTTGCAAACAATGTCTTCAAGATCTACTGCTTCAATGCCGTTTTTCTTAAGCTCATAAGAAATCCAGGCAGGCCCGTAGCCTTTTTGAATCCGACTTCCGGCATAACTTTCCGCGTATCGAGAGTCGCTCTGCCAACCTTGCAGGGCAAACTCATTAATAACAACCAGAATTTCATCCTTGCCAAAGCCTCTTAGCAGCAATTTATTCAGTAATTCTTTTTGGCTATGCTCCCTACGCGCCAACAAGCGAAGACCGGATTCCTTGATTTGCTTTAAGTCACTGCTTATAGCTTCTTGATCTTCACTCATTTTGGGGGACTAATAAATCACGTTGATTTAAATTTCATCATCCACAGGCGCTTCAATAACAGGCAGCGCCTTTTTAAAAGCCTCTGTCCTTATTTTGACTTCAATCTCTTTCGCTTTTTCGGGATGTTCTTTTAAGAAAACTTTTACATTTTCTTTTCCCTGGCCGATTTTTTCATCGCCATAACTATACCAAGAACCGGCTTTTTGAATAAAACCGTAACTCACGCCCAGATCAACCAGTTCGCCCAGAAAGGAAATGCCTTCACCATATAAAATTTCAAACTCGGCTTGCCTAAAAGGCGGTGCCACTTTGTTTTTCACCACCTTTACCCGGGTTTCATTACCGATAATTTCGTCGCCTTTTTTTACGGCACCAATCCGACGAATATCCAAACGCACTGACGCATAAAACTTAAGCGCGTTACCGCCGGTTGTCGTTTCAGGACTACCGAACATAACCCCGATTTTCATCCTGATCTGGTTAATAAAAATAACCAGGGTGTTGGAGCGTTTAATATTACCCGTTAATTTTCTTAATGCCTGCGACATCAATCGCGCTTGCAAGCCCATGTGGGAATCCCCCATATCGCCTTCAATCTCGGCTTTGGGTGTTAAGGCCGCCACAGAATCAATAACAACCACATCAACCGCGCCCGAACGCACCAGCATATCGGTAATTTCCAAAGCCTGCTCGCCGGTATCAGGCTGAGAAACCAGCAATTCATCGACATTAACGCCAATTTTTTCAGCATAACCCGGATCCAAGGCATGTTCCGCATCAACAAAGGCAGCCGTTCCACCCAGCTTTTGCATTTCAGCAATCACTTGCAAGGTAAGCGTCGTTTTACCGGATGATTCAGGGCCATAGATCTCAACCACACGACCGCGCGGCAAACCACCACAACCCAAAGCAATATCAAGTCCTAAAGAACCCGTAGAGACCACATCAATATCACGGGAAGCAGCCACATCGCCCATACGCATCACGGAGCCTTTACCAAACTGCTTTTCTATCTGCATCAGGGCTGCGCCTAATGCTTTCTTTTTATTCTCATCCATTATTATTACCTTGCAGGTTAAAAAAATGTCGACTAACTTATCTAATTATTATCACATAGACACCGGGGTTCGGGTAGTAATCTCTGCTTAAAACTTGCCGGCCTTGGCTCTGGCCTCTTTGCCGCCCTCTAAGTCACCCTGCATTTCTCTTGCCCTGGCAACCAATAACCAGCTATGCTTCTTAAGTTGCGCATCATTGGAAGCCAATAACACGGCTTTTTTTGCAAGATCTTCTGCCAACCGGGGTTTTGACTGTTTTAGCTTTAATAACGCCAACTTATAATACAAAGTTGCATTGCGAGGCTCAATTCTAATTGCCCGTTCAATAGTCGTCGTTGCCGACTCAATATTCCCCGACTTGCTGTTTTGGGCGGCCGCTAAAGCTAATGCGCTAACCGCCGGCGATAAAGGCGCAAACGTTTCTAATGGCTCAAAAGCCGGAGGCAAGAACGGTGGTGGTGCCAAAAATTCTTGTTTGGGTGCAATGACCACCGGCACCTGACTTGAGCTTGTATCAGGCTTTGTCGGTTCTTGTTCGGGCGCTGAAGAACCTTGCTGAGGTGCAACCCCGCCCTGCTCTGGTGCCAAAGCTTCCAGTCCTTGCTGCTGTTGCTGTTCTGGCGCTAAAGGCTCAGGTTCCAAGGCTTCTAGCGGTGTTGTTATTGGCACAAACTCCTGAAGTGGTTTGGTTTTAACTATCTCTGTAGATTCTTCAAGTATCGGCTCAACTTTTTTGGGTTTCTGTACTTTCGGCTTTCGCTTCGGTAAGGCAGGCTTGGTTTTACTATAAACCGTTGAGCCGTTTCCATAGACCGGTGCCGGAGGTTGAGAACCAAAAAACTCAGAACATCCGGCAAGAAAAGAAGGTAATGTTAAAATCAAAATAAGTCGTTTAATTAGCATGTTTTATAATGTTGGCAGTGATGGATTTACTAATGAAATGACGGTCAATCATCTTAATTGAAAAGACATTGTGGACTTATACCCTGGTTAAATAATCTTTTAAAATTGGACAATGTCTGGTTAAAAACCCTATGGCATCCAATCACGAAACTTATATTTTATAGCGTTACGGATGACCCTTTAAAAAAATCAAGCACAACGGTAACTACCCGGTAGATATTGGCTTCAATCAATAGAACACGGATGACACTGATTATACGGATTTCAACGGATTTTTTTTTAGTCAAAGATTGAGAATCTTCCCTCATCCGTGTCTATCCGTTAAATCCGTGTTCTATTTTTTAAAGGCTGAGTAGTTACGCACATCTTTAAATTCCCGGATTGAACGACCGGGCTTTGTGAACATCAGTGATAAAAAACCCATGACTTGATCAATCCAGCAAAGCATCATATTCTATTATTCGCCGTCCATTCTACATTTTTTCTTGATATCCAGTGAGCTTTGATCTTATAAATCCCCATCTGCCCCATAAACGCCTTCCAGGCGACTGGCTACAAAAACAGTGTTTACCATCAAACTGCCATAACCACAGCCAAGCCTCGCAGCACTAATTCACGATCAATAATCGACTCGTTATTAAGCTGTGCCGCGATAATTTCGGCATCGCCACCGGTTAAAATTAAAGACATTGCATTGGGTTGTTTGCTTAACACCTGCTCAATCAAGCCGACAGCGGCAACCAAGGTGCCGCTATAAATGGCGGCCTCGGTAAAAGTGGCAGGACCAACCCTATGGTTTGTTTCATTAAATGGCAGCGCCGCAGTCCCGGTTGCCAGAGATTGTTTCATCAGTGTTAAGCCGGGGCTAATCAGGCCGCCTTGATGGTTACCATCGGCATCAAGCAAATCAACTGTGATGGCTGTGCCGCAATCAACAATACAGGCTGGATTTTTATAAAGGTTACGTACCGCGACCATCGCCAACCAACGATCAACACCCAATTTTTCAGGGTGTTGATAAGCGTTAACAACACCAAAGGCATGAGCTTGAGCCGTTACCTGAATAATTTCAAGAGTCGGCCACAGTTCAACAACTACCGCCAATACCAGTTCCAACAAGGGTGTTGAACTAACGCAGGCAATGGCAAGGCGCTTGGGTGACGTTAGCGGTTTCCACGTTTCAAGCAGATGTTGCCGGGTAATCAGTTGATTAACCATTGCATGACTGGCAATCACTCCGTCCTCTTGCACAAGTGCCCATTTGAGTCGGGTATTACCGCTATCAATCAATAAATTCATCGTGTTGCCGCGTTAAAACTCACTTCACCCGAAGCAAAGGCCTGAACCGTGCCATCCGGTTTTTTAATCAGTAACAGGCCATTATCATCAATGCCTTCGACGCGGCCTTCAATCTGTTGCTGGCCAATAAACAGCGTTGCCAATTTGGCTTTTAGACAATCGTAACTGCGCCATTCATCAAGATAAGCTTTAATACCAACCGTTTCAAAGCCGTTAACTATGGCAATGATCTGATTTAAAACGGTTCCCGCCAGTTGATTTCTAAGCACCAGATTTTCGCCGCTGATTTTGGTCAGATCAGTCCAGGCCTGCGTGATGGTTTGCGCCTGTCTTTCAGGTAAAAAAAGGTTTAATCCCAAGCCAATAACGGCGGCACAAGGGCCATCGGCTTCACCTGACACTTCGATGAGTATGCCGCCTAATTTTTTACCCTGACTGTAAATATCGTTAGGCCACTTTAAGCCCACGTCATTGATATAATGCTGTTTTAACGCCCTGATAACCGCGACGCCAATCGCCAGACTCAATCCTGCCGTGCTGGCAATGCCGCCTTGTTGAAAACGCCAGAGTATTGATACATAGATATTGCTGCCGTAAGGTGAAACCCATTGCCGTCCTCGCCTGCCTTTGCCCGCTGTTTGATGCTCGGCAAAACAAACAAAACCGGACGCGGCATTATTACGGGAATGCGCCATGAGATAACTGTTGGTGGAATCAAGGCTGTCATGAATTTCCAGCGTTGAAATGTGTGCCTTGTTCTGCTCGGTAAGGAAGGCATTGATCTTGGAGTATGCCAATAACTCCAACGGTTTGTCCAGTCGATAGCCTTTACCGCTGACTGCTGAATGGTGTAAACCCAAGGCCGTCAATCCGCTTAACTGTTTACAGATAGCCGATCGACTCACACCCAGCGCCTCGGCTAATTCAGTTCCGGAATGAAATTCACCATCCGCTAACAGGGTAAGGATTTTTTTTTGTTTATCAGAAATAAGCACGGGTTTTATCTTTAAAATCGAAAGAGTGATGATTTACTTAATCAATAAATCTTAAAAGATCATCACCACGAAGCCTGTCCTTCGTATCCCTTCGACTTCGCTCAGGACAGGCTTTGTGGTGAATAAAAACTATTAACAGCCTGTTACCAATGGCCTTTAAAATTCAGGGGGATTATACGTCAACCAGCGCCAGTATTGTCGATAATTAAAACGGCTGTTAGCCAACATCCCTCAATACGCACCTTAAATACTGATTTGCTCCTTGCCCCCGTTTACAGAACTGTATATGATTCGCCTTTTATCCCCTCACTTTAAAAACCTGATCCAATAATGCACGCAAGCACCGCAGCGGATTTTTGATAAAAACCACCCTTTGAGTTTTCCGCAAGCCAGTGTAACCGTGGAGCGTATAAATACACACGAGGAACTCCCTTAAGGAAAATACAATGTCTACACAAGCAAATTATATCCGTTGGTTTAATGAATTAACGATAGACGATGTGCCGCTGGTCGGCGGCAAAAATGCCTCGTTGGGTGAAATGTACCGTGAATTAACCCCCCAAGGCATTCAAATACCCAACGGTTTTGCCGTGACCGCAGAAGCCTACCGTTATTTACTGGAACAAGCAGGAGCCTGGCAACTCCTGCATCAGGCGCTGGATAACTTAAATCCTGAAGATGTCGCTGATCTTGCCAGACGTGCGCTTAAAGCCCGCGAGATTATCTACGCGGCACCCTTCCCCGCTGACCTTGAAGACCAGATACTAAAAGCCTACGCGCAACTGCATCTTCAATACGGTGACACTATGAGCGTGGCGGTACGCAGTTCCGCCACTGCCGAAGATTTACCCACCGCCAGCTTTGCCGGACAACAAGACACTTTTCTCAATATACGCGGCGAACTGGCTTTGCTGGAAGCCTGTAAACGCTGTTTTGCAAGTCTTTTTACTGACCGGGCCATCCATTACCGCGTCGATCAGGGTTTTGATCATTTCAAACTGGCCTTATCAATAGGCATCATGAAAATGGTGCGTTCTGATCTGAATGCCAGCGGCGTCATGTTTTCTCTGGATACGGAATCCGGTTTTAGCGATGTGGTTTTTATTACCGGCGCGTATGGTCTGGGTGAAAATGTCGTACAGGGCGCGGTGGATCCGGACGAATTTTATGTCCACAAGCCGACCTTTGAGCAGGGACATCGTGCCGTATTAAAACGCACCTTGGGCTCCAAAAAAATAAAAATGATTTATAGCGATGGTCGCACGCGTGAGCCAACACGTAACATCGTTACTTCCGCTACCGAACGTAACCATTTTTGCCTGACCGATCAGGATGTTTTAACCTTGGCCGACTACGCCATTAAAATAGAAAAGCATTACAGCGCCAAAGCTGGCCAGGCCAAACCGATGGATATGGAATGGGCAAAAGACGGCCTTGACGGCATTTTGTATATTGTTCAGGCACGGCCGGAAACCGTCGTATCCCAATTGAGCGGGATGGTGTTGGAGCAATATGTACTTAAAAGCCAAGCTACGCCCATAGTTACCGGGCATTCGGTCGGCAGTAAAATTGCCACCGGTAACGCCCGCATTATTGAGAATGTCGGCCAACTGGGTAATTTTAAAGCGGGCGATGTACTGGTCGCCGATATCACTACGCCGGACTGGGAACCGGTGATGAAAATTGCTTCGGCGATCGTCACCAATCGGGGCGGACGTACCTGCCATGCCGCCATCATCTCGCGGGAATTGGGCGTTCCTGCGGTAGTCGGTTGCGATAATGCCACAACCACCATCAAAAATAATTCGCCGGTTACGGTCTCCTGCGCGGAAGGCGATAATGGCAAAGTCTATGACGGCATTCTTGATTTTGAAATACAATCCACCGACCTGTCCGGCCTGAAGCGCCCCAAAACCAAAATCATGCTCAATCTTGGCAATCCGGAGCTGGCGTTTAAAACCAGCTTTCTGCCCAATGATGGCGTGGGTTTGGCGCGTATGGAATTTATTATTACCGAATACATCAAAGCGCACCCAATGGCCTTGATACACCCCGAGCGTGTTCAAGACACCAACGAACGGGAACAGCTTAACGACTTGACACGCCACCATAAAAAACCCGAAGACTTCTTTATCCAACGCCTGTCGGAAGGCGTGGGCACGATTGCCGCCGCCTTTTATCCAAAACCTGTCGTCGTGCGGATGTCTGATTTTAAAACCAACGAATACGCCACCTTATTGGGCGGACGCTGGTTTGAGTTTGATGAACCCAACCCGATGATCGGTTTTCGCGGCGCGTCACGTTACACCCATCCCGCCTACGCGGAAGGTTTCGCACTGGAATGCGCCGCCATGAAACGGGTGCGCGATGACATGGGCCTGACCAATGTCATCCTGATGATTCCGTTTTGCCGCCGTGTCCAGGAAGCCAAAAAGGTGCTCGATTACATGGCTCAACTCGGTTTAACCCGTGGCGAAAACGGCCTGGAAATCTATGTGATGTGCGAGATTCCCAATAACGTCATCTCGATTGATGCCTTCTCCGAACATTTTGACGGCTTTTCCATCGGCTCCAATGACCTCACCCAACTGACATTAGGCGTAGACCGGGATTCCGCCATCGTCGCCGAAGATTTTGATGAACGCGACCCCGGCGTTAAAGAAATGATCCGGCTGGCCGTAGAAGGCTCAAAACGCAACGGCAAACATTGCGGCTTGTGCGGACAAGCGCCGTCCGATTATCCAGAAATGGCAGAGTTTTTGGTGGAAATCGGCATAGGCTCCATGAGTTTGAATCCCGATACCGTGTTGCAAACTACCCAACTGGTACTTGAAACTGAAAAGCGGCTGGGTAGAGGTTAAGCAAAGTAGCCTCGATGAAGTAAAACGGAATCGAGGAATCATTTCGATTATCCTCGATTCCACTTCGTTGCATTGAGGCTACTTGCTGAGTTGTGAAATGGCGCAACGTTAAACATTTAAGGCGGGTGATGAAACCCTAATTCGGTGTATGACGCTTCGCTTATACACCCTACGCGCTAAGATGGATAGCAAAGTAGACTCGATGAATTGGAACGGAATCGAGGAACCATTTCGATTATCCTCGATTCCACTTCGTTTCATCGAGGCTACTTGCTATTCCAGATGTTAAGGTATGTCGTTCAACATTTCGTTCAAAGGTATAAGCCAGAATGACAACAGTTCATCACTTAGTTTCACTGTACTGACTTGACCTTTAACTCATTCGTTAGGCAGAACCGGCTTGAATTTATCCTGCCAAATGAGTAACCACATTTAGCTACCGATCTTTGATTTACTAGCAATTAGAAAGAAGGAATACAAAAATGACTTACAATTACTATCCACATTATTCATCCAGTAATTTACTTATACTGCTTATACTTATCATATTTTTCGAGAGTGGTTGTGCTACATTAGAATATAAATCTACAGAAGAAAGAATTGGTATTCCAAATTTTGCGATTGTCAATTCCGGGGGAGTTTATCGTGGTGGACAACCAAACTCACCTGATGGATGGTCATATCTAAAAAATATTAAAAAGATAATAACAGTTGTAAAATTAAATCCAGAAACTCCAGATGAATCCGATGAAGAAGCGAAAAGATTAGGAATGACTGTAATAGAAGCCCGATTACCTCCTCAATCTTTCTCAGAATGGGGAAACAAACCAGATAAAGACAATATCCGAAAAGCAATCAATGCTCTCATGGATGAGAGCAAATGGCCGATCTTTGTTCATTGCACACACGGACAAGATCGTACCGGCTTAATAATCGCCATGTTTCGTGTTATTCATGATGGGTATAGTAAAGATGAAGCTTTTGAAGAAATGATTAAACTAGGATTTGGATGGCATAGACATATTTTTACAGGCATAGATAATGAATGGTTAGATTTTAATCCGCAACTCGGCAGGCCGGGCGCAAATAGGCACAAATAGGGGGCACACAAATAGAGCCATTTGCGCTGTAAAATAAGACATTGATTAATAAGATAATTTATTTTTCACAAGTTATTTTATCACTCTAACATATTGTAATTATTCACTTTAATTCTTGCACAATAGGGGTCACACAATAGGGGTCAGGTCTTGCAAAATTATATTCTTATCTGCTAAATCAAAAACTGATATTCTGAGCAGGGTGGTTTGTTAGCGCGAAACCACCCTACGGGCTAATTTAATTTCGAGA
>SESC01000563.1_pt1 | contig 13225 bp, 18 predicted proteins | sample 3171431 | NCBI WGS metagenome assembly SESC01 (sample SAMN06051868, study PRJNA518727) | freshwater metagenome | biome: subpolar coniferous forest; feature: holomictic lake; material: water; isolation source: holomictic Lake 227, 8 m depth | place: Canada: near Kenora, Ontario | collected... | reverse complement strand
AAACATTTGAATGAGGAGAGGATATAAAACACCTTACTTCGCAAAAAGTCACCTGCTTGTAGATGAAGCCTCCCCTGCTTGACCAGGAAGTTTCCCGAAAGGTTGAATAAGAACAATATCTTGGGGCAACTTTTTTTCAATGTTGTGCATTAGCCCAAGAAAAAGAAGACCCATTTCGTTATCTTGCAAGGTCTTATCAATACGTTGTGCAATATAATCATCCCGCTTATTTAATAATTCCTGCGCTGTTTTTAAAGATATTTCAGTGGGCTCCCCAAGCTTTAGCAATTGCGTCATCAAGGCATGCTCTTGCACTAACAGTTCGGGCGCTTCCGTCCCCATAAGCACAGCACCCTTTTGATTTAATTTTTGCAATAATTTGAAATTTTGACTACCCGCAGATTCTGCGACTTCGGCAACTATTTCATTTTCTTTTCCACACACGGGCAGACCATCCTGATAGAGCCTTAAATGACTATAATCCAGCTCCAAGTCTTCGATGGTTGTTGCGATCATTTTCCAGAAATGTTCAGTTGCGTCAAGATACTTGTCTTCCTGTTCGTCCGTTCGCAAATCACTTACCCTCTTATCTAATGTCCCTAAATCCTTGTGACTATGAATAATAGGAAAATAAATCAACGCTCTCATAAAAATAAAGCCTTATTTATTTGAGAGCATTCAGCACGCCACGTCCGCCCCAATCCACCCACGACCACGACAGGTCAGACAAGCCATGCCTGAAGGCGTATCATCACCTGTGCCTCGGCAGTCAGGACAGACTCGTGTGGGACTGTCGGGTGCTGAAACCACGCCTTTGCCTGCACAGACGCAGCATGTGAAGGTCTTGAACGCACCGGTTCCCTTGCAGTGTGCACAAGGAACGTGAAGTGCAGGGACATCAACTACCGCTTTGCCAAGACAAACAGGGCAGTTAGAATGCCAAGACATAATCCCAAAAGAATCCTTCCCCGTACCGCGACAAAAAACACAACGAATAGACTGCATCATACTCTCCTGATCCCTTTCGATTAAAAAATACCCTGCCAGCTACGATGACTTATGGATGCGTTTCTTCGATGACGGGCAGCTTTTCCAATCGCGCCTCCAAACGCTGCAAACGCTCTTCCAGTCCTGTTTCTGGTAATGCGGATGCTACTCTGGCTCTTGAGTCAAACGCCGGATTGCCGGTCCACCAATCCAAACCCATTTCCAACGCTTTGTCTACAGAACAAATAAGCAAGCGAATTTCCAGCGTCAATAATTCTACTTCAACCAACCTGATGCGAATATCACCACTGATAACGATACCTTTGTCCAGTAATCGCTCCAGCAAATCAGCTACGGTGGTCGAGTTGGTAGAATGGGTTAATTTTTTATTGTCGTTCACGGTATAAATCCTTAAAGTAGTCGTCCTGAAAAGCTAAAATCCACATTCAAATTTTTACTTCAAATCGAAAAGCGCTTACCCATTAAAAAATCCTGAGCATTGTTATCTAGTGCATACCCTGTTACTTGCACCTTAATACCTGGCTTAAATCCTGATTAAACAGCGCACTACAGTGAATCAAAACAACAAAGCCTATGCGGTTGTTGTTTGTATCTGCTCAAGCCGCTCAAGCACATCCAGAGATAACCGTAACAGACCCTCTTGTTCGTAACGCCGAGCAATAGTGAATAACGCAAATTGAGCTGTTTTACTTTCCTCACTGCCAGGATATTCCTCAATGACTTTTAGATAAACATCTAGCGCTTGTCGTAGCTCGCCCTGATCAAACCAAGCATTACCCATACGCATTAAAAAACCACGCGTTGCCGAATTTGCATCAATAGCCGTATTAGCCATGAGACACCTCCTTTACCTGAAACACACTCATGATGTGTCCATAGATAACCCATAATAATTGCCTGTTCTTGTTCATTTTACGGGCCTTTATAATAATCGGCCCAAGGGGCCTAAGTTAAAATTCAAATCATCGTCTTTGAGACCAAAAACCTCACGCAACTTATCCAATTCCTCTGCTTGACGCATTAGCGTCATACCCAGTCGTTCGATTTCTTCATCAGTTAGCGAGCCGGAATCCATGCGCCTTATGGCTTGTCGCTCCAACAGTTCGTGCAACAATTTAACGAGTGTCAAAACCAGTTGCGCCAAACCATTACGAACACGATCACCATCAATTTCTAATTTACGAGGCACACTTTCTGTGCTTAATCGTGGTGAAATGGGGGCAGCCAAGTCAGCCATGGAATGATGGGGTAACGGATGCTTCGTTGTCATTATCTTACTCCCTGCCGCGTAAACGTTTGCCTGTTTCTACAGAGGCTACCAAAGCTTGCAAGCTTAAATAAATCAAATCAATATTCGCGACAGAAACGGTTACATCAGCCACCACTACCGCACCTTTATTCAACAAGCGATCCAGTGCCTCACACAAAGATACCTGCTCCTGTTCATCCTGATATTGTTTGTTAATTGACATAACCTGTAATAAGTATGTTTACTGTCTATAAATAAAGCGCCGAACCCAAAGCCATTAATTCACTTAAACCAGCCGGGTCTATTTGCCGATAAATGCGCGCCTGCGGCAGGGCAGAAAAAATGTCATGCGCGTGCCTAATCTGGAATGATTCGTTTCTTTTAATTGCTTTACACAGACCACAATCGCTATCTGGTGTAATCTGATTAATAAATAATGCGTTTGTCGCTATACCCAGTCGCTGTAAAGCGCCGGTCATTTCGTAGGTTTTTTCTATCGCCAAATAAGTTGGAATAGTGACCGCATAGAGTCCCGCTTGTTCAATATTCTGTAACAGAATCCGCAAATTTTTTAATTCCCGTGAAAGCTTTACCAGACGTTCTGATAAATGCGGAAAGCGCATAACTTTACGGTATTTCAGCAATAATGAGAAGAATATTTTTAACCAATCCCGAATCAATTCAGGTAATTCCAGCAACCGTAGCAAATGCCCGCTAGGCGCTGCATCTACGACTATCATATCATAACGCCCGCTGTCGAGATGATCCATAATAGTCGTTAATGCCATAATTTCATCCAGTCCGGGGGGAGCCAGATCGAGCAAGTGTTCCATCACTTCGCGATCAAAGGTAATATCTAAATTGGGTAAAACATCCTGTAAAAAATCTTCTAATTCTTCCCGATAGTCACACCGAATTTTTTCAAAGTCTGCTTGTGCATTTATTTCTTGCGCATCAATTTTAAACATCACCGAAGTAGGCGTGTTTTGTACGCTCACTCCCAAGCAATCGCTCAGCGAATGCGCGGGGTCTGTAGAAAATATTAAAATACGCAACTGCGGATATTCACTATGCAAGCGTAAGGCCGTAGCACAAGCCAAAGTCGTTTTACCAACACCGCCTTTGCCTGCGAAAATCAATAACCGCAAGGTATCGGCAGGCAACGGAACTGGCTTCTCTACATGCAGAGGCAATTTATGACTACTCATAGCCATCATAATATCCCTTTTATCCAGCAACCGTAGCTCAGACCACAAGCCATAAAGCTGATTGCCTCGTGGTTCTTCGGCAAGTAAAGGCAGCGACCAAAACACCTGCTCAGGTAAGCGCCTGAACACGTTTTTAAGTGCACGCATTTGTCTACTACGTTCAGCAAAACATATCGGACAATCATTATCAGGAAATAATCGATTAACGACCAGATCAGACATGAACACCTTCCGCTGACTTAAGGCGTGGGCGAGATCAACGCTTTCTTCAACAATCATCGTTTCCGGTTGCAGCACTAAAATAAAATTACAATGTACCGCATCCGCCATTAAGGTCTGCATGGTTTTTAATGAAGCATTCATGTCCAGTAAAAAAACATCCAAGTGATCCAAGCGTTTGTCACCGCCAAAATGGCTTCGCATATAGCGATGCTTGGCGAGTAAAGTATCCAAAGCAATTAACCAGCGATGAATCAAATCGGGCATTTCCAACAGTCGTAACGTATGACCCGTAGGGGCTGTATCTATAATAATACGATAATAGGAATCCTCCTGAATCCACTTGGCAATTTCAAGATAAGCCGCTAATTCATCCATACCGGGAAGCGCCGCATCCATTAAACCCTGGATGTCACTTTGATCGAGAAAAGTACCACGCTCGGCAATTTCTTTCAAGGACGCATCATGTTGCAATTTAAACGCATGCAATGAATCTGCGGCGCTTAATTCACATACTTCCAAATTCTTGGGTAACACGACATCTGAGAGCATATTTTTTAGCGAATGCGCAGGATCGGTAGAGACCAATAAAAAAAGATGCTGTGCTTGTTCTTGCGCCAACTTTAAAGCAGTTGCACTTGCACAGGTACTTTTTCCTACGCCGCCCTTACCCCCAAAGAAGACCAGTTTCAGCGGCCCTTCCTGTAAAAATCCGGGATAAGTCATCTGTTTCATTTTGTTGCGTCCTCGTCCTCGTCCTCGTCCTCGTCCTCGTCCTCGTCCTCGTCATCGTCATCGTCATCTTCTTCTTCGTTATTATTGTCTTCACCGATTAGATCATCCTCTTCATCTAATGCGTCTAATCTATCCAGCAATAAAGCTTCTTGTTGCTCAAATTCTTCTTCGGAAATCTCACCCGTTTCCAGTTGCATATAAAGCTCAGTCAGACTTTCACGAATTCGATCTGCCTCGCCAGACAATTCCTCTTCCGCCAGTTCGTGAATTTTTTTAAAAATCCAGTTGATTCCCTTAATAGGAGAGAACAGTATGTCATCGACCAGCAGCATGGCTTAACCTCAGCCAGAATGACCGCTACCGCTGCTAGCTAACTCTTTCTTCTTTGTTGGCGCGTGTAAATCCAACGTAATAAAATTATGCGGTGCCCATGGCCCGGTATAATCAAATAGATAAACATTATCAAATAACTTGGAGGCTTGAAAAACACCTTTAGCAAATTCATCCAGCCGTTTTCTTTCTACTAAACACGCCAGATTCATCACATCTTTTTCTCTTTTAACCGGCGTTTCAACAATGTCTTCACAATAATCGAACAACACCTCTTTTACTTTTTCGGTGAACTCTATTCTATCTGCAGTACGCAATGACTGATATAAATTACCCAGCCGAATCTTTTCATCACGGTGATCACCGTTATTGGCATTTCTATCCCAAATTTCATCGCGAGCTTCTCTCAAAACCGGGTGCGAGGCAACATAATATTCATAAATATTAGCGACATCCCAAGAAACGCGTAAACCCATTTCCACGCGCCCATTCAGGCGCTCAAAATGTTCTCTGATGGTTTTCTGGTTAGCGGCCAGTAAACTCTGGACGGCTTCAGCACTGCGAGCGATAACACCAAAACGCATCGGCAATACGGTATGGTCTTCTGTCAGTGTATGCAATACGGCCTGATGGGCGCTGATATTGCGTCTGTCAGGACGCAACCGACTACTAAGCGTATCACTCACTACAGCTCTTAAGCCGTTTTGATCAATGGCATAAACAGGCGCAGATTCAAGCCCCCGTATGTCGTATCTGGGCTTTAAATCATCTGAAGCACAGAGAGCATAAAGCACTTTAGCTTGACTGCTTCTGGATTTATCAATGCTCACAATGCCCTCCTCAGTAAAATACGTTTACCACTGGCTTGTTGAACGCGATTGAGACGCCGGTATTCTTCTGAACAAATTCGTCCGAAATCAGCAAGAATTTGTGACTTACCCGTCATGTTAACGCAACCACGAAAACCTTTCAGCATACGCGGTGTACGGATATGAGCGATGGTGTGAATTTTGTTCATGATGACAACCTCAATACTTGATTCGCAGACCCGAAGATTTTTTATTCTCAGTTTGCTCCGGCTCACCGTTGCTGTAAACCAAGGCACAAGATGCTGCTGCATCCGCAAGCAACTCTTCTTTTTCTTTATCAATAACCGCTATACGGCTATCAATGCTGGCAATTCGTGATGACGCAACGTTACGTTCCAATGTTCTCCGCCAACGCTCTAATTCAAGCGCACCCACCTCAAAATAGTTACGGTATATTTGATGATCGCGACTCGATCTTCCTGAATGTGTTTTTATATCTGTTACTGTCCGAGGGGGACGTGTAATGATTGCCATGACGATATTACTCCACTACTTTTATTTTTGTCGACACTTTAATTGCTTCTGAACCCAATGGCGGACAAATCTTACGAATAACATCATCAACCATGTCATGGAATATGGAATGTCCGGCATGTTGTATTTTGGCAGTTTCCATGCTCAAAACATCTTGGCAAATCGCATGAAATAACTTGTCGCCATAACGCGGTTTCATTCCTTGTATCTGTAGAATACGGGCAATAGCAATGCCTGCACGTAATCCGTGTTTGGTTTCGTGATCGTTACCACGTAACTCTCTGACTATATCTACGATATATTCGGACTCTTTTAAGTCTAATTCGGAGCGGGCATGCAGTATCTGTAGCTCAGTATCCCGATCTGCGAGGCCTACATTGATAGTAATCATGCGATTCATCAGGGCATCCTGGGTTTTATGTGTACCCGCATATTCTTCCGGATTGGAAGTAAATATAGCGCGAAAACCTGGGTGAACATCCATATAACCTTCTCCCGCACCCCGTAAACCGGGTAAGTTCAAAATACCTTCTGACAACACGGACAACAGCACGTTATTGGTGTCTGCCTTGGAGCGATTGAACTCGTCATAAATCAGCATGTCACCATTTCGGCAGGCCGTTGTTAAACGATTATCCACCCACATGCGATTCATTTGTTCTTCAGTTTTAAGCACCGAATGAATGTAATTATCCACTAAGCTGCTTTTACGATAACCAATATCTTTGCCTGTTAAATCGGAACTTACAAATTCTTCATTACCTTGTAACAAGGTTACGGGTCGCCCCCATTGTGCCGCGAGGTGAAATGCCAACGTTGTTTTTCCTGTTCCGGAGGGCCCTGCAAAATGTACTGGATAACCTGCGTTCAGATAAACCAACGAGCGATCTATAATCTCCTTCACATACGAAGTGACTACAAAATGATCACTCGCTTCTGGAACGATAAGATCATCTTCTACTTCGTAATGAGAGCTTGAAACGGTTTTATTCTTAATCATGAATGCTCCTGTGCCAAACGGCATATGCCCTTCCCGGTAACAAGGGATAAAAAATCAACAAAATCATATTTGCTTAAATAATGATGCGACGGCTCTGCATCCGTGTTTATAAATCCACGACCATTTACAATTTGAGTCTAACGTCTCAAAAACCCCGCAACATTACCAGCTAAACCTTTAGCACCCAAGAGGGCACTAAAGGTCTATGTAATAAACATTAATCAGCAATTGTCCTCAATTTGCATCAAGTCACTATTTGCCTTTCTTCACGCCCAAAAAATTTCTCGGTGGTTTATCAGGCTTTTGGGGTTTACTCTCTTCTTTTTGCCCAACAACAGCAGCGTCCACTTTTTGATCCAAAACCTTCGTTGGTGATGGCGACGCAGCTGCGTGCGTCTCATCAATAACACGAATAGCTATACTAGGAATGCCGCTTTTTTTTTAGCTGTGCCAAAAAACACAGCGTGAGCGCCAGCTCTATCCTGCGAGGCTTCGTTGATAAAAGCCCCAATAGTTTTTCTGTTATTACCAACAAAGTGAGCTCTTTCTTTTGCGCTATGTTTAGCCATGCTTGTATGGGCAGCACGAAAGCCGTTTAATAAGCTTCGTGTTTGCCTTGCAACACCATTCACGAAGGCGGCACGCTCATCGAGCCCCTGCTTACCCATTACTTGATGGAGGTGATGAAAAGTATTTAGCATGCGATTAACATTATTTGCATTTCCAGCGACAAACGTTGCCCGAGCATCAGCATCGCGCTGTCCATTTCTGGCGCGGGTTGAAGCAAAACTAGCAATTTGAGCGCTTACACCGGAAATTCGTGCATTTTGTTGAGCCATACGGTTTTCACGACTATTGTCAAGGTTTCTCCGCAACTGCGTCATATCATCTGTGAAACGTCCCATAGGTGTTCTCCTTAGGTTATCTCTTTTAAGTAAATCCTCAATCAGTCACCTTGAGGCAGTGGTAAGTGCCCAAACTATTAAATACACAACATTTGGGCACGCTTACTCTTTTACTTAATCAAGCGGGTGTAGCAGCGCTGGCGGTAAGACCGATTGCTTCTGCGTATTTCAAATAGGTTTCAACAGAGGCGATAACAACGCGAGCTTCTATTGATAACAATTCGATACCGACCAATGAAACTTTAACCCAAGCATCGATAACGATACCTTTGTCAAGAATACGGTCTACGACTTCAGCCAAGCTGGAAGAGTCGGTGGATTTTTGTACTTTGGCCATGATGGCTTCTCCTAAAAAATAAACGACATTTCAAATACAACTGTTGTTATGCAACCTCATAATTGCATACTAAACAGTAAAGCAAGCAGTAGGCCAAGTTATTTAATTTACAATACCTTTAACCGGAATAACTTTATTTTTGCAGATAAAACAACTATATCATATTGAATTCATATCATTTTATTTTTAAATTACTCAGAAAAATTATTTGATAATAATTTTTTACCAAGCAAATATCGGGAGACGGGGGGAAATAATGGACAGAAATGCTCTTATTATTAGGGTGTTAGTTACCTAGTTAGGTAATTAACACCCTAATTTTTAAACCCTGATGGGTCTTGATTCGAGATGAAAACGGCTGTTTAAAAAGCTGAAAAAATACGGATGGCAAAACCCACCTGCACATTTATGGTTTTCAAAAAGTAGGGGTGATTGTGGTTAAGGTTTTAAAAATTTTGGCTAATGGCTTGAAGACAAAAATGGTGACTTTCTACGAAAAGCACACAGTAAATTAGACCATTTTATTCTACGCTTAGATGGGGCAGGCAAAGCGGATGGTGGTCAGCCTTGGAACCATCAACGACTTAACTGTCAACCCTTAGGTAAGCCCAAAACGAGCAGTTAAGCCTTGATCATTGCCCCGCTTTAAATAGGTAGCCAGAGCAATCTTATCGGCACGAACATAACCCACTAGGTAACGTTTAGCACTTAGCGCCTTTCGTTGAATATTTTCGTGGATCAACTTATTTTTCCAGTTCAAGCCAACAAATTATTATTTTTTATTAAAATAATAATAGCCGCCATATTTTCCTTTCAGAACCATGCTGTTGTCGTCTTTTTCAACGACTGTAAACAGGTCAAACCGGCTGCTACCTACAGTCGCCACTTTTAGTTTTCCGTCATCTATATCGTAAGCTACAGGTGGTTGATCGTAATAAGTTCCTTCGCGAGGAATATGTAAAATGGTTACTTTGCCATCTTTAAAGACCCAAGTGTCTTCTCGATTGATAGCTTGTTTATCGGTTAATGAATTTTTGGTGGATTGCAGTTTCCAGGTACCTTCAACTTCTTCTTTAGATTGCAAGGTAACATCGGCATAAACAGTACTTAAAAATACAGACAAACCCAAAAATACTGCGGCTAGATTTATTTTTTTCATCATCATCTTCCTGTATTAAAATTAAATAACAACCCCTGCATTTTACTCACAGACCGGGGATAGCTAAAGCATTATTAATTTATCAAGCACCAATTATTCTGTCGACTCTTTCCGGATAACGGGAGTTGCTATAAATACAAAACCAGGCAGTTCAGGTAGTACGAACAGACCTTGCTGGTTTTATAAACCAGCAAGGTCACCTATCAATCTTTTTTACCGCCTTAAATTGGCAGCACAAAATCAGACAAGTTAAGCAGCCCTTCAAGTTCAGGTAACGGCTCCTCTTTTGCAGAAATATAATCGGTTTTATTGGGTTTTTTTGCACCCGGACAATCAATGCTGATTCGCTGAACCTGTTTACCCAGCTTTAACGCGGTCAGTTGACCACCCCACAAGCAACCGGTATCAATAGCATAACAATTTGGCCCCTCATGATACCCCAACGTAGACCAGTGCCCGAAAATAACTCGCATATCCACATTCTTACGCTTGGGAACTTCAAACCACGGCAACAGATTTTTAGGTTGAGATCCTAAAGGGCCACTGTTGGTAAAGTCAAGGCGGCCATTAACATCACAATAACGCATACGGGTAAAACAGTTAACGATAAAACGTATCCTTGCTACGCCTTTTAAACTACTTGACCAAACGTTGGGTTTATTGCCATACATGTTTTTTAAAAACACCTGATAATCAGGACTTTTTAAAGTCTGTTCTGCCAGCAATGCCATTTTTTGGGTCTTTTTAAAATCCCATTGTGGCGGCAAACCGGCATGGAGCATGCAAAAATCATCGTTATAATGAAAAAGGGGGCGATGCCTTAGCCAATCAATTAACTCATCCCGGTCAGGTGCCTCAAGCACAGGACAGAGCGTACTTTTTTTATCGGCCACTTTTTGTAAACACGATGCTGCAAGCAAGTGCATATCATGATTGCCTAGTACCGTGACCGCCGAACTACCCAGCGATTTTACAAAGCGCAAGGTTTCCAGGGACTTAGGTCCACGGTTAACCAGATCACCTGCAAACCACAGCTGATCGGTATTTTCATTAAAAGAGATGGTATCAAGGAGTCTTAATAACTCATCAAAACAGCCTTGTATATCACCAATAGCATAAATAGACATTTAACTAATGCAGTGTTCTTGGAATGGATAAAGTAAATTGAGGAATGTTGGCGTTAAAATTTTCTCCGTCGTCAGAATGCATTGTATATTGGCCCTGCATTGTACCCACCGGCGTCTCAAGTACGGCACCACTGGTGTAACGAAACATTTCTCCCGGTTTAAGATAAGGTTGTTCGCCAATAACGCCATCACCTCTTACCTCTTGAATTTTGCCATTGGAGTCGGTAATTAACCAATGACGATTTAAAAGCTGTGCAGGTACCGTACCTTTATTGGTTATAGTGATAGTATAGGCGAACACATAGCGATCATTTTCAGGAATCGATTGCTCGGCAATGAAAAAGGGCGTAGCTTCAACTAATATTTTATTTTTTTCGGTCATTATAAGATCATATAGTGTTTATTTTTTTGATTATTTCATCGTAACTTGTCATTAAACGCAAGTAACTATTTCATATATAAAATAACCAATGAAAAAACCGTACTTTTTTTTCCATTAGGACACGACATTGCATATTCACATATTAGGTATTTGCGGAACATTTATGGGCGGACTTGCAGTTATTGCAAGGCAATTGGGCTATCAAGTTAGCGGCTCGGATCAAAACGTTTATCCACCTATGAGCACACAATTGCAACAACAAGGCATTCAATTAATGGATGGTTATCGCCCTGAAAATCTGAATGGCAACCCCGATCTGGTTATTATTGGCAATGCCTTATCACGCGGTAATCCGGAAGTTGAAGAAGCGCTAAATAAAGGCCTTAATTATGTATCAGGGCCGCAATGGCTGGCAGAACATGTGTTACATGACAAATGGGTATTGGGTGTTGCTGGAACCCACGGCAAAACCACCACAGCCAGTATGCTGAGCTGGATTCTTGAACATCAGGGCTTTAATCCGGGATTTTTAATTGGCGGTATTCCGTTAAACTTTGGCATATCGGCGCGTTTAGGCGGAGGGCCGGAAAATAAATCAGGCTTTTTTGTGATTGAAGCGGATGAATATGATTCCGCTTTTTTTGATAAGCGTTCAAAGTTTGTTCACTATCGACCACGGACTGCGATACTTAATAACCTGGAATTTGATCATGCGGATATTTTTCCTGATCTGGATGCCATAAAACGGCAGTTCCATCATCTGGTAAGAACTATTCCAGGCGAAGGTTTAATTATTAGCCCAGAGCGGGATGCCAATCTCAATGACGTTTTTACGATGGGTTGCTGGACGCTTGTTGAAAAAACGTCTATTAATGCAAACTCACAATGGAATGCAAGATTACACAAAGCTGACGGCAGCCAATTTTCGGTACTGTTTGAAAATAATGAGCAAGGCATCGTCGATTGGACACTAACAGGTGAACATAATGTTTACAACGCCTTGTCAGCCATCACAGCGGCAAATCATGTCGGTATTCTGCCTAAAGACGCGATAGCCGCATTGGGTCAATTTATCAATGTTAAACGGCGCATGGAAGTGATTGCAAAGATTAACGGCGTTACGCTGTATGATGATTTTGCCCACCACCCGACAGCGATTGCAACGACACTGGACGGCTTGCGTAAACAAGTGGGTCAAGAGCGCATTATCGCTATTGTAGAACCCAGATCCAACACCATGCGCTTGGGAGTACATACAGAAACGCTGGCAAAATCACTGGACACTGCCGATCTGGCGATCATTTATCAACCAAAAAATCTGGATTGGGATTTAAGCAAGCTAAAAAACCATGCCAACAATATTGAAATCTGTCAGTCCCTTGATAACATCATCGAAAAGCTTAAAGTGGAAGCCCTTGCAGGCGGTCATTTTGTGTTAATGAGTAACGGCAGTTTTGGAGGTATCTATCAACGTTTGCAAGAAGAATTGTAAGGTTATTTTGGCATTCTTCGCAAAAGCCCAAAAACAGTTGACACTTTTTTCAGCACCCTTCATTTTCCAATTAACTGTTTACACCAGGTGTTGCTCTATGCATTTAGAGCACTCTCACATGCTGATTTGAGAAAGGTTAAATCAACCTTAGAGGTTATGCTTGGAAGCCAACAAGTGATCGACTGAGATTTAAGTCATGGAATACTGTCCTTGCACTTGTGTACTTGAACACAACACTAGTGAGGCATGGCAACAGCTGTGGCGTGGAATTTTTGGATCTGTGTCGTACCTGTTCTTATTAGCGAATCCTTTTACTCCATCTTGACGCTTCTTGTCATCTTTTACCAGCTAGCTTAAGCAACCATTACCTTGTATCGTTAGTCTTCGGCGACAGACTCTACACAAACAAAAAAACAGATAAGCTTGCATACGCAATGATATTTCGACTTATTCCGGGGATAATGATTCTTGAAATGGTCAATTGGATTTTGCAGTCAACTATCCGCAGTTTTTAGATACCTACAGCCATCGACTCTTTTTTTCGGCGTGACGATTTCTATAACTATCTGAAACACGTCGCTACTATTCACTAAGCTGTGCAACACTTAAAGGAGATGATAATAAAATTCGATAAGGTATATTTTTAAACTATAAACCCTTTTCATAACCTACTTGTCCGAAAGGACTGTCATTTACAAGTTTAACGTTAAAAAAAACCCCCGCTACTTAAA
>SESC01000556.1_pt1 | contig 13294 bp, 20 predicted proteins | sample 3171431 | NCBI WGS metagenome assembly SESC01 (sample SAMN06051868, study PRJNA518727) | freshwater metagenome | biome: subpolar coniferous forest; feature: holomictic lake; material: water; isolation source: holomictic Lake 227, 8 m depth | place: Canada: near Kenora, Ontario | collected... | reverse complement strand
TTTCGGTTGCGGCAAATCCGGTGATTCCATTAAATTCCTGCGCGAACATGAGGCCATGAGTTTTGTGGAAGCGCTCACTTATATTGCCGGTAAATATGGTATTACCGTCAGCCTAAATGGCAACGATGCCGAGTACTCCGAAATGGAAAAACGGCGCGATGGGATCTTCGCGGTTCTGAAATGGGCAGAAGGATACTTCTCTGCAAACCTTCAGAAAAACAAACCCGCGCTTGAATACCTCATGAGCCGGGAATTGGTTGGCGCCATCGACCTTTTTAATATCGGATACGCTACAACCGGTAATGATTTGTTGCGTTCGGCTCATCAGGCCGGGTACGCCGATGATATGCTGTTGGCTGCCGGGTTGATCAAGAAGAATGATGAAGGCCATTATTACGATGCATTCCATAAACGCATCATCTTTCCATTCTTCGATCGTGCAGGCCGTGTGATCGGGTTCACCGGCAGGCTGCTTACCGCTGAAAAGGATAAGCCAAAGTATCTCCATACTGGCGAAACCGATGTTTTCAAGAAGAGCAAATTCCTGTATGGACTATTCCAGTCCAAAAAGGATATCAAGGAAGAAAAGGAATGCCTTTTGGTCGAAGGTCAGACCGACCTGATAAGCTGGCACCTTGCCGGGATCAGGAACGTAGTGGCCGGTTCAGGAACCGCACTGAGCGAAGATCAGGTAAAAATGATACAATCGTTCACCAATTGCCTGACGATTGTTTATGACGGGGATATCGCCGGTGTGAAGGCCAGCATTTCTAATATCAAAATCCCCCTGCAGATGGGGATGGATGTTTACCTGGTGGTGCTTCCCGGGGATGAGGATCCCGATTCCTATGTTCGCAAATACGGAGCCGATAACCTGACAAGTTTCATCGAAGATAATCGCAAGGATATCGTCTCTTTCCGCATCGACATGGTGAAGGAGCAGGTTGATCAGGACCCGCTGCAGAAGGCACGCCTGGTGAAAGAACTGGTTGCACAGATATCACTCATTGCCGATGATGAAACCCGTGGGTACCTGCTTAGCGATATAGCCCGCAAACTGGATGTAAACCGCGATGACCTGGTAAGAACAGCAAAGAAACATCTTCCGGCAATTGAACATCAGGAATCGGGGTTCTTTGGCCTCGATGCTTCTGAAGACTCAATTAAAGAAAAAGGATTTGCAATTTTATTGCCTTCACCCGAATCGGTGGTGGCCTGTCATGCCGATGGCCAGGATAACACGATCAGCCTTCCGGATGGCCCGCTGAAAAAGGATGACATTTTCCGCCTGGCTAAGTTGACAAAACATGTCAATATTCAAAAACTTATCCTTGTAGTTGATGATAAAGATGTAGAACTTCCGCTGGCCGAAGCCGGACGGATGCTCACCGAGCAGGGATTTCGCGTTGAAGTTCATGAAGAAGATTCTGTTGACGAAACCGGTGATGATCCCAGACCGGGCGTTTACATTGATTTTTTGGATTTCTATGTCCGTGGCCTGAGTAACCGGCTCAACCGCCAGCCCGATACCAAACGCTCAAAGAAGTTTGTGGAAATGACTGCCGAGTTTTTGTCAAAGCTCGACAACACCATCATCCATATCAAAACCAATGAAATTGCCAAGAAGTTTAATCTTACTGCCGGTTCCTTTTCAAAGGTGCTTCGCCCTTATGTTGAGAAACGGAAAAACCTTGCCGTTCAGCAGCAGGAACAAGTTATCATTGATGAGCAGCAGTTTGTTTTTGATATTGCCCATCTGCCCGATTACGTTGATCAGCAATTTTTTCAGCGGTATGGTTTCTTTGCCGCCCAGAATAAAACCGGCAACAAGATATTCTATGTTTTCCGCACCCTGGATAATACCCTGGTGAAGGTGGGAAATTTTTACCTTGAACCATTGTTCCAGGTGTATGATGCGGATCCCACAAAGAATAAAAGAGTCGTAGAGCTATTTCATAGCGAGCTTAACACAGCCGAATATGTTGAGTTCAAAAGTTCTGACGAGGTTGAGTTATCACAGTTTAAAAAGTTTCTTTGGAATGTCGGAGGCTATCTCTTCAGCAATGGAAAGCAATATCATCATGAAAAAATATTGGAGAGTATTGCTACGAAATTTACCAAAGTATGGGAATTCTCCTATTTCGGCTGGCAGAAAGAACAATTCTTTGCATTCTCGAATGGGATCATTGCCGATAATTCATTCACTTCAGTGGATGAACTTGGCCTGGTAAAGTTTAAAAATGTAACCTATTATTCCCCGGCATTCAGTAAAATATACAAGGATTTGCGTGATGACCATGACCGGTATGAATACGACCGGTTCCTGGTATACAAACCTGATCAGCGCACATCCTGGGTTGAATGGTCCACCCTGATGTACAAAGTGTACACATACAATAATAATGGTATGTGGGCGCTGTTGTTCACGCTGCTTTCTGCCAACAGAAGCACCATCTTCCCAATTGAACGGTTTTTTACATCCCTATTTTTTATCGGTCCCACGGATTCAGGTAAATCAAGAATTGCCGAAAGCATCAGGGCTCCATTCATGTATCGCGCGCCGCTGTTCAACCTGAACTCGGGTACCGATGCTGCTTTTTTTACCACCATGGAACGTTTCTGCGATATCCCGGTAATATTCGAAGAATACGAGGATAACATGATATCAGATCAAAAGTTTCAGGGGTTGAAAGCTGCTGTGTATGATGGTGAAGGAAAGCAGAAACGTAAAGATGCCACCAGCAAGGATATTGATGTTTCAAAAATTCTCTGCAGCCCGATCCTGCTTGGGCAGGTAGGTCCCGAGCGCGACGATGGCGCCCTGGGAAACCGGGTAGTTCAAAAACATGTTCCCAAGAAGGATGACTGGACAAATGAGGAAGTAATAATGTATACAGATTTGAAGGACCGGGAACGCGACGGATTAAGCAACATCGTGTTGGAGATCATCAGGCGTAAAACGATCGTGCATAAATACTTTGCAGTCTATATGCGCGATGCCCAGAAGCAGGTAAAACTGGACATCCAACGGGAAGGCGGCACTTACCAAACCCGTATGATCAATACGGTGAGTTTGTTCATTGCCATGGCAAAACTTTGGGAAGATCATGTAAAGGATCTGCCGCTGCCATTCACGTTTTCCGAATTCTATGAGGATGCAAAACGACAAATCAACCGGCAAAGTGAAGAACTCAGTACAAGCAACCGGTTATCCCTTTTCTTCAATTTCATCGGGATGGAATATTCTCAAGGAAGAATTATTACCGGCCGGGAATTTATTATATCCCAGGAATCAAGGGTAACTGTGCAAATAAACAGAAATGAAACGGATGAGGTACATTGGAACGGAGAAGTTAAAAAGGTTCTGTTCCTTATTGTCACGGATATTATTGAAAGCTATCAGAAGATGCATAGTAGCGAAAGTTTAAAACTGAACTCGCTTCGCATGTACCTGAAAGATCATCCTGCTTTTATCGGGCAGATTAAATCACACCGGTTTATCTACCAGGTTGAATCATGGAGGCCGGATCCCATTACCGGAATAAACCAACGAATTGTTGAAAAGGCTGAACGTAACACCAGTTGTGTTGCTCTCGATTATAAAATTATCGAAACCATGGGAGTTGACCTAGAAAGGGTAAAAGTACCCGATCAAACTTCCATGGACTTAAATCAAACTGACAATTTGCCAAAACCTAAATCCAGTCAAAATGAGCTGCCGTTCTGAAAACACATGTAGAAATGTCTACGGTAAATGTCTGCATCAACGTTCCATCGTTCCAACAAAGGGGTGTATAAAAATATATAATGTTCTATTTCTGTATTTTATGTTTGTGTCACTCTGTTGGAATGTTGTTTTTCTGTTGGAACCCGTTGGAAACACAAAACTGTTTTTTATGCTTCGCGTTGGAATGAAAAAAATGTTCCGCAAGGTGTTTGAATATTCCAACAAACTTTCATGTATTAACATTCAAATAGTTGACTTTAAATATAGCATTTTTTTGGAACGTTGGTTCGTAGGAACAGTAAATGACCGCCAAATAAAAAGAAAAAATATTTATGAAAACTGATCAATACGGTTGGGGGTATCATGACAAATTGCCAGATGGTTTTCGCCTTGCTACCATCGAGGATTTTATCGAAAATGAGAAGGTAAAACTCGGAATGGAGTTTTTGATTCTCTGGGTTCGGAAAGAGTATTACCAGGTATGCATTGTTTCGGAAAATTTAAAATCAGTCATTTTACTTCCTTTCATTGATGATCACAGGGTATTTGTAAAAAATTAAACGATGAATAAATCAACCATTGAATTTTGTGATTACACCTGGAACCCGATCGTAGGGTGTGCATTTCATTGCTCGTATTGCTATGCCAGAAGGTTTAACGACCGTTTCAATGCAGGATCTGACTTCAACACGCCGGTGTTCTTTCCCGAGCGCCTGGGTGATCCTGCCAAGGTTAAAAAGCCAGGTAAAATATTTGTCTGCAGCATGGCCGATATATTTTCTCCTGGTGTGAAAGATGAATGGATTGAGCAAATACTTCAGGTAGTTCGTGAAAATCCTCACCATATTTTTCAGTTTCTTTCAAAGGCACCGGTTAATTTCAGAAGATTTGATGTCCCTTCCAATGTGTGGATTGGTACGTCGATATCAAAGGGTCAGTTCTCCGAACAGCATCGCCTGGTTGATCTTCATTCGTGTGGCTGCAAGCATACCTCGTTCGTTTTGGTTGAACCGTTGTTAGGCAATATGACTTCAATCGATTTCAGCAGTTTTGATTTTTTGTATGTGGGCGCACAAACAGGCCCGGGAGCTATTAAACCTGAACGCCGGTGGATATATTCCATTAAACATCCGAATATCACCATGAAAGAAAACATAAAAAAATATTTGTGATGGCAAAGATTAATAAAGCACAATTGATCAGGGAAGGTAAAATCATTCTTCGTGCGAAAACGGTAAGAGCAAGATGGTGCGTATTCAACTACACCTCAGGAGGAAGATGGAAAAAGTTTAAAGGTAATTATGACTGTTTTAATTACAAGGAATCATGTGAGAGTTTTATCGATGCTTTGATCCGGAATGATTCAAATATTGTCAAGGATGAATAACTCAGAAAGCGTGGAATTAAGTAACGATTCATTTAAAAATTTAAAAAAAGTAATCCAGATGAAAGAAAAGTATTCAGAACATAAAGGAGTCAGGTATATACCCATCAAAGAAATAGACGGGCCATGTACCCTTTGTGATTTAATTCAGGATGAAGACTGTTTAAAAGTATGCAGGCCCGGGGCTATTTTAAAAAAAGTTCCTTTTCCCCCAAAATCCTGCATTGGTATTGAACATCCCGAATTGTGTGAAGGTTGCGGACAGTGTTAATTTTAAAAAAACCATGATATGAAAATCGATCTCAATTTCCAGTTTGACAATGTTGAAGAATTTCGCAATGCAATAATTTGCTTGCTGCACAATGATGATAAAATGATGATTTCAGTTCATCAGGCGCCTGATCAGGAGAATGATCACAGTTGCCGGCAAACTATTACTCCATCCGAAAATCAACCTGACACCTCAATTGATATTGCGGCAGCCATCACCAGCCAGGAGAATAAATTTAAAGCAGTGGAATCTGCTTTAATTGTCTCAAAAAAACCGATGAAAGATTATCCTGTTGGTGGGATCCCAGCAAGCCCTGAATTTAAAACCCATTCAGCGCCTAAACCGAAAGCAATAAAAAAGGTTTCAGAAAATCATGCTGATATAAAACCGGCCGAGCCGGAGATAGTCTTTGTCAAGTGCCTTGAATGTGGAAAAGAGTACGAGAAAAATTACCGTACAAAATATTGCTCAAAACACTGTACCAAAAAAGTTGCAAATCGCAATTATAAATTAAAGAAGGCAGTGGTACCTGCTGATCAAAAGACTCAGGAACCTTCCAGCCCTGATCAGATACCTGAGCCTGCAGTTAACGACCAAAAGTTTATTGACGCAGTGGCTTCTGCACTTCCAAAGAATGTTGATGTCAACAAACAAAATGAGATGCTGAAAAAACTGAAAAAGGAAAATCCTATACAACGCGATCCACCTGAAATCCAACATTATTTTTAACAGAACTAACCAAATTCATCTTAAATATTATCGAAATGGAAACACTAAAACTAGAAAAATCAACAGCAATCCAAATGTTTCGGACTGGATCCTCGGAAATTAAGAAGATCCTTATCAGCACTTTTGGGTCTGAATGCTTTACCGGCAATGCAATCGACCGTTGTAATTCTTATGAAGATTTTTACAACGAAGCTGACCTGGAAACAAAAAAGGAATTCATGATTTATTCAACTGATCAGCCGTACATCGTTGCTGAAAAAAAGCTGATGTTGATTATCAGGATGGTAAATTATGATGAAGTAAACTATATCGAGTTCATTCCTGATCTGCGTAATGTTAACCAAAAGAAATGGTACCCGATTTTTACTCTTCCTTCCGGTTCCGGGTTCGATTTTTCGGATTCGCTTTACTACTGTACGAGCGCGAGTACGAATGCCGGCCTTCGCCTTTGCTTCGCCAGAGAAAAAGATTGCGAAAGGATTGCGAAAAAGTTCATTGACCTCTACGAACAATACATAACCTTTAAAAATTAACCCATGAAAACAACAAAAAAAACAGCGAAAAAAGCAAAACCTGAATTTGATTTCAGAACGATCAAATTCTTTGAGGATGCCTGTAAAAAGGAGAATATTGATTCAACCAAATTGCCGGATGTGTCAATGATTCCGGAAGTATATGGACGTGATTTAATAGCCAGGTATAAATTGGAAATAATCTATTTGGCTATCAACAATGGTTGGATCGCCAGAGGGGGAGATGTTACACAAGCCAAATGGTATGTTTATCATTGGGTTCTTCCTTCCGGTTCCGGGTTCGGTTTTTCGTGTTCGTATTACGACTGTGCGGGCACGTATGCGAGTGCCGGCCTTCGCCTTTGCACTTTTAATAAAGAGCAATCAGATTATATCAAAGATCAGTTCACAGATCTTTGGAAAGACACGCTTTTATAAACTTTAAACCCAACGGTTGTATGCTGCATAGCTGTCAGTTCTTCCTTCCAGTTCCAGGTTCGATTTTTCGAATTCGAATTACAACTATACGAACACGAATACGAATGCCAGCCTTCACCTATGCGATATTACGCAGTGTAAACCCTGCCAACACGGCAAAAAACAACAGGATTAACGAAAATCGTTGGTACCCAAACCGGGAAAACGATTTTTTAATAAGCAAAGACCATGAAAAGAATTAATAATCTATACCCGAAGATTTGCAGCATTGCAAACCTGCAACTGGCTGATTTGATTGCCCGAAAAGGAAAATCAAAACAGCCGGGCGTGATCGAGCATGATCAGAACCGGGAAGGAAATATTCTGAAGCTTCAGGAAATGCTGGTAAACAAAACGTATAAAACCTCCGAATACACCACGTTCACAATCTTCGAGCCGAAGGAACGGGTGATTTTCCGGTTGCCATACTTTCCCGACAGGATCACCCATCACGCTGTGATGAATATCCTGGAACCGATATTCGTTTCAACATTCACCGCTGACACCTACAGTTGCATCAAAGGCCGGGGTATTCATGCCGCTGCCTATGCAGTGAAAAGGGCATTGCAGGATATTCCCGGGACCCTTTATTGTTTGAAACTATATGTAAAGAAATTCTATCCCAACGTTGATCATGATATCCTCAAGCAGCTCTTGCGCCGTAAGATCAAGGACAATGATCTGCTTTGGCTGCTTGATGGGATCATCGACAGCGCCGATGGCCTGCCGATCGGCAATTACCTCAGTCAATATTTCGCCAATTTCTACCTGGCTTATTTTGATCACTGGATGAAAGAGGACCGGAAGGTGAAGTATTATTTCAGGTATGCCGATGACCTGGTGATCCTTTCCGATAATAAACCCTGGCTGCATCAGCTTCTCTATGATATCAGGATGTATCTGCATGAGAAATTACGGCTCACAGTTAAACGTAACTCTCAAATATTTCCAGTGAATTCCAGGGGGATCGACTTCGTTGGTTACGTGTTTTATCATACCCATATCCTCCTACGTAAAAGCATCAAACAAAACTTTGCCAGGATGATTGCCAAAAATAAAAATGCTGCTTCCATTGCATCCTACAATGGATGGGCAGCGCATTGTGACAGCAAACATTTGCTTAAAAAATTATTACATGAATAGTTTTAGCAGTTTTAAAATAGACACACGGCCAAAATGTTTTGAAGGTGACAAAATAAGGATGTCGAAAATTCTGAACCGGGAGATTACTGTTCATGCCTTTAAGATCGAGGATTCAAAGGTGCCCGCATTCCAGGGAAATGGTGCTGATAAATGTTTGCACATGCAATTATCTATAAACAAGGAAATGTTCATCATTTTTACATCTTCGAGTTATTTGATAGATGCTATTCAACAGATCCCTGAAGATGGATTTCCATTCACCACAACCATTATTCAGGACGATAAGAGATTTTTATTCACATGAAATGCCATATAAGCCAGTGGGGATGTGTCTATCACGCCTGCATGAGCGATGACTGCCAGAAAAAACAAGTATTGAGTAACGGTGTGAATTGGGGAGAAGGTAAATGTTCAAAAACGAAAACGATGCAATTAGAAATTCCTCTGCCTGATTTTAAATTCACTTATGCCGAGTTCTTTGCCGGTTGCGGTGGATTGTCATTAGGATTTGAAAATGCCGGATTGAAGTGTATCTCTGCGTTAGAACGTGATGTAGCTGCTGCATCTACCTTTTATCACAATTTATGTTATGCTGGCTGGACTCATGTATGGGTTGATCCGAATGACGAAAGAACAATAAAATACGTGAGCAAATGGAAAAGGGAAACATCAAATTTCCTTTTCCCGAATGGAGTGGAAGATAACTGGCTTATATCCGATCAACCCACTCCGTGCCTAAATCTATTCGTCATGGATATCATGAAACTTGAACCGGAAGACTGGATGAAACTATGTAAAGTAAGGCCGAATGACGTTCGGATATTTGCCGGTGGTCCACCTTGCCAAGGGTTTAGCCCGGCGAACAGCAACCGAAATCTATTGGATGAAAGAAACCAACTTCCACTGAGATTTATCTATTACTGCAAAGTCTGTAAACCCGACATTGTCTTCATGGAAAATGTGCCTGGTATCATATCACTTGGAAAAAAGAAAGGAGAAAAGGAAGGACCATTTATTCCATGGATCAGAAATGCTTTTGAAGATGCAGGATACAAAATGCATTACGAAATCCTAAACGCTAAAGACTTTGGTGTTCCGCAAAGTAGAAGAAGGGTGATATTTATTGCTATAAGAAAAGAATCCAAGTTTGAGTACCATTTTCCACAAACAACGCATGGTCCCGGGAAAGAACCATATGTTACCGTCCGGGAATGCATAATGAGTTTGCCTCCAATCCAATCAGGTACGGCATACGACGGTGAACCATATTTAATTAAAAAGGTAGATGGCCATGTCATATGTTGTAATTGTCACAATTATGTAATTGAAACCAGATCAAATTGTCAAATCTGCGGGCATTCAACATCTAATTCTATAAAAGGAGGAATATTCAAAGCTCCAAGGTTGGGAATCACATTGATTGACATTGATTGTGACAAAATAAATATCGAAGAGGCCATAAACCAACTCGTGACTATTGAAGAAAAACTTTATGCCTGATGATTTACCGGCACATTATGAGTATAAATTATTAAAATCAAATAGTATGTTTTATAGAGCAAATATAAAAATGGAGCCAAAGGATGCAGCATTGATGACTGTTCCAGGCATTTTTTTTCAAGGAAGATTTTTCCGCCCATGTGTCGGTTTGGTCTTATGGATCAGATGGGGTCAATTTGTTATTGATGTTCGGCCTTTAAGAAAATATCTAGGGTTAAAGGACCCAGTGCAAGAAAACTCTAAACGGGTTCATATTGCATCATTTCGTGAAAATGTTCAAGAAATAACGACTGCTGTTGGTGGTAGAAATTTCATGCATGTAATTAACGAAGCGATCACAATGCTTAAAAATGATGAAGCTGAAATAGTAAGGCAAAATGAGGCCAAGGGGATAACTGATGGCCTGCCTTGGTAATGATTTATTATAAGCCAGCCGATAAGCGCATTACCGGTCAGTTAATCGAAAATTTCGAATAACTTAAAAACCAGTCGGGATTACGCTAACCGACACATTATTAGTAGTTATGATGAAAGTGAAAGTTAATGGTCTAACCCGGATAATCAATCCCAAATACATCACCTATCAAACTGAATCTTCATTTCACGCTATCTACAGAGGATTCGAAATTGAAATTGAGGAACAAGAAACTGGTGGTAGATATGCTAAGGTGATGAATATTAAAACCAAGGAAGTCATTGTTGAAATGCATTTCGATACACATGGATGGAATTCAATGGAGATGATTGTCGGATATTGTATTGCCAATATTTTATCAGCATAATGACCCAGCCGGTAAGCGCATTACCGGCCTCAAAGAAGTTTATCTCGGAATTTGGTTGCACCATATTAGCAGTTGTTAAAAATTAACCATTAAAAATCAAACAGATGTGTAATTGTATCATTGAATTAGAAGGTAAACTGATAGATCAGTTTCCTAACAGGAAAAATAAAAAGGTAGAATCTATCTCATTTCCTATCATGCTTGAACTTTCATCCGGCATGAACAAGTATGTGATACCCTTTATTGTTGAGGTAGAGAATCAGAAAAAGACTGAAGAATTTTATGTCACAATCAATAATTGCCCGTTTTGTGGCGAAAAGATTGAGTATAAGTAATTTTTTATTAATGCTAATGACTAGGCCGGTTATGTAAATTATTAATCATGGATATCATAGATCTGAGATATATGTTTTCGCCATTGATTCAAAGGTAGAATCCCATGATGGTAAGGTATTCTCAAAACTTGCTGATGCACGGTTATTCGTTAAAGAATGCATTGAAGAAAAGTGGGCGAATAAACTAATCCTTGGATCATTTGTGCTGGATGATTCAGGAGAAATGAATATTGAATTCATCGAAACATTTGGAATGATAATAAGCAAAAAGAAAATTGAACAGCTTGACTTGTTTGCATCTATTCATACTGAATAAATAACCGTAATACTGCTTCTATAAACCAAATAATAATAAAAAAAATCATGGAATTATATGTAAACGAACATTTTGACACCCGTATCGTTGATGTGTGGCTGATTGATCCCCTCCAAAGTACTGATGTATTTTACACAACTCATTCAGAGGATCCCACCATCCAGGGGGTCTTCAGGCATGAAGATGATACCTATATCAGGATGGGATCTTCCGATCAATCGGGAAAAGTAAAACCATTCATGAAGATCAGTGACCGGTTGTTCAAAGTGTTTCTTCGCCTGATGGTGGATTACGCTTCAAAACACCAGTTAAAAACCGAAAATGAAAACCTGATCCAGGGGAAGATTATCGCCACGGAGAAACACCTGACAGATATGAGAACCATTGCATTCAAGTTGCTTGAAATTGAACCAATAAAAGAAAAGGAGGTAGTAAAATGATTAATTCAGATTCATGTGTGAAAAAATATGGAGTTCCTGAACAATTAAACAACACAGGTTTTCTTTCCCTTTGGGTTCTCCCGGCAGAGTTGGTAAAAGGGTGCATACCGAAGCGGATATACTGCAATACCGATTTAGTTGAACCATTGACCCATGCCATTAAAAACCTTATTAGTCGGGGATGTATTGAAGAACTGCATACCTGGGACGGTTGTTTTAATATCCGGGCAATCCGTGGCGGGGTTAATTGGTCGCTCCATTCTTGGGGGATAGCAGTTGATGTAAACGCATCACAAAACAAATTAGGGCAGGTTCCTCAGCTTTCAGACAGATTTGTTCAATGTTTCAAGGACGCGGGTTTCGATTGGGGTGGAGATTTTTCACGAATGGATGGTATGCATTTTCAGCTATCGAAAATATAATCAAAAAGAAAGAATGATTATGTTCAGTCCATATACAAAAGTAAATCAAAAGATTGTTGCTCATCGTAAAAGATCATGGCAAAAAACAGTAAGAGAAATGTTCTTCAAAAAGGACAAAAACAAATCTGAAAAACAAAAACTCATAAATCAATCCAAATGACACGAAAATCTAAACCACTTAATTGCATTTGCTTTAAAAATAATGCCAAATGAACACTGAAAAAATCGAATTAAACGCAGTCGTTGAACTGTTCGGCCATCAACGCATCGCCGGAAAAGTAACCGAACAAGCATTCGGAAGCTTCACCTTCATTCGCATAGATGTTCCTGAAACACCTTTGCAACCATCGTTCACGCGGTTGGTGAATCCAACGGCCATCTATGCCATCAATCCTGTTACCGAAAAGGTAATGATCGCCATGGCCAATAATATTCAAACCAAACCGATACAGGCATATGATGTGCGCGAAATGGTTAACAAAATGATAGCGCTGAAAAAGGGAAATGATCGTATCGATTTTGAAGACCTTGATAATGCTTAACTAAATTTTTTATAATGCAATTTCAAACCCCGATCGAAATCGCGAAGTACATGTGCAGCATGATTCCGCATAATTCTATTAAGATAATGGAACCTACTGCAGGCAGCGGAAACATATTGAATTGTTTGTCTGGTTATCAAGTAATAGCTCCCTCAAATTTCTTTGACATGGAACCCGATTTCTTCGACTGCATTGTTATGAATCCTCCATTTTCTTCCAAGTTTGCGTTTGGGATCCCTGAAGGATTTGAGCATAAAGGAATGAGAATGGGATATTATATCCTGACTGAGTGCATGAAAATGTCAGATCACATCATCGCTTTGATGCCATGGTTTACTATCTCCGATAGTGATGTTCGACTCAGGTACCTGAAATCATTTGGTTTGAAATCCATTACAGCATTACCCCGGAAAACATTCCAGTATGCAAGAATTCAGACATGTGTTTTTGAATTGGATAGAGGATATTGCAATGAAACAATATTTAGGGTTTATGATGAAATAATCAAAAAGAAGGAGCAAAATGAAACTGACAAGGATAGTGAAATGGATTGATCTTAAAGATCCATCAAGGGAAATATTTGGAGTTCAGGCCAAACACTTAGGAAAGTGGTTAAATGTGACCGCTACGGATGATGAAACGAATCCTCCATTCTTTGGAACTAAAAAAGAGGCTAAAAAGTTCGCAAAAAAGGTAGAATGTAAAATTAAAAAG
>SESC01000554.1_pt1 | contig 13305 bp, 15 predicted proteins | sample 3171431 | NCBI WGS metagenome assembly SESC01 (sample SAMN06051868, study PRJNA518727) | freshwater metagenome | biome: subpolar coniferous forest; feature: holomictic lake; material: water; isolation source: holomictic Lake 227, 8 m depth | place: Canada: near Kenora, Ontario | collected... | reverse complement strand
TCAGGATGGGGTGCTAAAGCAGATTGAGGTAATAGGAGAAGCTGCAAAGCATATTTCATCGGACGTTACTGATGCGTACCCTGCCGTTCCGTGGAATGATATGGCAGGTATGCGGGATTTTGTTGTCCACAATTATTTCAATGTAGATGTTGAAGCGGTGTTCAAAACCGTGATCGTTGACATACCATTATTGAAAGAATGGATTACAGAAATTCTGCGAGATTTTAAGGAACCATGATCGGGTTGTGGGATTTTCTACCAGCAATAGGACCTGGTATATACACCTGCAAAAACAGACCGGAATTCGTCGGCAACCACTGGATCTTCCGTTGAACTGTACTACCTTGTCGAGCGGGTAGAACGTGGAGACCGGTGAAATTGTGTGAGGCCCTGCGATCCAGCTTGCCACGGTGAGCCGTGCTGGCGATTATCCCCGATCAATTTTTGCGATCGTACTTTTTAGCCGTCAGCTTGGCGATCCCGGGTTTGACTTCCCCCGTGCTGCTCGTGGTTGGCGACTGGATGACCAAGGTGGGGCGGAGGTTGGAGGGCCGGGACGAGGTGGATAAGGTGCAGGGGATTACCGGTGAAATTGGGTTAGGCCTTGTGAGCCCGCTTGCCCACCCCTGTGAATTGTGAATGCGATAGTACATCCTACAACTAATAATCAGGATCCGATTTTTCAGGAATAACCCTGTCCCCTTCTGAATACCTCGATAATCAGTATCGTTTCGTTCCTTATTGAATAAATAATTCTCAATTCTCCTATTCTTAAACGGTATTTTTTTGGTAAGGTCTGTTGTAAAGATTTTATATCTGCACCAGATCTTGGGGTAAAGGGGTCTTCCGCCAGAACTGGCAGTCCCTGCCGAATACGTTTCTGATCATCCTCGGAAAGTGAATGGAACTGTTTCTCGAAGGTTTTTGATACCATAATCTCAAACATCAGAGATTTTCCAGGGACAGAAACTCATCGTTTTCGAGAATCGAATTCCACCGGGCATCAAGGTCTTTCATTCCGACTTTGTGGAATACGCGGCGAATTATTGCATCATAGGTTTCACCTTTTTCACCAAGTGTCCTTATCAGCTCCTTTGTCTCTACAGAGATGGCAATCGTGGTTGATCCGGCCTGTGACATATATACCAACTATAACAATTATAATAATTATAACTACCCGCTTTTCCCATAGGCGGGAATCAAGAATATCCATCATTTCCGTTGTTCGCTGGGTTCCAGAATTGCGATAGCCTTGAATTAATGATCGGGTGTCATTCGTTTTCCTCCGTTCATGCGATCTCGCCTGGGCTTCCCCCGTGCCGTTCACGGTTGCCGGCTGGATGTATATTGAGGGGTGAAAAGGGTAGGCGGGGGACGAGGGGGCGGGGGCACCAGGGGATTGTTGGGAAAATTGGGTTAGACCCTGCGATCCAGATTGCTCTGTTGATCCGTACTGGCGATTATCCCCGATCAACTTTTCCGATCTCAGTCGTTAGCCGTCTTGCCCCACGATCCCGGGTTTGGTTTCCTCCGTGCGGTTCACGGTTGGCGACTGGATATTACATTATAGGGCAAATGGTAGATAAAAGAGATAACTGGAAACAGACCACTCGAAATACGGTCTGTAAGTGAAACATGAGGCTCGCACTTCATGCATAAAATATGGGCTCCTGTTTTTTCAATTACGAAATCCGGTACCCTCCCTTCGGCACCGTAACCTCGAACTGTGCCCCTTTGCCCGGTACCCCTGTCTCGGAAATCGTCATCCCGGTAATGGCAAGAATCTCTCTGGCGAGGTACAGTCCATACCCCCGTTTACTTCCAGTGCCACGGGCGAAAATTCGTTCCTTTTCCCCGGCAGGCACACCGCAACCATTATCGCAAAAGGTGAACACAAGTCCGCCATCTTGTTCCCGGGAGGTAATCGTAATGGATGTCGCAGTCATCCCATGCAGGACGGTATTCTCAATAATATTTGAAATAATTTTCCGGATCAACGGGTCTGCAAAGACTGTAACCCCGGGACTTATCCCAACATCCACCTTCATCCCCGGATGGTCGATAACTGATGCAGTCTCCCTGATCACCACCGGCAGGTCAACCCACACCGATCCATTAACGCCAACATCCTGGTAGTCCTTGGTGAAGGCAACCTGCCGCCTGATCGATTCGGCAGCACCCTCTTCTTTTGCAATGAACTCTTTTAACGTGATATCCGTAACCAGGTCATGTGAAAGTTCCAGGTAACCAAGAAGGATCGTCAACTGGTTCATGATATCATGGCGGTTGATACTGTTAAACTGGTTTAGCATCCTGACTGCCGCGATTAACGCTTTTTCCTCACGTACCCGGGAAGAAACGTCACGGAATGTTGCAATCACCGTCCCAGAACTATCATCACCTCCGACCCCTTGGGAAAGCAAAAATTCACTGGCTAAAACAGGGCCATCCTTTCTTTGAAGACCAAATCCCTGCACTCCCCCCCCGCCGGAAGAGAGGAGCTGGCTGAGGTATTCCCCGAACCTGGTGTGGTCAGTCCCAACAAGAACCTGGGTAATATTCTTACCGCGAAGTTCGCCTTCCTCAGGATAACCGGTTATTTCAAGCGCTTTCCGGTTCAGGAAAATAATGACCCCCGCAGTATCCAAAATCGCCATTGCATCCGGGGCCCGTTCAAAAACTTCCCGGTATAATTGGTTATTATCTGGTCCCATCATTTCCCCTGCTGAATCGATCCCGGTACGCTGCGCCTGCTACAACATGTACACGCAATGATATAAATCAGGTAGCAGACCATTTTCATGCCCCACCATACCCGGGGTTAACCATTCGGCTCCCACTTTTTGTCGTGAACGATCTCCCGATGGCATGCCCGACAAATTCTTTCGCTGCAGCACATGCGGCAGGGACATCCTTTCCGAGTGCAAGATGCCCGGCAACCGCTGCAGAAAGGCAACAACCGGAACCATGCGTTTCGAATGGCATGCGTTCCCCGGAGAAGACCCATTCACCCTCATCACCAATCAGCAGGTCCGGCACAACACCACCTGCTTTAGAAAGGTGCCCCCCTTTCACCAGCACATAAACCGGACCCTCCTTCATAATACACCTGCCGGCAACACGCATATCATCAACGGTTCTGATCGGTCCACTGCCGGAAAGCACTTCTGCTTCGGATAGGTTTGGTGTAACGAGAGTCGCCCTTGGAATTAGTTTGTCGATCAGTTCGCTCACGGCTTCCTGGTCCATCAGGGGACGTCCGCTTGACGCAACCATCACAGGGTCCACGACGAGGGGTATATCCTTCGGGACACACCATACTGCGGCAGCAACCGCCCCGCGGTCGGGTAGCATCCCGGTCTTAAACGCCATTACATCAAAATCTTCAAGAAGTGTTACCAGTTGCAACCGAATGGCATCTTCAGGTACATTCCAGGACCCCCTGACAATTTTTGCATTCTGGGAGGTCACGGCGGTGATAACGGAAAGGCCTAACACCCCCAATGCACCAAATGTCCTGATATCAGACTGGATACCTGCCCCACCCGAAGGATCAGACCCGGCAATCGTACAGGCACAGGGTACCGGTGGTATCTCCATAACAACAATTGAGGGGGATTGAAGTATGAACCTTTTCATTACATCCGGGATCCGGAACAATTCTGCAATGCCAGCTCAGTCGGACATCCATGCCACCCGATTACATCATTCATCAGGTTCCTGCTCCCTACAGCCGCTCCTCACCCGGGGTACCTTCGTACGAATGGATGCGCTCCATGGCAGGGGACCTTTCACCATCCCAAAATGGGTTACCTCCCCTGAACAGAGTACTTGCAGGACATACAGTTCAATAGTTCCACCGCCGCTATTTAAGACGAATTTAACCATTCCAGCTGAAAAGATGGCCACTTCGTATAGGTTTAAGTATGCCGGAAACCAATAGAAGTGGCAGGCAGAGAGGTATCCGATACCTCTCAATCTTTTGGAATGAACCACCATGACTTCACGTATGCTCGCTCCTCACACAACATGCCCGGGATGCCAGGAGGAAGTATTCCTCGATGAACTGGTCAGGGGCCGGTGCCCCCTCTGCGGGTGTACCCTTGAGGACTTCGTGGACCAGGCCGGAGATATGGATGAGATGATCGAGCGGAGCGATTTCTCATGGCTGGTGTTCAACTATTTCCTCTTCAAAAAATTCGATGAACTGGGTGCAAGCCCGCTGCAGGTAATGCAACTGATTGCCGGGCTGGACGAATGCTGCCTGAACCCGGTTGCAGGTGAGTTCCCCCGGACAAAATTTGAGTTCGACCTCCCGATGAACCTGGGTGACCGGTTAAAGCCTAAAAAATGTTCCCGTTGTGGAAGGATCTTCTTTCGGGGAGGACGCAAAGTCCTTTCCGGCGACCTGACCAGCCCGGAATTTGAAATCAACTATATCTGTTCCCGGGACCATTAACCCGGGGACAATGTTGCAATCCGGACCGCCTTTTTTTTCTTTTTTAAAGGTTCTCTGCCAAAAAGCGGTACGGTATTGAGGGGCCGTGTCAGTAGCAACTGCCGAAACCGGGCGAAGACCATTGTATCCGGACCCTCATCACCATGATCATTTCAGGTACCGGGAAAAAAGATGGGGAAAGAACCGCTTAATACGCCCTGCCAATAAGCGTCGTTTTCCCTGGCTTACCGCAGATAATGCAATTACCTTCTGTTTCATTCAGGTATGAAGACCGGGCCCCGGTACCAAGAACACTTGCCCCGAGGCGTTCCTCCATCACATCAGCGCACCCACGTTCCCCGCACCAGTTGACGACTGCCACCCCCTGGGCAATAGCGTGTACCGCCTCTTCGACCGATACCGAAACGATAAGACGCGATCGCATCTGGAACTCCGCACGCTCACGGAGCAGTTCGTGGACCCCTGCTAACACACTGCAAACGCCGTTTACAAGGTCACCGATCTGGATGACGGACCGCTCGCCTGTCCTTGTTACCACGGTCACCTGGCCTGCATCGATATCCCTTGGCCCCACTTCCAGCCGGACAGGGACCCCCCGCATCTCCCAGTAGTAATACTTCGCACCCGGTCTCAGGTCACGGTTATCCGTTTTTACACGGAATCCTGCGGATTTAAGCGTGGACTCCACCGATAACGCGGCTGCTGACACATCATCTTTCCGTTTTCCGATGGTGATTGGGACAATGACAACCTGCACCGGGGCCATGCCTGGCGGGAGCACCAGTCCCTTATCATCACCGTGGAGACTGATCAGGGCAGCAATCGACCGTTCAGAGATCCCGTAACACGTCTGGTACGCATACCGTTGCACCCCTTCCGGATCCTCGAAAGTAATCGAGAACGTCTTGGAGAAATGGTCCCCGAGATGGTGCACCGTTCCAATCTGGAGCGTCTTCCCATCGGGCATAATCGTATCAACTGCCATCGTGTAATCAGCACCCGGGAACTTGTCCCATTCCGGTCTCTTTGAGACGACAACAGGTATACAGAGTTTTGCATAGAATTCCAGGTAGAGGGCAATGGCCTTCTCAACCTGGGCCTCCGCCTGTTCCCAGGTGGCGTGAACCGTGTGGGCCTCCTTAAACGAGGTGATCTCCCGAAGCCTGATTAGCGGGCGTGTATGCTTTGTTTCGTACCGGAAGGTATTCACGACCTGGTACAGCAGGATAGGCAGGTCAGCATGTGAACGGACCCAGAGGGCATACATCGGATAAATAGCCGTCTCACTGGTAGGGCGGAGCGCAAGCGGTACATCAAGCGGGTCTTTTCCCCCGTGAGTGACCCAGTATACCTCATCCTCGAACCCCTTGATGTGCTCTGCCTCCTTCATAAACTCATGTTCCGGGATCAGGAGGGGGAACAGGGTTTCCTGGTGTTCCCGGTCCATCAGCTCACGGAGCCAGGCGTACACATGTTTCCTGATCGCGAACCCGTGGGGGTACCAGACATAGAGCCCCTTGACCGGGTAGCGGACATCCATGATCTCCGACTGCCACAGAAGGTCATTGTACCATGCAGAAAAGTCCATTTTTAGCGGTAATGCGCCGCGTTCTTCTTCCATATCCCACTCCTTACGTCACCATTCGTATGATTTCAGGCGTAATAAATGCCTCTACAAACGCCGCGAGGAGGACAAGGGGAATAACATACGTAATGAACTTCAGGCCATGGTTCGTAGCCTCTACCGCTGCATCACCGGCTCCGTTCCATTCATTCCAGAGGGATTTCGCGAGGAGGAGACCGAGTGCACCAGACAGGATGAATGCCGGAATCTCAAAAATACCATGGGGCAGGATAGCGACGAACACAAAGACCGTGCCCTGTTGTTCCCGCACCAGCTCAACAATCGAACCGATGATCAGGCCGTTTGTTAAGAGGATAAACAGGGTGACCACCCCGAACGTCGCACCCCCGAGAAAGAGCAGGAGGCATGCCTGGAAATTATTCAGGAACAACGAAACAAAAAGGAGTGGTGCAGGGTAACCCGTGATATCATCAACGACCGCGTCCTTGAACAGGACAAGTAAATTTTGCCCGATTGAAGGCTCTATCACCGTTATCACGACTCCCACCGCCAGCGAAACTACAAAAATCACTAAGGCGATCAGGAGGGTCTGGCTGAGCCTCCATTCAGACATAGAACATCATCCGGACCATATCCCGAATCCCGGGCGCGAGTCCGACCACGATCATCGCGAGGACAATGAGGTGCCAGAGGTCGCTGCTCCCCTCGTGGCGGTACCGCTCGAGGACCCAGATCCCCGGGATAATGACCACGAGTTTGAGCGGGAACATCACAAACGCGGTACCGGTCCATTCTATCAGGTTGGACCCCACGACATGTTGTTCGATATAAGCCAGGGGATGGAGGTCGATACCATAACTGGTGGCACTCGCGTCGAGTAGCTGCCCGAAAATGAGTACCTTGTACAACGGGTCAGCGACATATCCCCACCTGAAAAGATACCGCAGCGCACCATACACGAGCAGGCTTGCAACGGCGGCAAGCGTGAGGATAATAACGGCAACTTCCGGGTGAAGTACCCCGCGCGAGAGCCCGAACGATACGAGAATGGTGAATGCCACGAGCGCTGCCGCCGCGCCTGTTCCCGCATACCATGGGATATAATCAGTTATGACACCCTTTCGTGCGAGTGTCGTGGTAATGACGAGCACGCCGGCGGTAACGAAGAAGATGACAAAAAATATCAGCGGCGTCGTCAGGAGAAACTGCCAGTCCGAACTGATCATGTGTGCGTCCTGCACGACACGGATGACCCCGCCAAACACCACGTACGGAAGTGTGGCAAGGATAAAACGCCCGTCGACAGGGACCTTTGCATACCGCAGCCAGCGATATACCGCGTACACCCCGATGATGAGGAATATTGCATAGGTCAGGGTTTCAACCGGGTTGTAGGGCTGATCAAACCTGACCGGATCGATGTAGTATTTGTAGATGAATTCCCTAATCATCTCAGATAAGAATGAGTGCCGGAAGTATAAAAGTACTGAAAAATAAAATTTTCGCAAAATCCAAGTGGATGCAGTTGCCAAGGGACGTCGTAATCGGGCATGACGTTCTCACCCAGCTTCCGGCCGTCTGTGAGGACCTCAGGATAGGGCATTCCGTCCTCATCGTTTCCGGCGGACATACCCGGGATATTGCGGGGGAACATGTCAGGGCGATCATGGCGGACACGTGCGACATCACCACCTTTACCGCTGAAACAATCAGCCCCGAAGTGATCAGGCTGGCAGAAAATGCTGCAAAAGACGTGGATTTTCTCATTGGGGTAGGTGGTGGCCGGGTCATCGATACGGCAAAGATCACCGCCTATAACCTTGACCGCCAGTTCATCAGCGTCCCTACCGCGGCCTCCCATGATGGAATCGCGTCAGCAAGGGCCAGCGTACCGACCACAGAGGGGCGCGGGTCACTCGAGGCGCAGCCACCGATCGCGATAGTCGCCGATACGGGGATCATTGCCGCGGCCCCCCACCGTCTTCTTGCGGCCGGGTGTGCCGACATAATCTCAAATTATACTGCGATCCTCGACTGGGAGCTCGCCCACCGGTTGCGGGGAGAGAAGGTATCAGAGTATGCCGTTGCCTTATCGAAAATGACCGCAGAACTGCTGATGAAAAATGCCCACGTGCTAAAACCCCATAACGAGGAGACCGCCTGGTTTGTAACAAGGGCGCTCGTCTCTTCCGGCGTCGCAATGAGCATTGCCGGTTCATCGAGACCTGGCAGCGGGAGTGAACACAAGTTTGGTCATGCCCTTGAACAGCTCGCACCCGGTAAAGCACTCCACGGGGAGGCATGCGGTATCGGGACGATCATCGCGATGTACCTGCATGGCGGTGACTGGAAGACGATCCGGGAGGCATTGCGAAGCGTTGGTGCCCCGGTCACACCGGGTGAACTTGATATTCCGGATTCGGTTGCGGTTGACGCGCTCCTTATGGCAAAGACTATCCGCCCGGAGCGCTTCACCATACTTGATATGGGACTGAACGAGGAATCTGCATGGGAACTCGTACGAATGCTCTACCAGGAGTGAACGGGATGGCAGAAGCGAAACCGAAAGTTACCCTGATCGGGACCGGGCTTGCAAAAGTGGGGCTCGAATTTGTCTATGAAGGATCACTCGATGAATGCAAGCCCTGCACGCTTAAAAAGGCCTGCAATAACTTAAAGGAAGGGAAACGGTACCGTATTGTCAACGTCCGGCCGGCGAAACATGACTGCCTGGTCCACCGGAACGGCACCTGTGCGGTTGAAGTGGTGGAGTCGCCCATCGCGGCCCTTTTAAATGTAGAAATGGTGATTAAAAACAGCAGGATCCGCTACGAGTACACCTGCACCAAGGAAGACTGTAAAAATTACACCCTGTGCCACCCGGACGGGATCCTTGAAGGTGAGAAATATGTTGTTGTGGAAGTGATCGGCAACGCCCCGGACCCCTGTGAAAAAGGGCGGACGCTCCAGCTCGTTCACCTGATGTCCCCCTGAACAGGTCTTTTTTCCCGGATGAGGCCCGGATTTTTCAATCGCCTCGCCGGTAAGTGGTGGGTATGTTAACGATATCCAGCCGATTGCGATACCATCCAGAGCCTGGCCCCAAGAGATGTGATCATTCCGCTGTCCTCGAGGTCTGCGAGCCACCTGCAGGGGATGCCCCCGGTACCTGACCAGGCACCGGCAAGGGCTCCTGCAAGGGCTCCGACCGTATCAGTATCACCCCCGAGGCCAATTGCCCGAACGATCGCCTCTTCAAATGATCGGCAGTCCATAAAGACGGTAAGTGCTGCATGCGTTGCAAGGAGCGCATCGAGTGCAGGCTCCGGGTCATACCGGCGGTATGCCCCGAGCACCCTGATGACGTCGTCATCATTGCAGCGGTGAAGGGCACGGGCGAAAGCTCCGACACGGGAAAAACCGCGACACATGTCAGATACCATCTGGTTCACCCAGGCAGAACACTCGGCTGCCGTCCTGTCATGGTGGGTCAGCTGTGAACACCGGAGGCTCACCTCGCGCAGGGAAACCCCCGAGAAAAATATCCCCACTGGTGCACCTCTCATTACACTCCCGTTGCTGCGGCTACCCCCTGTTTGTGTATGGACGATCTCTGCCGCACGTTCAGGGGGAATACCCGACTCCACCAGGTCAAAGACTGCACGTGAAGTGGGGCCGTAATATTCAGGATATCGCTTATAACCGATAATAAGGCGCTGCATGAGATCGTTTGGGCAAAAGCCCCTGCATTGGATAAGCGATTCTGTAACAGCGATCGCCTGGAGCGTATCATCCGTGTAATGGCCTGCATTTCGTTTACGCAGCCCGTCGCTTTGCATTTCGGTCACAGGCCTCAAGGGGGGTGGGTACCCCTCAAAGGGCGCACCCATTGCATCCCCAATTGCGAGCCCCGTCAGGGCTCCCACCGCGTTCACACTACCGGATATAAAGGTCACCAATAAGATATATCTGCTCTCGGAAATAGTAAATTTTGAGGAAAGGTGATACTGTGCAAAAGGAAGAATTGCTGCATTTACACATGCTGATGGTACATATTAAAAAATACTACGAGAACATCACCAATGATGAAATTCCAACGGAGCGCTATAATGCGCTCGAAGTCTCTCCTGTCCACATCCACAAAAACAAGAAGTGTCATAAAGATGCGATCCTCGCCCTTGGGGATGAGATCGTGACCCATGTAAGGCTCCAGCAGCCCGTGATGGTGAATTACACCTCGGACATTACGCAAGGCAAGATCGCGGTTGAACCTTAATCCCGGGATGGACGAACATTTGGTCTGCAGGGAAATTATTTCCCTCTTCTTCTCCCGAAATGACCTGGATATCAGCCAGGCACGGATCGAAATTTGCAGGAAATACAAGCTTCGGACAGTTCCGAAAAATTCTCTCCTGCTGTCGTATGCGCTACCGGAGGAGCGGGAGCTGCTCCGCCTGGTACTCATGGTAAAACCTACCCGGACACTTTCGGGCGTGGCACCGATTGCGGTTATGACATCGCCTTTCCCCTGCCCTCATGGAAAATGCCTCCCCTGCCCCGGAGGTCCGGAGCACCCGTTCCAGTCACCCCAGAGTTATACCGGTGAAGAGCCTGCAGCCATACGTGGCAGGGAACACCAGTATGACCCATACCGGCAGGTGAGTGCCCGGCTTTCGCAATTTGAGACCCTGGGACACCACGTAGGTAAAGCAGAACTGATCGTAATGGGCGGGACCATCACGGCGCGACCTAAGGAATATCAGGACTGGTTTGTCACCGGGTGCATCCGGGCGATGAATGACTACGGTACCAACCGGACACCTCACCCCGGACCCCCGTTTACCGGAGAACCGGATGAGACGCAGGTGGCGGTTGAACGGGAACATGAGTTTTCTGCCAACGAACACGCCCACGCGCGGTGTGTTGCTATCACGTTTGAGACCCGCCCCGACTGGTGCAGGAAAGAGCATATTGATTCAATGCTCGACCTGGGCGTGACGAAAGTTGAAATTGGGGTCCAACATGTCGACGATGAAATCCTTACATTTAACCGCCGGGGGTGCACGGTAAACGATACCGCGGAGGCAAACCAGCTCCTCCGGGATGCCGGCCTCAAGGTCGGGTTCCATATCATGCCAAACCTCCCGGGGAGCAGCATTGAAAAGGACCGGGAACTGTTCAGGACATTGTTCGATGACCCGCGGTTCAGGCCGGATTTTTTGAAGATCTACCCCACGCTTGTCACACCGGGATCAGAGATCGAAGCGCTCTGGAAAGAAGGCAGATATTCACCCTACAACGAAGAAGAACAAATCGACCTCATTGCCTATGGGAAATCGCTCCTCCCGGTCTATGTCCGGCTCCAGCGGATTCAGCGGGATATCCCTGCCAAGCTGATCGTGGCAGGGTCAAAGCACAGTAATTTCCGGCAACTGGCATCTGCCAGGCTCACCGCCAATGGCGGTCACTGCCGTTGCATCCGGTGCCGTGAGATCGGCCGGCACCCGTCCGCAGAGACACCTGAACTCCGGACTGACACCTACGAGTGCGCCGGGGGCACTGAACATTTCATCTCGTCTGTTGCGGGGGACTCGCTTATCGGCTTTGCGCGGCTCCGGCACCCATGCACAATATTTCGGGAAGAACTGGAGGAGAGTGCCCTGCTCCGCGAGCTTCATGTATACGGGAGTATCGTCCCCATTGGTCTCGGGCCCTCCGATGGAGAGCAGCAGCACCGTAGTGCCGGTTCTTCCCTGCTTTCCGCTGCTGAAGATATCGCACGCGGGCAGGGGTACCACAGGATCTCAGTCATGAGCGGGATCGGGGTCAGGCCGTATTACCGGAACCATGGTTATGAGAGGCGGGGCCCATATATGCAGAAGGAACTGTGATGAAAGCGGCAACCCTCGAATTTTTAAGACAGCGGTTCTCGGGTTACTACCAGAAGGAGATGATCGTCCCGCCCTCGTCACTCGCCCGGCGGGAATGGGGTTTTCTCATGTTCGACGCGTCAGGAGAGACGCGGATGCGGCGCCACATCGCTTTCGGGAGCAGCCAGGAGGTCGGGGAGTATGTACGGTCGTTCACCCCGGCGCACATTTACTATTCCGGTGCCTATTACGAGACTCCCGGAGCACCAACGATGGACGCAAAGCACTGGGCAGGTGCGGACCTGATCTTTGACCTCGATGCCGACCATATCGTCCGGGGGGCCTATGATCTCATGCTCACCCGCGTCAGGGAGGAAACCATAAAACTACTCGCGATGCTCACCGATGAGCTCGGGTTTTCAATGGACCTGATCGAGGTGGTTTTTTCGGGAGGGAGGGGGTACCACATCCATGTAAAAGACCCTGCGGTCCGGGGATGGGGGAGCGCGGAGCGGCGTGAAATGATCGATTATGTCTGCGGGATCGGGATCGACCCCGGGCGTTTCCTCGCAGCCAGTTCACCTTCACCCCGCGGATGGCGGCGGCGTTATATAGATGCGATGTCCGAGTATCTTTCATGGTTGCAGGGTCTGCCCGCAGAGGAGGCAATGGCTGAAATCGAACGGCTGGATGGGGTGAGCGAGACAGCCGCGGAGCGGTTCCTCGCAGCAGCCCCGGAAATGCTTCGAAAGATCAGGGAGGAGGTCCCGGTCAACCAGAATGACCGCGTCATCTGGCCGGTCATACGTGCCCTGACCTCAGCGCCGGATGGTGCATTTGCCACCCGCCTGAAACAGAAAGCCGCCCTTGCCGATGAACCGGTGACAACCGATGTGAAACGCCTGATACGACTGCCTACCTCGCTGCACGGGGGAAGCGGGTTCCGGGTGACACGGCTGTTACCCGGCGAGCTCGCGGACTTCGATCCGCTTGTCGATGCGGTCGTCTTTGGTGAGAAGGATGTCCTGGTTGACTGCGCGGTGAAGGGTTCAATGAAACTTCTCGGGAACACCTACGCACTGGAAAAATCGTCCTTCACCGTGCCCGAGGCCCTTGCAGTATTCCTCTGCTGCCGCGGGATGGCAGAGATCTCCGGGGGTGGATAAGGCCGTGCACCTCGAGGAACTCCGGACAATTCTCCTTTCAGAGCGCGAGACCGGCAGGCTGACCAGTATCCCGTCCGATATTTTTGACACAACAAAAACGGAACTGGAGGAGCTGACCTCTGATGTGCATGCAAACGAGGACCCATTCAGCGATCGCACCCGCGTGCTGATAGAACGGGCGTCAAGCATACGCGAGACGCTCCAGGATCTCTTCCGGACCAGGGC
>SESC01000550.1_pt1 | contig 13383 bp, 12 predicted proteins | sample 3171431 | NCBI WGS metagenome assembly SESC01 (sample SAMN06051868, study PRJNA518727) | freshwater metagenome | biome: subpolar coniferous forest; feature: holomictic lake; material: water; isolation source: holomictic Lake 227, 8 m depth | place: Canada: near Kenora, Ontario | collected... | reverse complement strand
TCTCGGTCTTACGGTTTTGAAAATGAAGGGCCATTGGGCAGCGATTATCGCCACCACACTGGCCGTAGTCGTCGCGTGTGTCGTATATGGCATGCCTGCACAGTATGCCGGCCTCTCGGTCGTGTACGGAGCTCTATTCGGTCTTTTCCCCGTCTGCTGGATTGTTATTACCGCTCTTTTCATCTACAATATGTCCGTAAAGACGGGACAGTTTGAAGTGATCAAGAACTCTCTGGCAACGATTTCCGATGACCGCCGCATGCAGGCATTGCTTATCGCCTTCTCCTTCGGCGCCTTCATCGAAGGCGCCGCCGGGTTCGGAACGCCCGTGGCAATCACCGCCGCCATGCTGGCAGGTCTCGGTTTCAATCCCCTCTACGCCGCCGGCATCTGTCTGCTGGCCAACACGGCCCCGGTTGCCTTCGGCGCCATCGGTATTCCCATCGTCGTCGGCGCCAGCGTCTCCGGCGTGGATTTAATGGCCTTCAGCCAGATGGTCGGCCGTACCCTGCCCTTCCTGAGCCTCTTTGTCCCGCTTTATCTGGTCGTCCTCATGGCTGGCTGGAAGAAAGGCTTCGAAGTCTGGCCCGCCTGTCTGGTCTGCGGCGGATCTTTCGCCATCGTGCAGTTCTGGTCTTCCAACTATATTGGCCCGCTACTTCCGGATATACTCTCGTCCATAGCCTCGATCATCTGCACCGTTATCTTCCTGCGATTCTGGCATCCCAAGGAAAGCTGGCGGTTCCCCGAGGAGGAAAAGAGCGCAGGCAGGGCAACGCTCAACTATAGCGGCGGACAGGTATTCCGGGCATGGGCGCCCTTTATTCTCCTTTCCGTTTTTGTTGCCGCCTGGGGCGTCAAACCCGTACAGACCGCCATGAACCAGATCTTCCTGTTCAAGCTGCCCATTGACGGCCTTAACAACATGGTGATCGACCACGTCGGCAAGGCAAAGACCGCCGTCTATGTCTTTAACGGACTAAGCGCCGCCGGTACGGCCATTCTTCTGGCCTGGTTCTTCTCTATCCCGGTGATGGGCGCCTCTATCCGCACCGCATTGGAGGTTGCCGGCAATACCCTGAAGCAGTTGAGATGGCCTATCGTCACGATTTCCATGATTCTGGGCTTCGCCTACATCATGAACTACTCCGGCATGGCCATCACCTTGGGTTATGCCTTCGCCTCCACAGGCTTTCTTTTCCCGTTCTTCGCCGCGTTTCTGGGTTGGCTGGGCGTTTTCATGACCGGTTCCGACACGTCCACGAACGCCCTGTTCGGAAAGCTGCAGGCCGTCACGGCAGATCAGCTCGGTATTAATCCCCTTGTTACCGTCAATGCGAATACCTGCGGCGGCGTATGCGGCAAGATGATTTCCCCGCAGTCGATCTCCGTCGCCACGGCGGCAACTAACATGGTCGGCAAAGAGTCAGAAATCTTCCGTTTCACCCTGAAGCATTCGCTGATCCTTACCACGGTGGTCGGCATCATCTGTATGCTCCAGGCCTATGTCTTCACCTGGATCATTCCGACTGTGGAGAAAGTAGCGCCTGCAGCCGCCAAGGCTGTTGTGGCGGCAGCGGCGAAGGGCATCGATTCGGACGGTCTTCTCTATCTCGGAATCACATTTGCCGCAGCAGCTCTCATCACTCTGTCGTCGCGCATTTTAGGTAAAGGCATGGTTACAAAAGAAGGCACGATTAAAACGGTTTTCCATTAAATAGCCTGCCAAACCGGCAGGCAAAGAAAATTACGTTTCAGGCGCGTAATGCTGATGTTGCCATAGGGGGTCGGCTGCGCCAGCCGGCCCCCCTCCTTTCTCCACGGGGGATTTCTTCGAGTTGGCCATTGCGCGATTTCTGTTCAGGCGGATCGGATTCAGGTTTGGAAATCCGGCATAAAAGAGGAATCCACTATGGACAAACAAACATTAAATCACGGACGAAATAAATCAGCAGTCGGAATCACATCTACTGCAACAAATCAGGTTCGAATGAACGTCAGTTAAAATGACAGGGGGAATTGAAATGTTAGATACAGCAATCATCAAGCAATTGGAAGATATCGTCGGCAGTGGCAATGTGCTGACCAAGAAGGCCGACCTCGTGACTTACAGCTACGATGCCACCGCCGATATGCCGAGCCAGCTTCCGGACGTGGTGGTCATGCCCGCAACAACGGCAGCGGTGCAAAAGATCGTCTTGCTGGCAAAAGAAAAGAGTCTGGCCATCTACCCCCGCGGTGCCGGGACAAACTTGAGCGGTGGAACGATCCCCCTGAAAAAAGGGATTGTCCTCTCCTTTCAGAAAATGGACAAGATCCTGGAAGTGGACCCGGAAAACCTGACTGCGACGGTTCAGGCGGGGGTCGTCATCCAGGCGCTGAGTGATGCCGTTGCCCCTTATGGCCTCATTTATCCTCCCGATCCGGGGACGGTGACGACGGCGACCATGGGAGGCTCCGTTGCGGAATGCGCCGGCGGCTTGCGCGGGTTGAAATACGGCGTGACCAAACACTATATTATGGGAATGGAAGTGGTCCTGGCGTCCGGGGAAATTTTCCGCTTTGGCGGGAAAACCGTGAAAAATGTCACCGCCTATGATTTCGCATCCCTTTTTGTCGGCTCCGAGGGGACCTTGGGGATCATCACCGAGATCATCGCCAAACTCATCCCCCCTCCCAAGTTCCGCAAGGCAATGCTGGCCAGCTTCAAGCGGCTCGAGGATGCCGGAAACACCGTGACAGGGATCATCAAGGCCTACGTCATCCCCGCCACGCTGGAGATCATGGACAAGATGACCATCCAGACCGTGGAAAATTACGCAAAGGTGGGCCTCCCCACGGACGCCGAAGCAGTGCTCCTCATCGAGGTCGACGGAGGCGCCCAGCAGCTTGTCGATTCGGAAGCGGAGGCGGTATTGAAGGTCATCAAGGAGAACAACGGTGAAGTGAAAATAGCCCAATCCGATGCCGAGAGGGATCAGCTCTGGGCCGCCAGAAGAGCGGCGCTGCCGGCCCTGGCCCAGCTCAGCCCCACTACCGTACTGGAAGATGCCACGGTGCCGAGGAACCGTATCACCGAGATGCTCGTAGCCGTTCAGAAAATCGCCGCGAAGTACCAGCTCAAGATCGGCACCTTCGGGCACGCCGGTGACGGGAATCTCCATCCGACCATCCTGGCCGATGCCAGAAACAAAGAGGAAATGGAACGCGTGCACCAGGCCGTGGATGAGATATTCGCCGCCGCCCTCAAACTGGGGGGAACCCTATCCGGTGAACACGGGATCGGCATGGCGAAGATGAAATACCTCAAAAGCGAGCTCGGCGAAAGCGGTCTTAATCTCATGAGAAGGGTCAAGGAAGCCCTCGATCCCGACTACATGTTGAATCCGGCCAAGATGGTCCCCCTGAAAGGCTAATGATATGAAAACGACACCCTACGACAAACTGGAAGAGGTGCAGGATGCCCTGGCGAAATGCATGAAATGCGGCAACTGCATGGCCGTATGCCCGGTCTATCTGACGGAAAAGGAAGAGGGGGCCTACGCGAGAGGAAAGCTGTCCATCGCCGAAGCAATCTTGAAAGGAGATCTCGATCTAAAAGACGAAGATGTGCAGGAAAAACTGTTCAACTGCCTGGTCTGCACCTCCTGCATGCAGAACTGCCCCTGCGGGGTCGATGTGTGCAAGATCATGCTTTCACTGCGCGCCGCCCTGGCAAGGGAAACAGGACTTCATCCCATCAAGAAGGTGATTTTCGGAGCTTTGAAAAATCAGCCCTTCTTCGACAAGGCCATGAAAGCCGGGGCCGCCTTACAGTGGATGGGCCTGCGCAAGCTCCCGGGGAATGCCGGCTATGAACCCCGCTTCACCATGGGTCTTTCCATCAAGAGGATCTTCCCGGGACTGGCAGCGACCCCCTTCCGCGACCAGGCGCCGGAGCTCATCATAGCGAAAAACAAAAAGACGAAGGTCTCCTTTTTCACCGGATGTGCATTTAACTATATCTTTCCCGATGTGGCCCAGGACGTCGTCGAGGTACTGAAGGAAAACGACGTGGAGATCGCCATCCCCAAGGAGCAGCAATGCTGCGGTATTGCCGTCTTCGCCCACGGAGACATCGAAAGTGCCAGGGTGCTGGCGCGCAAAAACATCGATGTAATGGAGAAGACGGGCGCCGATTACATCGTCACGGCCTGTGGATCCTGCGGCGAGTCCTGGCAGCACGGCTTCAAGGAACTCCTTTCGGAGGACCCCCTCTACGGCCCCAAGGCCGAGTACTGGAAGAGCCGGACCTATGACATCTCCACTTTCCTGACCAAGGTCATCGATTACAAGAAACCCGCCGGGCGCGTGGAGACAACCGTCACGTACCACGACCCTTGTCATTTAAAAAAAGTAATGAAGGTTTTCACGGAACCACGGATCATCCTGAACGCCATTCCGGGCGTTACCCTGAAAGAGATGGCAAAGCCTGACGCCTGTTGCGGAAGCGGCGGCTCTTATACCATTACCCATCTCGAAACATCCATGGCAATCACCGGCCGCAAGATGGATGATATCCGGAAGACGGGGGCAAACGGGGTCATCACGGGCTGCCCGGGCTGCATGATGCAGTTGTCCGAAGGCCTCGCGAATTCAGGACAGGATCATGTCGCAACGCATTACATATCGCTTCTGGCCAGATCATACCGAGAAGCAAGAAAGAGCAAGACAGAAGAAATCAAGCATGCTGCTTGATCAATTCAAAGCCAGGGCCGAGGAGGCAGGCAGTGAAGTCCACCGGTTCGAAACAAAAATTGCCGCCCTCCAATTTGTAATCGCTTTCTTGCAAAAAGAAAGAGTGGCGGACAGCCCGGGGGATTATGCGGTCTGGGCCGACTGTCTATTCCTACAGAGGATTCAGACAGATCAACTCGCCGGGAAAGTTCCGGGCCTGAAATTCAACGTGACAAGGGAGGAGGCGGCCGTCGCAAAGATAGGTATCAGCCAGATGGATTGGGCTGCCGCCGATACGGGAACGCTAATACAGGAATCCTCGGCCGCCGTTCAACGCCTGGCGTCAAGCCTCCCCGAAATCAATGTCGTCATTATTGCCAGCGACAGGATTTTACCCGATCTGACTACTTTATTTGCAAAAGTGAATGCCAAGGAAGTACCTTACATTACTTTTATTATCGGACCCCGCGGCACCGCCGATATCGAGAAAGTATCGACCATCGACGTCCATGTTTGCAAAAGATTGGTAATTGTTATCGTTGACAGGCTGAACGGAAGTCTCCAGGGGTAAACAATTCCCTCAAAAAATCAATGCAGTGTGGAATGATGACGCCTTTTAAAAAGCCTGAAACAGACAGATACCTGAAGCAGACAGATAATTGGGAGAGTCTTGCTGTACGAGGCAGTCTCTGAGCATAATCTGCACAAAATATTTTACGGAGAGAAGCATAAAATATCAATGGAACGCTTTAGATCTATCTAAAAGTATGTTCAAGTAAGTATGCATCATATCGGATGAACCACCGTTGATCTCCTTTTACGGCCTTGTCGGAGGCGCTCAAAAAGGCTGGCAGTCGGTTACCGTTCTTCTCTTGTATGCCAGATACGCAGCACATAGATCATGGATTCCCGGATTTCGTAGCGCATCTCGTAATGGTTCACAAAGAGACGTCGAACCTCATGCGGTTCGAACTCTTCTAATTTTTCTCCGATGCGTGGATACTCCTTGAGACGGGCCGGTGCAGCAGTCAGTGATTGCACAACGCGGGCGGCGGCCTGCTTGTTCACCAGCGCCAGAAAATCGTAAAGCCGCACCAGATCGGAAAGTGCCTTGCTGGTCCATTTCAGTTGCATCATTGCGGCAACGGCAGCGGGGCTTTGGTGCTAAGACTATCTGCCCACTCTTGTACAGCCTGGTGGTCAATGGCACGGCCAGTATCGACATCGGCCATCGCTTCTATTGTCAGTCGCTGACGCTCCTCTTCATGGTCTATCCATGCGGATAATGCCTGCTTGATGATCCATGCACGGGAGCGCTCCAGGCGGGTGGCCAACTGGTCGACCTTCTCGGCCAAGGGCAATGGTATGTGTGCAGTCAGCACTTTGGTAGTCATGGGTATCTCCTATTTATTAATCGTAATTAATCATAGCGATTAATAATGATTAAGTCAAGAAGTTCATGTCATGTCATAAATGTGGGGTGTGACACCGATAAATAATTATTTCCGTTTGAAATGATGTAGAATAGTGAAAATTTCCGGATGCTTTATTTCAGGAAGGAGACTGCTAAAAACATCGCGACCCGGACCCTAACACTTTTCGCCAGTTCGGTGTCTTTCCTTCCATCTATGATCATCATCTTACTTTGCCTCTTTTCCAAAATAGACCTAAAGCAATATCATGAAAATGTCAAAAGAAAGCTTTCCAAAATTGTCAGCTACTGGGCATGATGTTTTTCTTCTCGCATTCCTACGCCTTCGGCGATGAAGAGGAACTCGGGGATCTGGTAAAACATGAAAATATGCTCTATCCAGGCACTTGGCTATAGATATTGGGCTTGTGCCAATTTTCGCACGAATCCTTGCGGTCACCCATAATGCTCCTTTTGATACGTGGTAATGTCTTTCCTCAGCTTTCGTAACCTTTGTTCAGGGGTCAAGCCCTTAAATTCTTCCGAGTACCTGTCATCATCTTCATCGTATAGTCTAGGAAGGGGTCCAAAATGTAAGACAATATCCCTCGGCAACTCACCATAGATTTCCAACCACATTTTTTGTCAGCCGATGTAAAGCTAGTTGCATGGCCATGCTTGACTTTATGTCGTGATGTGATATAATGAAGACATCACATCGTAAGATTTTTATATTATGAGCCTTCTGGAGGATCAAAAATGTCCCTGGTCAAAGTTAAAAAAAATTTCCAAGTCATCATTCCGCAGGAAATCCGAAAGGATATTAATATCGCCGAAGGTGACACCTTGGAAATGAGGGTTTATCAGGGCAAGTTGGAAATATGGCCGGTTATTATTAATATACAGCCGAAAGAAGGCTTGCCAAAAGGTGACGAGAGCCAAAACAAGCTATTTGAGAAGGATGTGTAATTATAAGAGAGAATATATGAATAAAAAAGTAATTGGAATTGTAAACCAAAAGGGTGGCACCGGCAAATCAACCACTGCGGTTAGCTTGGCTGTCGGCCTAGCTATGAGAAATAAAAAAGTATTGCTGATCGACATGGACCCGCAGGCCCATTCAACCCGAGGTTTAGGCTTTGATCCATTAGAGCTTACAGGATCAATCAGCGATGTTTTGGTCCGCGGGAAACAAATTAAAGACGTAATGATGCAATATCAACGGGATGGAGTCCAATATACCCTGTTCTTGGTGCCCTCGCAGATAGGCCTTGAAACAGATGAAAGCTTTTTAACCCCCCAGGTTTTTAAAGAATCATACTTAAAGAAGGCTATCGAGAAAATAGAAGAGGAATTTGACCACATTGTCATTGATTCCCGTCCTACCCTACAAACTCTAACCATCAACACCATTCTTGCTTCCACATTTTTAATCGTGCCCTGTGAAGTGGGGAAATACGCCCTAGAGGGATTTTCTGACCTGATGAATTCGGTGGAAAAAGTTAAAAATGGGAAGCTTAATAAGACGGATTTTATCCGCATTCTTTTGACAAAATACGACACCAGGAATTCAACAAGCATTAATTGGGTGATGGAACAGCTAGATCCGATTAAAGAGTTGGTTTTTAACACCTATATCAGGAGAAATGAAACCATCAATCAAGCGCAGATGGTCAACGAGCCCATTTATTTCTTTGATTCTAAATGTGCCGTAGCTGTAGATTATAACAAATTAATTGATGAGTTTTTAAGCCTATGACAACCACAAAAGATAAAAAAGCGAAATTAGCCGGGTCAACCACCAGGCTAAAACAAGGCCTCATTAAAGTTAATGGCGAATCTCAACCACAACAAAACCACCCGGCGAGTGCAAACAATCAATACCGGGATCGTGGTTATTATGAAATCGGAATCGATGACGTGCAGACCGATCCTAATCAGCCAAGGAAATTTTTTAATCCTGAAGCCCTGGAAGACCTGGCCAACTCTATTAGACAGAAAGGAGTTATCCAACCGGTGATTATTCGCCGTGATCCGGACGGTAAGTTTTTTTTGGTCGCTGGTGAAAGACGGTGGAGAGCCTCAAAAATGGTAGGTTTAACACAATTACCCGCCATTTTAAGAACTGATGAAAATGCCCTTGAAATATCCCTTATCGAAAATTTGCAGCGAGAAAACCTTAATCCAATTGACGAAGCTGAGGGTTTAGAAAGAATGTGCGTAGAATATCATTACACACAGCAAAAGCTTGCCTTGGTCATTGGTAAATCACAACCAACCATCAACGAAATTTTGATTTTAAACCGACTGCCAAAGGAAATAAAAGAACAATGCCGAAAAACGGACATGTTCCCAAGAAGACTATTGGCAGAAATTGCCAGGCAAGGGGCTGCGAATGATCCGGCCCCTAAGTTGGCCCTGTTTAAACAGGTTCAAGAGAATGATTTGAAATCTGATACCATTAGAGAGATGACCAGGAAAAAGAGGGAAAAGACGATCCGGAGCCAGGGCGAGATTGTGGCCGGTAAAGTAGTCGCCTTATCGTTTTTACTGGAAAAGATTAACATTGACCAGCTGGACACAGAAAGTAAAAGTCATGTCCTTTTTGAGCTACAGAAGCTAAAAAATCTTATAGATGGCTTGTTGGGGTAAATTATTGGCGCGCCAATAATTTTAAACCTTCCACACTTTTTCCTTTCAAAGCTATCGCCAGACAGGCGAAATTTAGAGAAGTGGATATCGGTGCGTCAAGTACCAGGAGGGATTTATTTATGCGAATATTAAGCGTATTTTACTTAATAAATAATGTATTAAGTAACGTTTCATCTAACTAAGCATTAAGAAAGAGAATTCTCTTTTTGCCTTACTTGCGAGAAACCCCTAAATAAGCCAACGATCTTTAGTCGTGGGTGGATGTCTTCATATTGATGCCGACTCGAAAGTTATCAACAGGTGAGATAAATATTGATCACAGCTACCGTAGTCTTAAGTACCACATACCGTAGTCTTAAGTACCGAGATACCGTAGTAATAAGTACTCCGTACCGTAGTAATAAGTACCAAAACAGCTTTATCTGTGCGAATATTCAAGCGTATTCCTTCGATAAAGAACGTTAAAAAAAAGCTTTTAAATAACGTTAAAAAGGGTAACGTTTTAAGAAATGCAGGAAAAATCACAAAGACCACCGCTAGATCAATATGAACTTTCTTTGGCAGAATTTCCCATCTTTAATTTATCCAATAAGCAGGTAGGTAAAGACATCAAATCAATTATCTATAGAGATACCATAATGGGTAAAGATGGGATGGTCATATCCAGGGAATGGCTGGTAACACCAACCAAAGAATATGATTTTGGTACAATCAGTACGATGGACACCTTTTTTACTTTGTTCCAAATTTGGAAGGAGCAAGGTTTTGCCAGCAATGAAATACATTACGGATCCATCAGGAATATTTTAAAAAGAAGAAATTTAGAGGATGTAAGAGAAAATTATGACCGGATAATTCGAGATTTAAACTGTCTCACTGGCTTGATGATTACAGCAAGCAACGCTTTTTATGATAGCATAGCAGGTAGATACGTCACAGAAAGTTTCCATATAATTGATAATCTTTTTTTCTATGAGGATGAATCAAGGTTTAAACGTAAAAATCCTCGCCAAGAAAAATTACCTTTTGCAAAAGTGAAAGTAAATGACACGCTTTGCCGCAGTGTTAAAGCAAATCTGCTTTTATTAGATCATGATCAAATATTTTGGAATAGCTTGACCGGAGTTGAGAAGCGCCTTTATCTATATTTATCAAAAGTACTAAAAACGAAGGCTATATACAAAAGAGAAGTTTTAGAGCTTGCAAGTCAAATTCCGATCCAGGCCAAGGAAGCAAAAAAGAGGAAACAAACATTAAAAGACGGATGTAATGGACTTATTAAAAAAGGATTTAAATTATTGTCCAAGGTGGAATTTGTAAAAGCGGCTGACGGCGTAACGGATATGATTGTTTTTATCCGAAATGGTACACCCTGGAAGGGACAAATAGAAAAGAAGGGTGTTAGGAAGAAAGAGCAAATTAACATTGAATGTTTGATTGAAGACATTTTAGATGTTTGTGGGGATGAAAAGAGTAAACCGTTCTATGTAAAAGTCGCACGTTTGCTGGATGAAAGAACAATCTACAGGACCATATCAGAAGTGAAAGCGGCTAAGAATGAAGGTGAAATTAAAAAAAGTCCAGGTCAGCTTTTTACTTTCTTGATTAAAAAATACGCTGAGGAAGACGGTATTGAATTATAAATATGATCTGGGATAAGGCAAATCCGGGAAGACATTTTCCCTTGTGCCGTCCACTCGACCGGAATGACCGGCGGAAGGGAAAAGGGATAACTCGTTCTCAACCCTGTCAATGATCCTGATAACTGTATTTGTTGCTGCCGTCTGATTCTCGAGGGCTATAAATTGGTCAACTTGGTCTAGGTTTTTCCTGGGCACCCGCAGCGCACTCAATTTTGACTTTCGCAATCCTGGCCTCCCACTTGGCCCTTACCGCAGCATGGGGGAACCGTTTCCCCGTTTTCTACTTCTTAAAGGCCCTTCTATATTTTTTCTATTTGCCACTTGTTCGCGTCCGGATAATCTTTAATCACATAACCGACGAAAAATGATTTTGATCGGTTTGTTTCTACTGAAGGCTTTTAATGCGGCTTTCACTGAAACACCTCTTAAGTTCTTTTGCAATATATTGTATCACCGCAGACAACCCATTTTTCAGCTGTGTTGCTCTCAGAGATCTTTTAAGATGATCTATTGATTTTTTTATGATACGCTCGAAATAAACATGATAATATTTCGAGGAGGTGCACGTTTTGGACGAAAAACTATTCTTTTCCTTTAATGCCTGGCGTTTGGGGCGTTTCCAGGTGCCTCCGGAAACTGTTCGGCGGGATATTCACGATCGGGGCATGAAGTATCTGCGGGAGCCGGAGATACTTATTCTGTCGGGATTGCGGCAAACGGGGAAGAGTACCCTACTGTTTCAGATGATTGCTGACCTTCTTGCCGGTGATCGTGTTCCTCCGGAGCGGATCTTTTATTTCACGTTTGACGACTTCTCCCTACGTCAGGAACTCTCCGCCTCCCATGGCGCATTCCTGACGATTATGGATCGCCTACTCGGCGGACCGGTCGCCGATCAGCCCCAGCTTTACGTATTCATCGACGAGGTCCAAAAACTTCCCGGATTCGTGGAATATATCAAAGCACTCTATGATCTAAGGCTACCGGTCAAATGGATTTTAACCGGTTCCGCTGCATTGGAACTCAAGGCGCAGGTGCGCGAGAGCCTTGCTGGAAGGGTAATTCATCTTACCATTTCTCCTTTTTCGGAAGAAGAGATTTTACGGGGGTACGGTTTGCCCACTCCGGATAAAACCGGCCTCTGGAGGCGGTTCTTCTCCGGTAACGATCCAGATCTACTGGAGCTGAAAAAAATCCAGGCCAGTTTACTTCCCCATCGGGCTGTAATAGACCGTTTCGCCGAGGAGGCGATCCTCTTCGGCTCATTGCCGGCGGTAGCCCTCGCCCGGGATCGGGAGCGCAAACAGACTCTTCTTGCAAATTATCGTAACACCTATCTCGATCAGGATGTCCGTTCACTGGTCAGGGAGGACAAACTCTGGGTCTATCAGCGGGTGATGGAACTTTTAGCGGGACGGGTGGGTGACTTGCTCAACTTTTCTACTATTGCTGCTCAGCTTGAAGTTACCGTGGATACGGTCAAGCGCTATGTCATGCTCTTGGAAAAAACCTTTCTTCTGCGCATTTTGACGACCTGTTCACGAAATATCCGCAATGGTGTTCTAAAAACGCCCAAGACTTACTTTACCGATCTCGGCATCCGTAACGTCCTCGTTGGGTTAACTTCCCTTGCCCAGATGGAACGACTGAATCATTTCGGCGTAACCTTGGAAAATGCCGTTGTGAACCGGATAAGCCATCGAGCGGTATTTGCTGATGAGTCAGTGCACCTGCATTATTGGCGAACAAAGGCGAAAGAAGAAGTAGATCTGGTCATCGCCACCCCCGATCGCTTGCTGCCCATCGAAATCAAAAGCGATAAAAGGATTCAAGCACGTCATCTCCGTGGATTGCGACGGTTTCTGGATAAAGAAAAGGAACGTACTGGTATTCTAGTGGGGAGATTCGATGATGTGGACCTCATCGAGGAAGCAGGAACGAGGATATATCTGTTGCCATTCTGGATGCTGTGAAGGAAGATTACGGTAGCGAGGCTGATCAATAAATAAGTGTTCCTGCCGGACATCCTTACCAGCGGAGCGGACATACCCGAGCATCATACAAATAAGTAATGCCAGAACAAAAGTAAGGAGAAGGAGCGATATGGACGATCTGGTCATGGTAGAAGAAAACGAAAAAGTACCCATGGAAACAATTCTCAATATGCAGCATTTTGATTACTCTCTGATTGAGGAGCATGACAGGGACTTCCTGATAGGGAAAGAGGTGTCCATCAAACAACGGACATCCCAGACGATTATTGAGAATGGGCGGGACTTGCTCGAAGCTAAAGCCCGCGTAGGCCACGACAATTTCCTTGTGTGGCTTGCTGGCTGCTTTCCCTGGAGTCAGAGAACCGCTTACAACATGATGCAGGTCGCCGAAAACATCAAAGTTGCAACGGTTGCAACTTTGGAAAATATCCAACTGAAAGCACTGTATCTGCTCGCCGCCCCTTCCACCCCCGAATCCGCCAGAGAAGAAGCGATCTCCCGTGCCGAGGACGGCGAAAAGCTGACCCACGCCCAGGTGAAGGAGTTGGTGGATGCAAAAAAGGCGATCGCAGGCCTGGAAAATAAAATCAGCTCTCTTGAATCTCAGCTCCCCTCCGAAGCCGTCCTTTCGCAGATCGAAAAGCTCAAAGCCGATCTGGAAGCCGCGCTTACAAAACCCACAAAATTAATCATTGAGCAAGAGCAGGCGCTCGCCGAAACGAACGAAGTCAACCGTAGGCTTCAGGACCAAATAGAAACTCTCGAACAAACGCTGTCAGCAGCTGCAACTAAGCCCGCGGAAGTGAAAATTGTCGAGAAGGTAGTCGAAAAAATACCTGGCGATTACGAAAGTCTGAAAGAGCAGCGAGACGCCCTCAATGTGGAGATTGTTACTCTACAAAAGAAAATTAAGTCCATCACAAAAACCCACAATGACGAAGTTGATTTCAAGGTCAACGCCAAAGTC
>SESC01000543.1_pt1 | contig 13498 bp, 11 predicted proteins | sample 3171431 | NCBI WGS metagenome assembly SESC01 (sample SAMN06051868, study PRJNA518727) | freshwater metagenome | biome: subpolar coniferous forest; feature: holomictic lake; material: water; isolation source: holomictic Lake 227, 8 m depth | place: Canada: near Kenora, Ontario | collected... | reverse complement strand
ATGATGCTTTACATGCTTTTTCGTGGTTTGGTGATCAAGAAGTCATGAAGTTTACTTCTTATGGTTATAGTCCTTCACTCGTTTTGAGTGAGTATTTATCCGCCAATCTGGAGTATATTAAGCCGTTTCTTACGTTCAACATCTCAATAAAGTGGAGACAAAACCATGGCCAGTTGCTGCGACGATCCAACCGAACCCCGTAAAATTGATCCCAGGGAATTATTAAGAGAGCAGGAGCATTACGGCAATCTGTTACGCGATCTTTTTACTGATAATCCTGAGCGAGTCATGCTCAAACAATTACATGAAGCGAATACCTATCTTAGGGAGCTGGCTGCCCTGCGGGCTTATTATCCAGCAGTCCGACTTCATGCCATTGAGTTATTGGATAAAAAAAGCCTGTCAGTGCTTGAGCGACTCAGTAGTGAAAAACCGGACTCCCAATTCGGTATCGCTGCAAAAAAACGGATTGAACAGCTACACACTGATACCGGGTTTCTGAGCAAGTTATTTCATACTGAGTAGCCATTTAATAGGCGATTAATCGAACTTTCTCCAGTTAGTTGTGCCCTGATCATTCTCCAGGTTGCAATAATATCCAGAGTCGTTGGATGAAGGTTTGTGTCGGTCGTGTTAAGGACTACCAACTTAAGACGGGACAAGCACCAAGACTTAACCGCTCGCACTGAGCTTGTCGAAGGACTCTTGTAGAAGCGGCTTTAGCCGCGTTTACGCTGCTAAAGCCGCTCCTACAAAAAATGCTTAAGTTATGCAACTGTCTGAAATAGCCCTAGTTATTACAGCTTGGAATATTTGCGACGTTCAGCGTCTCGATACGGCAGTTATGTCCTGTTCAATTTGTTTTAATACTAACTAATGATTAGGGAGGGTAGGTGTGTTAGAGTTGGCGGTGAAAACACTTTAATTATATTGGTTAATTATATATCATCAATTATATGAAAATTATTCTCAATCTGCTTCTAACATTAGTCGTTATTTCCGCTTGTACACAAGAGGGAGCGGATGCACCGCGCTCTGATACTACGCCACCCACCCAAATCAAAATCAATATTGAAACAATGGCAACGGGGTTGGAATACCCTTGGGGCCTTGCCTTTTTGCCTGATGGTTCTGCCCTGGTGACGGAAAAAGCGGGGCGACTGCGCTTACTTAAAGATGGAAAATTATCTGCTCCAATTTCTGGTGTACCACTGGTTCTTTATAAGGGACAGGCGGGCTTATTTGATGTAGCTTTGCACCCCGATTTTGCGACCAATCAACTTATTTATCTAAGCTTTGCCAAGGGTACAGAAAAAGATAATGCAACGACATTGATCCGTGCAAAATTTGATGGAAAAATCTTAAGCGAGGTTACTCAAATTTTCGAAACGAATCCACATAAAAAAGGGACTAACCATTTTGGTGCCCGTATTTTATTTCTGCCAGACAAAACGCTCCTCCTATCATTAGGCGAAGGCTTTGATTATAAGGAAGAGGCGCAAAATTTGATGAGTGATTTTGGTAAAATCATGCATTTGAGAGATGATGGCGCTCCTATCGAAGAAAAGAGGGACAGGGGGATTTTCAGTTACGGTCATCGTAACCCCCAAGGGCTAGCTTTTGATAAAGCGACGAACACAATCTATGAGAATGAACATGGCCCCAGAGGGGGTGATGAAATCAATGTGCTTGAGGGTGGCAAAAATTATGGTTGGCCGAAAATAACTTACGGCGTTGATTATACCGGTCTGCCGATTTCTGACAAAGTAGCGATGGATGGAATGGAACAGCCGCTCTTATATTGGGTTCCCTCAATCGCACCTTCAGGTATGACTTTTTACGACAAGGATTTGTTCACGGATTGGAAGGGCGATTTATTGGTTTCAGCCCTGGCAGGGGAGCAATTGCGGCGAGTGGAATTGAAAGCAGGAAAAGTTTTGAAACAGGAGACTTTTTTGACGGAACTCAAAACCCGCTTTCGCAATATTACTACGGCTCCTGATGGATCAATCTGGGTTTTAACCGATGAACCCGAAGGTAGGGTGCTTAAGCTAACGCCTAAGCGATAAGCGGCTAATATAAAAACGCATTGCATTCTGAAATTTCAGCTGTTAGGGCTTAGATCCCGGAGTTCCAAGTTGCTCAACTTATTTCATGCACGTTCCCTAGCAAAGTATAAATTTTAGTGAGCGACCTCAATTGAATATTTTTTCTATGGTCTATGGTTATAGCCTGAAAAGACATAAACAAAGGGATCAAATGCTGGGTGAAGTCTTCGCGATTTTCCTGTTACTGGCAGGCGTACACCTGACAACACGTTACAGTTACCTATTATTTCACAGCATCGCAGAACTGTTTAGCATTTTTATATCAGTAACGGTTTTCATCATTGTCATCAATTGCTGGGAATCGATTCGCAATCAATACCTGCTTTTTATTGGAATTTCCAATTTTTTCATTGGCCTCATTGATCTTTTACATACCCTTTCTTATAAAGGCATGGGTATTTTCAACGATTATGATTATTACGCCCCACAATTTTGGATTGCAGGACGTTATCTGGAGTCTGTCTGTCTATTACTGGCTTTTACTGCACTAGGAGCCGAGAAACCGATTAAAAAATTTTTAGTGTTTCCGGGATGTTTTTTGACGACATCATTGCTGGTCGCCTCAATTCTTTATTTTAAAAATTTTCCGTCTTGTTTTGTCGCCGGCCAAGGATTAACAGAGTTTAAAATAATCAGTGAATATGTCATATGTGCCATTCTTACGCTTAATGTTTTTATCTTAAATCGGTTAAAACACCATTTTGAGCCACGAGAATACCAACTGATTCATTTTTCGCTGCTATTCATGATCGCTATGGAATTGTGTTTTACACAATACGTGACCGACACTATGAGCGATATGTTCAATGAGCTTGGTCATCTATTTAAAATTATTGCCTTTTATTTGATTTATAAGGCGTTGGTGGTAACCGCCATTCGTAAACCCATCAATTTACTGTTTCATGATTTGAAAATTAGCCAGGATCAATTGCTGGAAGCGCAAGCTTTAGCTAAAGTCGGTCGATGGGAATGGCAATTGCCCAACGGAATTTGGCGATGTACGAATGAAATTTACCGGATTTTAGAGTTGCCTCCCGCAACGCCAATCAATACGGAAACTTTCCTTTCCAAGCTTAAAGCCTCTAGCCGTGAAGACTTTCAGGCTCTGCTCGATCAAACCCGTTTTAATGATCAGCCTTTCGAATTATCGCTTATCCTTGAGAGCCACAGGGACTGTCATTATGCCCAACTGAAAGGCGAGGTTTTTCGCAACACACAGGGGCAAGTTGAGAAATTAGTCGGCACATTGCAGGATGTCACCACGCAACAACAAATGATGAAAGCCTTACAGGCGGCAAAGCAGGCAGCCGATTCCGCTAATGCGGCTAAAAGTACATTTCTTGCGAATATGAGCCATGAAATTCGCACTCCAATGAATGCGATTATTGGCTTTACCTATCTGCTGCGTCGGGAACTGGTTGTGCCCAAGCAAGTGGAACGGCTTAATAAGATCAATGAATCTGCGGAGCATCTGCTTGAAATCATTAATGACGTCCTTGATTTCTCAAAAATCGAAGCAGACAGACTCACTTTAGAATCAACTGATTTCAATCTTGATGAGTTATTTAAACATATTTATGTTTTAACCAGCAACAAAGTGGAATTGAAGGGATTGGAAATGATTAGCCGGATTGACCCGGCTTTGCCTCGCTTTTTATGTGGCGACCGTGTTCGCTTAGGACAAATCTTACTCAATTTGGTCAATAATGCCCTTAAATTCACTGAATCCGGTACTGTTATTTTGCGTGCTCGTTTTGTTAATCAAACCGCTCAAGACCTCTGGATCCGATTTGAAGTGTCTGACACCGGAATTGGTTTAAGCGAAACCCAATGCCAAACATTATTTCAACCCTTTACTCAAGCCGATGCCTCCATCTCACGAAAATTTGGCGGAACCGGTTTGGGGCTTGCCATTAGCAAACGGTTGGTTGAACTTATGGAGGGGAAAATAGGTGTTGAGAGCGTTGAAGGACATGGCTGTACTTTCTGGTTTGAAGTTCGTTTTAGTAAATCTGTTGTAGTCGCAGATAGTCTCCCACAGATAGTGGGGCGCAAGTTGGAATTATTAGTGGTGGATGATGTTGAAGAAGCGAGAGAAGCCATAGCTGATTGCCTGAACTCTCAAAATGTACTTGTAACCATGGCTGATTCGGGTAAGATGGCTTTGGTGTTGATCGAAGAAGCTGATCAACAAAAACGCCCTTACGATTTGGTTTTGTTGGATTGTAAAATGCCGGAAATGGATGGTATTGAGACAGCGCGAAAGATACATGCTTTGCCGTTTGAGCAAGTGCCGCCGGTGATTTTAGTAACGCCCTACGATCATGAATACCCGAAAGAAATTCTCTGCAATACCTCAATTGTTGATGTTATTACAAAGCCGTTCACCTCTTCGACTTTAATGGAAGCCATTTTAGGGGCGTATACAGGGCAAAAAACCTTATTGAATAAAGTCGTGAAAGGTGAACTTGATCTAAGTTCTTTGAAAGGTCGTCGCATCTTATTGGCCGAGGATAACAAGGTTAATCAGGATATTACCCTGGAAATTTTACATGATGCTGGGCTTATAACCGACTTGGCAGAAACTGGGGAGCAAGCCATTGTCTTGGCAAACAGAAATGAGTATGACTTGATATTGTTGGATGTCCAAATGCCTGTCATGGATGGATTAGAAGCCTGCCGACATCTCAGACAACTAAAGGCTTATCAGGCTAAACCGATTTTGGCTTTGACGGCTAATGCTTTTGCCGAAGACAGGCAAATATGCTTGGAAGCCGGCATGAATGAGCATATCGTTAAGCCGTTGAATCCGGATATTTTATATCTGACCTTATTGCGTTGGCTGGGTAACTTACCGAGGATAAGGGTTCAATCCAATCAGACAATATTCCCAATTCAACAAACTACATCCAGTAAAGGGGCCGACCCCCTGGATGCATTGTCAGTAATATCTGGCTTTAATCCGGAGAAAGGGCTTAAAATTGTTGGAAACAACCTGCAGCGTTATTTTCATGTGCTAAAAATCTACTATGAAGTAAATAAAAAAACGTCAGCAAATTTTAACCTTTTTCTGGAAAATAAAGACTTCGCCAATTTGGAGTTTCTCGCGCATTCCCTGAAGGGTTCTTCTGCGAATATTGGTGCTGAAAATATTCGTTACTTGTCAGCACAAATCGAAAAATCCGCCCAACAAGGTGATTTAGAGGGCCTACTGACGCTGATTAACGATTTGACTAATCAATTAGGACTGTTGCTGCAAAAGCTGTCCAGTATGTTGAACACCAATCAACTCACTATTGCACCTGAAACTGCTTTATCGCCCATTACCCAAGCAGAATATCAACGGGCCACCGGTCAATTGCTCGAATTACTGACAAGTGAAGACTTGTCGGCACGAAAATACTACCGAGAAGTTCGCTCAGTTATCGGCGTCTTTGTGGACAAAACCATTGTCGAAAGACTAGATGATTTGATAGAGCGATTTTCTTATTCAGAAGCCATTCAATTACTCAATGGAAACGATGAGTCCAGTTAAGGAAACCGTTCTGATTGTCGATGACCAAGTCGAAAATTTGATAATCCTGGGGGAGTTGTTAGAGCCACATTATCGTGTCCGTATTGCGGATGGGGGTGCAAGAGCACTTCGAGCCGTCAATATCGACCCGCAACCGGATCTAATCCTATTGGACGTCATGATGCCGGATATCAATGGTTATGACGTGTTAGCCCGTTTAAAGGCCGATCCCGCCACCAAAGATATACCGGTCATTTTTGTGACTTCAAAAGACAGTATTGAAGATGAAGAGCATGGCCTTGAATCAGGGGCATCAGATTACATCCTCAAACCAGTCAAGCCCATGCTTGTGTTGGCTCGGGTGCATACGCAACTGGAAAATCGACGGGCAAAAGTTTTGCTTAAAAACCAGAACCATTATCTGGAGTTAGAAATAGAACGGCGTATGCATCATAACGAAGTGATACAAAGCGTCAGTTTGGCCGCGTTATCACTCTTGGCAGAAACACGGGACAGAGATACGGGTAATCATATCTACCGGACTCAGTTCTATGTAGCCTTACTCGCCAAGGCATTACAATCGCATGCTGACTATCGAGAGCAACTTGATGATGAACAATTATCCAGAATCGTCAAGGCTGCCCCCTTACATGATATCGGCAAAGTCGGAATCCCGGACCATATTCTTTGCAAACCCGGTATTTTAACCAAGGACGAATTCGCGATTATGCAGACACATACCGTCATTGGCGCGAATGCCATCGCCAAGGCGATACAGGGAGTTAATCAAGCGGATACCTCTATTTATCATCGCGACATGACCCCCATGACTTTTTTAGAAGTCGCACGTCAAATGGTATTGTGGCATCATGAACGTTGGGACGGCACTGGATATCCTGATAAGCTGTCTGGAACGAATATTCCTCTACCCGCACGAATTATGGCTCTCGCTGACGTTTACGATGCGCTAATAAGCAATCGGGTTTATAAAAAGGCGTTTCCAATCCTCAATGTAGAAGAAATTATCATTTCCGAACGGGGTAAGCATTTTGATCCTGTTATCGTTGATGCGTTCATTGAACTGAGAAATGAGTTTGAAAAAATAGCCAGAAAACTTTCAGACCCCATAGCGATGAGGTAGCGATAAGGGTTATACACTCTAACCGCAGAAATTTCTGAATGAAATACATTTTATATAACCTATCGAAAAATAGTGGTGATCAATTGTATAGTTGTCTCGAAGATGTTTAATAAAAGCATCAAACCATTATCTTCAACAATTTCTGCTACAGTTAATCATTCTACCTGGATGCTGCAAATCCTAGGCTTAGCCTTTGCCTATTTTGTCACAGGTAAAATAGGTACTTTTCTAGCTATTCCACCCGGCTATGCAACGGCTATTTGGCCACCTTCCGGTATTGCCCTGGCAGGTATTCTGCTTTATGGTTATCGTGTTTGGCCGGGAATACTGTTGGGGTCATTGCTGGTCAATTTTTCCACCACCTGGGACATCCGCTCTTCATTCGATATCTTTATTTCAATTACGATTGTACTGGCGATTAGCACAGGCGCAGCCTTGCAAGCCATTGTCGGCGCTTATCTGTTAAGACGATTTGCTGGCTTCCCAAATTCACTTGGGAATGAGAAAGAGGTTTTCTCATTCATGCTTTTTGGTGGCATTTTAAGTTCTCTTGTGAATTCGACCCTCTCTGTGGCAACCCTGGTGCTGAGCAATCGAATCCCAATAACAAATTTTCTTACTAACTGGGGAACATGGTGGGTAGGTGATGTTATTGGGGTGTTTATTTTTACGCCATTAGTTTTGATATGGACACTCAGACCCAGTTCAGATTGGGTTAACAGACGAAAGGCTATCAGTCTAGCCGTTGTAACAACGTTTTTGCTGACGACAGCTCTCGTTTTCTATGCAAGCCAAAAAGAAAGTGAACAACTAAAATTCGAGTTTGTTAAGGAGACTACTTCATTTAAAGTGACGCTGGAAAAGTCAATCCTGATGTATTTAGATACGCTACGCTCACTGGAAAGCTTTTACTTGGCTTCGAATTCAGTAGAACGGGAAGAATTCGATGTCTTTGTTGCTAATTCATTAAATAGTTTGCCGGGGATTCAAGCATTGGAATGGAGCCCCATCATTACCTCTTCAAAGCGGGATTCTTTTGAAAAAAACATGCGAAAGAATGGGTTTCCCAATTTCCAGATCACTGAACGGGATAGTTATAAAAATATTTTACGCGCAAATGAACGCCCGGAGTTTGTTCCTGTTACTTTTGTAAAACCCTATGAGGGGAACGAAACGGCTTTAGGCTTTGACCTTTATTCTGATTCGATAAGGCGAGAAGCCCTTGATCGGGCGAGGGATACTGGAGAAATCGCCGGAACGGCACGAATTACTTTAGTCCAGGACAAGGGCAATCAATTTGGCATTCTTGCTTTTTTGCCTCTCTATAAAAAGAATCTTCCGCACAGTAACCTGGTAGAACGTCGTCTCAATATTGCCGGTTATGTCCTTTTGGTATTTAGAGGGGGAGATATTGTTACTGCGTCGCTGCAGAACCTGAACACCGATAAATTGTCTTATCAACTTATTGATGAGACTGCGCCGGTAGGGGAGCAATTGCTTTTTGCCAGTGGTCAGAAAGAACTCATACCCTTCACTCTGAAAGAAAAAGGGCTTTTTGGAAAAAGTCTTTCCTTAATCAGTAGTTCAATCATTCCGATCGGTGGCCGTCAATGGCGATTTGATATCATACCCACCCAGAATTATTTTGCTGATCACCGCTCCTATACTGCATGGATCATTTTATTGGCCGGACTATTGATCAGCAGCTTGTTTGGCGCATTTGTTATGGTGTCAACCGGACACAGGGCTCTGCTACTGAAGCGGGTCGAAGAACGGACTACTGAATTGAAGCAAAGCGAAGAACGTTTTCGCACCCTGGCAAATTCTGCCCCCGTTCTGATCTGGATGTCCGGTAAAGATAGATTATGCACTTGGTTTAATCAGGTTTGGCTGGATTTTACGGGACGCAGTATGGATCAGGAAATGGGTAATGGCTGGGCCGAGGCAGTGCATCCAGAAGATTTTGATCGTTGCATGGATATTTACGTGACGCATTTTGATCAGCGTAAAGAATTTCGTACGGAATACCGTCTGCGCCGCCATGATGGTGAATATCGATGGCTTGATGCCCATGGTGTACCGCTGATTAACGAACAGGGGTATTTCACGGGCTATATTGGTTCCTGTACCGATATTACTGCGCAAAAGAAACATGAGGAACAAATTTCAGAGCTTGCCTATCATGATATTCTGACAGGGTTGCCAAATCGTCAGCTACTCAGTGACCGATTAAGCCAGGCAATTGTCTTGGCCGAACACACTCATCAATTATTGGCTATTTGCTATCTGGATCTTGATGGCTTTAAGCCCGTTAACGATCAGTTTGGTCATGATGTAGGCGATAAATTGTTAATCGAAGTTGCGCATAGGATGCAAAGCGCAGTTCGGTCCAACGATACTGTTGGTCGACTGGGTGGAGACGAGTTCGTGCTGTTGCTAAATAACCTGGAACTGGTTGAGGACTATCATAGTGTGTTGCAAAGAGTCATTGACAGTATCAACTTACCCATTTTTCTGGATGAAGTAAATCAGGTCTCTGTGAGTGCAAGCATCGGTATCACTATATTTCCGATAGACAAAAATGATGCCGATACGTTGTTGCGCCATGCTGATCAAGCCATGTATCAAGCTAAAAAATCAGGTCGTAATTGTGTTTGTTTATATGATTTGAGTTTATGTGGGAAGCGTAAAGATCAGGGGCGAGGTTTTCTGGTTTCAGCATAAAAATGCCAGGGCTCCTGGATGAGCTTTAGAAGTATTAGGCTGCGGAAATTTAAAAACATGAAGATTGAGTAATTCAATCTTTTATTTCCTCCTCTTGACTTTTTGCTCACAGCGCCGGATTACTGTTGATCAAATTACCGATAGTATTTCCTAGGCCTGAATAGGGAATAGTCGATTGCTGAGGAAAGACCCAATTGTATAGCGATTTCCCGCATATCGTATGTAGGATCCGGCGCCGAACTTACGTTGGGTAATTGACCATCATTGTAGCCACCCTGATGGTCCAGCAGTTGCTGAATAGTGATGGTGTCACTGCCCGGGTCGGTAGCCGTGCAGACCATAACCAGGCAACTGCGTCTCGGCATTGAAAGTGGTTTTAATTAATAATGCTTCACAATAAATACCCCCTTCAGCCTGGATTGCCGTTGGCTTTAACAGGCTGACATCTTAGAGCTGGTCTAGAAGTCTTTCTTTTTGCCTAAAATACTCAGCATCATTAATCAGTTTTTTTCTCCGTAGTTCATCGAGTTTATTAAACTCAGAAAAGATGTCTACCTTCTTTGTTTTACCCGCATTAGGATTTGTCAGTTCAAATTGCACCATTTCTTTCTGGGTTCCAAAGCGGTCGACTTTACCATTGACTAAATGTATGACATAGGGGACTGGTGATTGAGTGTCCCATGATGATTCATTGAGTAAATAAGTTAAATCTTCGGAGCCGTTGGCGCTGGAGGCTTGATCCGGTATACCCATCAGGGATAAAACCTGGAGCTTAGTCATTCCAGTGCTGATGTTGTTGAGTTTTGATTCTACGGTGGGCTGACCCATACAACCCGCCAGTATAAAAATGGCTGGAAGTTGGAATAATGCGGTCTTTAACTTATGCATGTAATACCTTTAAAAATGATAACTAAGTTTGGGTTGCTTTTCTTAAGATACATTTTAACCGATGTCAGCGTAAACACCTCTAATGACACGATAAAACCAGCGAGGTCGACTCAGAATAATAATAAAAGCAATGACTGGGGTAACTGGAACGGGCGCAATATCAATAATAAACAAGGTCAATAAACAAAGGAAACACTTAATACGTAAGTTTTTTGAGGGTGTGTTTATGCTGGTGGCCTGCGTCACCGGGTTATCATACAGATTGTCCGCAAGTTTTAAGAACCAGTTCGGGCGGGTTATGACAATATACATACCGATTAAGCAGCCGGGTGATATGGGTCCGAAACCAATAATAGCAAAAACAGAAAATACACAAAGACATTTTATTTGGGTGCTATTCATGGTAATTTTATCAAAGTTGTAGTTTTATGCAGTGATTCTATAATTTTCTAAGTACAACAGGTATTTTTCTTTCCAAAAGAGTGATTTGACGTTAGCATTGTTTGAAACAAATCACTGTATTAACTGTTATCACGCCTAACTCATAGGCTTAAGTTTAATTTACCTTAAGGGGGCAATATGAAAGGCGACAATAATATACTGGAAATTCTTAACAGTTTGCTTGCGGGTGAGCTGAGTGCATCTGATCAGTATCTGATTCATGGGGAAATGTATGCTGATTTTGGCCTGAGTCATCTTGCTGAAAAAAGTTTGCATGAATCTGAACATGAACGTTTGCATGCTCGTGCTTTAATTCAGCGTATTCTGTTTTTGGAAGGTACGCCTGATCTAGCTAAACGTGAAGTTTTAACGGTGGGCACTACGGTTCCAGACATGTTAAAAGCTGATCTGGATGTAGAATATCATGTGGTCGGTGAATTAAAAAAAGCCATAGCTGCCTGCGAAGCGGCACAAGACTATGTGTCTAGGGATATGTTGGTCGTGCAATTGGATGATACTGAAATGGATCATGCTTATTGGTTAGAGAAACAGTTGCGATTGATTAATCTGGTGGGGTTAGAGAATTACCAGCAGAGTCAAATGAAACCAGGCCTATAAACAATAAGGGGTGTGATATGAAAGGCGATAAAAAGATCATCGATAGTCTTAATAAAGTACTTAAGAATGAATTAACGTCAATCAATCAGTATTTTTTGCATGCCCGTATGTTTCGCTATTGGGGCCTGGAAAAGCTCAATGACTACCAGTATAAGCAATCCATTCGAGTGATGAAGGAGGCCGATGAACTTATCGAGCGTATCCTTTTCTTAGAGGGTCTGCCAAATTTGCAAAATCTCGGTAAATTGTTGATTGGTGAAGATGTCGTTGAATGTTTGAGTGGCGATTTGGAATATGAGAAAGAGTGTCAACGACCTACATTAATTGAAGCGGTGGCTTTATGTGAAGAATTACAGGACTATGTGAGTCGTGATTTGCTAGTCGAGTTGCTTGAGCACTGCGAAGAAGCGATTGATTGGTTAGAAACCCAACAAGGCCTCATCGATAAAGTTAGTCTGCCTAATTACTTGCAGGCTTATATGGAGCCGGGTGGGGAGTAAAAGTTAAATTATGCTTGACAGATATAGCAATACAAATGAGAATAGATCTTAACAATTGTATTTGTATAAGATTATTGTGGAGTCTGTTTTATGTATGTCTGTATTTGCCAAGCGATAACTGATCGACAAATTCATCAAGCTGCCAGAAATGGAGCCAAGACACTGGGAGATTTGCGTCGCGATTTACAAGTCAGTGTTGATTGTGGACGTTGTGCGCATTCTGCTCGTCAGTGCTTAAAATCAGCCAACGAGCATGCTTCGGAAAATAATGCACAGGCTTCACGCTTTTAAAGATATATCCATTCGCCAAAACGGGCAGCCTGTCCCTTATAAATTCCTTCCGCATCAATTAGATTCCAAACTACGGCGTTTTTAATCATAAAGCGCTTGCCAGTGCTGGATATCCGAACGCCCTCATAATGATCAATATAGCCATTATTAGTAACTTCGGCTAGCAACCGGGCTCTTTCTGTTTGATTAACGGGTTCCGCAGATAATCTGGAAGGAAGATGAGTGAACTCCTCCCAGCTTAGTTCAAACAGTTCCAATGCTTTTAAATTGGCGTAATTAAAAATGGGTTCACTGGCGATGTTATGGCTAACTAAGGCAAAGGGTGCATGGAATAATTGATAAGCCAATTCTTGGTTAGAGTCTGTCCCTTCAAGCAAAGGTTTCGAAAGCAAATGCTGGTAGCTATCGGTAAGGAGCAGGGCGTGTTCAATGAGATAGTTATTTTTGTCGCTTGGGTAATTCATAAGGTGTTTCTTATTGAGTCGGTTTAATGCCATCGTACATGACAGGATATTGTTTATACTGCCAATAAGCGCTTATATTGTAAAAGCGGGTTTATTCAGTAGTACTCATAGTTTGGGTTAACACAGTTGAAAAAAAAGCCCCGAAGATCATTTAGATCGACGAGGCTGTAGAGGTACTAGTAGCTTAAAATCCTAACATCCAAAGATGACAAATAAGTTAAACTTCTAGTAACCATTGTTTATATATAGATACTTAAAACTCCAAATGTACTCTAACGCCATAAATGTTAACGGGACCTCGATCAGAGTTATAGCCAGGATTCATTAGGTGTTGGTAGTCCGCTGTCAGCCAAACAGACTTCATCGCGTGGCATTGGTAATAAATATCGACAACTCGTTCGGGGCTATAATTGATTTTGCCATCACCGAGAAAGGCGTCTATCCCGCCCCTATTTAAATAGGTTGCGTGGTCTTTTGAAAGCCAGCTTTGTGCATAGCCAAGTCCTGCGGAATCCTTTTCTCGTCCCCAGTGTGCGCCCTTAATGTCTGTACCCAACGAGATTGATTGGTCGGCGGACATATAGTTGTAGACTTCCGTTTTACCATCTGAATACATGCCTCTGAAAAATACACCGATATCCTCTGCAATACCTTGTTCAATATTGATACCAATCCCCATTTTAGTGTTTGCTTTTCTGACCCAACAGATATCCGGTGCTAATGAATTGAGAGAGCCGTAATTATCAGCTGGACAAGTTGTTGCGTTTTTTCCAGAATCAGCTTTATAGGCAGTAATGGCGTCACTGAAC
>SESC01000542.1_pt1 | contig 13508 bp, 11 predicted proteins | sample 3171431 | NCBI WGS metagenome assembly SESC01 (sample SAMN06051868, study PRJNA518727) | freshwater metagenome | biome: subpolar coniferous forest; feature: holomictic lake; material: water; isolation source: holomictic Lake 227, 8 m depth | place: Canada: near Kenora, Ontario | collected... | reverse complement strand
TTAATACGCATGAAGGTTTTAGAATTATGGATGCCTTAGTCGTTCTCATTCCTTTACTGCCCTTTATCGCGGCCGCACTGATCGGCATCGGTCAGTTATCGGGCGCACTTCGCGGTGCAGCCAGTGAAAGTACAACCGCAATTATCGCCATGTGGACTATCAGCATGTCCTGCCTGCTGGCCCTGGTATTGCTGGGCGCTGACTTGCTCAACAAAAACACGGGGCAATTGAATGTAGGGCAATGGCTAAGCAGTGATACTTTAAGCATTCAGGTAAATTTCATCACCACGGGTTTTAATGTCAGATTAGCCGCTTTGTTTTCTGTGCTGTTAGTTATTGTCATGCACTTTTCCATCAATTACATGCACAGGGAAACCGGCTTCCACCGCTTTTTCTTTATTTTGAGCCTGTTTGCTTCGGGTATGCTGTTACTGGTGTTATCGGGCAATGCAGTCGGTACTTTTTTCGGCTGGGAGATTGCCGGACTCTGTTCTTACCTGTTGATCGCCTACGCCTACCAGTGCCCGATTGCGACTATTAATGCCACGCGGGTTTTTATAACTAACCGTATCGGTGATGCAAGTTTTATTCTGGGGACAGCATTAAGCTATGCGTGGGCCGACAGTATTAACTGGAACGATTTGAATGCTGTTTCGGCACAACTCAGCAGGGGTGAAGCGACCGGAATTGCCCTGTGTTTTGCTCTGGCGGCATTTGCAAAATCAGCGCAACTACCCTTCACACTCTGGTTGGCACGGGCCATGGAAGGGCCAATACCCTCAAGTGCCGTATTTTATGGCGCGATTATGATCCACGCCGGTGTTTATCTTGTCTGTGTGTTACAACCCGTTTTTGAACAAGCGCCATTTGCTATGGCGGTGCTCGCAGTAGTCGGCGGCATAACCACCGTTTATAGCTTTATCGTTGGCTTAACCCAAACGGATGTGAAAAATTCGCTGGTTTTTGCCACATCAGGTCAACTGGGTCTGATGTTTCTGGCCTGTGGCTTGGGCTTTTGGCAACTGGCCAGTTGGCACCTTTGCGCCCATGCGGTAGTTCGTTGCTATCTGTTCTTAACCGCACCGTCATTGATGCACGCTGGACTGGGCAATCCCGTAAAACCGCTTACTCCTTTCATCGGCCGACTACGCCGGGCTTATGTTGCGTCATTACAGCGTTTCTGGCTGGATCCAATAACCGATTGGACTTTGGTAAGACCGCTTCAACGACTGGCGCACGATCTTGGCTATTTTGATGACCATATTCTTGATCAGATTATGAGAGCACCTGCCTCTGCCATTCGCGCCCTATCATCACGGACGCAACGGCAAGAAAATAGGGCGGGAGCCCAGGGTCGAAAACTGGGACACGCAGCCAATCAATTCGAGCAATTAATCTTAAGACCGCGTTATCTGGTACTCTTTGTATTAATAACATTGTTGATTGTATTTTAAAATACCAATGACACCCAGCAGGGCATCAATTAAGCCCGCAATGCTTATAAACAGACTATCAAAAAAATTATCAATCGAATTGTTGTGGATTTACCTTTGATGGATATTACCGTTACGCCTTGGTCAGAATCTGCGGCCTTCCCGCTGCTAAGTGCATTGACACTGGTTCCGCTTGCGGCCATGGTTGCAATTCTGCGTTCACGCTCGTCTACTATTGCCCTGCGCATTGGCTTTGCCGGAACGCTGTTGACCGTATTACTCAGCCTTTATCTGTTGGCTATTTTCGATTCAGGTAATCCCGGCATTCATTTGGCCGAACAGCTTCACTTTGGCTGGTTCAGTTACTGTGTCGGCGTTGATGGCGCGAATATTTTATTTATTCCATTAACCGCTGTTTTAACCTTGCTGGTTCTAGTTTATACCTTAATTAGCCGACCTGTCACGGACCGGCTGTTCATTGCCTGCCTTCTGGGTTATGAAGGCCTGTTAATCGGTGCTTTTGCAGCACTTAACCTGATGCAATTTTGGCTATGGTGTCTGCTGGAAATTATCCCGGTCGTTTTATTGACCACTCATACCGGAACCGGACAAAACCGACGCTGGGTCGTCACCCTGCTGCTGCAATATTGGGGCAGCGGTTTGCTAATGACTCTGACCGGCTTTATGTTACTGGCTTTTGGTTTAATTGATTCAGATCATGCGCTAACGTTTGACTGGGTGACAATAAAACAGAACAATGCCTATTTACATGACGAAGTATTGATTTTTGTACTCCTGTTCTTTGGTTTCGCCATTCGAATGCCGTTATTTCCGTTTCATGGCTGGCTGCCGCTACTTGCGGAACAAGGCACAGTGGCCAGTTGCGCCATTTTTATGGCGGGCTTAAAACTGGGCATTTATGCCGTCATTCGTTTTATTTTGCCACTCGTTCCAGGCGTCGCTGAACAATGGGCAGGATTTGTCTTGACCTTAAGTCTGATCAGTATTTTTTATGGCGCGTTACTGGCCCTGATGCAAATTAATAGCCGCCGGTTGCTGGCCTTTGCTGTCGTTAGTCATACGGGAATGTTGGTTATTGGACTTTTCTGTTTTAACGAATACGGTCTGGAAGGCAGCCAGTTATTATCCATTACTTATGGACTAGCCACAGCGGGCATGCTGTTGAGTGTGGGTTTGATTTATGAACGCACACGCACCACTTTTATCCCGCGTCTGGGCGGACTGTTTAATACCCGTTCCGCCATCGCCTTGCTGTTTTTAATCTCCGCACTCAGCACGATGGTTATGCCAGGTACGCCAGGCTATAATGCAGCGCATTTGCTCATTGAAGGCGTTATTGAAGAATACGGTTGGTTACTGGCGATTGCAATATTAACAGGCAACGTGTTTATGGCGGTTTTTCTGCTTCGGGCTTTTCAACAGATATTTATAGCAACCCCCAAACGCGTGCATAAAGCTTACCGCAGCAGCGATCATCCGGTAAGAAAAGAGCGTATTATCACCGGAGTAATTTGCTCATTACTGATTGTTACCGGCTTTTACACCGCGCCATGGCTGGATTATATAGAGCAGGAGGCGACCGATCTGAGCGAACTTTACCCCATGCACAGTAGCCAAAAGACCGATAAAATAAATCCGCGAATCAAGAACGAACAACATGAATGAAGCCGATTTTCCACTGCTAAGCCTTGTTATTCTGCTTCCTTTATTGGGAGCCATTGCAACCGGCGTTACCTGCAACATCAAACAGGCCAAAAAGATCGCCTTGGCTTTTGCCAGTCTCGAACTGATCCTGACACTCATCGTGTTGGCCTTGTTTAATACTTCTGAAAGCAACCTCTTTCAACAGGTCGAACAGTATGCCTGGATACCCGGCCTGAATATTGAGTTTTTGATTGGTATCGATGGCATTTCGGTCTTATTTTTACCGATGTCAGCCCTGTTGACGCTGATGGCGATTATGGCTTCCTGGAATTCGGTACAACACCTGCACCGATTTCATTTTGCCCTGTTATTGGCGCTGGAAAGCGTCACTCTCGGCGTATTTTTGGCGCTGGATACGGTACTGTTTTTTTTATTCTGGGAACTGACGTTGCCGCCCATCTTCTTTTTGATCGGCCACTGGGGCATAGGCCCGATGCGGCGCAACGCGGCAATGAAATATACCCTGTTTATGCTGTTTGGCAGCATCCCGTTATTAGTTGCCATTATCCTGCTGGCCGTTAATCACGCTGCTGCCATGAATGGTGCCATTCCTCAGAATCTGTCCTTCAGCTTGCCGGAACTCCTGAAAACGCCGTTGCCGGATAACTTGCAAGCGATGGTATTTTTTCTGCTGCTGTCAGGTTTTGCCGTTAATGCGCCCTTAATACCTTTTCACACCTGGTTGCCCACCGTTACTATGGAAGGGCCCACGCAAACAACCGCCCTTTTAATCGGCCTAAAGCTCGGCGTTTACGGGATATGGCGCTATGCCCTGCCTTTAGCACCGTCTGCTGCGGTTGAATACAGTCGGGCCTTGGGGATTTTAGGTGCGGTTACCCTTATTTATGGCGCATTGATTGCCTTGCAACAAACCAATTTACGCCGCTTACTGGCTTATGCCAGCATCAGTCAGGTAGGCTTGGTGATAATCGGTATCGCCTCGTTAACGATGCAAGGCCTTCAAGGCGCTATTTTTCAACTCGTTAATTTTACCCTGATCACCAGTTCCCTGATGCTGATTGCCGGATTTATTCAACATCGCCTGGGCAGTACCGAAGTCATACACTTGGGTGGCTTGGCTAAAGTAATGCCGCGTTTAACCGGTTTTTATTTTCTGTTTGCACTGGCCGGTATCGGCGTACCCGGTACCAGCGGTTTTCCCGCTGAATTATTATTGATTATTGGTGCCTTAAACGCTCACCACAGTGTCGGCATTGCAGCGCTGGCAAGCACTGTGCTTAGTGCAGCTTATATGCTGTCTTTTACCCGTCGGGCATTTTTCGGCCCGGTCACTCAAGCCGCTGTTAATCAGATACAGGATTTACGTCCGCGTGAACTGGCGTTGTTGTGTGTACCCGCACTATTAATTATAGTGTTTGGATTCTTTCCTGACAGTGTACTTAACATCAACAAGCTGGCAGCAGATGCCTGGTTGTCCCGTTTGCTGGATCAACCCGCACTGGGAAATAACGGGATTACCGGATTGGTGAAGCGTTAAGAGTAACGGCTTATAACAAAAAACCGGTCATCCCGATTTAAGCGACTTGGGACTTTAAGCCCTAAAATTCAAGCGTTTTTATGGCAAGTGCCGTCAAATTATTTTATGATGGCTTATCTTGACTTGCTTAAGGAATTGTCTCATGGCTATTAAGGATTGGCCTGCGGAAGATAGGCCCAGAGAAAAATTGTTGCAACGGGGTTCAGATGCCCTAACCGATGCCGAACTGTTGGCTATTTTTTTACGAACGGGCGTGCGAGGTAAATCAGCGGTAGATTTAGCCCGCGACTTGCTTAACGAATTTGGTTCTTTAAAAGCCTTGCTGAATGCAGACCAAGAACACTTTTGCAAGGCGCACGGTTTGGGGAGCGCCAAATATGCCCAACTCCAGGCTGTACTGGAAATGGCCAAACGCCATTTTAAAGAAGTGCTTGAACGTGGCAGTGCCTTAACCAGTCCGGAAATTACCCGGGCTTATCTCAGCGCCCAATTACGCGGTTATAGTTACGAAGTATTTGCCTGTTTATTTCTGGATAACCAGCACCGGGTTATCAAACTGGATGAATTATTCAGGGGAACCATTGATGGGGCCAGCGTTTATCCCCGAGAAGTCGTCAAACAAGCGCTGTATCATAATGCAGCGGCCGTCATTTTTGCCCATAATCACCCATCCGGCATTACCGAACCCAGCCAGGCCGATAAACAAATCACCGATAAACTTAAACAGGCGCTAACGTTGTTCGATATTCGCGTACTGGATCATTTTATTATTGGCGACGGCGATCCCTATTCATTTGCTGAACATGGCTTGCTATAGAATTCCATTGCAAAAGTCATCCTCTGTCAGGCGTAGGCCGGAATAAGGCTTTTCGAGCGTAAGCGAGAATAAGCGTTTCCGGCACTCTGTACGATATGCCGGAAACGCCACCACGCGCTACGCTTGGGTGGCCTTATTCCGGCCTACGCCTATTGCTTGTTATAGCTGTCTCACCAAAATCAAGAATTAAAAGCTTGAAGATTGAGTAAACAGGCGGTTTTGGAACATTAATTAAAAAATCGGCTGTAGAAAGTCTGGTTCTGCGGTATTATCGCTCACCATTTACTTTATTACGGAAGCTCACGATGACACAAGATGAATTGAAACAAAAAGTGGCTCAAGCCGCTTTGCATTATATTAAAGATGTCGGCATTATCGGCGTTGGTACAGGCTCTACGGTGAAACATTTCATCGATTTTTTGGGCGATTTTAGAGCGGATATTGAAGGCGCTGTCTCCAGCTCTGAAGTGAGCACCGCACACTTAAAAAAAGTCGGCATTCCGGTATTTGACTTAAACGCAGTCGGTACATTGGATGTTTATATTGACGGTGCTGATGAAGTGAGTCCTCACAAGCATCTGATTAAAGGCGGCGGTGGCGCTTTAACCCGTGAAAAGATTATTGCCGCAGCCAGCAAGCAGTTTATTTGTATTGTCGATGAGACTAAATGCGTTGATGTGTTGGGTGCATTTTCCCTGCCTGTTGAAGTGATTCCCATGGCGAGAAGTTATGTTGCCAGAGAACTGGTTAAATTGGGCGGCCAACCGGTGTGGCGGGAAAACTTTATAACCGATAACCATAACGTTATTCTTGATGTTCATAACCTGAGTATTATGGAACCGGTTAAGCTGGAACAAATCATCAATAACATTACCGGCGTTGTTACCAACGGCCTTTTTGCCATGCGCCCTGCCGATGTTGTGTTAATCGGCAAAGGTACAGAAGTTATTACACAGTAATTTGTTTGCTGTCGGTCAGGGCTCTTTATGCCCTGAAGCACAAAACGTGAGTGACGGGGTTGCAAACCCCGTCACGCTTGGCTCCGTCAAGCTTGGTGCCCACCACACGACTACCTCGGCAATTAATGAATTCCCTTTTGTGGCAGGCTTAAATTGGTGGTTCCGTCTTGCGATACTTCTTCCTGATAAATTCCGGTTAATTTACGTTTAAACTCATTAGAGATCACCCTGGAATCCTGCTTGCTTGCTACCACGCGCGGCGTGATCAGGACAACCAGCTCGGTTTTGTCATTTAGCTTTTTAGTAGTCCCGAATAATGACCCTATTAACGGCAAGTCGTATAAATAAGGAATCCCAGATTTGGTTTCCTGTACCGAGTTGTCAATTAAGCCGCCCAATACTATAGTTTCCCCGTCATGTACCGCTACGGAACTCTCAATTTCTTTTTTATCAATAGTAGGCGATATGATGCCTGATGAACTTGCTCCGTCCTTCACTTTACTGACAATTTGCTTGAGCTTCATAATCACCATGCCGTTCGCATTCACTCTGGGCGTAACCTCCAGAGTAACGCCTGTATCCTTATATTGGATTGAATTGGCTATAGTGCCAGTGGGGGCGTTAACATTGGTTATGGTTCCGGTTTGTATGGGCACTTGTTGACCGACATTTATTTTCGCTTTTTGGTTATTTAACACCATTAACGACGGCGAAGAAATCACATTGACATTATTTTGGGAGGCTTGTGCACTTAACAAGGCTTGTAACTGTCCTGAAGTGTAGAAAGCGGTAAGTCCACTTGCTCCCGCTGCCGCTACTGCTCCTAGTCCGCCAGCTGCTTGGCCAGGGCCTGGGGGACTGAGGCTTGTGCTAGAAATTGCACTCCCCCCGTGCTGAAAATACCACGATATGCCGTACTGCAAGTTCCCCGTTAAGCCAACCGACACTACCGTCGCATCAATCAGCACCTCTAAGGGCATCGCATCCAACTGGGTAATAACCGGCAGTATCACTTCGTAGTCCTGCGCGGTAGCAACAATAACGATTGAATTATTGGTCTCATCCGCAATAATTTTTACCTTGCCGATGTTGGATATTGATCCGCCACCAGTCGCTAAATTGCCTGCCAGTGGCTCTTTTTCAGGATCATTGGTGGCGAAGGCACCCGGATTGCCCGCCGATGAATTTTGATCAGACGGATTGACTGCAAAAGTGCCCATATTGCCGGTCGGCGTAGTACCCAAATTGGACGGCGTATTACTTGTACCAAAGGGTGAGCCGCCCGTATTGGACGGCGAATTACCGGTATTGGTCGGATCTTGGTTGGATAGGGTGTCAGCCGTTTCCCCCGGTGCAATCGAGGCGGAAGTATCTTTGCTTTTGGAGCCGGTAAATATCTGGTTTAAGGTGGCCGCCAATTTTTTCGCTTCGGCATGTTGAACTTTATAGACATTAACCCCGCCGCCGGACGCGGTATTGGCTTTATCGAGCCTGAATATCCAGTCTTCAATATCGTCCAGATAGTGCGCCTGATGGGTGACCGCCAAAACGGCGTTTAAGCGCTGTATCGGGATAAACTGAAAAAACTCGGACTTCTCGCCTTTACCCTTTTGATAAAAAACAGTTTGCAGCTCTTCAATCACGGTTTTTGGGTCTACATGGGTCAAGGGAAACAAGCCAAACGAGCGCCCCTTTAACACATCAATATCAAAAGTGCCTATCATATCCAGCACTCTGGCTATTTCATCAGCCGTTCCGGAAGCCACCAAAATATTACGCTTGGCATCCACCGTCAGTATGGTTTTTTCATGCACCAAGGGTTTTATAATATCGACAATATCCTGAACACCCACATTTTTAACCGGTATCACCCGGGTTTGATACCCTGACCGGCTGGCAGACATATCTGAAAGAAATAGAGCATCGGCGGTCGGTTCAATATGATAAATTTTGCCATTCTTGATCAATGCCGCATTATTCATGCGCAACACCATTTCCAGGGTAGGCAGTAATTCTTCCTTGGTTAAGGGATCCGTGGTTTGCAAGGTCACTTTACCGGCTACTTTGGGACTGAGTACATAGTTTTGCGCCAGGATATCGCCCAGAATAACTTTTGCCACTTCGCCAAGGTCAGCCTCGTCAAAATTAAGGCTGTAAGAACCGGTGCCCGTTGGCCCGGCGTTTCTGTTTTGTTGGGTAGCACCGGATACAAAACGATCTGTCCCTCGATACAATTCAGCGGGAGTTTCAACAACGGGCGGCTTGTTTTCCAATTGCTTAAAAACGGCATTCATTTCTTCCTTTTTTACAGGATTCAACGGTAATTTGGCGGATTGCTTAAACGGTAATAACTCGCAACCGACCAGCGACAAACCCATAACCAGAACGCAGGCGGTTGTGGTTAGTTTTTTAAAATCATTCATTCGTATTCTCGGGTTCGCCTTCTGCGGGAGGTGGTGGCTGGTTATCTTCTTCTGGTTGGGGTGCATTTGGCTGGTTCGGTACATTAGGTAGGTTCGGTACATTGGTTTTTGGGGTTGAATCTTTCAATTTTGGTTTTCTGAGCAGTAACTGTTTTTCTTGAGTACCTTGTTTTAACACGGCTCTGTCCGTACTAATTTCAGTCAGCTTCCAGCCATCAAGATCAGCGCCTATGCTTATCTTACGATAATTATCTTTAGCCGCTTTGGATTTGGCGCGACTGAATAATCCTGACAAACCTTTATTGGTGGTATAAATCCCGTTCAACTCCCAATCAAAGACAACAGCGACCGCAGCGGCGGCGCTGGCTTGCTCTTCTTCAGGCGTGGGTTCATCGACGGGTTTTCTGCCTTTAATAAATAAGGGTCTGGCCACCAAATCGGTATAACCGGCTTCAGTTTGTTTGGTTAGTTCTATGGTCGGCATTTCATCGTGTGCGGATTTTTTTTCTGCTGCCGTTATTGGCATCAACACTTGCTTTTGCGTCCAGCCCGCATAGAACCACTCACCGATTATAATCAGGATCAACATCAGGCAAACAATGCCTAACACAGACATAAGCTTAATGTTCATTGTGCTTTTTTTCTCATAAAACTGACCGCCTGAAAATTAACGTTCAATTCATTACTGGACTCGATTTGGCGCGTCGTTCTGTTTCTGGTGCCACGCATGGGTCTTATATCAATCTGGTCAATAATAATCAACGGTGTCGCGGTTTCTATCTTGTACAGTACCGCCCGCAATACTTCACTATTACCGGTCATTCTTACCCTAACGGTTATTCGACTAAAGTTGTCCTTGTTACTGACGGGAAGCGCCTGGGTACTGCTCAATTGTCCTCCGGCATCGACAATCGCTTTTTTTATAAACTCCTGCATTTCGGCAGAAGCCAACGCATCCGTTTCCTGACTGTTAAAATAACCTTGAGTCTCATGCTGCTGTTTTAAATTGGCTATACTGGCAATAACGGTTTCTTTTTCTGCTAATATACGCTCATATTGCTGTAACTTAAAAACAAGACTATTTTTAACCTCGTCCAACTCCATTTTTTTGCCAACAACCGGTACAATAATAACCAAAACAACAACCAATAGGACGATAATCAATAACCCTAAAGCAATCCAGCGCTGTTGTAGTTCAGGCGAAAACAGGGCACGTATTTTATCTTTGTTCACTGGCAATCCCTCCTGCTTTGGCCACATCAACCGTAATCTGAAAGCGTTCAAGTTTGCTGATGCTATCCTGGGTGACCGGCGAAGCAAAGCGGGCATTTTCAAACAATTCAGACGCTTCCAAAACGGCTATCAGTGTTGAAGCGGCCGGCGATTCGCCTTGTATCTGCAAATGCCCGTCCGAGTATTGTGCGTAGCTTAACCAGGTATCATCTTTAATGAGTGCGCTTAAGGTATTCAACATTACAATGACTTCCGGCGTCTCGCTTTTCTCTTTAAGTAACTGGCGGGTTTCATCTATCACCGCATCAATCTCTTTTTGCAATGCCTTAACCTTTTTGGCATCCTTCTCAAGAACATCGGCCTTTATCTGTAAGAGGTTAACAGTTTGATATTCAAGCACTACCGGCATCACTATTACAGCCATTAGCAACAAACCGGTCAATGTTATCAGCCCCCAGTGCATTAAACCCGGTAATTTTGCGGTTTTTTGTCTTAGCTTTTCGGGTAACAGATTATAAGAATAGTCGAGATCATCCAGATTATTAGGCGAGCCTTCATAATCGACAAACCACAGCGACAGGCCCAGTGCCTTGATATCGTCATAGAGTCCATCAAGTAATTCCCGAGGTGTTAATATCAGCATGACCCTGATTTGTCCGGGCTCGTTTACAACGTCCAGCGGCTTAACGGTAAAATAAACTTGTTCCGCCTTAAACGGTGTATAGCGATCCAATTCGTAAGCGACAACCTGCTCAAGATTTTCTTTTGCCGCCGCAGGCAAGCCAAGCTCTTTTTGAATGGCATCATGACCCGTTAATCTGAGTATTACTTTAGCTTTTTCAAGGCGCTCATCTTTTTCACAAAGGCGCTGAAAGGTGAGCTCTCTGGCAGCACTTTCGGGTATTTCCAGCGTTTCACTTTGCCCGTTGCTCACATAGCTTAGTACTAACTGACTGCCTTCAGAACGTATGATGATGAAGCCTTGCCGGTCATTAACAAGCTCCTTGATTTTTTCCGGTACCAAAAAAGCAAGTTCTCGCTTCCACCAGCGAAAGAACTGCTTAAAATTAAGGTCAATTGTTGAGTTCAGGTTCAGCATACTGTTTCACTAATAAATTACTCATTGCATCGGTAAATAATGATGCCCTGTTTGCGGTTGCATTTTGCCATTTCAATATCTCAAACGGGCTTGGGCTTGTCTGGGTATTGCCGGATTTTTTTATCACCGCACTTATCAAGGCTCTTGATCCGTCAGCCATAAACACTTCAGAAACGATGGTAAATGCATTATTTTGTCCGGTGGGATTTTGTCCGATGGGAGTACTTTGTCCGTTGGGGGTATTCATTCCTAAACTGGCAGGAAAGGGTGGCACTGGCAGGTTATTTATCGTACTTTGCAGTCTGGCTATAATATAGGCATCTACCAACGTTTTATCCAAACCGGGAATTACCTGTAAAACCTCTTTAGTCGCCACCTTTACGTCGACTTGCGGTTGCCCGGAATAAACCGTGACTAACGGCTCAAGCCACAAAAACAACGACTTGTTCATGCCCAATACCAACTGCAATTCTTCAATTGACTCGAAGGGTTTGTTTCTGGGCTGATACTTTAAGCCCGCGTCCTGATATTCCTGTTTTTCAGCGCCATCCAAATGCACCAGATCGTCTGCATCACGCCAATCGAGAATGGCACCGACTAATTTGGCTTGCTGTTCTTCATCTACGGGGGCACTGGTCATCAGACTTTTTAGCAAGGCTTCATCGGCTTTATTGATATCTATTTTACCTGCTTCAGATGACAGCCGTAACCTGATTTTGGCATTATTAGCATTTATTTCATAAATATTACCATCTGCCCGCCAACCTTTTGTAAGATCCGGATTTAGCAACATCATTTCTGCCATTGCAATTCCGGACTTTGCAACCGCACCGGCTTGTGCATTGTTTTTAATGCCCCCAACAATAGCGGATTCCCTGCGCATACTGAGCGCAAAACTCCCCGCCATAATAGTCAGTAAGCTTAGCACCCACAGCACCAGAACCAGCGCCATCCCCTTTTGCCTTATCACTGAAGCACTTGGGGTTGGCTTATATTGCCTGTATTGCCGGCACCAAGGCCAGCGCTGTCAGTTGTACTTGTGCCCGTCACTTTAAGATCAATAATCATTTCCGGCCAGTAGATGCCATTGTCCAGATTGATGTTGATTTTAACCAAGCGAGGCAGGGCTGATTTGCCAAGCCATTCTTCCATCCAAACGCTCTCACTCACACCATCCTCTGAACCAAAATAAGCCAGCGTAAACTCACTGACGTGCTTTATTAACGTCACTTCTTCCTTTGGCCATTCCTCGCCCTCAGCCGGTGCCGCAAAAGGAACGACGGTCACTCTGATAAACCGCTCATTATCTTCTTCCAACAGCGCGATGGAAAACACCTGTAATCCCGTTCTGGCAGCACTTGCAGGGAAAGCTGATACAAATTGCAACGATTGCGCCGTGCCCTGAAAAGAAAAAGTCTTCTCGCCTTCGACAAGCAACTCATTCCATAGAGGTCTTGCTACCGACAAATCCCGTTGAAAAAAATTATAAACAACCGCTACTTCATTCACATCGGTTATTTTGCTTTCGCCCTTTTCCCAACTGTCGGCACAAATTTTTAAACTGGTAAACAACAACACCATCATAATGCCTAACAGGGTCATGGCGATGAGCACTTCAATCAGGGTAAAGCCACGCAGATTCTCGGCACAAGGTAAACGGGCACAAGCACGGACTGTTTTAGCCTTGTAGCTTGCAGCTTGTAGCTTATCTATCCTCATAGCGTTTTATTGATCAATTTTAAAGTCGTTAACTCAACCTGCCGGTCATTGGCATTACCATCACCCCAGCTTACGATAACCTTAACTTTAAAAAGCACTGCCGTTGCAGTCGTGGCATCAACATTATCAGGATTAAAGGCATACGGGCCAACATCAACCTGCCAATTATATTTTTCATTTTCCACACCTGAATCCTGACCTTCCTGCAAGGGTGTTTCCACGCCTGTTTTAGCCATTAAGCTTTCAGCGATTTGAACCGCTGCCGTATAGTCCTCTGCAACGACCGCCGTATTGACTCCGCCAGAAAATATCTTTAACAAGATACCCAATGACAGCGCGAGAATGGAAAATGCGATCAGGATTTCCAGCAAGGAAAATCCTTTCTGTTTATTTAATTGCGTGGATATCATTTAACTCAATTTGACCGGTCAACCAGTTGATATCGATTTGCCAGCCAACTGCGCCTCGCGTCAGAGTAATTCTGCCGCCTGTTGACGAACCATCGGCAAAAAAACGAATGTTGCCCAAGCCTTCATCACTTTTAAGCTCGCTTTGCGCAGTGACCAAGGTGATTTTAACGGCCTTGGGGATAGCATAAATTT
>SESC01000539.1_pt1 | contig 13542 bp, 13 predicted proteins | sample 3171431 | NCBI WGS metagenome assembly SESC01 (sample SAMN06051868, study PRJNA518727) | freshwater metagenome | biome: subpolar coniferous forest; feature: holomictic lake; material: water; isolation source: holomictic Lake 227, 8 m depth | place: Canada: near Kenora, Ontario | collected... | reverse complement strand
CAATGTATTTGTCCCGCTCTTTCGTGACACGTCCGAAATAGCTATCCCGAGTTACAGGAATGAAGAATTTATTGGAATTTATAAATAAGCGCCGGAAAATTACGCCGCGCGATCATTAAGTGTGTAAGTCTCGCAAGGGGTGAGCCGCAGGACCCCGACTTTACTATCCTGCGACACCATAACCCAACGCCAACCAGCCCACTTCCTTACATAAAGAATAATTCCTACCAAAATGATAAAATTTATCAGGCATGAATTTGCTGATAATTCTGCCTATGGCCTATGGCCTATGGCTTAGAGCCTATGGCAACCGATCAGTTTCCTGATGGGATATACCGTGGAGGATAAAGTGAAAATAGCTATCGCCAGCGATCACGCCGGATTTCCTTTAAAACAGTATCTGGCCGACTATCTGAAGGCCGAGGGGCATAAGGTTGACGATCTGGGAACCGACTCCGCCAATGTATCGGTAGATTATCCGGATTTCGCGGCAAAAACGGCCCTGGCCGTGACCCACGGCAAAGCCGCCAGAGGCATCATAGTCTGCGGCTCCGGCATAGGCGCCTGCGTGGCGGCCAATAAATTCAACGGCGCCAGAGCGTCGGTCTGCCACGACACCTATTCCGCCCGTCAGGGCGTTGAACATGACGACCTGAATATTTTATGCCTGGGCGCCAGAGTCATCGGCACCGCGCTGGCCCAGGACATCGTCCAGGCCTTCGTCGGCGCCGCGTTCTCCAACGAAGCGCGCTTCGTCAGACGCCTGGACAAGATACGATCTTTTGAAAAATAATAACCGGGAGATACCACATGGATATTCTGAAAGAGATAAAAACCGCCCCGCAGAGCCTCTGGCTGGACAGCCTTAACCGCGACATGCTTTTGAACGGCGCCCTGGCTAAAATGATCAAGGACCTCGGCATCAGCGGCGTAACCTCCAACCCTTCTATTTTCGAGACCGCTATACTCAATTCCTCCTCGTACACGGAGACGATAGAACGCCTCGCGGCCAAGGATGAAACGGCGGAGGTCATATTTGAAACCCTCGCCCTGGAAGATATTCAGCGTGCGGCTGACCTCTTAAAAGGTGTTTATGAGGAAACAGGCGGGGCCGACGGCTTCGTAAGCATGGAAGTCAGACCTTCATTGGCTTACGACACGGAGAAAACCATCAAAGAAGGCGAGCGGCTTTTCACGAAGCTCGGCCGCAAGAACGTGATGATAAAAGTACCGGCAACGCCGCAGGGTGTAATCGCCGGCAACGCCCTCCTGAAAAAAGGCGTCAACGTCAATTTCACGCTCATTTTCTCGCCAGTAAGATACGAGGAAGTTGTAAAGGCCTACGTGGACGCCCTGACCTGGCGCGCGGACAATCATCTGCCGGTGAACTCACTGGCCTCGGTCGCCAGCTTCTTCGTAAGCCGCATTGATACGGCCACGGACGACGAACTTGAGATCCATCTGGCCGCGGAGGAATCTTTCGACAGCGAGGAACTTTACGACTTTGCCAACTCCGCCAGAGGCCGGGCGGGAGTCGCAAACTCTCTCATCGCATACAAGACATATTCAATGGTTTTTTCGAGCAATGAATTCCGGGCGCTGTCGGAAAAAGGCGCCATGAAACAGCGCATACTCTGGGCCTCTACCGGCGTGAAGAACCACGCCTACAGGGATACGATGTACGCCGACGCCCTGCTGCTCACGGAATCGATCAACACCCTGCCTGAAAAAGCGCTTGCGGCTTTCATCGAGCACGGCGATCCCGACAAGACCCCGATAACAGGCAGGATGGCCGCCGCCGCGGCGTTTTTCGCGAAGCTGGAGACGGCCGGGATTGATTTCCAGTCTATACTTGAATTTCTGGAACGGGACGGCGTAGAGAGGTTCTCGCGCGCGTATGATTCGCTGATAAGCCACATAGAGGAAAAAAAGCGTTCACTGTCCAAGACCGCCGGCTCCGAACCCGCGGCTGATGAGCCGCCCTCATGGGATTACAAACCGGAACTCAAAAAACTCGCGGATATGGATTTTGTGAAGCGCCTTTGGCAAAAGGACGCGGGCCTCTGGAAAAAAGAGCCGGAGCACGTGAAGATCATCAACAACTCTCTGGGCTGGCTGGATTCACCTTTCAAGATGCTGGCCCGCGTTAAGGAGATCGGTCGTTTCAGGGACGAGATCATCAAGGATGGGGTCTCCAGCGTGGTGCTGCTCGGCATGGGCGGTTCCAGCCTGGCCCCTGAGGTCATGAAGACCATGTTCCAGAGCTCTAAAAACCCCAAGCTGTACGTCCTTGACACCACGGACCCGGCCTGGATCCTTTCGGTCAAAGAGAACCTGGACCTGAAGAAAACACTATTCATATTCGCGAGCAAGTCCGGCGGCACAATCGAGCCCTCCAGCCAGTTTAAATATTTCTGGAGCCTCCTGAAAAAGGCGGGGGTAAAAAAACCTGGCAATAACTTCGCCGCCATCACCGACCCGGGCACCGGCCTAGCCAAACTGGCGAAAGAAAAGAAATTCCGCAAGGTTTTCATCAACTTCGCCGACATCGGCGGCAGGTTCTCGGCGCTCTCATATTTCGGCCTGGTGCCGGCGGCGATATGCGGCGCCGACATCAAAAAACTGCTCGAGCGGGCGATAGACATGGCCAATATGTGCAAGAATCCCGAACTCATGAAAAATCCCGGCGCAATGCTGGGTGCCCTGATCGGCGGCATGGCACTTAATGGACGCGATAAACTGACCCTTATCATGCCGAAAAGCCTTGAGATCTTCGGCCTCTGGGTGGAACAGCTTGTGGCCGAAAGCACTGGCAAAGAAGGCAAAGGGGTGGTCCCCGTATGCATGGAAGAGCTCTCGGCGCCGGACAAGTATCAGGCAGACAGGTTCTTCACGCACACACAGCTGGGCGCCACACCGGAGCCCGTAACGGCCGGCAAACTGGGCAAACTTAAAAAGGCTGGCCAGCCGGTTTACACCATGTTCATCAAGGACGCCTACGACCTCGGAGGCGAGTTCTTCCGCTGGGAAGCGGCCACGGCCGCGGCCGGTGCGATTCTGGGCATAGACCCGTTTGACCAGCCCAATGTAAAGGAAGCCAAAGATCTGACGATGAAGGTGCTGGAAACCCTGACGGCTAAAGTAAAGATCCCGGCGGCAAAACCGCAGTTCTCGTCGGATAAGCTGGACGCTTTCGCGTCAAAAGCCCTTCTCGCAAGTGCCCCCGGGCCGGACAGGCAGGATGATGTGTTCCAGCGCCTTTTTTCGACCCTGAATGAAAAGGAGTACATAGCCCTATTGGCCTACCTGCCAAACGCGCCAAAGGTGGAGGCGGAATTAAACAATCTTCGCTCAAGCTTGAAAGATAAAACTAACTCGGCCGTCACTCTTTCATACGGCCCTAGATACCTGCATTCTTCCGGGCAACTGCACAAAGGCGGCCCCGATAACGCGTTCTTCCTCATATTGACAACCCAGGCCAAAAATGATATCAATATCATAGGGGAAAAGTACACTTTTTGGCAGCTGGAAATGGCTCAGGCCATGGGGGATTTTGAGGCTCTGGACTCAAAAAACAGACGGGTTTTAAGAATTCACCTAAAACAACCTCTCGACAAATCCCTCAGATATCTTGATGAGAAGATTTCCAGAACAGGCCAGACCGTGAAAACATCAAAAGAAGCACAACCGCAAGGTGAGGAGAGCAATATGATTAAGCTGACCGTTAAGAAGAATATCACCACAAAGACCACAACGAATACCGCCACCAAGACCGCCGCTCGCGAGAAACTGACCAACACGAGCGAGTACGTGCTAATAGACCATCCCAAGAATCTGGAAACAATAACTTCCAGAGATTATTCCGTCAGGATAGCCGCCAGCGCCGCCGTCAGCCTGGATATTTCAATAGACGATGCTCCGTGGCAGGGATGCAGGCACTCAGTGGGTTACTGGTGGTTCGACTGGACCAATTTCACTCCCGGCACCCATCAATTGGTGGCCAGGATGCACATGAAGAACGGCGAATACCTTATTTCCAAAAGACGCCGCTGCAAAGTAAGCTGACAGCGCGAGCAATAAGCAATCTAGACGTAAAGCCATCTAGACGCAAGGCAATTTAAGTATAAATGGCCGTGCTCTGGGTGGTTTGTTTTTAGCCGGCCTTGCCTCTAAGTTGTTTTGCCTCTAAATCGCTATCCACATTTGATAGAATTAACCTACGCCAATGGTAAAAACCAAGATTATCGCCACGCTCGGTCCGGCAAGTTCCTCTCCGGCGGTACTCCGCGGCATGGTTGAGGCGGGGCTGGATGTCGCGCGGCTTAACTTCTCACACGGCGAAATTTCTGAGCGCCTAGCGCGCCTAGCCTCAGTCCGGACCCTGAATAAACAACTTCGCCGCCATATTCGGCTTCTGGCCGACCTTAAGGGCAACCGCGTACGCGTAGGGCGGATCAAAAGCCCCATCGAACTCATAAAAAATCAGATGGTAACCCTGTCCAGGAACGGCGCCGGCAATGGAGTCATAATTCCTTTTGACTATAAGGGGGAAATGTCCCGGATAAAAAAAGGCTTTCTGATATATATAGACGACGGGAACATCTGTCTTAAAACCATCTCGGTTGCAAAAGACTCGATCAAATGTTCGGTTATCACTCCGGCTTCGCTTAAAGAGCGGAAGGGCGTGAACATCCCGGCCGCGAATCTGGATTTCCCGGAGCTGAACGAGGAGGACCGGGCTGATCTGGACTTCGCGATCTCCAATAAATTCGATTTTATCGCGCAGTCCTTCGTGCGCGATGCCGGGGACATCCTGGCCGTAAAAAAAACAGTCCGGGCGCGCAAAAGTCCGGCGAAGGTAATAGCAAAGATCGAGGCCAGGGAAGCGCTTGAAAACCTGGACGCTATAATCGAAGCTTCCGATGGCATTATGATCGCGCGCGGAGATATGGGCGTAACCTTCCCGATATGGCAGATACCCATGCTCCAGAAGCGCATCATACGAAAGTGCAATCTTCTTAAAAAGCCGGTCATCACGGCCACACAGATGCTGGAATCCATGACCGACCACAAGTTGCCCACACGAGCGGAAGTGTCTGACGTGGCCAACGCTATTCTGGACGGCAGCGATTATGTCATGCTTTCCGGGGAGACGGCGGCCGGGAAATATCCCGCCGAAACCGTGCGGATGATGAACGAAATAATAAAATACACGGAAGCCCATCAGGGGAAGGAGTGAAGATTTAAGCTAACGACCGCCATAGGCTTTAAGCCATAGGCAGAATAGAGATTATTACGATTTACGGAGGCCATAGGCTATAGGCAGAATAGAGATCGCTTACTCTTTACGTTTCCCGCTTTACGATTTACGATTGCCGACTTATACCCCTATGACCCAAAAGATTCCGACGCTTAAAGAACTTGGCTGGACGCCGGAACTGGCGGAAGCTTTTAATACTTTTTCAGCGGAAAACCTCATCCCGGCCCGGGTCGTAGCCGAACATCGTTCAGCCTACGATGTTATCTGCGCCAACGGCGCGTATCTTGCTGAAGTTTCCGGCGTCTTCAGGCGCGCGGCCAAAAAATCCAAGGCCCAATTCCCGGCAGTGGGAGATTGGGTAGCCCTCAGTTTCAACCCCGGCGGCCAGCGGCAGACCATACAGGGCCTTCTGCCCAGAAAAGCCGTGCTGTCCCGCCTCGACCCCGGCGGGAAAGAAGAACAGGTCCTCGCCGCCAATATAGATATAGTTTTCATCGTCCAGGGTCTGGACGACGACTATAACCTTAAACGTCTGGAACGATATCTGACCGCCGCCAGGGCCGGCGGAGCCACAGCGGTCATCATACTGAACAAAAGCGATCTTGTCCCCGACGCCGAATCAAAGGCTGCTGAAGTGCGCGGGCGCAGCCTGGACGCTCCTGTACTGCTGCTGGATTCCATCAACCGTACCGGCTATGAGGCCCTGAACACCTACATTACGGCCGGACGCACCATCGTGCTGGTGGGCTCATCCGGCGCCGGCAAATCCACTATAATAAACAATCTGATGGGCTCCGACCTTCAGCGCATAGCCTCCGTCAGAGAAGACGACTCCAAGGGGCGCCATACCACCACGGGCAGAAAGCTGTTCGTCCTGCCGGCCAATGCGTCATGGGGGGGAGCTCTTCTGATAGACACGCCCGGCATGCGCGGCCTGGAACTCTGGGCCGAAGCGGATGTCGTGGACGAAACTTTCGAGGCTATTCACGCGCTGGCCGCTGAATGCAGGTTCGGCAACTGTTCCCATTCCAACGAGCCGGGTTGCGCCGTGCGCGCCGCGCTGGAGACCGGAACCCTGGACAGCGCCCACTACGACAATTACCTGAAGCTGCGCGCCGAAACCGCCTTCCTGAAATCCAAAATGGACGTGGCCGAACGCCTTAAACGGAAGGACCGCGCGAAAAAGATCAGCAAAGAGATTAAAGATGTCCCAAAGCGCAAGCGCGGCGGGATCTGAACACCTCCGATTAAGATAAAATTGAGTTACGACCATGGACAACAAGGATCCGCGGAAAAAATTCTTCCTGTGCTATTTTGAGAGCACCCGCAAATGCAACCTCAACTGCCGCTACTGCATGGCTAAAGCGCCCCGCGCCAAACCGAAAGACCACACAACCGAACTTTCCACCGAAGAGATAAAGCGCCTGGTAATCGACGAGATAAGGAACTACTGCTCGCACGGAGCCATCGCTTTTTCCGGCGGGGAACACCTGCTCAGACCGGACGCGCTGGAAATACTGGAATACACCGCCAAGGCCGGGCTCTGGTCGTTTATAAACACCAATGGCACCCTGCTCACGTCCGATCTGTTGAAGCGCGTAAAGACTGCGACCGGCGGCAAGGTCATCTTTGTCTTCTCCCTTAACTCAATTCTGCCCACGATCCAGAAATGGAGCCGCGACGATAGCCTCTGGACGGTGATCAAAGCGGCGCGCCTCTGCCTTAAAGCGGGCGTAAACTTCTTCTTCATAACCACTATAAGCAAGAGCAACCTTAAAAGCTTTTCCACCACAGTCAATTTTCTGAAGCTCAAAAAAATTCCGATGCTCAGGTCCCCTTTCGTCACGCGCGGCATGGGCAATTGCCACCAGGAACTGGCGCTGACTCCGGAAGACATGAAGAACATAATACACCCTGTCCTCAGGAATTACGCTTTAAGTTATGTGAGCTATACGCCTTTTTTCGCCGGACCGGAATTTCTGGAAGATAAGTGGAAAGAGATGAACGTGGAGATAGACCAGCTTGGCTGCCAGGCGGCCCGCGGCTTCGTCGGCATCTCCGCCGAGGGGCACGTGGCGCCCTGCGTGCATCTGCTGGACAACAACCTGAAATGCGGCAATGTCAGAGATATCGCGCTCACTGACATACTCCGGAATAACGAGATAATAAAAGCCGTGCGCTCCCGTGAAACATTAAAGGGTAAATGCGGTCGCTGCCGCTACAAGCAAACCTGCGGCGGTTGCCGCGCGCTGGCTTTCTATAAGACCGGGGACTACATGGCCGAGGACCCGACCTGCTTCTTTGAGCCCGTGGACGAAACAACCCGCTCCGAACACGAGGAGCTGCAGAACAAGAATACGACCCGCTTCCTGGAATTCATTAAGACCAGGGATCCATGGAAATCTCTTTTTTAAAACCTGTTACCCTGGCTTATCGATGAAGATACTCCTGATTAAACCCAGATGGTTCGTTAAAGGCGGCCTGTATCGCCTGCTTGAGAGCGTCAAGTTTACGCCCCTCAATCTTGGCATACTGGCGGCCTTAAGCGACGGCAACGAAGTGACAGTTGCGGACGGAGACTGGGACGCGATACCGTATGAAAAGAACTTCGACCTCGTGGGTATAACGGTCACAACCTTCACCTCGGAGCAGGCCTACGCCATCGCGTACAGATTCAGGGCAAAAGGGGCAAAGGTGGTTATGGGCGGGCCGCATCCCAGCCTGTTGCCGCAGGAATGCCTCGCGCACTCCGACGCCGTGGTTGTGGGGGAGGCGGAATATGTATGGAAAGAACTCCTGACCGACGCCGGGAAAGGCGAGCTCAAAAACATTTACAAAAGCGACCGGCCTACCGACATGGACGATGTACCCGCGCCCAGACGGGACCTGCTGAACGAAACCTCGTGGATATCCTGCATCCAGGCCACCAGGGGTTGTCCCAATAAATGCCTCTACTGCTACCTGCCGGAAGTCCCATGGAGCGCCTACCGCAAAAGGGACATAGAGAAAGTCTACGAAGAGCTTAAAAGCTTAAAACAGAAAGTTATCTATTTCGTAGACGATAATCTTTTCGCCGATCCGGCCTACGCCATGGCGCTCTTCGACAGGATAGCCCCTCTCAAAAAAATATTTTCAATACAGGCGCCCACCACCATAGCCAAGAACCCGCTGCTGGTGGAGAAAATGGCCAGAGCGGGCTGCTTCCATGTTCAGATGGGATTTCAGACTTCCAGCCCCGAATCTCTTAAATGGGCGGCCATAGACCACAATCATATCGGCGACTACAAAGCCGCCGTCTCGCTCCTGCACAAACACCGCATATTGGTCACGGGGTTCCTGATGTTCGGCTTCGACACCGACGACAAAGAGATCTTCGCGCGCAGCGTGGCTATGGCCAAAGAGATAAATCTGGACGACGCGAACCTTTATGTACTAACGCCGTATCCCGGCACTAAAATATATGAGCAGTTCAAAAAAGAGGGGCGGCTTCTGGAAGGTAAGGACCGCATGAATTTCGGCTGGGCTAACGCCGTCTTCAAACCTAAAAACATGACCCCGGAAGAACTGGAGGCCGGCGTCCAGGACGCGATCGTAAAACTCTCCGGCTACTTCCGCCGCAAACTTCCTCTCAGACTGGCCGAGCGCCCCGGCTGGCTCCTGCGGCATCCCGGCCTGGTCCGCTCCATAATCTACGGCCTCTTCGCCAAAAGGGACTTATCAAGCAAAGTGCAACCCGCCGCTAACCACTAACCACTATTCACTGGTTTTAATGATTGACATCTATTTGGCTATTTGGCAAAATAGATGTATGAAGGTTAAAACAAAGAACGATTACGCCGCACAGGCCGCTGTCATAAAGGCCATGGCGCATCCCACCCGTCTTCTGATACTCAATTCCCTTAAAAAGAAGGAAACCTGCGTCTGCAAGCTGCGCGATATGGTTGGCGACGATATCTCAACCGTATCAAAGCATCTGCTGGTGCTTAAAAAAGCCGGACTGGTGGCCGCGCGCCGCGAGGGCAACTGGCTGCATTACCGCCTCACCTGCCCCTGCGTCCTGGACTTTGCGGCCTGCGTAGCCGGGCTCAAGAGGTAATATGTTTAAGCCTGTTCAGATTTTCTCCGATTGGATTGTATACGGAGTTTTCGGCCTTGGCCGCAACACGCTGGCGGGCGGATCCGTAAACTTTTTTATTTTTGACACGATAAAAATATTCATACTTCTGGCCGGTATAATCTTCGCGGTTTCCATAATACGCACCTTCCTGCCGCCTTCCAAAATAAGAGAAATAATTCTCAAAAAAAGCAGGTTTTCCGGACATTTGTGGGCGGCCGGCCTCGGCATTATAACTCCGTTCTGCACCTGCAGCGCTATACCGCTGTTCCTGGGCTTCATACAGACAGGCATTCCGCTGGGCGTAACCTTCTCATTCCTGGTTGCCTCGCCGATGATAAACGAGGTTGCTCTTGTGATGCTGTTCGGCATGTTCGGCTTTAAAATAGCCGCTCTTTACGCGTTAAGCGGTTTTGTTATCGCGGTCGTTTCAGGGCTTATAATCGGCAAGCTTAACCTTGAATATCTGCTTGAAGGTTTTGATCTTTCAAAGAGGATACAGAACATCGCTTTCGGCGCTACGATGTCCTGGCCTGAGCGCTTAACTTACGCCCGGGACTACACAGCGGATATTTTTAAGACAGTATGGCCTTATGTGCTCATAGGCATAGGAATAGGCGCCTGGATACATGGTTATGTGCCTGAAAACTTCCTCGCGCGCTGGGCCGGGGCTGATAAATGGTACGCGGTGCCGCTGGCAACGCTGGTGGGCATCCCGCTCTATTCAAACGCCGCGGGGATTATCCCGCTGGTAAGCGCCCTTACTGAAAAAGGCGTGGCGCTGGGCACAACGCTGGCGTTTATGATGGCGGTAACAGGTTTATCGCTGCCGGAGTTTCTGATACTGCGCCGCGTTATGAAGATCAAACTGCTTTTTATTTTCTTCGGGATAGTAGGCATGGGGATAATATTCACAGGGTTCTTGTTTAATCTGATAGTAAAGTAAGAGAATTTTAAAGCTTATGGCTTACGGCCTAAAGCATATGGCGGTTAATGTATGGCAACCAATGGAGGTTTTATGATCAAGATTCAAATACTGGGCATGGGCTGTCCAAAATGCAATAAGCTTTACGCGGCAGCTGAAGCTGCGGCCAAAGAACTTGGAATAAAGTATGAGATGGAAAAGATCAATGATATAAACAAGATAACCGACATGGGAGTTATGATGACCCCGGCTTTAGCTATAAACGGTAAAGTTAAATTTTCAGCCAGGATTCCAGCCACCCAGGAACTAAAGAAAATAATCTCGGAGGCCGAATGACTTTTAAAGATTTATCCGCAAGCCGAGATCACGGCGTTCTAAAATATCTGCTTTGGGGTTTTGTAGTTCTGAGTATCGGAGCAGCTGTGTATAAAATAGCCGGCTTTAACTGTTGTGCGAAGAGCAAAACCCAAGCCGCGCCCACAGAGGCGGCAGCCGTCCGGCCCGCCACCGGCCCGGCCGCTATTAAAACCCCGGCCTCAGCGGTAAAAAAGACTGGTTTAAAAACAGCCGCGGTTTATTATTTCTACACCAATACGCGCTGCTCTTCCTGCAAAGCCATAGAGGCTTACACGCGGGAGGCCGTGGAGAAAAACTTCTCAGCCGATTATAAGGGCTGGAAGATCGCCTTTAAGGGCGTAAATGTGGACGATGAGCTGAATAACCATTTTGTGCAGGACTACTGGCTCAACTCCAAGTCCGTGGTCGTGCAGAAGTTCGCAGGAGACAAACCTCTTAAGTGGGTGAAACTTGAAAAGGTCTGGCAGCTTCTCGGTGACAAAGAAGCTTTTGTGAATTATGTTACCGCCGAAACACATAAGCTGCTGGATGAGAAATGAGCGCTGAATTATGGGCGGCAGCCCTGACGGCTCTGTGGGCGGGATTTATCACCTCGGTGAGCCCCTGCCCGCTGGCCACCAATATAGCCGCTCTTACTTATATCTCAAAACATTCAGGTTCAGGCCGCCTGGCGGTGCTGGCGCACGGCGGGCTTTACGCCCTGGGTCGCGCGCTGGCGTATATCATCATCGGTTTCCTGCTTGTAAAAAGCCTGCTCAGCGTGCCGTCTTTCTCTTTCTTTATGCAAAAATACGGCAATCAGGCGCTGTCGCCCATATTGGTGCTGGCCGGGATGTACATGCTGGACATGTTCGGCCGCGGTTTTATGGGCTTTAATTTTTTTGACCTTTCAAAATTCAAAGCTACAGGCGGAGCGGCGTCTTCTTTGATAATGGGTTTTATATTCGCTCTGGCCTTCTGCCCAATCTCCGCCGCTCTTTACTTTGGCGTCATAATCCCACTGGCGGCAAAAAATTCAGCGCCCTTCTTCCTGCCTTTGCTTTACGGACTGGGCACCGCCCTGCCGGTTATCGCCCTGGCGGTAGCGCTGGATTTCGGCCTTAAGAAAATATCGGCCGTCACCGGCCTGGCCGATAAATTTGAAAGCTGCGCCAAACCCGTCACCGCCTGGACCTTTATAGCCTGCGGAGTTTATCTCGGGCTTAAGTATATTTTCGCCGTTATTTAAATCCTTGGAGTCGAAATGACCAAAGCACTATTTCTCTGCACCGGTAACTCCTGCCGCAGCCAGATGGCAGAAGGCTGGTGCAACAAACTTCATCCTGGCATTATATCAGCCTACTCAGCCGGAACAAACCCCGGCGGCGTGGACCCCCGCGCCGTCAAAGTGATGGCGGAAGCCGGAGTTGATATTTCCGGACACCGCTCAAAGCATGTTTCGGAATTTAAGGATATAAATTTTGACCTGGTAGTGACGGTCTGCGACAAGGCGCGTGAAGCCTGCCCGGTCTGGTTCGGCAAGGCACAGAAACTTCATAAGAGTTTTGAGGACCCGCCGTTCCTGGCCAAAGGCGCCAAAACCGAAGAAGAAGCGCTGCTCCATTACCGACGCGTGCGTGACGAGATCAAAGAATTTATTTTAAAGCTGCCTGAAGCACTGGATCAAGGAGAATTAAAATGAGCGCGATAAGCGAGAAACTTTCATTTCTGGACCGCTATCTTACGCTATGGATATTTGCCGCCATGGCCGTGGGGGTGGGCGCGGGCTGGCTGGCGCCGCAAGCCGTAGCGGACTTCAACGCGGCGTCCAACGTGGGAACGACCTCGATCCCCATCGCTATCGGCTTGATTCTCATGATGTACCCGCCGCTCGCGAAAGTTAAATACGAAGAGATGCACAGAGTTTTCGCTAATAAAAAGGTATTGGCGCTGTCGCTGGTCCAAAACTGGCTGGTGGGGCCTGTGCTTATGACGGCGCTGGCAATAATATTCCTCAGGGACAAACCGGAATACATGGTAGGCCTGATAATGATAGGTCTCGCGCGCTGCATAGCCATGGTTATTGTCTGGAACGATCTGGCACGCGGCGACAGAGAATATTGCGCGGGGCTCGTGGCTTTCAATTCCGTGTTCCAGGTGCTGCTGTTCCCGGTTTACGCCTGGTTCTTTATCACTATTGTGCCGCGCTGGCTGGGGCTTGAGGGCGCGGTTGTAAATATCACTATGGGTGAAATAGCCAGGAGCGTTTTTATCTATCTGGGGATCCCTTTTATCGCCGGTATCATCACGCGGTTCTCGCTGATAGCGGCAAAGGGCCGGGAGTGGTACGCTGAAAAGTTTATCCCGGTCATAAGCCCGCTTACGCTGGTGGCGCTTCTCTTCACAATAATCGTAATGTTCTCCATTAAGGGGGAAAACATCGTTAAGGTGCCGCTGGACGTTGTGCGCGTGGCTATACCGCTGCTGTTTTACTTCACGATCATGTTTTTTGCTTCCTTCTATATGAGCAAAAAGGCTGGCGCGTCCTACCAGGAATCCGCCACGCTGTCCTTCACCGCGGCTTCAAACAACTTCGAACTCGCCATAGCGGTCGCTATAGCCACTTTCGGCATAGGTCACGGCGCCGCCTTCGCCGCCGTCATAGGGCCGCTTGTGGAAGTGCCGGTGCTGATAGGCCTTGTGAATGTCTCGCTTTGGATAGGCCGCCGCTGGTACGCTGTTCCGAAAGCTGCCGAATAAATTTTTATTCATTTATAGCCTACTGGTTCGCGGGTCCTGCCGGGGGCCTGGAACGCGAAACCAGAGTGGACTTTGCCGCAGTTTGCTTGACTATCGGACACTGCATCCGTCGGCCACACCGTGGCCGCACTTCCGGATCGGGCCCAG
>SESC01000530.1_pt1 | contig 13594 bp, 11 predicted proteins | sample 3171431 | NCBI WGS metagenome assembly SESC01 (sample SAMN06051868, study PRJNA518727) | freshwater metagenome | biome: subpolar coniferous forest; feature: holomictic lake; material: water; isolation source: holomictic Lake 227, 8 m depth | place: Canada: near Kenora, Ontario | collected... | reverse complement strand
AAAACCTTTTGCGTCACCCCTGCCCGGGGTGGTCCCCGGTATGCCACTCTCTGTACGACGATTATGAAAACCTGGCTTCTTCAATTGCCCCGGTAGCAATTACTATCCTCTCGAAAATCTGTACTAACCCTCCAATGAAATGATAATCTCTGGGAAAATGATACACCGGGTTTTCCCGCGGTCACGGTATTCCAGATGAGTAGCCACAGCATTTTCTGCAAAACTCCTCCAGGCCCCCACCATTTTCAACATATTAATTATCACCCTGCACGTATTACACACCAGGGAGGCATATGGGGTTATTATTCAGATGTGGAGGTATGGTTATCATTATGGTAATCGCGATGATCTGCGCAGGGTGCATGCAGCCTGCTACGCAGTCCGTCCCTACAATAGCGCCTGGATATCATGATGTCACAGCACAGGAGGCGCGGTCATTGAAACACGCGAGCGGGGGAAAACTCATAATTATCGATCTTTCATCGAATTATGGTGAGGGGCACCTGCCAATGGCAATTAATATTCCGTTCAACACCCTTGGTGAAAAGATCTTAACTCTCGACAAATCAAGACCGTACCTGGTCTATTGCCACTCAGATAACACCAGTATTGCCGGTGCCACAACGATGGTAAATGCCGGGTTCTCTCCGGTATACCGGTTGAAGGATAATTACGAGTCATGGGTATCAGCTGGTTTTCCGGGAGAGTAATTCACGGCACCATTCTTTTTTTTTATCCAAATAGGAAATTCCCGGAAAAAAATCCGACACGACCGGTTATCAGGCCCATCGTCAGGATGTCTTGCATAAATACATTTGTCTCTGACCCGGATATTTGCAGGAAATCCCCTAAAATTCGTCGTGCTTCACCACGGGTACAATGCAGAATCGTCAGAAGGGGCAACTACTGAGCCAGGAGATCAGACCAGGGTGATTACCAGGCACCAAAAAATTCGTCCGTTCTCGTCCCGCGGATCAGTTCACTCTCGCATGAAACTTAGAAAGACCGGGCTTGGAAAAACGCAAATCTTTTCCACAGGAAGAGAGGATGCGTGATTTGATGACGCCTTTTTCAGCTCATCCTTTCTTTAACGTAAACCTGATCACTGCACCCTGCTCCGGTTGACCCGTGACCCGGTCATCCGCCCAGATCCGGCCGCCGTATGCCTCGATGAGCATCTTTACAATATGCAGCCCAAGCCCGTAACTGCTACGCTTGTGCGAGTCCTGCATAAAACGGTCAAAAATACCAGGTTTCATCTCATCAGGGATCCCCATGCCGGTATCACTCACCGATACCTGGAGCACCCCATTCGGCTGCTCATCCACGCTCACCTCAATAACGACTGCAACTCCGCCGGATTTTATACTGTTTGAGAAAAGGTTATTGAAAACAACATGGAGCATCTCATCAGCAAGGACAACAACATCACAGTTTATGCACCGGATGGAAGTTCCCGTGTGGACCTTGATCTCCTTTGTGACCACATCCTTAAGGTTCACTGGTTTTTGTTCTGGTGGGTGCTTGTAAACCGTAGAGATGGTCTCAATATTTTGGATCACGTACCGGCTTTTTTTGAGGGTCTCAATCATGCGCAGGGTATAACCCTTCTCTTTCTCCCCTACGCGGTCCTTTAAGATATCTGCATACCCGTTCAGGGAAAAGAACGCATTCATGATCTCGTATGTCAGGACATCAAGATAGATGTCAAGGTACAGGTTGGCCTTACGGTTTGCCTCTGCCAGCTGCACACCCTGTTGAGTCAACTGGGTCTGGCTATCCTGTAGTTCCTGAAGCATCGTATTAAACGAACGTTTCAGCGATGCAATTTCATCATCGCCGCTGACAGGCAACCGTTCTGAAAGGTCGCGTTTCTGCCCGATCACCGTCATCGCAGCATCCAGATCTGCCAGGGGGTTAACGATATACCTGCGCATGAGGAGTTCGGTTACAGCACCGAAGATGACCGCGATGATCAGGAATGCCACGAGAAAAAACGAAACCGTGTCAATGGCCTGTTGGTATACGCTCCGTGTGGTTGTCACTTTCATGAGGACAATGGGTTTGTCCTCGATATCGTTGATCAGAGTAGTACTGATCAGCGTGGACGAATTGTGGACCCGGCTAATAATATCCGGTGCACCCGGAGCAGTCAGTTGCAGTACTACCGGGTCCGTGCTCAGCCATTGACTATCGAGCAGGACCATTTTCACCGGTATATGTGCCCGGTCCTGCAACGCGGTGACCCGGGGTCCATCATAGGAACGGAGAAGGATAATTATTCCCCGGCGGGGTCCTTCTCCGTTGCTCTTAAGAATCGGATGCATTGAAACCTGGTATAGCCCTTCTGGCTGCAGGATAAAACCCTGCGTCCCCCCCTCACCGGATAAGTTCTTCAGCAAACCGGAATGACCTGAAAAATAATCGCGTACCCCCTGTGGAACATTGGACTCTTTCTTCTTCTCCAGGTCATACCATCGCCCGTACACATAATCTGCGGAATTATTATAGTACAGGACTCCATTGACCTGAATATTTTCAAATGACACCCCATTGTTGAGATAACTGCTTATATAAGCGGGATTCTGGTCTTCTACGAATGTATAGGTATCATCCCACACGGCCCAGTCCCGGGTGCTTTCCCCCAGTTTTTCTTTCTCAAAATCAATCTGGCTGGTTACCCGCTCCACGTTGACAAAAGACTCCTTCTGCTCAATCTGGGCATACGACTGAAGAATAAAGAACTGGGCAAGAAAAAGCATCGCGACGATCAAAATCAGAACAGTAAAGGTAATGATGACCAGGGTACGTGTATGGATCTTCACGATGTCCTATCGGTACTAGCTATATCACGATATTAAAACGTTGTTAATTGTTCCTGTTTGATATCCTGTGACAGATACCGGTAGCCCATCCAACGATGAATATACCATTTTACCAGCCTCACAAGTTACCTTGCCCGGTATTCGGGGTATAGACGACTAAAAATTTACAGCTAGCACCAGGGACGTCCGATGCAAATTCCAATGGTTAAAATTCCCCCGAAACGTGGAACATTTCATCACCTCACCACCCCTTATGATATATCCGCTTGCCTGGTCTTTTTTGATCCTTGCCAACCGTTCTCGGTCGTGCCGGGATATTCTATACGGTTACCAGGACGTGACATAAGAGTCCGTTCGAATGAGGCCTGTAAATAAAACGGTGTAACCCATATAACCCGCTTCGGTACAATAATTAGTACTGCACAAAAATTGTCCCGTTGCAGGAGGAGCCATATATGGATATAATGCTAGCGGTGGTCATCGTTATATCCCTCGCGATTTTCCTCCTCTACCTTGGGAACCGGTTCAAAATCCCAAGTATCGTAAGTTTTCTCCTTATCGGTATCCTGCTTGGACCTTTTGGTTTTGCAGTGATACAGGACGAGGCGAACATTGAGATGTTCGGCCAGCTCGGAATTATCCTCCTCCTCTTCACCATCGGGCTTGAATTTTCTTTCGGAAAACTTCTCGGAGCATGGAAAACAATAATCATCGGCGGTATAATCCAGGTCTGCACGACTATTGCAGCAATCGCCGCAATTACCTACTGGTTAGGCTGGGAGTTTAATGTAGCAGTGTTTTTTGGTTTCCTGGTCTCACTTTCCAGCACCGCAATCGTGATGAAAGTGCTCCAGGAACGCATGGAGATCGAGACCCTGTCCGGCAGGACCATGCTTGGGATACTGATCTTCCAGGACCTCGCAATCATACCGATGATCCTGATCACCCCGTTGCTCATCGGGACAGGCAGCCCTCCTGTTGGTTCCCTGCCCCTGCAGGTCCTGAAAGTGGCGGTAATACTTCTTATTATCGTGGTCTCTGCACACTGGCTGGTGCCGGCATTCCTGTACAGGGTCGCAAAACAGCGGAGCAGGGAACTTTTTTTTGTGACAATCGCGGGGATCTGCCTGATTGTTGCATGGCTCACCAGCGCTGCCGGACTTTCCGTGACACTTGGAGCGTTTGTTGCCGGCCTTATTATCGGCGAATCTGATTACAGTATTGACGCCCTGTCAAATATCATGCCGTTTCGTGATGTCTTTGCAGCGATCTTCTTCATCTCGATCGGGATGCTCCTCGATACACGGGTGGTTGCAGCCAATATCCCCATCGTCACGATTGTAGTCCTGACCATTATCGGGGTCAAATTTCTCACGGGGGCGTTATCAACCCTTGCACTCGGCCTCCCGGCCCGCGTGACAGTAATTACAGGCCTGGCACTCTTTCAAATCGGGGAGTTCTCATTTATTCTTGCAGAAACAGGGCGGAGTTCCTCGCTTATTCCGGATATGACGTACCAGGTATTTCTCGCCGGGGCCATCATTACCATGGCGCTTACCCCGTTTTCTATCCGTGGCGCACCCGGGATTATGGATACACTGTACCGGTTATCCCCGCACCGGTTATCCTCATTGAAAATGCCTGAACCAGACAGGGCAGAAGACAAAAATAACCGCTCGGACCACATTATCATCGCAGGTTTCGGGGTCACCGGAAAAGGTGTGGCACGGGCAGCCGAGATTGCAGGCATTCCCTATACCATCATTGAGTTAAACCCGGACATTGTCCGGAAGGAACGGAATACGTACAATAAGACCATCATTTTTGGAGATGCAACAAACCCTGAAGTGCTCAGGCATGCCGGGGTCCATCGTGCACGGGCCCTTGTTATTGCCATTCCAGGGAGAGGTGCGGTGCCGAGGATTGTCCATACGGCCCGCGATCTATCACCCATGCTCTACATTATCACCCGGTCCCGGCACCTGGACGAGGTTGATGAACTATTGGACCTTGGGGCAAACGAGGTGATACCCGAAGAATTTGAGACATCAATCGGTCTCTTTTCAAGAGTACTTGCAATGTACGGGATCGACGATACCGAGATCGAGAAAGTGAGCCAGCGTATCAGGAGCAGGGGTTATCACCTTTTCCGCAGGGTCGCGGAACCCGAACTGTCGTTATCAGACCAAAAATTGAGATATGAAGATACCCGGGTCCATACCATCAAGGTTGGCCAGAATTCAGGGGCCATTGGGAAAACGATAGCTGAAATGGATATAGACAACAGGTTCGGCGTTGTGGTACTTGCATTCAGGCACAACCAGACAACAACAACAATACCCCCGGCAACCACAACGATTGGACCCGGGGATGAGTTGATCATTTTTACATCGGAAGAGCATCTCGAACAACTGTCAGATCTCCTGTCAGGGGAAACCGTTGGACCTGGGGCCCAACCAGGACCGGAGTAAAAATAGGGGCCCTGTTTTGAAATTTTTAAACATTCGGGCTGCACTAAACCAAGCATAATCTACCATTTAACCCACCCCTGATTGAAAAATTATATCAGGCAATTGGGATATACTGTAGAGCACGGTTGCCATGTTCTGCCCGGGTTGTGGAGAAAGAGATGATCAGACAAATACCTGCTGCACAAAATGCGGATTAGACCTCGTCCGCATCAGGCAGGTAATTGCGGAGGGTGACGGGGCAGCCAATGGTGGCGGGATATCGGCTAATCTTTCTGATGAGGCCATTCTTTTCGTAAGCAGCACCGTACCAGAAAGCAAAACAGAGGGTTCTGAGCCCGCGGATAGCGTGGAAACGGCATCTCCCGGACCTGCAGCGTTTGATAGTTCAGACCCCGTTCTATTAAAAGAACGCGGAAACGAGTTGTTCAGGCAGGGAAAATTCATGGACGCATTGGATTGTTATGAAAAAGCACTTGCCATAGACCAGTTTTACAAGGAAGCATGGTTCAATAAATCGATGGTCTTAAAGAAAATCGGGCGCCAGGACCAGTCAGAAGTATGCAATAATATCTATAAACGGCTGAGTGCCGGTGCACTGGAAACACGAAAAAACAAGCAGGAGTGAAGTCCCCGGCGGTACAGCAGGTGACGAACTCCCGGGGAGTACCGGATGTGTATAACCAGATGGTTCGTCCAGCAGAAGCAATTTATTACCTCCCGTTCCAGTCTAGAGTACGAAAATAATAGTGACGTGGAACAAATGAAGAAACCTGAACGAATGTTTATTGCAATGGTACTGGGACTTGCTCTTCTGGTCGTCCCGATAGTCTCCGCATCAGCGTTATCCTTTGGAAATAGTATGATATCATCCGATACCACCTACTCCGGGGACGGTGTCCTGAACCAGACTACAGATATAAAATGGTCCACCGGGACCACGGGCCAGACGGAAACCTATCAATGGAACCAGTCATCAGTCAACAGGAACCTGTTCAGCCAGAAGACGCAGTCGTTGCTGAATGTCAGACAGGAGAACGGGAGTATGCACTGGGCATTCCAGAAAACAGGGTACAGTGTACCATTCCAGTCACCGATCAACCTGTATGTCGATGATCATACTATCACCATGCCACAATTCCACCTTTCACATGCGGCTGTCGGGTTTTTCCCTGGCAACGGATTCATATACAGCTAAATAATCAATATTTCCAACCCTTTTTTTCCGGAAAATATTTACAGGTGGGGTTTTTAGTTCCAGAATATAACTGGTGTGCCAATTTACTATTCGCTCATGCCAGGCAGATGAGGGGAGCTGATACCTGCCGCACCCATCACCTGTATGCTTAACATTTCACCAAACTTCTGCACCTTGTTTTGCCAATGGTTAATCTGAACAGAACATACGATTTTTCCGTCCCGTTTAATCCTTTTCCAGGCAGGATTTTTGGTTTCCATTGCATCATTTACTTATTTTTCTGCATGTGGCAATGCGTATCACTCTGAAGGATTACGAGGTGGCACCCCGGATTTTTTCGCCAGCCGCGATGTGGGACTATGCCGTGAAACCCCTGCTTGTACCAATGACCTTTTTACAAAGGATACCCGGCAGGACCCGTACACCACGTTCTCCCCTGTTCCCGAAAAATGGACCGAACAACTTATCCGGACTGGTATCCGACTGGATAGTACATCACCACAACGCCTGTGAATGACCATGACGAAAGAGCCACACTTTATTATTCTGGAACGGTTTACCGCGAAAACCCCTGCGGAATACCGGTTAAAAAAGTCGATCTCCAACCTGAACTCCCCGTTTGTTGAACATGTTGACGCAGCCAGGAAATTTTTGAAAAAAGCCGGGAAGAAAGCCCTCCCGTACCTGCAGGAAGCAATGGAAGAAAAATGGTTCGAAGAGAATACACTTATGTACGAAGTACCGTTGGTATATGCCGACATCGGGGGTCCGGCAATTCCAGTCCTGGTGAAATGGATCGCACACGAAGACCCGTATTTCTCTACCATGGCAGTCAGCGCCCTCGAAGAGATCGGCAGTCCGGCAGTACCTGCCATCTGCGAGGCAATCACGGGCCCTGATGATGAGGCCCGTATCCGTGCCATCAACCTCCTCGGGGTGATTGAAGATATACGTGCGGTCCCTTACCTGGTCAAGGTACTATCAGAAGATGCAAAAACCGTCAGGTATGAAACAATAAATGCCATCACCGATATCGGCCCCACCTGTTATCCCCTGATCCTCCCCCTTCTCCAGAGTGACAATCTGCACCTGGTCTGCAGTGCCATCGAACTCCTGCCCGGGCTTGACCTCGAAAAGGGGATCGACGCCATCATGCCGTGCTTCGCCGACCCCCGTGACGAGGTGTGGGACGCTGTATTCGATTCTCTGGTGTCTCTCCAACCACCGCCCATATCCAAGATGTGCCAGTACCTTTCGTGTGGTATTCCGGGGGTCATGATAGGAGCCATGAATATACTGGGGAACAACGGGGATGAAACGGTCATTCCTGCATTGGAGCGCCTGTTAGACCATCCTGATACGGATGTCCGTGAATCCGCTGCATGGTGTATTGAGAAGATAAAAAACGGGTGACGCTTATACCCGGGGATCTGCACACCTGACTGCAGAAGACTGCATTGAGATTATTTGCACATGAAGCGGGGAACATAGCTCTTCCGAGCCGTTTCCATCCTGGTGAGGTGTCTGATCAACATCCAGGACCCTGTTATGGGCCATTACATTTTCCCCATGTACCGTGAGCAGGACATTGCCGGTTGACCGTTGTAATTTTATTCTCCTTAATTTTCTACCATGTGGCAGCATCTATTCTTGATATAGTCAATAGCCGCAATTCTTCGATCCCCGACACTGCGGCGTGGGCAGCACACTCAATTTGATTTCCGCCGGATTCAACACGTTGCGATTGCGTTGGAATGAATGGGGAAAAAATTCTGACCAGGACCATAAACTTTAATGGTATCCGGCGGAACGACCAAATGAAAATCGGCCCTGCTCCGTACACGTGTCCTGGTTATCAATCACCCCTGGGGAAGTGGTCGAAAAGGATCCCAAAAAAATCATCCTTGCAGGAGCGACTGGCAATTTAACGGTTGATCATTGATTAATAACCAGGTCCGGTCGTCATTTAATTCAACAGGTACTTCCCCATCCGGGAACCAGATCAACAATGCACAATTCACCTGCGGGGTAGAGTTTAGACTCGTATCCCAGCGGGAAGGTAATTTTTTATGGATTGATTATTTAGATTATCGGCAACAACGGTTAGGTATTATGGATGATAACGGGTCCCGGACCAGAAGAATTATACTTAAGCATCTTTCAAAGGCATTGCTGCTGTTCATCGGATTTGCGATGGCCATCCCCCTCTTGATCGGTGCCTTATCCGGGATGGATAGTGCCCAGGTCCTAACCCTGATTACGTCCGCACTTGTTCTCCAGGCAGCTGCACCACCCATAGGACTGGCCATCGGGTTATCACCTCTCGCCATCATCGTGATAATGACCTGCTTTGCTATCGGCATCGTGATGGCCATTCTTGAGATCTGTGACGGGTTGGCCGCCTCATCAGCCCGCGTGAGGAATTGGATAGACAAACTAAGTAAAATCACGGATAAACACCCGATTATTAAAAAATATGGCGCATTATCCTGTCTTTTCATTGCCTGGATTCCCGGTGTCGGCGTCTACGGTACTCCTGTCATCGCCTGGATTATGAAATGGAAACGGTTGCCTTCCATAATATTCACCGTTGCAGGGTTCGTGATTGCAGCAATTTTTGTGCTGTTCTTTGCATCAAAAATTAACGAGGTCCTCCTGTTTGCGTCCTATGCCGGCATCATCATCTTCGCTATTACGAGCATGCTGGCCCTTGGTTTCTCATTGCAAAGGAATGATATCCCCGGCCCGTTGCAGGACAAGAAGCTGGTTTTACTTCTCCTCATCGCGAATTTTGTTCTTGTACCGCTCGTGGCATATCTCCTCATGATCGGTCTTTCCCTTCCGGAGGGGTTATCCATTGGCCTCATCCTCATGGGTGCTGCGGCGGGCGTCCCGTTCCTGCCGAGAATCGTGCAGGTAGGAGGGGAAAATTATACCCGTGCCGGTGTCATGGCCCTGTTCCTTACCGTCCTGAGCATCGTCTCTATCTCGTTCATTCTCCCCGCACTTCTCCCGGGTGTAATGATTAATTACCTGGTAATTATTCCGGCCCTCATACTGCTCCTGCTTCTTCCACTCCTGGTTGGCCTTTTGGTGCGTTCCCGGAAGGAACAAACTGCGATAAAGTTCGGCCCGTGGTTATCAAAAATTTCCTATGCCGCCATTATTGCCAGCTTCGGGGCGGTCTTCTGGGTCTACTTCCACGAACTGTCCCAGATAGTCGGCACCCTGGGATTTATTGCAGCGGTTGTCCTCATCCTTGTGGCCATTGGTATTGGCTGGCTGTTCGGGGGAAACGATCCCGGGAAGAGATCACTCCTCGCGTTCGGGACAGCCCAGAGAAACCTTGCGATTGCTGCTGTAATTGCCGTGTTAGGTTTCCCTGACCATTCAGTGCTCGTCATGGTCATGGTAACCGGGGTAATCGGGATGGTCCTGCTGGTAGTACTTGGCAAACTCCTCCGCAGGAAGATAGCCCCAGCGTCTTAGGAATAAAGGTAATATTATCAGCCGGTTCGCGGAGTTCCGGCTGGATTTTTTTGAATGGTTGAGGATATGGTCCTGGCCACGAGTCAGGTACCCCAAAGGCCCACTCCGGCCCCGGCCCTGCAAAAATGCAATTTTTTCATTCAGGGTAACCTAAAAAGACCCGCCAGTGATGATCTGATTCGAAGGGGAAAAAATACGAAGAGTCCCGCTAAATAAAACGGACCGCCTTCAGAAAAAAACCAATCGCAAAATAAACCACTGCCATGAGGGCATAGCGCCCGAGTTTCCAGTCAACATAAGAGAAATTCCCGGTACTATATGCAACCCAGAGGAGGACTCCCTGGAATACCAGCCATGCAATAAGCCCGATGAGGAACAGGTAGGCGATTGCCACACCCAGTGCCCACCAGAAGACCAGTGGCTCAACATGTCGCCCGAATATATTCATACAGAACTCCCTTGAACATCTCCCCGGGAGGGTGAGCAATTCAGGAACAGAAGAGTCATACAATCATTCATGAACACATCACTCCAGGTACCGGGCGAGATGTTCCTCGTATAATTTCCGCACATTCTCTTCTGTAGTTGGCATTTTTGGGAACCCCGTATACCCCTCCGCTTTTTCTACCTCCCGTAAAAGACGCAATCCTGCCTGGCCTTTCGACTTGAACCAGCCTTTCCCCTGGTAGTAGGAAGAGAGATATTCCTGCTCCCACTGCCCGGGAGTAGGGATGAAAAGGCCTTTGGTCAGCCCAATCTCGGCCAAATCCATCATGGTGGTGTACCCTGACCGGCAGACGATGAATTTCGATCCTGACATCAGCTCCGCTTTCTCTTTGTACGAAACATACGAATACACCGTAGTCTGATCATCCGGTTCCATTACACGGTTATCATGAGGTTTCCCAAGCAGTACTACTTTTCTTCCCGGCAGGTCTCCAACCTGCGGCATCAGTATTTTTTCAAGTGCTGTCCGCTGGGGCTCCATCCCTGATATGAGAAAGAGATAATCAATCTCTTTTCGGGAACTGACCTTTGGGATGCTCGCGAGGATCCCCGAGTAATATGAAATTTTTTTTGTCCCGGTACCGGTAGTACGCGAGAGTTTTCCTGCAAGAGAGCATGGTCCCGGTGGGTTGTCGGGAATAATGACAGAATCAAATTTTTTAAAGCCTCTTCCATTCACATAGAGTGCGATCAGTTCAATCGGCCAGACTATAAATGGAAAACTCTGGTGGACCTGGTGGGAGATCTGGATGGAGGGGATAGAATCAGAGTAGACCCCCGGGCGGGAATCACTGATAATGAGGTCGTACGGGGTGTCCTTTATTATTTTGTATAAATTCCTCCGCTCTTCTGCAAGTGCCTGCACCAGTGCGGGCACATGCGCTGTGAACCGGGGAAAAAAAAATCTCCCCCTGTTGTCTGCCAGCGGGTAATCCGGAAAATCAATGCATTTACAGGAGGGAAACTCCCTCCGCAGGAGTTCCAGGGCATTTCCACCGGCAGCAATGGTAACCTCGTGGTGGTTCCTTAATAGTTCACGTATGACCGGGACATCACGGGATGCATGACCAAGGCCCCAGTTCAACGGTGAAAGTAATACATGTCCCAATCAGGTCCGACTCCCCGCCATGTCACTTATTATGATGTATCCGTCCCCCTTCGCCCGTTCAACCGTAGACGTTTTGATAATCACATATGTCTGCCTGCTACGATTTAAGGCATCCTTATTCAACGGCTGGTCAATCGATGTGCCACCCGGTACCAACCAGGGTCACAGGATAACAGGGGTAAGGAACTAATTGATTGTAGCAGGGATGAAGTGCAAAAATGTTTTTCCTGCCGGGACCAGGGCAAATATTTTTTAATGATAAACTGGCAGTAGGTATGGGTTGTGAATGAATGGAAACGGATCTTTGTATAACGCAAGAAATACGGAGATTTTCATCTTCCTTCTGTTTGAACTGATATTTATCGGGCTCTACATCCAGGCGCTCCTGATCGGTGATCTGACCCGTTCCCTCTGGCCCCTGATTTGCATCGTCCTAACCCTGGTCCCGTTTGCCTTTGAATGGAAGGATAAGATATCCCTGCCTTTCGGATTGAAAATGATGGTCCCGTTTGCATTGTTCCTCCATGTTGCGGGTGGGATTATGAGGTGGTACTGGGAAGTGCCGCTTTTTGACAAACTCGCCCATGTAATAGCCGCGATCGCACTCGGGCTCATCCTGTTCACCATGTACCTGTACCTCGATTACCTGGAATATGTGAAGAAGAAGCCATTTTTCAAAAAGAGGTTACGAATTTTCAAGACGCAGGAGGACGACGTTATCGCCGGGATCCTGGTTATCCTGGTTATTTTCGGCCTGGCATGGGAATTCTCCGAGTATATCATTGACCTGGTCTACCGTACCACCTACAATTTCGGCCTGGTAGATTCGATAACTGATTTTTCGGGCGATATTATCGGGGTGCTCATTGTGATATACCTTGTACATCGTTCGTTGGAGACCGTCCCGCCGGGAGAACACCTGGATTATCTCCTGGCAGAGCATCCCGTTAGCAGTCACCATGAGGATCCGGATGTACTTCCAATTTCCGACCGTCCTGAATTTTTCTAATACCCTTGTTTTTATTGGTTAATTGGCAGCAGTTCTTGTTTTTTGGCTTTTACAACAGTGTGCGTTTCTAAAATTACTGGTGTATCAGACCTTCGGCACATTGTTGTGATTGCAGTAGCCTGGTTACAGGTACATCGGCTCCCATCCCTTCAACCGCCTTAAATTTGATAGAAGGTCAATTGAGTGCCCATCCGGAAGATTCCTGATTAATCCCGGCTCTCAATCTCAAAATATTCCGCCCGGGGGTTTGGAATCAGGGCGATGGTTTTTAAGAGACGGGGGTGATTGGATGAGAATAATCCCCGCGATTGGGACGAGGTTTTTTTACTCGCGGGGCATGTTTCTTTTTTATAACCCGAAAAAACCGAGTATCCTGTTTTTTGTATCCTTGTGAAATATTACAGCCCCGCCTTTTAAACTCCTGACGTCTTCTACGGAATAGAGTACATCAGGGTATTCCCGTGAAAGGATCGAGACGAGTACCGACTGCTCGCTCCGGGGGACAATCATCAGGATCACATTAACTGAATCTGAAAAACTTCCCGATCCTCGAAGCCGGGTGAGACCGTAGCCCTTTGTTGCCAGCCGATCGATCATTTTTTCCGGGTCATCACGCGTGATAAGGCGGACGACGACAGACCCTATCGATATCTTTTTTTCTATCTCCGTCCCGATAAGAGTCCCGATTCCATACCCGGCAATATAGGCAAAAATGCTCCAGTAATCGTTCAGGTTCGATAAGACCAGCCCGGTAGAGAGGAGCCAGATACCAACTTTTACAACCCCGATATTTGCGGCAAGGTTTGCGTGACCTTTGCTGACATAGACGGTACGGATAGTATCGAGGCTGGTCTCGATAATCCTCGCCACGAGAATAATGAGGGGTAAGATGTAATCCATAGAACAACCTTGGGGATTGGGTCCCGGGCACCAGCCGGGCGGGTCCGGTCCTGGTACGGGAACACGAGAACTAATTGTCTTTAATCCCTT
>SESC01000524.1_pt1 | contig 13695 bp, 15 predicted proteins | sample 3171431 | NCBI WGS metagenome assembly SESC01 (sample SAMN06051868, study PRJNA518727) | freshwater metagenome | biome: subpolar coniferous forest; feature: holomictic lake; material: water; isolation source: holomictic Lake 227, 8 m depth | place: Canada: near Kenora, Ontario | collected... | reverse complement strand
GACGTGATCAACGAGCATGACCTCGCTCTCTTCATGCTCGGCAATTTCGAGACCTGCATCGAGAAGAAACTTCCCGTTTTAAGGAGGGGTATAGAGGTCCCGATCGTGGTCTGCGGGGGCCCGTCGAAAGAGTCACTCGAGAAGATTATCGACCCACCGGTTTCCGGCTACGTGGGAAACGTGGGCAGGTTCATGCACAGGACGAAAGAGTCGGACGAGATTGAGAAACTGGAAGAGATCGTGGCAGAAATCACCCGCGTCCTTGACATCCGCCGGGAAGAAATTGCCAAGGATCCGCTCTCGGTTTCCCCTGCACGCCTGATGGATATCATTACCGAACAAGTCCCGGATATTGAAGACGTAACATCCCCGACCCCGATAACGGTCCAGATTGCCGGGCTCCGCATCAAATTACCGTACGACATGTACGCCGGAATGATCAGGGAATGTGAGATTGAAAACGGCATAACAATCGGGGCTGTTGCCGATGTCAGGCCCTCACGCATGCGGGACTATATCCTTATTACGATAAAACCATTTTCTGATACCAATATTGTTGTCTGAACCGGCAAGGCTATGGGGGCTAAAAACCTCCAGCCGGGTTTTTATTCTGGCATTTTCAGTGCTCCCGAAGTTACATCTCTGCAAATTATCTCCTTCTTTTTTGACCGGGATAGGGATAGGTACAATTACAATTCCCACCGGGAGCCCAATCCGGGTTGCCAAATGGAAAAAGGGCTATTCTCCGGTTAAAATGTTACTGTTTGATAGACCCTGAAAAGGATACGTTCCCATTCTGTCCACCCCAAAAAAAGTGTCCTTCTTTTCGGGCCTTTGGCACCAATTCAATTCCGGCCTGCAGGAATAAAATTCCGGGCATTTCCAGCCCCGTTATTCCAACGATAAGCCATATTACGGTGTTGCACCACCATTTACTAACCCCCATTCTGCCAGTGCCCTGATTTTTGTTTGTCACCCTTGTTATTTCCGCTGATTTTTGGAAATAGCCGATTAATGGCCTTATTATTAAAAGACCCCATTGGGCCCTTGTTTCTCAGGGAATGAAGGCTAAAATGGACGGGATTTACTACATCCTGCCATTACCAGGTACGTCACATGACCAAAAACGGATGCCTTAGCCCACTGAAATTCTGACTCCGCACCCTTCTACAAATGGTTAAAGGATTTATAAGAGGTCTATAAATTTTGTAGAGACATATTGGGATTTCCGGGAATTGATAGTAAAATTGCATCTTTTTCTGGTTAAGAGTGCATAGCCACCTGGTATAGCACAAAATGATGCAAATTATTTGTGGAATTAGGATACAATCGCCGTAAATATCCATATTCGGTACCGAAAGGGAAAAATGTAGATCAGGATGATATATCGGGTAGCAATGGTAATTTGGGCGGGGATAAGGGGTTCTCCCAGAGGGCCTGACGGAGAGATTAATCTGACAAAAGGAATTAAGCCTGTATTACGGCTTTTTCCTTCCGGTAACCCTGATCTTATCAGCTTCTTCGGCACTCTCGACCCTGAGGATGAAGGTCCCATAACAGGGTTTTGTATACGGCAGGATAACCACCGGACCGACCAACCCGATTGCGATCGGTGGAACTCCGATCAGGCATTTTTCAAAGATTTTGAAACCCGGGTTCACATAGAAAACCTCGCTACAGTGTTCTTCGATAAATGCCCTACATTCTTTGAAGGAGACGCCTGATTTAAGCACCTCATATCCCAGGTCTTCTACACAGCCCATCCCATCACCTCGTCCAGTTTCCGGCGGAGTTGTCCCGGATTATGCACCGCTTTTTCAACGATTTTTTCACAGGGAATATCCAGCCCTGCACCAAGTTCTTCGGCCATCCTCCCAAACACAACCGCAATCAGCCTCCCCTCTGTGAGATAACGGACCGTGGTCGCATAGGAAATTCCCGCGTCGCTGTGGGCAAATACGAGACATTCGGCCGGCTCGAGTTTCCTGGTCGAGAGGTCTTCGATACACCGATCGAGGTCCATCATCTTCTTAACATAGACTTTACCAGGGTCAGAGACCCTGAGTAATTGCAGGACTGCAGTGTTTCCCGCAATACGCAATTCTTTCCCCTGGCTCCCGAACCGGTGGGCACAGTACAGCGCAAGTGCCTGCTGGACCGGCACCTCCGGGCAGCCGAGGATCAATAATGGTCCGTTATTTTCATTATCCGTCATATTGTCTCACAGATCCAGATTCAGGTATTTAACCGAGTATCGTTGATCTCCCGTCAGCCGTGTAGCAGCTCCGCCACCCTGGCGGGGTCTAACGGTGCAATTCACAATTGTGAATTGATCGTGTGTCAATAATCTATAAAAATATATTCTTTGAGGAAGGTGACCAGGAACCACACACCTCATAAGGGAGTGTGGATTCGGATCAGGTCTTCGTTAACGGTACGGAAATTTTTTTGAGTCCACTCTTAAGGCCTCACTACTTTTTTTGTACTCAAAATAATCGTTGAGAAAATCTCTCAAAGGTAACGATCTTGAACATATTTATCATATGCAATTCTTATCTGTAGTGCATATCGGGGGGATCCCTTTTCTCCAAGGTGACAGTACATGTATGATCTTCAAAAGTTACGCCAGGAATTTCCAATACTTTCAACGTGCGTCTATCTCGACAGTGCCTCGACAAGCCAGACACCCCGGTGTTCTGTCGATGCGATGTGCGAATATTTTTTTGAATACGCAGCGAATCACGGAAGAGGCGCCCATCATCTTGCCCGGAAGACAACGGAAAAGTATGAGGAGACCAGGTCACGACTCGGAAATTTTCTAAAGGTCTCCCCCGACCACATTATTTTCACAAAAAATACCACCGATGCAGTGAATACGGTTGCTAACGGACTCACCTGGAAACGGGGCGACGAAATAATCACCACGTGGCTGGAACATCATTCGAATCTTCTTCCCTGGATGAACCTTAAGAAAAAAGGTGTCCGCGTTACATTCATCCCGCATGAGAAGGGATATCTCAATCCCCGGACGATCCAGGAGGCCATCACTTCTAAGACGAGATTGATCGCCGTCACCCATATGCCCAATATTCTCGGGACTGTACAACCAGTAGAGGAGATAGGACGCATCGCCCATGATGCCGGGGTACCTGTTATCGTCGACGGGGCGCAGTCAGTGGGACATTTCCCGGTCGATGTTGCCCATATCGATTATCTCGCAATTCCCGGGCATAAAGGACTTCTCGGGCCCCAGGGGACGGGGGCGCTCTATATGAAAGATCCCGAGTCCCTGAATTGTTCAATCTTCGGGGGTGGAATGGTGGTATCGGTCTCGCATAACACCGTAAAATTACTTCCTCCTCCTGCAAGATTTGAACCAGGAACACCAAATATCCCAGGGGTTATCGGGCTCGGGCCTGCAATTGACCTCGTCAGTTCACTTGGTGTCAGGAATATCCATGCACATGAAAAACAGCTCGGCTCACGAATGTACGAGGGACTCGAAAAGATCCCGGGTGTAAGTGTCTACAGCCCGAAAGGGACCGGTGTCGTGTCATTCAATGTCGCCGGGGAGAAACCCAATGAATTTTCCCGGAAGCTTGACGATTACAAGAAGATCTGCGTGAGGAGTGGCATGCACTGCGCAGAACCACTGGCAAGCAGTTATCATTGTGAGGGGACAATCCGGGCTTCGGTCGGTTGTTATACCACGAACGATGAGGTTGATGCATTGATCGAGAGTGTCCGGCACCTGACCGGGAATGAGTAGGTTTCCCGATGGTCACAGCGAATCCGACGCGAACGGTACTTGATGCGATTGGGAACACCCCGCTCATCGAGATCCGGAACCTTAACCCCTATCCGGCGATCCGTATCTTTGCGAAGTTTGAAGGAAGTAACCCGGGGGGATCGATCAAGGACCGTATTGCACTCTACATGATCCTGGCTGCGGAACGATCCGGTGAACTTACGCCCGATAAGATCATTATGGAACCGACCTCCGGGAATACCGGTATTGCGCTTGCAATGATTGGAGCTGCAAAAGGTTACCAGGTAAAGCTGGTAATGCCCGGTTGTGTCAGTGTCGAACGAAGACGTATCATTGAGGCGTTTGGCGCTGAAGTGGTGATTACTCCGGCTGAGGAGGGGACCGATGGCGCTATCCGACGGGCCTGGAAACTTGTGAAGGATAACCCGGATACGTACTATATGCCGGACCAGTTCTCAAATCCTGCGAATATCCAGGCCCATATTGAGACCACGGGTCCTGAAATATATCACGAACTGGATGGGAAGATCGATTGTTTTGTTGCGGGCATGGGGACCACCGGGACCCTGATGGGCGTCGGGAGGTATTTGAAAAATATGGACCCGGGGATACGTATTGTTGGGGTTGAGCCGGAGTTGGGACATGCGATCCAGGGACTGAAAAACATGGAGGAGGCAATTGTTCCAACGATTTACAACAGAGATCTCCTCGATGACAAGATACGGATTGGAGACGAGGAGGCGTATGTAATGGCCCGGAACATTGCGACACGTGAAGGGATCTTTACGGGGATGTCGAGCGGTGCGGCACTTGCAGGTGTACTTAAAGTGGCAGCATCACTTGAGTCGGGAACAATCGTCACCATTTTTCCGGACCGGGGAGACCGCTATCTCAGTACCACGCTTTTCCGTTCGATTTGCAGCGATTGTAACCCTTAGACCGGGGATACATAATTGTGAAAATAATTTTTTGAAAAAAATGGTGACGCGACCACAGATATACATCTTAAGTGATGTACCAGGTTAATCAAAAAGTGCTTTCCGGCAATCAAACTCGCTCCTGCGTGTCCCCGCCCCCACTATTCCCAGCCAGGATGAGCAGTCAGTTTTTTCTAGTTACAGAGCTGCTGGCGCAATTGTTACATCGTCTGCCTGCATTCCCGGAGCCCAGTTCGCAAGCATCGTTCTGAATAATTCATACGATTCGTCTACATGCTCTTCATGGTACCTGACATAGAGGGTCTGATCCCCTACCATGCCCTTAATGCTGAAATATTCATCTTTTAAGAACGAGAAGAACGGCTGTTTCAGGTTTTCAAGGATCTTCACCGTGCCATAATCCTCAAAATAACTGAGTGTTTCCCGTGTGACCTCTGCATCCACCAGGTACTCTTTCAGGACACTCCCATCCACGCATCGCTTGAACTTGTTGGTCTTAAGGATCTGCATTGTGTCTCACCTCATGTTATCGCATGGTACCCGCGATCTCTTCAATGGCCGCTACAGCACCCTCACAATCAGCCATTGTATTCATGCAGGAAAGGCTGATGCGGACGCCCCCACCGGTATTGATCCGTTCGTGAATAAGCGGGGAGCAGTGCAGACCCGTCCTGACCACGACCCGGTACGCTTTCCAGAGGATGAACCCGATATCCTCGCTTTCCATGCCATCCACCGAAAACGTAACCACTGGTATATCTGGTGAAGAATTGTATAACCGGACTCCGTCAATCTTTCCGAGTGCCGTTACCAGGTACGAGGTCATCTCCCGGGACTGCGAAAGGATTGTGCCAACACCTTTCGTGCTCACAAAGCCTGTACCGGCGTTGAGAGCTGCGATTCCTGAATAATTGGGAGTCCCTGTCTCGAACTTGATGGGCATCTCGTCGGGTTGGTACTTTCCGGACGAGTCAACCCCGGTACCTCCCTGCCGGACGGGGTCAACCAGTTCAGGATCTGCCAGGTAAAAACCTCCTGTCCCGGGCAGGCCGAAGAGTGATTTATGCCCGGTGAACACAAAGGCATCCACAGGGAGGCGGCCGGGCTCCACCGGGTACTGCCCGGCAGTCTGTGCCCCGTCTACCAGGAAGAAGGCACCTGTTTTTCTTACCAGTTTTCCGATGGCTTCAATGTCCTGTACTGAGCCAAGTACATTCGAACCATGACCAATAGCCACCAGGGCTGTATCATCCCTCAATGCATCCATGATCTCTGCCGGTTTCACATGTGCACCTGTTGTCCGGATAATCGAGAGCGAACACATCCCCTCCCGTTCAAGCGTCCTGAGTGGCCGGAGTACCGAGTTATGTTCGAGATCGGTTGTAACCGCATGGAATGGCTGACGATGACACCTGGCGAAGCCATGGATCAGAATGTTCAGCGAGTCAGTCGCACTGGACGTAAAGACAATATGCTCGGGCTGGGAGACCCCGAAAAACGCCGCAACAGATTCGCGGGCCATACCGATGTAATCCCTTGCATCCTGAACGGAAGTACGGCCATGTTCATAAAACGGTGAAGAAAATACCCCTGATGCAGCAACCAGTACTTCGGGGGGTTTTGGCCAGGTTGTCGCCGCGTTATTCAGATAGATCAATGGATCAGTCACCGGATCACCAGAAAATATTCTCAATTGTGAATTTGTTAGGGAACTTATTTAAAAGCTTGGAATGCGCCGAATCCCGGCGTTTTATAGATGAAATGTTCACTCCCAGCCTGGACGGAGAAGGGGAACAGGAAACGGTCACGATCGTTATGTTTTTCCGGGATCATAGGACTTCATCCATGCTACCACTCCGGTACCCGGCAAGGTCGAGCGCGACATAGGTGATCCCGATCGCCCTGAATCGATGAAGTATGTCTTCCTGGATAGCCAGCAGTTTTTCATAGTCTGTGGGAAGGACCTCGATCCTGGCAACCCTGCCGTGCAGACGGACTCGACACTGCACAAAACCCTTCCCGGTAAGAAACTCCTCGGCCTCTTCAATCATCCGGAGTTTGTCAGGGGTAATCTCATCCCCGTATGGTACCCGTGACGAGAGGCATGCTGCTGACGGTTTCTGCCAGATCGCAAGCCCACGATCCCGTGCAATCTCACGGATCTCTTCCTTGGTAATCCCTGCCATGATGAACGGATGGATGATCCCCTCCTCGATTGCCGCAGCAAGTCCGGGCCGGTGTTCACCCAGGTCAGAGACATTCACCCCATCCGCGATGCAGGCAAGGTCATACCTGGCCGCTGCATCCTTCAGGTACCCTGCCGAGATTTTTTTGCAGTGATAGCACCGGCCGGGTGGATTTTTGTAGAAATTTTCATGTTCCATGTGCGGGACTTCCACGATATCGAGCGTAATCATGAGGTCTTTTGCGATCTTTTTCGCTTCAGCCACTGCGGTCCTTGGCACCAGCGGACTGTCGAGGAGGACAGCGCGACTCCTGTCACCGAGCACATCATGGGCAAGCACTGCAAGGAGTGTGCTGTCGACACCACCTGAAAAAGAAACGAGCACCGACCCGCAGTTACGGATGATTCCTTCGAGGACCTTTTTTTTATCCGCTATGGACATTAGTCACCTGAATTTGGAATAATAGGATTTAGCCTTACAATGTTGTGTCAGGCCTGGCATCAGGAACCGCACCTTACCTCCCCGTCATCGGGACTGCCACACTGGTTTTCTTCACCTTCACGGAGCTGCTGGCAGATTTTGCAGATCCTCTTGACAAGGTTTACTTCCTTTTTATCCTTTAAGTCCTCTGCAAGCTGCTCGATCGAATGCTTGACATCATTCTCAAATTCAATCCGGTACCCGCGTTTTCCCGAAAGGTACTGGGAGACGGCAGACGGGGCGATCTCAAGCATACGGGACGCTTCAACCTGTGACACCCCACACTTCACAAGTTCAACGGCAATAGCCGCCCTGATGGCGGGTAAAATATCCCATACTACTTTCTGGCATGGAGCTTCCATCACATCACAACCTTTATGTTGTCACAATTGTGACATAATACTAATACATTCACAATTGTGAATATGTTATGATAACAGATATAATAATAGGTTCTATCACATCCAATTGATCAACATACTGGGAGAGTCAGATGGAAGATCCACATATTATCTACATGGACCACGCGGCCACAACCTATGTCCGGCCTGAAGTCCTGAGCGCAATGATCCCGTATCATACCGGCCGTTTCGGGAACCCTTCATCCATTTATGGCATTGCGAGGGACGCAAAATTTGCAGTTGAGACCGCCCGTGCTCAGGTGGCAAAGGCAATCGGGGCACTACCTGATGAGATCTATTTCACATCAGGTGGGAGTGAATCGGACAACTGGGCTATTAAGGGTATAATAGCTGCAAACAGAAAAAAAGGCCGCCATATCATTACATCGGCCATCGAGCACCATGCGGTCCTGAACACCTGTGAGTATCTCGAACACGAGGGGTATACAGTAACTTACCTGCCGGTTGACGATTATGGTCTTGTCAACCCCGCCGATCTTGAAAAGGCGATCACGGACGAGACCGTCCTCGTCACGATTATGTATGCTAACAATGAGATCGGGACGATCGAACCAGTCGTAGAACTTGGGGCAATTGCAAGGAAGCATAACGTATACTTCCACACGGATGCGGTTCAGGCAATTGGCAATATCCCGATCGACGTAAAGGCACAGAATATTGACCTGCTCTCGCTGTCAGCCCACAAGTTCTACGGTCCGAAAGGTACCGGGGCACTCTATATCAGGAAAGGGGTGAAGATCGCGAGCCTGATCCACGGTGGTGGCCAGGAACACGGGAAAAGGGCAGGTACCGAGAATCTGGCCGGCATTGTCGGCCTTGGAAAAGCGATAGAACTCGCTGTTGCAAACATCCCGGGACATAACGCGAAGATCGGGGCCATGAGGGACCGGTTACTGGATGGAGTGTTGAGGACCATTCCCCATGCAAAGCTGAACGGGCACCCCGAGAAACGGCTGGCAGGTAATTTCAATGTCAGCTTTGATTTCATCGAAGGGGAGTCCATGCTTCTCTGGCTTGATGACGAGGGGATCTGCGGGTCAACCGGGAGTGCCTGCACCTCGGGGTCCCTGTCGCCATCCCACGTACTGCTTGCCTGTGGTATGCCGGCGGAGTCGGCCCATGGTTCACTCAGGCTTACGCTTGGTGATGAGAACACCGATGAGGATGTGGACAGGGTGCTTGACGTCCTCCCGAAGGTCGTCGCGAAACTCCGTGATATGTCCCCGCTTTACCAGAAAACCACAAAGGAAGGAGAAATATAATGTATAGTGAAAAAGTAATGGACCATTTCAAGAACCCCCGAAACGTGGGGGAGATAGATAACCCTGACGGGGTTGGGGAAGTCGGGAACCCGGTGTGCGGCGATATTATGAAGATATTCCTCAAAATCGAGAATAATATCATTGTTGATGCGAAGTTTAAGACATTCGGCTGCGGAGCAGCAATCGCCTCAAGCAGCATGGCAGCCGAGCTGGTCAGGGGAAAAACCCTCGAGGAGGCATGGGATGTCTCGAACAAGGCAGTCGCCGAGGCACTTGAAGGCCTTCCTCCGATCAAGATGCACTGCTCGGTGCTCGCCGAAGAGGGTATACACAAGGCGATAAACGATTATCGGAAGAAACAGGGACTCCCGTTATGGGAAGAGAAACATCCCCACTCCCACGAGCATGGCGAAGATCTCACATGCGCACATTAGGAGTTGTTTGGGATGGGACCGTGGATAAATCGTCGGGATGACGCATGATCGCCATCCAGGAAGACGACGTTGATATCGGAGCCCTTATCAACGCTGCAAAAAAGGATGGGACGGGTGCACTGGTTGTCTTTGATGGAGTCGTCCGCGATGATGGGATCACCGAAATGGAACTCGAAGCGTACCGGGATGTCGCGATACAGGAACTGGAAAAGATTGCCCGGGACGCAACACACCAGTTCAAGCTCCTGCATGTTGATATTGTGCACCGGATTGGTCGGTTGTCAGTAGGGGAGAATATCCTTGTGATTATTGTATCGGCAGGTCATCGTCCCGACGCATATGCCGGTTCCCGCTATATCATTGAAGAGATCAAAAAGGGAGTCCCAATCTGGAAAAAGGAACTAACAAAAGATGGAGGACGGTGGGTGCCGGGAGAGTACGCCCATGGTTCTGAAACCAGACCACAAAATAACTGATATTAGGATAATATTTTTCAAGATTTTTATTGGTTCCGTTCGATAATCCTTTAGGTACACGGAGTTTGTATTGATCTATGTTCCCCGGTACTGCAATACCTCGCTCTCTTTGAGGGTATGGATATCCAGTCCCGGCATTGCCTCACCAAGGTTTCCACTCACGCGGGCGATCGTTGTTGCATCCATGAAATTATTCACTGCTTCCACGACTGCCTTTGCCCGCTTCTGCGGATTTTCAGATTTAAAGATGCCCGAACCAACAAATACACCATCTGCACCTAACTGCATCATGAGTGCCGCATCAGCCGGGGTTGCTATGCCGCCCGCAGAGAAGTTTACAACCGGGAGGCGTCCCCGCCTGGCACATTCAATTACAAGTTCCACGGGAGCTTCAATCTCTCGTGCATAAGCTACCAGCTCCAGCGGTTCAAGTTTCTGGATCGTCCGTATTCCTCCCATGATCGCCCGCATGTGCCTTACAGCCTCAACGACGTTGCCGGTGCCTGCCTCACCTTTCGTTCGGATCATGGCGGCTCCTTCATCGATGCGACGGAGTGCCTCACCAAGGTTCCTGGCTCCGCAGACGAATGGGATTGTGAATTTGGTTTTCTCGATGTGGTATTCCTCATCGGCGGGGGTAAGTACCTCACTTTCGTCGATCATATCCACACCAAGCACTTCCAGTACCTGTGCTTCGACAAAGTGGCCGATCCTCACCTTTCCCATCACAGGGATTGAGACGGCCTCGATAATCTCGATAACCTTCTCCGGGTCAGCCATGCGGGCAACACCACCCACCTTCCGGATATCTGATGGCACACGTTCGAGTGACATTACTGCCACGGCACCAGCTTCTTCTGCAACCCGTGCCTGTTCGGCGTTCACGACATCCATGATGACCCCGCCTTTCTGCATGGCAGCAAATCCACGCTTTATTAGTTCAGTTCCATGCCTGAGTTCTGATAATTCCATAATTTTTCACATGGTATTGGTCTCAATTTCATGATACGGGAGGGTCATGGTAGCTGACTTACCGGTGCCAATGACTCCCGAAAGTATTCATCTGTATTTAGGTATACGAGCTGATAAAGATATTCACAATTGTGAATTTTACCGCTATCCACAATTTTAAACGTAGAATAAAAAAAATGGGATTCGTTTCATTTTACGTTCAGGATTCAGATCAGTCTGAGACTTCCACGCTGTTTCACAAACCGGTCCCAGTTCCATGGTTCATCCAGAACGTTCACGGTCACCTGCTCAATACCACAGACCCCTAATGCCTTTCGCTGCACCTGCCCGGTGAGGTGGTCGGACAGTGGACAAGCCTTGCAGGTGAGGACCATGTCGATCTCCACACTGTTGTCTTTGACCCTGATATCCTTGATAAGACCGAGGTCCACGATATCGATACCGACCTCCGGATCGATCACTTCCCTCAGGGCATCCCGGACCTGGTTCTCGCATACCATCGCCTGCTGCACCTGGGGTGAGATCGTGCCAGGCTGATTATACTCGACCGTGCGGAGCCGCTCCTCAAGCTGGTTCTGCCTGTCCAATAGCCGGCTCATCACACGGAGCATCGGATCGGGCATGACTTCTTCGACCAGTTCTTCATGTGAATGTTCCGGCCCGGCGATTCTCCCCGGGACACCTACAACCGTTGCACCGGGTGGGACGGACCGTACCACGACCGATCCTGCACCAACTTTTGCACCCTTCCCAATCAGGATGGGACCAAGGACGATAGAACCGGACCCGAGTATAACCCCGTCCTCTATTGTCGGGTGGCGTTTGACATTTTCAAGTGCCGTGCCGCCCAGCACGACCCCCATGTAGATCAATACGTCATTACCAACCTCGGCAGTCTCACCAATTACGACACCCATCCCATGGTCGATAACAATCCTTCGGCCTAGTTTTGCCCCGGGATGTATCTCGATACCGGTAAGGAACCGGCAGATATGGGAGATGAAACGGGCGGAAAACCTGTGGCCCCGTTTCCAGAGCCAGTGTGACCGCCGGTTGAACCAGAGTGCATGGATTCCGGGGTAACAGAACAATACTTCCAGAGTTGACCTGGCCGCAGGGTCTTTTGCAAAGACAGCCCCGATATCCTCACGGATTGGGTCAAACATTATCAGGTCCACCTCACGCTTCGAAAAGATCCGGGATGCTCAGGTAGCGTTCGCCGGTATCAGGCAATATTACGACAATAAGTTTTCCCTTGTTCTCAGGTCGGGCTGCTACTGCCAGTGCGGCAAAGGTCGCTGCACCGCTTGATATCCCGACAAGCATACCTTCTTCCTTTGCAAGCCTTCTGGTAGTCTCGAATGCATCCTCGTTTTTTACCAGGATAATCTCATCTACAAGATCCCGCCTGAAAACTCCGGGTATAAAACCCGCACCGATCCCCTGGATACGATGTGCACCGGGAGATCCACCGGAAAGCACCGGTGATGCATCGGGTTCTACAGCAATTGCACGGAACGATGGCTTCCTCTTCTTGATAACATCGGCGACACCGGTTATCGTTCCTCCCGTCCCGACCCCTGATACCAGGATATCGACCTTCCCATCGGTATCGCGCCATATCTCCTCGGCAGTGGTCTTCCGGTGGATCTCCGGGTTGGCCAGGTTATCGAACTGCTGGGGAACAAAATAATAATTTGGGTTCTCTTCTGCCATCTTCGCTGCCGTGGCGACCGCTCCCTTCATTCCTCCAGGACCGGGTGTGAGCACAATCTCTGCGCCGAATGCCTTGGCAAGTCTCCGCCGCTCGACGCTGAAGGTCTCAGGCATCACCAGGGTAAACTTGTATCCCCGGGCCGCGCACACGAATGCAAGGGCGATACCGGTGTTACCGCTTGTTGCTTCAAGAATGATCGTGTCCTTCTTGATCAGTCCCTTACGCTCGGCATCATCGATCATCGCAACGCCGATACGGTCCTTAACGCTGCTCAGCGGGTTGAAGGATTCAAGTTTTGCAACCACTGTTGCGCCGCTATCCCTGGTGACCCGGTTCAGCCGCACGAGCGGGGTATTGCCGATTGTTGCCGTGACATTATCATAGATTTTTGCCATATTTTACCTCTTTGAATCCGGTAAACCATCAGACAAACTGGTAGGTCCCCAGTACTTCACAATTGTTAATTGTTCGACCCTGATATATACTTTGGTTTCCTGCACAAATCCCGGCATGGTATACATGCCTGTTTATAGTCCTCTACGTCCGGCAGGGATAAAGAATGATAGCGGCAAAATCTGACTCGAAATCAGGATATATTATGCCACCTGCCCTATATGGTGTGTTCACAGGAGTGAACAGGAAACCGTCATGAACACACACTATGCGAATATCGCAGGACCAGCAGCGTATCCGGATTCACCCGGCGCCGCAGCTCTTACCTTTCCTGACATCCATTCGGGAAAGCAGGTTGTACAGTTCAGCGGTATCCGGAGCTCCGGGCAGTATTGCAGGCCAACGGAGTTATCAAGGACCGGCACCCCAGTGACTGCTGTCCGCAAGTACCGCGGACGATCAGCAGTCCATGGTATGTGTCCGTGAAGATCATACAATTGATTTCACGTCCTCACAACCGTACCGGAAATACCATTTCGGCTCACCAAATTATCGTCATGAAATATCATCTCACAGAATGCAGCTCGCACCGGCCGTATTCTCCGGGGAGAAGAGGTAACTCACCCTTTGGGTTAATGAATATTTT
>SESC01000523.1_pt1 | contig 13715 bp, 19 predicted proteins | sample 3171431 | NCBI WGS metagenome assembly SESC01 (sample SAMN06051868, study PRJNA518727) | freshwater metagenome | biome: subpolar coniferous forest; feature: holomictic lake; material: water; isolation source: holomictic Lake 227, 8 m depth | place: Canada: near Kenora, Ontario | collected... | reverse complement strand
TTGCTGTTTCATTAGAATTATTGAGTTTGCGAAGCAGGATCAGGCTCAGCAGACGTTTATCCCAATCAATATTCTTATACATAGTTTTGATGATATTCCTGCATTCCTGGGTTGAATATCCCGTATCAAGTCCTGCCACATAATCATTGATATCACTCAAGTGAAAATGTTTGATGGTAACGATTTCGGCATAAAATATCAGTTTCTTCTTTAAATAAATGGAATATGTTTCACCAATAAAATACTTACTGTCATTCTTCAGGCGAAGCGTTGTGAAGAATTTTCCCGCGAGCTTATTATTCCAGTTGTAGGTGAAACTTATTTCGTTTCGCATGGCTCCTGACTGATTTGTAAGAGACTGTTTTTTGTATCCCTGGTGATGTAGAATCTGAATCCGTTTTTAATCATAACCTTGTTTATCATTTTGGCAAGGGTAGTGATGTCCTTTATGGAGAGATGATAGTAAGAAACATCTTGATCCAATGAAGCCTGCAACAGCGCGTATTGGATTACTTCCATTTGGTTTTCAGGAATCACTTGATTGAATTATGGTTTGGTTGGAATAGGCAATGCCTGAGGAATCTGTACTCTTTCCCCGGCTTTTTTTATATCTGTTACCATCGTTTTTTTTGATACGATCAGATAGATCAGGTAGTGAGCGCGGGCTTCAACTTCACTGTCAAAAGTTTGCCAGGTACCGGGCCCGGTTTGAACCTGGAAAAATGTATTAACCAGTTTCAAAATCTTCATTTCGTTGAAGAACCCAAACGGAATGATATGCCCGAGTTCAGTTATGTTATAGGCTGGAAAACCCAGTTTGAATGGCTCAAGCTTATCCGTGAGGATATATCTTTTTTGAGCCGGAATTAATAGCCAGTATGCCGATGCTTTCCATCTGATACCAAGTTGAGAAATGGTTTGAGAAGTTTCCGGGCTGCAATAGTTGCTTTTCTTATTCATTATTTTTCACGTTTTGAGATTTCTTCCACAATTGCTTGGATTAACTCCTGGAGCCGCAATATCTTATTGTGACAAGCCACGTGCTCTTCTATTTTATCCCAGTCTTGTATGGGGGATAAATGATCCATATATTGTTGTCTTAATCGGTTGAAGGCAACAAGCGTTAGTTGTAAATCGGGAGTGCTGTGCAATGAATAGGTTGTGTTTCCCATAATTATTTAAGATTTTTCACCAGGCGATGGCTGTTTTATTCTTGTGATTCAATATTTATTTCCTTTGATCTCCGAACAAGTTCCCTGCTCTTGCGGAGCAGGGAACCTGCCAGCATTTTTTGAAAGTGATTCAGCTCAAATTTTTTCCCGTTTTCAAGTAGAACCATTTCATCGGGATAAGTAGGTGATCGGATCAGAGGTTCAGTTGACAAGGAATAGTGGGCTGAATCCGTGGAGTTTTGAACCGTTTCAGCATCTTTAACCTCCGTGTCAAAAAGAGTTAGTTGTGTTGGATCCGGAATATCCGGTCCGGATTGGATGATGCTGTTCATATTAAAGCAGGTTATTCTGATAGGCGTATGCTGTAATACCGGCTTTGGAATGGCAGCCGATTTTTTGTTCAATATGGGTACGGTGACCTGCCATGGTAGATGTAGAGATATCAAGCATAAATGATATCTGTTTGTCTAAAAGGTCTCTGGCCACCAATTTTATGATTTGAATCTCCCTGGGAGTAAGTGTTCCATTTTCAACCATCAATGGAAGGCAGATGGTACCTTCAAACTTGCATATACCTCGTTGAGGGCAATTAACATGCTCATGAATGATAACACCATCGGAGGTGATATCAGCCTTGTTATCGAAGTTTCCGAAGTTACAGATAGCCCATTGTTTGATCTGTGCCATGGGATTAACAATCCCAATGGATTCCATTGCTTTTAGAGCTTTCGGATGTTGTTCGAGATCATCGCGCAAAAACGCAGCTTCAGAAATATCAAGATCACTGAATTCATGCGTATAGCGGTTATGCATGAAATAAACTTCGCCATTTTCTTCGAAGAATTCATAATCGGCATCGAGTGCGCCTGCGGGGGCATGAGTTTGTTTCATAATAGGTTGTGGTTTTTACTGCAACAGCAGGTTTATTATTATTCTGATGCTAATTCATTTATTTGGTTATTTAAGGAATCTTTTTTGTCCTTCTCTTCCTTTACGATTTCAATTGCAGCAGCTATTATTGCATCCTGTCGACGAATACCCCTTAATACATAGTAGATGTAGGTTATTGAATATTCATCTTTCAATAATTTTTTAATTCTACTAACCCCATCTATGGGGAGTAACTTTCTCAAGTTTAACAGTGATTGATTATCGATTACTTCCATAACTCTTTTATACTATTTACATTAAGTTTAAAATGTGATATATTTGTGAAATAAAAGTGCAACAAATATACATTAGAATTCTTTTTTACGGTTAACATATTTCTGTTTTTGTGTAATTTATTTCCATTCTAAATATATAAAATTATATGTCAATTACATACGAAAAAATTAAGAGTGAAATTGAAAAAAGGAATTACAGACTTAAATATTTCATTCGTGAATTTGCTGAAATGGGGGAAAAAGGTTTCAAACTTTCATGTGAAAATGAAACCTTAAAAGTGAGAACTCTACAGCTCATCAGTAAAGCATTGAAAGTACCTATGGCATATTGGTTTCAAGAAGAGGATCAGTGGATAATTGAAGAAACCACACTCACCTATGGAGATTCTCCATCAATAATAATAAAAGAGCTCAGGAATCAATTGAATGAAAGCAATGATGATAAGAGGAGATATAAAAAGCAGATTGATGAATTGAGCGAAAAGCTCGGACTTAGCAAAGAAGCTGTTTAAAGGTAGTAAGATAACCCCCTCACCCCCATAACATAGGTATATCAATTAAACTAATAACAAAGGAAAAGGTTTCGATAATGGATCATGAAAGGGAATATAAATTGGAGCATGATAAAATCATGGAGTATTTGGTCCAGAATATAGTAACAACCAAAGCGCTTGTAAATTCTTTAGAATACACTTTATTGGCCTACATAGGTAAAAAATCACCCGAATTATTGGATGTCGTTTGCGATCAGCTTAAAGATTTAAAGCAGAAATCATTTCAGAAATCACTCGACGATCTATCTCTTCTGGATGAAGATCTTTCAAACGCACTACGTAAAGAATTGGACGATTTGAATTCATCAAAATAATCTTTCGTCAAATAAACATGAAACAATAGGAATAGTAAAGGACATTTTTAAGAAAACTGAAAAAAAAACTGAAAAAAAAAGGCTAAAAATGTTGAAGAATTCTTTATAAAAGTGGGTTTAAATACATGAGAATCAATAGTGGGGTTTTTATCGGAAGGTCCTCTCCCCGCTACAAAGTTTTTTAACGTTCTTATTATCAATATTTTACGGATTTTTCCAAGGGAAATTGAAAAAAACTGAAAAAATATTTTAACCCATTTCAAAAAGATTTTTCACCAGGCGATGGCTGAAAAAAAATTGAAATGGAAAATTTTAAAACAGCAAAACTTTGCGATGCCGGCAACGATTTATCCAAACGCTGGTATGTTTATTACTCTTTCAGATCACCGGAAACAGGCAAGTACCGCCTGATTCAGAAATGGATTCCTAAAAATATCATGACCTGCTCCGGAAGGAGAGACAAGGCTCATGCAATGATTAAGTCTATTAATCAGAAGCTTCGCCAGGGATTCAATCCATTTGCTCACCTTGAAAAAAAATATACCGGCATTTCAGTTGCAATGGATTATGTTCTTTCGATTAAAGCATCATCGTGCCGAAAAAGAACACACCATACTTACTCCAGTATGGTCAAAATTTTCAAAGATTGGTTGAAAATTAAAAATATTGAAAATCGTTCTGTTGATGATTTCAATTATTACCATGCCCAGGAATTCATGGATTACACCAAGGCCAGGTTAAAAAACGGCAATAGAACCCACAATAACCGGGTAACCGCCATGAGAACCATATTCAAGATGCTGGTAAAACGTGAATGGATTCTCACAAACCCATTTGAACGCATTGAAATGATGCCCGAAGAGCAGCCGGAAATCATTGCCTTTTCGATCGATGAACTCATGATCATGCAGAAGCATCTTCCATCATGGAATTACGATTTATACGTTTGCGCCTGCCTGATCTTCTACTGCTTCATACGTCCCCAGGAGATAGTAAGGTTGAAAATATCGAACCTTCAACTGGCAAACAGGGCGATCGTGATCCCGGGAAGGGCTTCGAAAAATAAAAAGCAGGAAGTGGTACAAATACCCGATGCGCTTATGCCGGTGTTGCTCAAGCTGAATCTGAACTTCCCCGGGGAATATTTTATTTTTACAAAAAACCAAAAGCGCGGACCAATAGAATACGCACCAACCCGAATTGCCGAAGCATGGCGCAAGTTTGCCAATCATTACGGGATTGATAAAAAGATTTATTCCTTGAAACATACCGGTGTAGGGTTGGCAATTGAAAACGGCATTAACATCAGGGATCTGCAACTGCAACTCAGGCATTCAAATCTGGAGATGACTCAGATTTATCTTGACAAGTTCAATAATAAGCCGTCGGGCAAATTGTCAACAAACTTTCCTGATCTTTCACGGTTAAGAAGGAATATTATACCTGACAGCCAAACTCTGCCGACTCATATTTATAATCCTGGCCTGTCATGAACAATAAAAAACCGCCTATTGGGCGGTTTTTTTTGAATAGGAAAAAGAATTATTCACTTTTTAACCTCCAATCAACCAGAAATACCTCACCCTTTCATTCACCTCAATGGGTTCATATTTATACCCCTGGGCGATCAGGAACCGGGTGATCCCTCCGGATGGGCACACCGCTTCGGGCCAGAAGTCGGTGATCATCTCGGTTATTTCGGCAGTAGATAGCTTCAGCGATGCCTCCGGTACCGATTGTACCGGATGGAATTTGCGTTGAAAAGATTGGAAAATCTGTTCAAACTCGGAAAGTTCATCCATCAGGCACCTCCTTTCAATTTGCCATCGGTAACACTGCCCTGCTTTAATTGCGGTGTCAGGATGCCATGGGCAAGGTTCAGCACATCGAGGCCGTACCAATGTGGCGAAAGCCAAACGGTAATGCAGGCATCGGTAACGGGATCATACACGGTGATGAACTCATCCTCGGTAACTTTGTCGTAATGATGCGTGGCTTCCACGCGGAACACAACATCGTCAAACCGCTGCACCCAGTTGCAGACGATGAGATCGAGCGCCTCATCGGATTCAAGTTTTCTTTGTTTCATTCCTTACCTCCTTCCTGGCCATCTTTCAAAGCTTTCAGAACATTGAACATGTTCAGAAAAATCCCGAACACTTTCCTTTCTATGCCGTAATCTTCGATCGGCAGCCTTGCAAGAATCATAACCGCCTCGGCAAAGAAATGGATCTCGTCAGTATCATGCTGAAGAAATTCCAATTCATCAATTAAACTGTTTGTAATCTTTACTCCTCCGATGGTTACCGGGGGAAGGCAATCTGGTTTTGTTGCCATGGTTGGTACCTCCTAACGGAAAAACCCTGTGGCTTGCTTCGGTTCAGAGAACCGCCGGTGCATTGCTGCATCCGGAGCCACAGGGTTTCCCCTATTTAGAAATGTAAATTCATTGGACTCTGATTAAAAGCACTACAAAGATACAAGTCCAAATGAAAAAGTCAATAGGTTTTTTAGGTTATTTAAATAAAAACAACCATTTAATATATATCATAACCAGAAAAGATTAATGTCATGATAAAAAAGTCATGATAAGAACTACAATTGCAATGATAATTAGAACACAAAAAACAATACATCCTGCGGGATTTTCAATTTTCTGTTTCATGAGTTTTTTACAATGAACACAACAGAAACTTTCAACAGGGGTAAGGTTTTTACAAGAAAGGCATGATTTCAATCTGATTGTTTCATCAGAATGTACTCTTTGATCAGATACAGTAAGTTCACGAGAGCAACTGTAACAGTATTTAAAGTTTGTATAATTCAATTTTTTACAAGTTGAACAAACAATTCTATTCAAATCTAAAGGATCGGTAATTAGTCCATCTTCTTTTTTTGTTCCTATATATTCATAAGCTGGAAATATTTTCTTTCCTTCCCCAGCTTTAAATGAGTGACCACATGCCAGGCATGTAATAATAACTTTTTTGCTACCATGGAGTCCAGCAAGCAATCCAATACCTCCGGTTAAGATAGCCCCAGTAACTGCTTTTCCGGCACTATATCCTTTTTTATCAGCAGTAATTTGGGTTGAACTACATTTAGGACATCCAATTTCAAATGTATCATTCATAAAATTGGGTTTAGGTTACACACATGCAAATTATAAAAAAACCGGCCACTATGAACCGGTTCAAATAAATAATTCCACAAAATCGTTATGGGCATGGATAGCACTCCAGCAAGGCAGGCATGATCCTGTCTTTCTTGAGTGTTACCTGCAGATTCTTTACCAGGTACTTTGTGCCCAAGATCATATATTTTTTGGAAAAATCAAACTCATTCAATTCTGTAAAACCCAGTTGGGCGGTAATTTTTACAAGCTTCGTATTCATTCTGAAATCGCAGAATGCCTTAAACTGTTTATTGAACAATCCGTTGGCGCCATTGTAAAATAACGATGTGGTGGCAGTATATGATTGCCCTTCCATAGCATAGAACTGCCCAAGATCAAAGGTTGCTTTAACAAAAAAAAGCCGGCAGGTGATATCCCTCCAACTATCCCGTTTATTTCCAACTTCCACTTCGGATGTTAATATATCAGAAAGAGTGGAAACCTTGGTTGTCAAAACCTCACCATCAATACTTTTATAAAGAAATTTTGAATAAGTAGTGATATTATTGATATCAAATAACACCCAGGATCCCGATGTCATGCGGTAAAACAATTTCACATCAATGACATACCTTATTTCAAGATTAGTAGAATTTGGCCATGGAGGCAATTTAGTGAACGTTTGAACAGGAGATTTAATGTATCCTAAATGGGTTTCATCGATTGTAGTAATATTATCCATGCATGAATCATCGGAATCAAGTTGCATTTCTAATTTATATCCCTGTATTTTATCCTCAATTTCAGAACTAATTGAAATTACATTTTTAACAATATCGCTATACGTTGAAGATGTTATGATATCATTTAAAGATATAATTCTTACTGTTTTTGTTTTATTGTTAACGAACAAACGAATATTAAAAAAGGTCTCCAACCCCAAAAAGAAATCACCCAAAGACATTCGGGGCAAATGGTAATTGTACCAAATATAATTATCACTATATTCGAAATATCCATTAATGTGTGCGTTACAGTCAACTGAGTTATACAAAACCAATGAATTGAAAGAGACATCATTGGAAAAAAAAGAATCCACAAAAGAATAATTTAAATACTCAAATATTTTTGTCAAAACAAATCGCAGGTATAGCATTGGCACAATTACACCTTCATCTATTGGAAATTGAGGATTATAAGGCTTACATACAAGCCCATTTTCATAATAATTGAAATATCGAAATTCCTGGTCAGTAATGGGGCCTTCTTCAAAATAGGTTTCATCCAAAATTCGAGGGAAAGCTATATTCCTATCGGGAAATGTCGTATTTGCACAACCATTTATATAATCTCTTCTGAAAACCTCCCAGGAAAAATATAAATGGCCGAAATCAACATCCTGCAAACTCAATGTTTTCCGAAGGTAATAAAAATCCCCTTCGCCCTCAAATATCGTCCCCTCATACGTTTTCGAATTCAGCACCTTCAGCTTCACGGTACCTGAAAACAAGCTCAGGCCATTCCAAAAGAATTCTCCCTGGCGTTCCAGGTAAGGATTTGTAGTGCTTTCAACCCGGTGGCCGAAGTTGAAAATTATGGCATTGCGGGGAGTAGTGGGAATAAGAAACGGATACGAATATGAACCTATTTCGCCGAAAATCGGCGATTTCAGATTCATGGTTATCGAAAAATCATTCGGAAGATCGACAAATTTGTTATCTATCTTTAATGCCAGCATATCACTTTTGTTCAGGCTTAGGATTTGCCTGCGGATTAACTTCTTTTGGTAATTCTTGAATCTTTGCAATCTTGAAATCAGCAACAATCTGCGTCACCTTCTCCAATACAGCCAGTGAAATTAAGCCCAGACCAGATATAAGCATTATGAACCATGCTGCAAACATTGTAGTCCACGCAGTGATTGAAAAGACGCCAGAGCAAAACAGCATAAATACTGTTATGCAGCTTAAAATAAGCAACCCGCCATAAAGGCGTTTTGAACTGGCTTCATCGCTTGAAGAATGCGCGAGCTTGATCCAGTCCCAGAATTTGACCCACTGTCCGAATAATGCTACATCGCGGATCCAAAGGAAGCCGAGATAGAGCGGGTAGAAAAAGTTTTTCATCGTTTATTAAATTTATTTCCAGCAATATGTTAATTCATCCCAATTGTATAATTTTCCATCTGACGGATATGGAACAGGAGGCTCCCATTTACAATTCTCGTCAAGTATCCATGATGGAAAAGGTTTTTTTGATGAAAAGTTCTGCTTTTCGGGATAATATCTACTACCAATGCCGGCATAATTCTTTGTCGAATCGTTCATAAAAGTTTCCACCCAATTACCCCCAAATAACTTATTCGCAAGTTCAGCCGATTCGATAACAATAACCTGCGTCACTGTATCGGATACTATCTTTGCATAATACTTCTGTGAAAATCCCAATACAGGGATTAAAAAAAATAATAATATTATCGTCTTTTTCATATCAAGGTATGTATCTAATTATAACTATTCCGGATCCTCCATATCCAGGGATATAACTTCCGCCAGCCGCTGCTCCACCACCACCACCGCCTGTATTTGGTGTTCCATTACTCATTGTTCCACTTGTATTAAAACCGCGGGATCCACCGCCATTTCCTCCATTTCCATAAATTACACTATATGAAGAATAACCACCACCACCACCACCACCTGCATAATAAACCGAAGAACCTGAAATTGATGATGCAAGACCATCACCGCCATGGCCATAACCATAAGTTCCGGCTGCTGTACCATTGGCACCAGCACCACCGCCACCACCACCGCCAGTATTACCATTACCATTACCACCATTATGATTACCAGATAATCCCGTACCGTTATGAGCAGAACCGCCACCGGAACCACCGCCTCCATTACCTGTTGAATCGCATGAATAACCGGAATTGCTATAACCGGCACCACCACCACCACCTTCAGCAACAAGTGTTGAAAATGAACTATTGGTTCCTGAAGAACCAAGAGAACCACCACCACCGCCTATTTTAACCGTATAGGTGCCGGTTGTTACGGAAAATGCTGAATTGTAAATAAGGCCTCCACCCCCACCACCGCCACCACCATTGTTTCCTCCTGCACCACCACCGGCAACAACTAAAATTTCAACGGTTCCTGTACCGGTAACGGTCAAAGTACCTGTTGTTGTAAATGTATGGATGTGATATGAACCTGATGTCGTATATGTTCCTCCTGAAAGAGTTATAGAACCTGCGACTGTTGGCATTTGACAATAGAATGAAAAAACCTGGCTTTTTGAAACCAAAGGAATTATTAAAAGAATGAAAATCAATCGTTTCATAATTTATGTCCTATTAATTGTACCATTAAATTTCTGGGCTTTGTGGTAATTGCTGAAAAAACCAACCAAATCATATTGCCTTTTGCAATAGTTGCGTTTGTAAAAGTATATGCTTTGGTTACCGTTGTTCGGCTTGTTGTTGAAGTGCCGGCATAGATAACGGCTGTTCCGGTGTCTGCAATGCTTGTACCATATCTTATTTTAGAAGTAATATTAACCGTTCCTCCGGTTGCCGTTGTTGTTGTTATAAATGCCAAAGAATCCAAAACAATACCCTGGGAATATCCAATTGGAAATTTAAGATTTGTACTCATCATTGTTGAATCTACACCGACTCCAAACAAAGGAATTACTTCGGAATTTAATTTTATATCTGTTGAATGTTTACCATCCACCATATCAGCATTCAAATTAGTATTCGCCGTGGTCGAGGTACAAGCATAGGGCTGTGTTCCCGTCGCTACATTTGATATATAATTTGTTCCTGTTGCCACTCCCAATGTAGGGGTAATAAATGTAGGGGAGGTCGAAAAAACCAAATTAGTTGATGTCGTACCTGTTGTTCCCGTTGCGGATGTCAAATAATTTAATTTTGTTCCCGTAGTTGTTACTGCTGTCGTTCCGATTTTCCATGCCGACGGAAGTGTTACCGTTCCCGTAAATGTTGGAGTGGCAAGATTTGCTTTTAATCCGAATTGAACAGTTGACCAATAATATGCCGCATAACCTTTATTCACGGCAGAATCACCCTTTGCAACCTTTAACAAAGCAATACTATCGCCGTATGTTTTGACCGCGCCTTGCGACATTATTTTGGTAGCACTTGTTCCCGTCGTTGTAATTCTATCCGTCGTATAAAGTCCGTTTGTAACTGTCGCAGCATTGCCTGAATTGTTTGCATAGGTTACAGATATTGAATAATTCCCAGCAGATAAAGCAGAAGTATGTAGGAGATTTGAACTATTGGAATTTATCCATGAATATGCATAAACTCCATCACTTAAAGTGTTTTTCACTTTTTTTATTAGCGTGGTTTTTCCTGTTCTTCCCTGAGTAAAAACCGATCCAAAATTGGTCTTGGCTTCTCCTACTATAATACTGTCAGAACTTGTCCCAGTATTAAGGTTGTTCAAATAAACTGAATCATTAATTGTTAAGTTTCTTGAATATATCCAATCCCACCACTCCTCCGAATCGGGGTCTCCAAGAATTCCATTACTACTCCATGGAGCAAGTGTAATCGTATGAATACTTGACTTTCCTAATTCTGGTAAATCATAACCCGCCCAAAGATTTTTATATCTCAATGTGGTATACGCACCCCCATCCCCATAGGAAAAATCAATTGCATCTGATGTCAAGTCTATCCCTGCTAAATCTGTAGCACTCACTCCATGTTGACTAAACAAACTTAATCCATCAACCCGTCCAAAATCTAAACCTTCTCTCCACCATGCCGGATTAACCCTATTTTTAAATCCTAGATATCCTGATGGATCAACATTAAAAACCACTGAATAGGTAGTATCCCACCGTTGATAATTAGACCCCAAACATATTCTGGAAGTTTCATTCATAGAACCATACCCAACAAAATGGTTATCAGAATTTATACTATTGATAAAACCCGCATAATTTGTATCATTATATAAGGCAGTTCCAAACGATTGATCAACTATCAATCCCCCCATAAAATCATTTGGGATATCTAAAACTCTTGCCATAAAATTACCGTATCCCGCTTCGAGAGTTGTTCTTGTAGTACCTGATGAATCATGTACATATAAATTACCCTTTAAATCAACATCCTTTCCGTAAAGTTTCCACCGATCAGATGCATTTCCAAAATTCTTTAGATGAGTATGGTGGGGACCCCAGTCTACGAAATGAATCCCGGCTGAATCAAATATGTATCTTGTTTCTTCTGTTGGAGTTGAGTTAGAAATCATTATGCCATGGTCATCCGCTGGAACATTACCTAAATAATTAGTTTTCCCCTGAAGTATACTGTATAATGAAAAACCTAATGAGGGGTCAAAAACAAGAGCGGCGGTACTCGTTGCATCATATTGGTTTAACATAGTTAACACTTGCCCGTATTTACCATAGATACGGTCAGCGTAAATTGTTGAAGTAATCACTGTATCATAAGGATTCCTTAAAACTGTCTTATTACCAGGAGTATGGATCCAGGGTACTGAATCCTTAGTAATTGCTATCGGAAAAGTCTGCCAGTGCTTATCGCCCCGCCAGTACTGGTCCGTGCGTCCTTCTGATATTGACGGTTCATAGCCACTGTGTGCATGATCGCCATAAGCACTATGAGAGTGGTCGGTACCGAACCCAGGAAACCCGTAATATGAGGTATCGTTAATAGTAACATGGTCGGAATAAAGCCTCACCTTATATATTTTTCCGCCACGGTAAAAAGTGAGGGTATCCATAACCCTGTTTTGCGCCATCACCGAAGCAATGGCAAACAGGAAAACAAAAAATAAAAGAAACTTTTTCATAATGTTATTTTAAATTAAGTTGATGGTGGACCGCAAGGGAAAGCCAGCGCATTGATTGTACAGTTCACCAGGGTCTTTATAACAATTTTGGTAGTGGATTTACTTACCAGGTATATTTCAACCGGGTTTCCGTGACTGTCAAACCCATTAAACACATAGGTATAATTGCCGTCGGCGAAAGCCGTGTCCCAGGTAAGGTTGCAGTTAACTCCTGCCGTTGCGCTGGCGTGGGCTTCACGCACTGCTGATGCAGAAGGAATAATGGTAGTAATTTGTTGTTCGACATAATTTAGAAGCAACACTATTGAATCTTCCAGATCATCTACCTGAACGAGCGTTTGGGCAGTACGGCCTGTGAGTACAGAAACGATTTTACTATAAACCTCAATAAATGTGATCATACAAAGCTTCTTTAGCTGAATTCAAGTGAAAAATCATATGAGAAATACCTCACAGGAATGATCGTTGATCTCATTCGGATATTTGAAAAAAAAAATCGTCGTACGCCCTTTCATATTCAAATGCAAGGTTATAATTGTAATCATCATCCTTGAACAGCGATGTTTTTTTAGATGTAAGCAAACACTTCAGTAATCGGCCTTCGTCAACCTCAAAAATATCGGAGGACAACATGAAATCCCTGAGGGAATGCAAATAATCGCGTGTAAGCCACCCGGTATTGGCCTTGAAACTCTGAGATTCCTTGATCATGGTATCCGATCCCGGGGTATTGTAGGATGATTCAATTTCATCACTCATATACATCACCGTTTGGCGATCATGTTCCTCGATCGTTTCGAAATTCCCGACGCATCTCAGCGAATCGTAGGCACCCCATGAATTTCTGAACCGGAAATACCTGGTATTTTCAGTATATTTCTTATCCAGGACAAACTGCCTGATATCAGAAATGATGTTGTCATCACCATCAATCAGGTAAAGTTCCCACATATCAACATTACCATTCATGTATGCAGATAAATGCAATTGAGCGTAACCGGCCATATATTCCACAACACACCACCGGCTTATCCCTGTTTGTGAAGTGATATCGATTGAAGTTGCGATTCCAAGTTCGGTATTGTAGAGGTTTGCTTTTAACTTACAGGTTGTGTATGCTGGAGACTGGAAAGCAAAGAACAGACTGTGGGTTTCAACCTTATCGGTAAGTCGCGCAGGAGGCGACCAGGTCATGAATTTCTTCTTCGTCTCAGGTTTATTAAAAAAATCGGAAAGAAGGATGTTGTTGGCCACTAGGTCCTCACGGTTCAACCCTCCGGCTAATGCATAACACCAAACATTTGCAGGATCACTGTAACTACGTGGCGAAAAAACTCCCGAAATCTTATCACAGAAAATTGTCCTGTACTTCAGAATATAATCTGTAAAAACATGCGTATAAAATCCCACTACTGAAAGGTGAAACCGTGGCGGTACCGCTTGCAGCAGACTTGCATAGAGGTACTCCGATATTTCGAATTTTACAGTCCCATCGGCAGCCAACGGTTTGTAATCGGAACCAAGTATTTCAGT
>SESC01000517.1_pt1 | contig 13824 bp, 29 predicted proteins | sample 3171431 | NCBI WGS metagenome assembly SESC01 (sample SAMN06051868, study PRJNA518727) | freshwater metagenome | biome: subpolar coniferous forest; feature: holomictic lake; material: water; isolation source: holomictic Lake 227, 8 m depth | place: Canada: near Kenora, Ontario | collected... | reverse complement strand
AGTAGTTTGATTTTTCAACAAACGACCCACCCCTTCCAGATTTAGTAATTTTAGAATCTACACCAATTGTATTAGTCGAAATCCAAAAATCACCATCTGCATATTTTCTAAGAACCTCAGAATCTGAAAGGAGTTGCTTCATTGTTATTGAAACACCTTTTGCGATATCAAGAAGAATTTCGTCGTGTATAGTACGTTCCCTTTCCTGGTTCTGTTTCCTTGCAACTTCAATATGGGTTAACACCCAAACAATATGAATATTTTCTTTTTCGTATCCGATGTCTTGAACCCTTTCAGACAAATCTTTGAGTTTCTTCAGTTTTTCCAAAGTCACATCAAAAATAATATTCGGCTTATGTTCAATTGCTGTATAGGCAATTTGAGTTAATTCTCTGAACATTTGATCCTGTTCACGTTTAGGGTAGGCGAACATTGGATCGGCAAGTGCATTATGGAGGGTGGTAACGTCCTCAGGCCTCTTCATGTTGAGATTTTTAACGTCAATACCTGTTTTTTCCTTAACAATTTTAGCAATATGATCAGACCTAATAATCATTTTCTTTAGATGGTCTACATCGAATGTCCTACCCTCAATACCCAAAAGGTTGGTTACTGTAAACCCCTTTCCGCTTGCAGGAGCACCTGCAAGAATAACAACCTGACCGTTCTTAGGGTACGCTTTTCCACCAAAAGTAATTAGCTTTTCCTGCAAGTTATCCTCAAGAATATGAAGATATTCTGGTGTAGAAAATTGCTCTCCAACTACACTATTTTGATCGGATATTGATTTTACTACTATTTGAAAATTTTTAAATGATTTCATTATTCTATTTTAAATGTGAATCCGAATACTTGGAATGCTTCCTGCGTGTCGAGAACGACCCTGTCGAATGCCGACGCTTTCTCGAATTTTATATTTTTCTCGTCATAAGTTTCTTCTCCCACAATCGGAGCCCATGTTCCAGTTTTTAGATTGAACTTTCCTACGTTCGATCCTTTGTATGAAGAGATGCGGACAATACCGGTTAGGTTTGTTATTCCTCCCTCCTTCAACCAAATTTTATCTGCTTTATCCAACGCATAAATTGCCCACCCGAGAGCGATGTTATGTTTGTTAGCAAACCATCCTATCGGATCTTTTGTTGCTGGATGGTTCTTTTTTAACCACCAATCTGATGGGCTTGTAGTTCCTTTATCCCTCAAAAAAGTCCTCTTCAGTGTCGGTATAGCAAAGTTACCATTAGCGTGTTTGTATATGCCACCTTTCTCTGCGGTATCGACTGGAGTTAGTGTTTGTTTTTGAATTGGAGCGTTAATGTCCCCTTCTGAAATGTGCTGTATGAATGATTGCATAGTAATAAATGTTAAAATGTTATTTTCTTTATTTATAAAATATTTCTTCTCATTTCTTATACTATAATATACAACATTTTATTCAGGTTTCTGAGAATTAATTTGCTGAGGAGGCAGGGCTCGAACCTGCGAATATCGGATTCAAAGTCCGATGCCTTACCACTTGGCTACTCCTCAATACATTATGTTTAGAAAATTTTTTTAAGTCTATCAATACCTATTAAGACTGAACTAAGACATTCAGCATTATTATTCATAGATTCTCTATTTTCAGGTAGGTCTAAAACTTCTATAAGTTTTTCAGAAAGGTTATCAATTTCAGTTAATCGTGTTTGAAACTCATTTTCTGGAAAGTCTTCAGCCTCCTCATAATCCTCACACAAGTTTAGTAAGGCTTCATGCATTATCTCTACTATTTCGTTTAGATCTATGTTATCGTACATATAGTTAGTTTAGGGTGTTTGTAATACCTGGAACAAACTTAAACTGAAACACTGGGCACATTATAGGGTACACAGTTTCACCTATTTGTATTTGAAAAAGAATCGAGCAACTTTTAAGTAGTTGCTCTTCATTAGGATTTGGGCGTGTATGTTCCATTCTTACTATACTATTTAGTTATTTCAAATAAACTATCTCCTGCATTACTCGGAAAAGTTGTTCCCCAATAAGCAATTTGTTCGGCATCATACTCGACAGTAAGTCCTTCCCCAATTCCGATAAAGTATTTGATTCCTTCGTCTTCTGTCTGAACACGCACAATACCTATTACTCCTTTAAACCAGCGTACATCAAGTATTTTAAATTCTTCCATAATTCTTAGTCATTAAAAATTATTGCTTTAATCCCCTTACCTATTTCGCTAATACACTTATATCTCCAGAAAACGAGGTCTCCCTCAGCATCAAATTTTGTATCGGCAAGTTCAAAGGTTACAACTTCTCCAGTTCTTTCACTAACCATATCAAAGCTTTCCCTATGAACACGACCTAACCAACCTAATTCAGAATCTTCGATTGAAAAAGTGTTAGTGGGTTGGTGGTACCTAAATTTTCTTGAGTTGATCATAATATAAAGTGTTTAGTTCTCATTTCTTATACTATAATATACGACAAATTCAACGAAGAACCAAATTATTTTTCAATAATTATCAACTATTTCCTGCCTAATCTCCTCAATATTTTCTTGAAGGTGATACAGTGCATCACTTATCTCTTTGAGAGAATTTACATCACTTACTTTAAGGACAAGTGAATTGTATAATTTTATAGATTGAGTTGGCGTTCCACGGATTACCGCTACATCTCGCCCATATTTTTCTTACTTCTTCGTCTGGTATATTAGGGTCTTCCTCCTGAAGCAATTCTCTAACAACTTCAATGTTAAAAACTTCTAATATTTCTTTGTCTTTTTCTTCTTGTGTCATTATTTTAAAAGTCAAATTGGTTTTCTTGATCTTCATTTATAAAATTGTTCATAGCCTCACGAAATTCCCTACCTATCATAAGGTCGTATTCGTCCTGACTTTTAATTACTGTTCCTGAAATATTTGCGTCAAGTGCGGAATATTCTAAAATAATCCTTTTTATAGGAGTAAGGGTGCAAGAGCTAAATATATTGTATGCGTGAGTTACTGTGAATTTCATTTACTTAATCTTAATAATTTTATATCGCCTTCAAGCTTAGAAATACGCAATTTTAGATCAGTTAATTCTGTAATCCTGGCGTAGTCTATAGGAAGGAATTGGGATCCGTTAATAATAAGGCTATTAACTGAAATAAATGACCCACATAAATATTCAGAAGTTAAATTCTTAATACTTAGTGTATTGATAGGAGTTTTTATTTCAACTGAAGTAAATACGGCGTTCCGAATCCTGGCCTCATCTATATCTACCTCTTTTGCTTGAATATGCCAATTACTCATTTATCCTCCTTATTTCCGTAGCAAGGCAATTAAGAAAACAATAGCAAGAAAAACAATACATAAGGCCCATGCCATCCATAAAGGTGCAAGTACCCACCACCAACTCCAGGTAATGAATCCTGTTAATTTTAGACCGATAAATAGAACCGTTAATAGTCCTATAAATCCTATTCCACTTCTACTATTACTGTTATTACTCATAATTATTTGATTTAGGGTTTGGTTCGTAAAAAATACACTCAAAATCATGCTCAATTTCTTTCTCAAAATAATGGGGAGCTCCACAACATCCACAGTAGCCTATAGGCTCACCTTCCATTATTTTTCTTGAAAGTTCTTCATTGTATTTCTTTTCTAATTTTTCTTTAATAGCGTTATAGAGAAGGACGAATTCTGGATCTTCCTCAAATACATCTTCGTTAACATCTTCCTCTACTTTTTCATCTTGGAAGTTACTTAAAGAGTCTCTAAGGATAGAATTAAATCCAGCCTCAATTAATAACTCTTTTCCTTTCGCATTCAATTCTAACTCGACGGTTATTCTGCCGTCTGCGTATTCAGTAGTTGATAGGACTTTAATATCGTTTTCCATTGTTTGTTATATTTTAATTATTATATTCTTTCCAAGTATTTTTATCATAATCCCAATGTCTTGAATCGTAAATATTGAATCCAGCCATATATCCTCCTAATCCGAATTCAATATATATTCCAGCATGGTCTTGTTTGGTTGTAATATCCAGAGCCATATTAATTAGCGTGTCTGTTTTCGCTAAATCAAACTCCCAATATTTATTCGCTATACCCTCAATAGGTCCGTGATTAGAGAATATTTCTTTATATAAATCCTTTTCAACAAAAGGGTTCTTGATACTTAATGAAAAATTTATCATGGAGCAATTCCTTTATCCCATTTATTATCTTCATAGGAGCAAGAAAAATATGTATCCTCTTCCGGTTCCTCATCCTCTCCGTCCTCATACTCATATAAAGGATTAAGAAGTTCAACTTCAACGTCGCTAGGCTGTTCGTATGCTTCAATGAAGTCAGAATATTCCGCACTATCCTCACCACCGCACAAGGCAACAACCATTTGGTCTATGACCCATTGTTTGTGGTGAGCCCCATCGAAATCTGCGAATTCAAAGGCAATTTCAAGCGCATTATCAATCAACCTATTTCCTGTTTCTTTTAGTTCTCTCATTTATTTTTAGAGTTTAATTTTGTCTACATTATAAGAAATCTATATAATTTCCTTACCATCCTACGGCTTTATTGTTGGAACCCAAAAAAAATATATCTCATAGTTCAATAGAGAACCCAAACAAGTGCCTCAGCAAATGACCTTTTGCTTTATCTTTAAAAGTTGGAGTCCTTAAAATTCCAGCTTCTTGTACTGCGTTTTCTGTACGTCTCCATGTGGCATTTTTATTTGGGTCCTGTCCTTGTCTTATATAGCCTAATAACTCTAGTTTTTTTATCATCCAATCTGCCTGTTTCTTTTTTAGCTCATCATTAAGAGCAGGATCTTTGCTCACGATCTCTCGAGCTTTTTTAATCAAATCATTTCGCGTCCCATGTTCGTTCGAGACGATATAATCAATTATTTCTTTTTCTGTCATAATTTCTCTTTGTATGGTAATTTAATTAGTTCAGGGAGTTATAATATTGTTCTTCCTCTTTAGCAATATTGCGGATATCTGCGCTAAGGGATCCAATCTCATCCAGCAAGCGATTAATTTCTGCGGAACCTTTTGCGACGCTACCTTTATCTGTAGCTTTCTTGATAGTCCAGAACAAGTGTTCCCGAGTATCTTTTAGAGACTTTCTAATTCCAGCTTCCTTAATTGTTTCAATGTCAATCATATTATTTTTTGTTCCAGGTTACTATTGCTTCTTCTTTTGAAAAATCTGCTCCGCCTTTATAAGTGAAATTATTACAACTGCTATTACTACATAAAACGACATGCATTGGATAACAGTTTTCGAAATATCTAATTTCTGATTCAATTGGCTTAGCTCCGCATAAAGGACATAATTTAATTTCGTTCATCTTTTTAAAAGTAAAATGTTAAAAAATTGACTTCTTAAGGTACTAAATAATTTTTGCACCACAACCCAATTTTTATCAATTGTATCAAGTCCCCCATAGATATTGCCATTACTTCCAACCATACAGTTAGTGACAGTGGGAAGATTTTTAATACTTAAATTATAATCTCTCATTAAAAGTCCCCATAATTGACTTGCATTACAGTAAATCCTAATCGACGCCCAATATGCACAATTTGATCCCGGTCGTCGATTAAGGCAATAATATTGTAGTCTGCCTGAATATCACGCCACAAATCTACTTTTATTTCCCAATCCTTAAATGCGGTCGTCCCAGAAGGACGCATACGTAAGTGAAAGTTACAAAACGGAAAATCTGTATGAACTATACCGTTATCAAGATTGTTTAACCAAGCTAAAGTATCTTCACGACATATATCTTCCCGTCCTGAACAGAATATAATATTGGTAGTTGTTCCTGAATACGGTAAAAGCTGTTGTTTTCTAAGAACTCGAACAATTTCAGCAACACCCAGATTTGGTTCGTCGGTTAAAACTTTACTTAAATCGTGTACGTTTCGATTAGTAGCAAGTGCTACAGTCCCGTCTAAATCTACAACAACCGCATCAGACTTGGTAACATTGTGTAGGTTCTTTTTGTATCCGTTATCAGAACCGAAAATTTTCTTGACGAATTTGTTATATTCATCAATCTCTTCAATAAATTCAGTGTTCATTAAAAGGTTGAACATTTTAATCTGCCGCTTAATAACATCGGAACCAACGGTTTTGGTGCGTTTCAGGTCACACTTAACAGCTTCCTCTTCAGTAGCGTCAAATATAACCAGTTCAATTTCTACACCATATTTTTTATATTCGTTGATATACGCCTTTCTAAGGTGGGTGTTATCGACAATAACGTCTAAACCAGAATTTATAGCGAACCAAATCTGAGAGTTAGCAAACTTAGAAACTACTTTTTCGCGTTTTTTCATAACGTCGGAAGGTTCGGCGTAATACTCAGAATACGTTTCATTACTCAAACCATAAAGAGATAACCGGATAGCGTCTCGTGAAACTATCACAGTTTTTTGTTCAATATCGTTTTTTATATAACGCCTAACCCAGGTTGATTTTCCTGAACCTGAAATGCCTATTGGAAGAATAATTTTCATTTGAATTTGAATTTGTTTCTCAATCTCTTATAGTATAATATACGACAAAAAACTACAAGAACCAAAGAAAATTAAATTATTTCACCGCATCGCAGTCCTACTAAAATCCAACAAGATTTCTTCCAGTCACCATTAATGAACTCACGAATATTTCCTTTAGTAGAGACTTTATAATACTTTCTACCAAAAACAAGCTGGTTGAAGTAATTAACTACTTCAAGATTTTTTATTTCGTAATCCTGGTTCAGTAGGGTATTTGGAACCCAAGTTGGGCGGGTTCTTGCTATATCACTACCCATCCACTTCCCATCAGGTTCGTTATCATTATACGGAACTTTTACCACTCTACCAAACTTAATCAAATAGCGCCGTTATATCAGTACTTTGATGCTGTTTTATCGGAGTGCTACTAATATAAAAACCTATGTCATCTTCCCAAGCTTTGAAGTCGTCAATAGTTTTAACATCATACAACATCTTAATGGCGATTTGTTCCACTCCTTTAGGAAACAATCTAGCAACTAAATCAATATCCTTGCTCATTGTTTGATTTCTTTCTGACATATTCATTATTTGGGTTAGAACAAACAGTAAGTGAGTTTTAAATCTATCGTGCATCGAATCCTCAGCAAGGCCTTGAGAAATTGTTTGATTCATGTAATGGTGATATTCTTCTACTGAATAGGTATAGGACGGAAATTCTGTTTTTATGTTAGCTAACATATCAACATACATTTGGTTTAATTCTCTTCCCAGAGAAATATTCTTTAATTCACCGTCTACCATTAATGTCGCATTCCCAAAAGATATTCCCATTGTATGGGTGGTACTGTCATAACTAACTACGGTATCTTTGTATACTCCATTCATTTCAAATACCATAGCCGGAACCATTCGTGTTAATGTCCCCACTCCTAACAAGTGAATATGATTATGTGTTAATTCTTTTGGTATTTGGGAAAAATAAAAAGCTTTCTTTATATCTTCAAGCAATCCGTTCCCTAAAGCCGCCGAAGCCATTGCGACACCGCCTATACGTGAATAATATTCAGGAGGAAGTTCGTCCATAATATATTCAGTCCACGACATATAAGTTTCATAACAGTTTCCTTGCGTAATAATTAACGGACGACAAGTAGAGTTTTCTTCCTCAAAAATATCGAGCTGTCTTTTAATATTTTGACCTGTTAGACGACCACATTCTTCATGTAGGTCAATAGAGAAATGCCTATTAGTTGTGTCCCCTCTCAAAGATTTACCTGTTAAAACAACAGGAATTTCATCGAAACACAATCCGAAATCGGAATATCTTGCTTGGTGTCGATATATTTCATCTTTAATTTGAGGAGTGAATTGAATTCCCTGCGTAATCATCTGAAGTCCGCCAGAGTCTGCATATACATTATGGTTTCCGTGCCAATGTGTATTTATTGCTTCACCAATCTTTTTTTCTTGAAAAGCATTATACAATGCTGAAATATTATGATTATTTTTACCCTGAACACTCTTAAGGGTTTCCTCATAAAACTTAATATTTGAATCTATGCATATATGCTTAGATGGGAGATCCATGAAATTACAGCCACTAATGACATATTCATAGGTAGGTTCGTTCATTTAGATTATTGATTATTGTATAAATTTTTATAAAAATTGATTTTACTAAATATAGTTACAGAATGGTGTTCACTAATAAATCTTAAAATAAAATGGGTCGAGGAAGATGAAAAAATTCATACATCATATCCCGATTTCTTTGTAATAGATGATGATGGTAAAAAATTCTTTATTGAGATAAAAAGTGATTTTACAAGAAGATCACATAACTATAAAATAATGAAAGCTAAAGATGCAATTTTATCAATAGGATTTAATTACATCCTGCTTACATATCGACCAAGAAAGGGTTTAATAGTCGAGAATTTTATATTACCTAACAAACCCCTGACTTTTGATTATTTCAAAGAATTCAGTTTTTAATGAAAGTGAATCTCTCAAAGATCCGCGAACTATTGAATTAACCATTGTAGTTGAATCTTCCTTAACTCCCCGCCACGTCATACAGTGATGTTTAGCTTTTATCACAATTCCAAGTCCTTGAGGTTTAATGAGCGATTCTATTTCATCCGCAAGAATTACTGCCATTTCTTCTTGTATATGAGGTCTTTGGCATACCCAATTAACAAGTCTCGAGAATTTACTTATTCCAATAACTCTTTCACTGGGATGAACACCTATCCAACATTCCCCTTCAATTTCTACAAAATGGTGAGAACAGGCAGACCTAAGTTTAATAGGACCTAAAGTATACAATTCATCTAAAGACTTCGCATTAGGAAAATCTTTAATTGGCGGCCTTTCTAAATATCTACCAGAAAAGACCTCTCTTAGATACATTTTAGCGACTCTTTTTGCTGTTTCTTTTGTATTATGATCATTTTCAGTGTCAATAACCAACGTTTCCAAAAATTCCTTAAACTTCTGCTCAGCCTCTATTTGTAATAAGTCTAATTCTCCGTTTTTTAGATAGTTTGAAATATTATCATTTGCGAAGAAAGATCCGCCTTCTTCTTTAATTCTTTTTATAATTACTTTACTTATTTCCATTTAATTTCCTCTTTTAATTATCTTGCTATTTCATTATTGAATAGATGAACATGCATTCTTCCACTTATTTTATAACCAAGAGAAAGTGCCTTAATCACTACCTCTTGGCTTTCTTTTGATTCTTGTTGAGTCTTTGTAGATCCAACAGGCATTATATAAACAAGGCTTCTGTCAAATAAAAATTCAGGTCTCTCTAATTCTTCAAGCACATTTTCTAACTCTTTCCAAGATTCCTCATTATTATCTAAAACAAACTTCAGAATATATGACGAAACCTCATCATCTATAAGACTTATTATTTTCCTTAAACTATCAATAAGAATTCCGTTCTTTTGATTGGTAACAGAAAATAGTTTAGGGCTAATTGAAAAGTGAAACTCATTTCCTATTAAATTTTCATTAGGAACTATAGTTCCGTTTGTTTCAATAATATGGATAACGTAATTAATAAAAGAGAAAGAGGATTTTTCTATAGCTCGACTAATTTCATATATTCCATCCTGATGAAGTAATGGCTCTCCTCCAGTATAAACAATACCAAATTCCCCATATTCTACCTTAGGGAAAAGTGAAATAATTTTTTCTGAAATTTCTTTAACGGTTAATTCTTCAGTGAACTTCTCCATTCCTTTCATCCATGCATACCCTGAGTCACACCCTCTCTTATTAACTACAAATTCATCAAGAGAATTTATTTCTGGTAGTTCTGTTTCTCCACCGAAGTTACATTGTAAGTTACATCCAAAAAATCTAACGAAAACACAGGGAAGTCCAGTATATCGTCCTTCCCCTTGCATTGAATAGAATATTTGTGAAATTTTATATTTTTTCTCACTCATTTTTAATAGCCCTCCCAAGGCAGAAATTTAACCCAATGTTTAGTTTTATCTAAGTGGTGATATTTCAATCCTTCTTTTTCTCTCTTAGAGAATATACAAAAATTCTCCAGTCCTCCAAACACTATATTATCCTTTATGAAATCATTACATCTTCGCAGTGTTTCTCCTGTGTCATAAATATCATCAATTAGAAAAATTGTCTTGTCTTTATATAAGTTATAAAATAATCCATTTTCTTCAAAATCATCATAACTAATATCAGTATCAGTATACAAAGCGTCATAAAGTAATGTCACCTGCTTATCATTTGCCTCTATTCTTTGATACTTCATAATTGAATGCGGAAGCCCATACTCTTTACTCAATCTATGCCCAAGGGTAAGTGATCCTTGATAAATTGAGAATAGAACGATATTAGGGTATTCGTTAACATACTGACCGAAGTGTTGAATGGTATCCTCAAAGTCGTTTGCGGTATAGAGTATATAAGTTTCTTCTGATGATTCAGGATAAATCATACCTGTTGTTTAATAATAGGATTAATAAAAACTAACTCATTAGGATCTACTATATCGACCCATCCTCCTTCTTTTTCACCATAAACACCAAAAGCTCTATGTAACTTTCCGAACCAATTCGGATCCTTCCACTCGTCTATTATTGCGCTAGAGAAAATAATATCACCTAAACCATAATTTATCCACACCATATCCTCCCAGAAAGCTTCAGCGTATCCTGTAGTGGTTTCATGGTAGCGTACTGAAGTAACCATAGGGTTTTTTTCACCGTTATTGTATTGTGTTGCTTTTACTATTTTATCAATAACATAAAGCATTAACAAGGCGGAGGATTCTGCCGAAGGTGAAACAGGAAGTTCAATCCAACGTTCAGAAAACTTCTTATGGTACACTTTTTCCTCTTCTGGCATTTTATTCCAAAAGACGTAGGTGTGGTCAAAAGAGTCAATAAACTCTTTTATAGTATCCTTCATTAGTCCGAAGTCTACAATCATTTGTCCATTATCAAGACCAGTAGCTGTGAAGAAAACTTCAACAAGAGCAGAATGCCCGTGAGTAGAATGAGAGCAACGGTGAGTTGTACAATTCAAAACTTTATGAGCTGTTTCAATAGAAAAACTTTTTCTTATAATCATATGTTTAATTTAGCATTTTTACATATCCACTAATATACAAAAAATTTCAGATTTTCCTAATTAAAAAATATTTCTTTTACAAGAATTTTATCAGCATCCTTCAGTGGTACTATTATCCCCATTTCATCGTATAAATTTTCACCAACCACAAAAACGTAATCGTCTCTAAATTCTTCGATTCTAATGGTAGTTTCTTCAACTAAATAATGGTGCCCATCTACTACAGTATACCAAGAACCTACCCTTCCATCATTTAACGTTATTTTGTTCATTTTTTTGAATTTTCTGCCTTTATATAACATTCCACCAAAAGAAAGGCAGTTTTCAAAGAGGGTGGTTTAGAAACAAAAATAAAGTCCTTGTATATGGTTAACCTAGAATCCTTAACCAGTATTTGGAATATTCCATATTCTGAAAAGCAAACCCAAATACTGGTTTTGAATTTTATCGAAGAAACTTCAATGAATTTTATTCCAGTTTCCATATTGGTTATTTTTTACATGTGCATTCTATATCGCATTTACATTCCGGTATTTTCAATTCGCCGGAAATATATTTTTCTGCTGTTTGAGTAGCTTTAATAAAATCCTTTTCGGAGGCTACCATGTTCGTCCCTTTGAAAATATTATACGTTTCATCCCAACATACAATACGGAAATCTCCACTCTTATCAGAAATACGCGAAGTCCATGTTGGTTTGTAAGCTTGTTCAAATACTGACATAGTTTATTAGATGTTTTTGGTTATTAAATTTCGGTCGTTCAGTTCAAGACAGAGAAAAATGAATTTTCTTATGTCTCCCTTAGTAACCCTATTTATGATTTTATTTTGATTCAAAGCATTATACTCCTCTTTGGTATAAGTGTCCTTAACTCCCGTTTTAACTGCCAAAGCAATAACTCCAGCAGGTGGAAGTTTCTTTAATGATTCTAAAACACTCCAATCCATAGGGAGATGTTGGGCAGAATTAAAAAGCATATTCGGATAGTTTATGGTGGCCCACTTTCACTGGGGGGAATTCTTTGAATATAAGTGCCTTTTCGTCCCAGTCTGACTCATATTCAGCAATGTGGTAACATTCAAAAGATTTTTGATTTTCTTCTGAATGGTCAACAAGTGCCTGTGTTACAACCTCTTCGTTTTCGTCAAAGGCTATCATTTTAGTAATAGGCAGATCATCTTTGAAATAATTATATACTCCAACAAATCGTTTCGTTATCATGTGTTTGGGTTTAATGTTAAAAAAGACGGGCTTAAGCCCGCCTTCTTTGAAGTGTTTCTTGGTTATTAAAAATGTTTTGGGTTGGATATGATAGAAATGAACTTGTTAAGAATAACCCGTTGCTTTTTCAGTGAGTTTCCTAATCCGATGAATCCTGCCTTCGCCTCTTTCATCGCAGTCTTCATATCAGTTTGGTCTGTTGCTGGAGTGAAAGAAACAGAAGATATTCCCATCGACTTACGGTCACATTTGATAATGTAAACCTCATCGTATCCTTGATTCGTTAGACAAACATTACCAACACTTTTAAACGTATTGTGTAATTCAGTGAAAACTTTTGGATTAGATTTCGGATCAATGTTAACGGCTCGGTAAGAAGAAGAAAAGTCTCTTGGTTGGGTCAAGAAGAATCCTACAATATTAATACCAGAAACTTCTTTGGCATAGTTCAACAAAGCACCAGTTACATTTGCTCCACTTTGGTACTCATCTTGATTAATACTTGTAGGGTAGTGCCTAAAACCGTTCCTAATGAAAGACTTCCTTTCAATCCCCCTGCCCCCACTTTGACTAAAAGTAGTTACTCTATCAGTTGCTTCCCCATCAGTGAGAATAACAGCGTGAATAATCTGAGATTTATGTTCCTCCCTGAATTTTTCGACTACGTTAGGAAGAACTAAAATCGCACTATTGAGAGGGGTTCCGCCTAACTTGTACCGAGAGTTATTAGAAATTGTACCGTATGCTCCTCTATAATTGAAATTGGTATTGAACTCAACCAAATTCCACAAGTTAACCAAACTCTCATTAAATTTTGAGGCTGAAAGTTTACTGGAAAGAAGGTTGAGTAGTTCAAACCCATCGGCAACTGTAATACAACCATCTTGTCCTTTACTGTTAGGCCTATTGCTATTGTTGCTGAAGGCGTAAACCTCGAAACTAATTCCTGCCCTTTTACAGAAAAGAGCCAGGTTAATTAATTGCTTCACCGTGTCTTTAAACTTGTCTTCCATTGAACCTGAAAAGTCTAAATACATGATTAGTCCGTGAGATTTGCCATCGGGCACTGTGGTCATTTTCTTGAAAATGTTATCACTATACCGGTACTTATGAATCATGTTACAATCAATCGTACCCGAAACTCCTTCTACAGCCCTTTTGTGTTGCTCGGCGTTCTTTTTCATTTCAAATTCCTTATGTAAGTAACTAACAACTGGAACTGACTTAATTTTGAACTCCCTGAATTCACTGTCATTGTTAGGTGTCTTACCGAACAAGACTTTCAGTTCATCAAGAATAACTGAGGTAGGAACAATAATTTCTTTTAGGTTGAATTTACTAACATTATAATATTCAACGTTTGAAGCCCTTTTGTCGATCAAGTCCCCCATCTTAGCTTCAGTAACATCTGAAGTCTTAATTTCGGAAGTTTTTTTGTTAGGCCTAGCTCCTGGTTTAGCTTGATTAGTAATACTTCCGCTGTTTTCGGAGTCCTT
>SESC01000515.1_pt1 | contig 13876 bp, 8 predicted proteins | sample 3171431 | NCBI WGS metagenome assembly SESC01 (sample SAMN06051868, study PRJNA518727) | freshwater metagenome | biome: subpolar coniferous forest; feature: holomictic lake; material: water; isolation source: holomictic Lake 227, 8 m depth | place: Canada: near Kenora, Ontario | collected 2014-07-08... | reverse complement strand
AAACGGGTCAACAGCAGTTTAAGTGCGTTTTCACAAGCTTGGACTGTCATTGAAACCCCTTGATCGGGATCATCAAATACAATGACTTGAGTATTCGCTAAGGGATGTTGTCCAAATCGGTAGACACCCTTGGCAACCCCCTTTCCAGTACCCCGGCGACCCAGCGAAGTTCCATTCTCTGTATTGATCAGTTCGACAATACGTAATGGGAAACTATCAATACTCATTCTTAACTTAGCCTTATCAACGGGAATAATGTCTTATTTTTGGCGAAACTTGACAATTCGCTCTAGCAAGAGCCCTGCATGATAAGCATCATCCGTTATTTGCTCCAATACGCCTAAAATCTCAGTCCAGTTATTTTCTTCGATCAATGAAAGCACCAGCACTCTTCGCTGTTTCTTCCGCCATTCATGATAGATCAAGTCCGCATTTTCTTCATGCTTTTTAAGTGTTTTAGTACACAGCTTTATACTTGCCAACTCAATGTCTGGATAGTGTGCTATCTCAATCTGCAGTGTTTCAATCATTGATACGAGTGTTGCTAGAATCTCATAAGCGGCATTCTCGATCTGCCTTGGATGACAGATATCAATCAGTCTAGCCGTGTCATTCATTCCATCGACGATATCATCCAGGCGTTTAGTTAATTGCTCGGTGATATAAATATATTCGGAGTAAGTAAGCAATTCTAGACTGCTATAGGCTTCCGCTGTCAGTTTATCGCCTATTTCTTCCAGGTTTTTAACCTTCGAAATATAATGATCCGGGTCCACAAGATTCAAGAAAAGCTCGTTAAGAGCCTTACCGCATTCAAGGGTGTTATCGAGATGCTCCTTAAAGATAACTTCCAGAGGGCGTAAACTTTGATGATCAACTTGATCAATGCTCATAGTGGTCTAGTCTCGTAAGGTTTATATATGAAGGTCCAGGCATGCCATAAAAGCATATATTTAATATTCAAATAGACAATGCTGCATTGTTAACAGTAAAAATGTTTAACATAGCCTCAGCTTTCTGTAAATTTCCTTTATCTATTCTGAGTTGCAATCATAAATAAACTTTATGTCAAAATGATTAATTCCTGACTAGTCGCATTAATCTTGTTTAAAACAATCCATAATACTAGCGGAAAAATGGGTTGCCGAAAGATCATTAACGGGTTCTTAGATGAATATCAGGTCCAACGTATGACGAGCGATCATTTGATTTTCATCGGTCGCGATTACCCAGGCAGACACTTTTGAACCCACGGTTGAAATACACGTATCACCCAATTCATTAGCCGAAGCATCCAGCTCTAAACCCAGCCAAGCGGCCTGATTACAAATTCTCTCACGAATAACGGCAGAGTTCTCACCAATACCCCCCGTAAATACCAGCGCATCCAGCCCCCCCAAAGCAGCGGTCAGCGAGCCTATTTCACGTCCAATACGATACACAAACAAAGCAATCGCCTCTTCTGCCTGAGGATCTTGACTGGCAAGCAACTGACGTATATCACTTGAGATGCCTGAAACGCCCAATAAGCCCGATTCATGATAGAGCAACTGCTCTAAGGCGCGGACATCCATATGGTGATATTCCATCAGATACAACAACATACCTGGATCAATACTGCCACAGCGCGTTCCCATTACCAAACCATCTAATGGCGAAAACCCCATCGTTGTTGCCACGCTGAGTCCGTTATAAACTGCACATAAACTAGCTCCACTCCCTAAGTGAGCAATGATAATCCTTGCATTGGCAAGAGATGACTGAAACTCAGGCAAAATAGAGACTATATATTCATAAGACAAACCGTGAAATCCGTACCGACGGATACCCTCATCAGTCAACTGCCGAGGTATCGCAAAACCTTGCGCAACAGCCGGTTGTGTCCGATGAAAAGCCGTATCAAAACACGCCACTTGCGGTAATGAAGGCATTATGTTCAGAAGCTCACGTATAATGGCAAGATTATGTGGTTGATGAAGTGGCGCTAAGGGAATAAGCTTTTCCAATTCAAGGAGCACATTTTCATCAATTAACACCGGCGCAAAATGATGCGGTCCACCATGCACAACACGATGCCCCACTGCGAGCAATGTTCCCTTCGCAAAATAATCCTGTAACCACCCCATCATCAAATCAATAGCCGCTTTATGATCATGCGCACCGGATGATGATACGTCAGGTGCAGTGAGTACTGAACCCTCTACATTTTTTACTACAACATTTAACTGAGTGTTAATACCCTCAATTTGCCCGGTAGCCTCGACCATTTGTTGATCTGATAAATAATCTACCGAGTAAACGGTAAACTTGATGCTTGAAGAACCTGCGTTAACCACCAGCAAATAACTATTCATAAACCTGATTATCTTTCTGTGAACGTCAAGGTAAGACGCAATAATAATACGCCGTTTATATTGGAGTAAAATAGCTTTAGCTGTTTTTACAGGCAATAGCTGAAGCTATTGCACTCCTGTTTAACTATTTTATTTATTGCGAGTTGCCCAAGTGCCTGTAAGCTCTCATAAACCAAGGAGAGCTTACAGTTACAACTTCTCAATAATACCTTAATGGTCGCTTAATAAGGCCATTCCCAGTGATCATCTTCGGGCCTATCGATGCCGTGTTCGTAAGCGTAATTCTGACATTCAATTTGCTGATTACGGAGCTTTTCTTTAACGTGAGCGCCAGCAACCTGTAGCGACGGAATACGATCAATGGCATCAATCGCCAGACTGAAGCGGTCGGTTTCATTTTGAATAGCCAACTCTAAAGGCGTATTAATGCTGCCTTTTTCTTTATAACCACGGACATGCAGATTCTTGTGGTTATTACGACGATAAGCCAAACGATGAATGAGCCAGGGATAGCCATGGAAATTGAAAATAACCGGTTTATCCAAGGTAAACAAGCTGTCAAAATCACGATCCGAAAGCCCATGCGGATGTTCACTACTGGGCACTAGCTTATAAAGATCGACGACATTAATAAAGCGAATTTTAAGCGTCGGAAAGTTTTCACGTAACAATACGGTTGCAGCTAGCGCTTCTTTTGTCGGAATATCACCGGCACTCGCCATCACTAAATCAGGCTCAAAGCCTGCATCGTTACTCGCCCATTCCCAGATACTAATCCCTTTTATACAGTGCTTAATGGCTGAGTCCATATCAAGGTATTGTAGATGCTTCTGTTTGTCGCAAACAATCACATTGATATTATCTGTACTTTTAAGGCAATGGTCAGCAACTGATAACAAGCAGTTCACATCGGGCGGCAGATAAATACGAGTCACAGAAGGACTCTTATTCACCACAAGATCAAGAAAGCCAGGGTCTTGATGCGTAAAACCATTGTGATCCTGGCGCCAAACAGTCGAAGTAATCAACAGATTAAGCGAAGAAACGGAAGCACGCCAAGGGACAGCTTTAGCCATCGCAAGCCATTTCGCATGCTGATTAAACATAGAGTCGATAACATGCACAAACGCTTCATAAGTAGAAAAGAAACCATGCCGACCGGTCAATAAATAGCCTTCCAACCAACCTTCGAGGGTATGCTCGGACAACATCTCCATCACCCGCCCAAAAGGTGACAACTCACCGCCATCCGCATCTTCAACAAACGACTCGGCCATCCAGGTTTTCTTGCTGACCTCATAAATGCTATCTAACTTGTTAGAGCTATTTTCATCCGGTCCGAAGACCCTAAAATTATGCATATTCGAACGCATAATATCCCGTAAGAACTGTCCCAACGGTGGCGTATTTTCGGCACTCACTTTACCCGGCCCTTCCAGCGCTAAGGCATAATCCTTAAAATCAGGCATCCGTAAAGCTTTACGCAGTAAACCGCCATTAGCACTGGGATTTGCGCTCATCCGCCGATGTCCTTTAGGCGCTAACAGTTTAAGCTCGGGAATTAACCGACCTTTCTCATCGAAGAGTTCTTCCGGTTTATAACTCCGCAACCAGTCTTCCAGCATTTTCAGGTGAGCTGGATTTTGTTTCACGTTTGTTAAAGGCACTTGATGAGCACGCCAAAAGCCTTCCACTTTATGTCCGTCTACTTCTTTAGGGCCTGTCCAGCCTTTTGGACTCCGCAGCACAATCATCGGCCAATGCGGACGTACTGGAATACCTGTGCTTCTTGCCTCATGCTGAATGCGTTTAATCTCAAGGATACATTCTTCAAGAACCCCCGCCATTTGCTGATGCATAGCTTCAGGGTCGCTGCCTTCTACAAAGTAAGGCGTGTAACCATAGCCCTGAAACAGCTGCTTTAACTCATCATGGGGAATACGGGATAAGAAAGTAGGATTGTTTATTTTATAGCCATTCAAATGCAATATAGGCAATACAGCGCCATCACAAATCGGATTAAGAAACTTATTAGAATGCCATGACGTAGCCAAGGGTCCGGTTTCGGCTTCACCATCACCGACAACCACAGCGACTATTAAATCAGGATTATCAAAAGCGGCTCCATAAGCATGAGAAATACTATAGCCTAGCTCTCCACCTTCATGAATAGAACCCGGTGTTTCTGGTGTACAGTGACTACCAATCCCGCCCGGAAAAGAAAACTCTTTAAAAAACTGCAATAAGCCGTCTTCATCTTCACCTTTATTAGGATAAATTTCTGCGTAAGTGCCTTCAAGATAAACCGGTGCCAATACGCCGGGCGCACCGTGTCCCGGGCCTGCTAAAAATATAGTATCCAGACCGTATTTATTAATCATTCTGTTTAAATGAATATAAATAAAACTTAAGCCCGGACTAGAACCCCAATGGCCTAACAGCCGGTTCTTGATATGTTCTGGCTTTAACGGTTCTTTCAGTAAAGGATTATCCCGAAGATAAATCATACCCGCCGCTAAATAAGTTGATGCACGCCAGTAGGCGTTGATATGATTTAACTCCTCTACACTTAATGGTGTAGAACCAGTTGATTGTTCAGATAGTGTCATTAGAGCATAACTCACATAAGGGGTTGAAGGATTTAAAGCAATGCTTGGGGTTTATTGGGTAAACATTATTCAACTGGATACGTTAACCCTGATTAAAGATGATTAACATACATAATGATTCCCTAAGCAAAGTTATTATACTGTCTAGTATTCAAGGTATTAATACTATATTTGATGTCTTACTATAAAAACTAGCGTGGAAATTATTCCTGCAGTTTCTCTTCCAATTTTACTATGCGCACATCATCGCCATTAATGATATAAACTAAATGTTCGGTGATGTAACAAGCATGATCCCCCATTCTTTCGATTGCACGAATTATCTCAATCACTTCTAAAGATCGAGAGATATTTCTTGGGTCCTCCATCATCCGAAAAATCAACTGTCTAAGAATACCCTCATATTCCCTATCAACCTGTTGATCGCGTTCAGCAATCGTAGAAACGTCTTCAATGCTCATTCTAGCAAAGCTGTGCAGGGCATCATGTAACATCCCCTTCACCAGTTCAGCCATATGCTCTATTTCGTAATGAGAATGTAAGTTGTTGACACGCGCTAACTTTATGGCCATTTGAGCCACACGTTCAGCCTTGTTGCCTATTCTTTCAAGTTCATGTATGGTTTTAATGACCCCAATCAACAACCTTAAATCAAAGGCTATAGGCTGTCTTAGCGCCAGAATAGTCATACACTCCTGATCGATAGATTTTTCCAGGGCATCGATCGGGTAGTCTTGCTTGATAACCCGCTCCGCCAGCTCCATATTCCCCGTCAGGACGGACTGTATAGCCAGTTCAAGTTGCCGTTCAACCAAACCACCCATGGCCAACACTTTATTGTGTATATCCACCAGTTCTTTATTAAATTGCTCAGATATGTGATGCTTTATTTTACTGTTTTCCATTATTCTCTCCTGATTATCCATTACGATAAACTTTACTTTGGCAGCCTTATTCAACCACTATTCATGCCCTACAGGTTGCGGAGTTAATTTCCAGATTTCCCGATTGTATTCACCTATCGTTCTATCAGTAGAAAACTTGCCACTGTTTGCACAATTTAAAATACTCATTTTGATCCAATGATCTTTATTTCGATAAGCATCTTCAACACGTTGTTGGGCATCAATATAACTTCGAAAGTCAGCAATCGTCATCCAAGGGTCATGCGGAGTTTTAATGGCGTTAATCAGATCATCGAACAGTCCGGGTTCAAATTGATTAAAATGACCTGACTCCAAAAGATGCATCACTTGCTGTAAGTCTTCATCCTGATCGATCAAAGCCGCAGGGTTATAATGCCCCCGTTTTGCTTCAATTTGTTCTTCTGTTAAACCAAACAGGAAAAAGTTTTCATCACCCACTTCTTCACGAATTTCAATATTGGCACCATCCAGTGTACCAATAGTAATTGCACCGTTCATCATCAGTTTCATGTTACCCGTGCCTGAAGCTTCTTTACCTGCGGTCGATATTTGTTCTGATAAATCGGCGCCGGAACATATTTTTTCCATGGCTGATACACGATAGTCTTCTAAAAACAATAAGGTTAATTTTTTGTTCACAACTGGGTCTGAATTAATAACCTGAGCAACATTATTGATCAATTTGATGATTTTTTTTGCCATCCGGTAACCGGGAGCCGCTTTACCACCAATCAATACACACCTTGCCACCCGCTTATCCGCGTTACCTTTTTTAAGGCAGTTATAAAGATGAATAACATGCAAAATATTTAAAAATTGACGCTTGTATTCATGTATCCGTTTGACCTGGACATCAAATAAAGCATCCACACCCAAATTTAGGTCCATATTGTGTTTGAGTTTTTTAAAATCAATCAAACCCTGTTTGGCCGACTGCTTAATAGCGTGCCAACGTTGTCGGAATTCTGCATCGTCAGCGTAGGGTTCCAGTTTTTTTAACTGCGATAAATCAGTGATCCAGCCATCACCGATGGTTTCCGTTATCAAACAGGCCAATTTCGGATTACAGCCGGCTAACCAGCGTCGTGGCGTTACTCCATTGGTCTTATTATTAAATTTATGCGGCCATAAGGCATAAAAGTCACTGAATAAGCCTTGTTGCAATAACTGGGTATGCAGTTTTGCAACCCCATTCACAGAAAAACTACCCACGATGGCGAGATGAGCCATTCTTACCTGTTGTTGATGGCCTTCCTCTATGATGGACATTCTACGTAAAATATCACCATCTCCCGGCCAATAGGCGGAGACTTCACTGATGAAATGCGCATTAATTTCAAAAATAATGTCCATCAGCCGGGGCAATAACTGTTGCATCAAGGTGACGGACCATTTTTCCAGCGCTTCGGGCAATAAGGTATGATTGGTATAAGCCATGGTCGTTTTTGTGATGGCCCAAGCCTCATCCCAGCTTAAGCCTTGCACATCCATTAACAGACGCATCAATTCAGCAATGGCAATGCTTGGATGCGTGTCGTTTAACTGGAAACAGCTTTTTTCAGCGAAGTGTGTAAAATTATTTCCATGCAGGCCTGTCCAGTGGGAAATGACATCTTGCAAACTGGCAGAAGCCAGAAAATATTGTTGCTGCAACCTTAGAATCTTACCATTTTCATTGGCATCATTGGGATACAACACCATGGTGATATTCTCGGCCGTAATTTTTGCCGCAACGGCTTCTGCATAATCACCTGCATTAAATTCATCCAGGTTAAACTCTTCAGTAGCGACAGCCTTCCACAGGCGTAACGTATTAACCGTACCATTCTGATAACCGGGTATCGGCGTATCAAAAGGCACTGCTAACACGTCATGCGTGTCTACCCAGCCAAATTTCTGTTTACCATCAGCATCCGTCCATACCTTGGAATGACCACCAAATTTTATGCGATGTGAATATTCCAGGCGCTCAATTTCCCAGACATTACCATAACGCAGCCAATGATCGGGTTTTTCAATCTGTTCACCATTGACAATGGTCTGGGTAAACATACCGTATTCATAACGTAAACCATAGCCTATAACCGGCAGTTGCAAGGTGGCGCAACTGTCTATAAAACAGGCTGCGAGCCGCCCCAACCCCCCATTACCGAGACCCGCATCCGCCTCACTGCTGATTAATTCTTCAATAGCAATACCAAGATCATACATCGCCTGAGTCACATTATCCGTTACGCCCAGATTAAGCATGGCATTGCTTAAGGTGCGTCCCATTAGAAACTCCATTGACAGATAATAACCTCGCCTACAGTCATTGTTTTTATAAGTCTTATGAGTCGCTTTCCAGTGTTCCATCAGGTGGTCACGAATCACCATCGATAAGGCTTCACCTGCATAAAAAGGCGATTGGTGGCTCTCATCACGACCCAACAAATGCACATAGTATTGTTTAAAATAATTAATAAAATCCTGTTTTTCCACTCCCTGTTTTGGAAGTTCAGTAATGGATGGCTTGGGATGACTGATAACATATTGGTTAATGGGCATGATTTAATCCTTAAATTAAGTTAATCGGCTTACCAGTGAAGAGCTCTTAAGCGGGAGAATTTTTTGCGTTGATGCTCTTGCATACGCACCATCACGTTCACAAGTGCTTCTATCGCATCCAATATATAGGGACCTTTGTTCAACATCACGCATTCAGCCCTAACCGCCATGGCCGCATCGGTAAACTCAGGTCTGGAGCGGGTGCCTTTTTTGGCGATGGATTCCAGTACCTGGGTGGCCCAAATAACTGGAACGTGTGCTGCTTCACATAACCACAGGAGCTCTTCTTGAATTTCAGCGAGTCTGGCGCTACCTAATTCAACGGCTAAATCCCCTCTGGCAATCATGATGCCGAGATTATGCCGGCCAATAGTCCCCAATATAATATCCGGAAGATTTTTGACGGCACGATTGGTTTCGATTTTGGCGATTATAGGTAACTTTGATGCCTTCCGTTTGGCAAGTTCTGTCATTAATTGCTCCATATCCGCAAGCGTTTCGACAAAGGAGAACCCAACCATATCAGCATGTAAGCAAACAAAATCCAGATCTGTTAAATCTTTCTGAGTGAGCGGGGACAACTGTAATTCAGCCCCGGGAAAATTAATGCCTTTATCACTTTTTATCCGTACACCACCGGCTTTTGCTACCGTTACCCGTAACAGCACCCCTTTTTCTGTGATGGTTTCGACAATTGCACCCAACTTACCATCATCAATCCAGACGGATTGACCGATTTCCAGTTTTTCTATTGCAGAAGAAAGCGTACATCCTATTTGAGCTGGATGAATTAAGTTCTGGTTTTCATCGTATTCGGCGGGTTTACCGTTGATATCGCCAGATGTTAACAACAACAACTGGTTCTTAAGTACACGAATAGCCAAAGGCTCACCGACAAAATCCCCTAAGGTAAACTTTTCTGATTTGTGCTTATCCTTTTTATGAGGGGTTGTCAGCGTTAAGGAACAACCTGAAGCAAGAAAAGCTGATTTTTCACAACTTATCAGCCACTCCGTCTCGGAGAGCGCTTTTTCTACTTGCAGATAACGTTGTTTGCTTCGATTGTCGATAAAACCAATGTTCATTCCTGGTTCAAGCTTTTCATGCAACGCTATTGGAATGAGCACTCTGAATAATGAAGGATCGACTGAAGGACTTTCAAAATCAGTAGCAAAAATCAAATACCCCGGCTCTACAACCTGACCGGTCAGGTCCTTTTTAACGCGGATATGATGAATAGGAGGACCCAGGGTAATAGGGCCCGTACGAATCTTGTGTCCTGCAAGATCCATAAGAATACGGCAAGAACGATTGATTTCTGTTTCTGCGCGGCGGATATTGTTTACAATTCCTTGCCAGATAATAGGGTCATCATGCGCACAATTAATCCTTGCACAGGTCATACCCTTTTCCAAAAACGCTCTTACCAGCGCATAATCCCAAGCCGCTTCAGGGGGCATGGTCACCATTACATGAGCCCGACCCTGTTGGTGAAAGGGACCGAACAAGTCAATCGTATGCTGATTCAGAAACTGCTGACCACGAATAAAGCAAATTTCGTGATTTTGTTCGTTCAGTGGATAACGCTTGTCTGTTGCCCGTTTCAATACATCGATCAATGAATCCAACGTTGTTAATACCGCTGCTTCAGCTCTACCCAAAGACGTTAAACTGGTCTGAGCCAGACGATCCTGTAGATCACGTAGATCAAATTGCCGCATAGCAAGATAATGCGCAAGGTTATAAGCGCTTTTAGAAAAAACGCCTGAAGGATAATGGCACTGATATTTCTGCAGGCGCTGGTTTGCCTTGATTTCAATCTCTTTTCGTAAGTCATCAATCTCTGCAAGTATGTGTTTCAGAACATCTTCGCAGGGATCAGGTGTCTTTTTTTTACTGCTCCATAGCATGGCTTATTGACTCGTATTACATAACATTTTTTATTATGTATATATTACTTAAAAAATGTGACAGCTTGATTATTATGAAAGGGTATCTTATAGCGCTTGAAAATATAAGGTATGTATACGCTTGCCTGGCATAAACGGAACTACTTTACCTTCTTGCCAAAACGGTTGTTGATCCCGGTAATGTTTTGAAAACGGATTACCCGATTGACCGCCCGGCATTTCAAGAATGCCACTTTCTGGATGATCAGGCGCCAGCACTAATCTTTCACTCGCACCATGCTCATGTGACATAACCCTAACACAGACACTCGCACAGCCCGAACTTTCAAAATCGGCAATATCCAAAAAGTTTGCCAGAATGGGGAAACTTTTACTGAAAGGATGATGCTGAGTAATCCGGTTAACAGTCCCCCAATTGAGATCTGCAAGCTCAATTTCAGGATACTTATTTTGCAAATCGTTTGCCGCCGCACTCAAGGTATCCAAAATGAATACCTGCCAATTGTCCTTAAACTCTGCAGGAATAACGCCATGAGGACGTTCCGTTAATAACTGTCGGAGCGGGGTTTCCATTTCACGCCAGGCATAATTAAAGTGAGGGTCAAATTGTTTACAACGAGCCACGACTTTAGCAAACAAGGCTTCAGCCAGTTTTGTTCGAAACGTCTTTAACAGCGCGGCGCCTTTACTTTCAGCATCCATATGCCCATCCCAGGCCAGCAACGTTTGCCCTTTTTCATTTAGCTTACCGTCCTTGTCCTTAAAAGGCTGTAAAGCCTTTAAAGCGAGTTGCTGATAAAACTCATAAAACTCACTGCGAGAATCGAGCTGTATATTTAACATAGACTGTTCGGTAAGACTGTTAGACTCCTTCAGTAATTCTGAGATGCGATAGGCTCTGTAGCCTAAAGCCCAATTATGACCCAACACATATGGATAATCACGACCCAAGGTGCGATTATTGGCAGTAACAATAAAGCCTTCTGAGGGATCGTATAAGCGGGGTAACTGTTCTGCTGGTATAAACCCATCCCAAGCCCTAGAAGCATCGGCCCATGACCGGCTGACCATACCGTTAAAGCCTTTTCGATTAGGAATACGCCCCATATAAGTCCAACCGATATGCCCCGCCCGATCCGCAAACACGACATTTTGCGGGGGACCCCCTGCCTGATTAATCACCGTCATCGCTTCTTTGACAGTAGCCACTTTATCCATATCAAGCATTCCTAAATCAATTGCTGCCGCTTCCAGCGCAATCCATTTTATCACCACAGAATGGCCTAACAAGGGGATTGATGAGACAGGACCCCAAATCGTAGAGCGCAATGAAATAGGAATATCATCTGCGCCTTTGACCTTGATAATCTCAGACTTGTTAGTAAAAGGAATCCAGCCTTTTGGCGTTAAATATTCTTGCGGGTTATCAGATTTTATCTCAAGCGTAATTAAATCCAGTAAGTCGGCGGTTGCATTGGTAAACCCCCAGGCAACATTTTTATTTCCACCCACAATAACCAACGGCAACCCAGGTAAAGTAACCCCGTTAAGCATGTTATCGGTATAACGTAATTCAGCCCGATACCAAATATTCGGCGAATTTAAGCCCAAATGCATATCGTTGGCTATCATCGCACGGCCTTCGAGGGTCTTCTTACCGGCTACCACCCAATTATTTGATCCGGCGATACTGTTATCCACATTAACTGAACCTTTAGCCAATTTGACAGACGACTCATCCAGCGAAGCAAAGGCACTGGCGGGAATTGGCTTTGCTGGTCGGTGCGATTCTGATCCACCCAATAATACAGTGGCATACTTATCCGTATCTGGGGTCAGAAAATCCACTAATTCTTTTGGCAAGGCTTTTTCCATCACCGTCACCATACGCTCATCGTCTTCTTCACCATTGAGGTTCTGAAACATGCCCAAAGCCACCAGTATGCAGTCCTCAGCACGCCAGGGTTCAGGACGAAAATCAAGGGCAATAAACTCAGGCGGTAACACTTTAACCTGATTAATAAAGGCATTTACGCCTAATACATAGGCATCCAGTACCTGTTTTTGATTTGTCGGCAAAGCAGCAACAACATTTTTAGCCACTTGCTCAAACTGGTAATCACGCTGACTCTTATCCAGTTCAACGGCCTTTGGACCGAAGACTTCTGATAACCGACCCGCACTTTTACGACGCATTAATTCCATTTGAAACAAACGATCGCGGGCATGTAAAAATCCCAGCACCTGAAAAGCATCATTCCGACTAGCCGCGTTAATGGCGGGAATACCGAGACTATCCGCACCGACAGTTACGGGATTTTTTAAATCTGCAAGGGCTATCTCACCGTCTTCAGTACCTAATGACGTATTGAGAAAATAAAAGCCCGTCGTCGCAACAATAAGCAACAGCGCGAAGAGTAAGCTAAAAGCATATTTAAATTTCTTGGCAAGCACAGTAGAACTCAAGTGAACAGACTATTAACAATTGACCTAAACTTTACGCTAAAAGATTTAACAGGGTCAAGTTAACGTTAAGTAGTGAATAACTCACTAAAGGAATTGATAAAACAGGCCAGGTGCTAGCAGTACTTGTAGAGGTGCTAAGAGTGGTTATACCGATGCTGAACAAGCTAGCAATGCGCTCACTAGCGCCAGCGGGCCAAAAAGACAGCGCGTAAAGGTATTAAAAGCCACTGCAAAGCTATTGCCGTTATTCATAGCCTGGCTGAAGCAGTTAATGCTGATTCAGAGGGCCATCGTTGGCATATTAATCATCTAATTGCTCAGCAATCCTGGCCAAAAGAGGTGTAACCACTGCCAGTAGAGGTTCAATCCTTGTCAGCACCTCTACAAAGTTCGCTAGCCAAAGCTATTTATACACCCGCAACACGGCAGAGGCTCTCTGTCTAAGGACACCCTAAGCCAATGGGTACCTAATATTAACGACGCACTACCTAATGTAACTCAGTCAAACGCTTATCCTGGCTAGCCAAACCCCTCAAGTGACTCTCAAAGTCACAATAGGCTCCAAGCGCTCGATTAAGTCAGCCAGTCGTTCTTGTGTCATTGAAATTAAAACCGTTATCTTGTTAGAGCGTGCGTGTAAGTAAGATTCTGTCATGAAAAGATAGCTCACAGTCTTACTTACTCGCCATTCTCAACAAATCAAACACCACTCTGGCGAAATCAGCGGCCTTATCCGGGTTGGATAATAACTGCATCATCTGATTATTATGCGCATCACTGCTATCAAGCACGGCATCGTCAACAGCTTTGCTAAAATCCCCGAGCATAGCTTGCTCAGCCGTGTTATTGGCTAGTTGATTCATCACCAAAACATTCTCACTCACTTTATCCCGGATGGTATAAGCGTAATTAACCAGATCACTCTCTGTTAAATGATCCGTAACAAAAAGCTCATTCAAGCGAGTGATGATCTCAGAGATAAAAGCCTGCTGTTTATGCTTGGCTTTAGCGGTGCCCAAGCCATCACCCGGTTCAAGTTTATACCCAGGCGAATCTTCTTGTAG
>SESC01000510.1_pt1 | contig 13970 bp, 12 predicted proteins | sample 3171431 | NCBI WGS metagenome assembly SESC01 (sample SAMN06051868, study PRJNA518727) | freshwater metagenome | biome: subpolar coniferous forest; feature: holomictic lake; material: water; isolation source: holomictic Lake 227, 8 m depth | place: Canada: near Kenora, Ontario | collected... | reverse complement strand
ATCATAATTTGAAAGATGGCTTACCTTTATGTCTATTCCAGCCATACACAAATGATGATTTATTTTCTCTGCCAAAACTTCTCTAGATTTATTAATAAAATTTGTATTATTCCATTCTACTGTTTTTTTACCCCAACCTTCCTCAATAAGTTCTCTCATGCTTAATATAATATGAGCATGTGGATTTCCATTTTCCCAATGAATATTAAATTCAACTACCATTCCCTGCTCTGTGAAAAATGATATAAAATCATGACATAATGCCAAATTTTGTTCTTTATCTAATTCCATTGGTAATGCAATTTCAATTTCTCTAGCTAATTGAGAATCTTTTCTTTTTTCTCGCAATTCTATGGAATTAGCCAACAACTGTGCTGCTTTATTTGGGTTAATTTTTTCTAAATCAACGAGATCTTTAATCCATTTAGTAGCATCTTTTGGAAGAACTATTTCACTATGGATCACATTCTTTTTGCGAGAATAATCATAAATCTTTCCGCTTATCGGATCCGTTAATTTAATGCCACGACGATAAGCAATAGACTTAACTATATTGTTACCTTTAGCTCTGCTAAAAACTTTTATATGCTGATGGTATATTGCCATAATTCATCTTAGCAAACTTGATGTTGCGTAGCAACATATAAGTGCGCATTTGCTCATTCGTCGCTGCATGGTGCCGGTGAGTGTGTGTTTTCATAATATAAGGTTTTTTGGTTACGTTATCTGTTGTTTGATGTTGTTTGTTGACTTTTATTTAAATTTATGTATTTAATTAGATATTATTGTGTTTTTATATTTTTAAAAAGGTTTCTCCAAAATGACTAATTTAGCACTTGATAAACTTTTAAAACAACAGTTAAAGTTGGATGCTAGGATTAAAGCTATAAAAACCAGAGAAGCACATCAGGAACGAAAAAATGAAACCAGGCGCAAAATTTTAGCTGGCGCCTATATTTTAGAAAAACATTCTAAAGAGGATACCATGCATCAGTTAACCAAAGAATTAGATTGGTTTTTAACTAGAAAAAATGACAGGGCTTTATTTGGATTGTTTGTAAAAAACGAATCAGAAAAAGATAAATCAAAATAAAACACTCAAGGTAGGTTCTTAGAGCCAGGTAATTTAAGAATAGTATGGTAAATTAAATATAGCTAAAATAACTATAATTTTTTTGAACACTATAATAAAAATTATTAAGCGTTTTTACTTAAAATTTTTATTAACTAACATATTTTTTCTTTCTATTTTTTAAAATTTGTTATTGTTAGTTGTGGGTATGTGGACAAAAAGCTAATGAGTGTGTGCAAATTGTGGGCAACGCTCTTGTGTTGCCCATCAGTTTGTACACACGTTCCATGGGACATTAGCTGGTCCGAAGGATTTGTCCATCATATCCACAACAATATATGTTTTTTTAATTAATAAATTTTGATCAGTTAATTTATAAATTTATTGCACTCACGCACTTATTTAATTTATGATTAGTTTATTAACTTCACAAAAGGATAATCATAATGGAAAACCATAGTAAATGAAAACATTGGCAAAAGATATTTAACTGACTGCTGTCGGTTATGGCTAGAAAAAATTGTTAATGATCATATATAGAAAATATAACTACCCTACTTTACCCTATTGTACATTTTGGTCTAAACAGGCTCTATTATTAGGTACAATGTATTAACAGAATAAATATTTTGCATTATATGTATAATAATTGACAAAATTTACATCTGACGGTATTTTAAAGATTGTGTTGTTTTTTCAATACTATAGTATATATTGGATCGATAACATAAATGCTTTTAACAATGCAAAAGGGTAAATAATGGGTTATACGCTTTCAAAATTTAGAAAATTTGAAGAAATTAGTTTTAAAGCAATGGAGTTGATGAGACAAAATTCTTCATTTTCTCCAGGGAAAAAACCCACCAAGACTTGGACCCTAACAGATGCATCAGCTATTGTTGGTCGAGCAATAAACACTATAAAAGAACACGAAAAAAAAGAACTTATAGCTAAACCACAAATTATAAATAATGGTAAAAGATTTTATTCTTTAAGAGAAATTAATGAACTTCGTAAGCACTTTAATACTTTGCCAGAACTAAAAAAAGAGACTCCTACAATTATAGCTATATCTAACTTTAAAGGTGGTGTTGCAAAAACAACAACTGCAATTCATGGTGCTCATTATTTTGCTCTTGCTGGATATAAAGTTTTATTAATTGATTTAGATTCTCAAGGAACAACAACAAGCTGCTTCGGATACTCACCGGATGACCATATAAACTCTCAACAAACTTTGTTGCCTTTCTTTTTAGGAAAAAATAATAATTTTTCCAGTCTAATAATTCCTACCCATTGGGATCAATTAGATCTTATTCCAGCAAATTTAGGCCTTTATAATGTAGAATTAGAACTTCCAGCAATGAAATACAAAGCAATATCACAAAATGAGGATTTCAATTTATATGACATACTAGATTGTGGTTTAAAACAAATCTATAGCAACTATAATATTATCATCATTGATTGTCCCCCATCAATGAGCATTTTAAATACAAATGCACTTTTTGCAGCTAACTCTTTATTAATACCATGCCCCCCAGAATTACCAGACGTCGCCTCAATGTTTCAATTTATTGGTATGGTTAAGGGTGTCTTAGAAAAATTCCCAGAAAAAGAATATAACTTCACTAAAATTCTTTTAACAAAACATGATGGAAATAAGACCAGCCATAACATTTCTGCTTTTCTTAGAAAGATTTTTGGAACGCATATTATGCGCTCAGAAATGTTAAATACCCAGGTAATAAAAAAAGCTCGCTCAGAAATGATGTCAATATATGAAGTGTCTAAGTACAAAGGTTCACAACAAACTTTAAAAAGGGCCTTACAAATAGTTAATGATATTTATAAAGAAATTGAAGATCATATTACTGAAACAAACAACAACTTTAATGGCTACCATTGTTCTATAAAATAAATAGATGGAGTAACTTCATGAAACGTAATAATAAAACAGAAGCAGCAATACTAGATTGGCTTGGTGATGGTGCTGCATTAATAGATACCATAGATGATGACTCAACGCAAACAAAACCTATGGAAACAACAGAACATAATAATCGTTTACCTTTTGTTAGGAAAACAGAATCTTTTGAGTTAATACCATCAACAAGATGTTTTCCTTGGAATTATGCCGATCGTTTAGAAGAAGAAATGGGGGATTTAAAATCTTTAGAGGAGTCCATAAAAAATCATGGTCAACAAGAACCTATTTTAGTACGTCCAAATAATACAAGTAAATACGAAATTATTTTTGGAAACAGAAGATGGAGAGCATGTAAAAACTTAAACATACCAATAAAAGCTATTATAAAACATTTATCAGACCAAGAGGCTGCTATAGCTCAAAAAGAGGAAAATGAAAACAGACAAAGCATTAGTGATTATTCAAAAGCAATGTTTTATAAAAAATTATTAGACAATGGTGTTTTTACTACAGAAAAACACCTTGCTGACACAATGAAAATTCCAAAACAAACTTTTAACGATTTAATGTCTTACACAAGAATTGATGAGTCGATATTAAAAAATATTCTTCTCCCATCTAAGTTAGGTAAAAAAATGGCAGCAAAACTCGCCTCTATTTCAAAAAAAATGTCTTCTGGAATGCTATCTTCTGCATACATAGAAGCTCTATTTTTAATGCTACCTGAAATAGGCGCAAAAAAAATTTCCTACAGAACAATAGATTTAAAATTAGAACAGTTAATGTTAGAAAAAGAAGAACCACAACATTCTATATTAAATAATTCTTCCTTTAAATTTTTTGAAACCATAAAAGATACGGCTGGTAACGTAAGTATTACTATAAAAAAAGACTTCTTAACGCACTGTCAACTATGCGATATAGAGAAAGCATTGTCTTATTTAATAAAAAGTAAAAACTATAAAACTTAAAAGTCCGCGCGCGCAGACCAAGGAGAAAAATTAATGAGTTAACAAATAAAGTGAATAAAAAACTTACGACTCTACTCTACATGCAAATAGGCAGAGTCGCTCTATCTGGGCCCTTGTCACCAAACCTAGATGTTAATTATCATAAAAATACTCAACGACTTATGATAGTATATATTTAAGTTTTACTCAAGGGGTACGTATTATTTTTTATTAACGGACACCCATAATGAGAAAAACATCACCACATTGTAGTTCTATTTCCATGATTTTCATGAACGATAGAAAATCATACGTAACAACCACCAGTTGTGTGTTAAAACATATCTTAACAACGGATCAATTAAACAATTCAGAAAAATTATATTACCTTATAGCAGATCTTTATGCTCACCTAAATAAATCCATTAATAATACCCACCGCGAAACTGAGAAGTCAGCCCAAGAATGGGCTAAACTCCTAAATCGTTCAGAACAACATATTTTTAAAATGCAAAAAACACTAGAGCAACTTGACTATTTCCATATTATTCGAGAAAAAGATGAAGACAATCAAAACGAAAAAAACATTATAATACCATCTTTACCTGACCATGTTTTTAATGAATTAATTAAAGAACCAAATCATTTAATTGCAGAACATCTATCTTTTACACCAACCGATCACGAAGGATCTAAAAGAATCTACCTTGATGATTCCAAATTATTTATTAAATTTAATTTACCAATGTTAAAAATGGTGCTATCTGACAAGCTCCTCTCTGCTTTGCAAAAAGTACTATGGATCTACTTTTTTTATCGTTCTTATATATCCTATCAAGATCAAAATGGCGAAGGAACCAGAAATTTTATCACTAGCTATCAAGAACTTAGTGCTATTTTTTCTTGCCAAGAATGCACCATTTCTATAGCAGTCAACAAACTAGAGTTTTTTGGTTTTATAACTAAAAAACAATTTAGAATTAAAGCGCAAAACAGAGCAGGGCGCCGCAAAAAAAAATCTTGTTGGGAATTTTGTGCCTTAATACCACAAGCATATATGGAACATTTAATAAAACAACCGGATCGACAAAATTTAGCACCTATAGGTTTAGATAACTTAAACCTTTATGAGCCACAACAGTTCATTCCAAACATCCTGCAAACGTCACAGTTAAGCACTCAAAATAGCTGGTCTATTCAAGATAATCTTGGCGTTTACACCCAAAATAAATCGCTAAATATAAACAATAACTCTCAAATTGAAGCCAAAAACAAAACTTTATTAATAAATAAAACTAATGAACATGTACTAACAAATAATTCTAACGTGCAACCAAAAACTAGTAATTCGTTCAACTGTTATAAAGTAGAGGGTGATCCTTGTGAAATGCAGCAATATAATAATAAATATAATATATTAAATAAAAACAGTGATCAGATGCTCAGCGAGACCACAATCAAGTGTTTTTCAAATCAAGATACTTTCAATGTTTTTTTAGAACAAAAATTAACAATAACTGATACAGAAATTTCTATTGGTTTGCAAATAGCTAAAAATTTTAATACCAAAGTTTTTGAATTAGCCAAAGACATTCCCTACCCAGAAGCAGTTAAACAAGCAGATCTTGAGCTAACTAACGAAGAACATTGGTTGGTTACAAAAACTGCATATAATTTGCAACAAAAACTTAATTCAGCAATTAAATCCCAGCACAATATTCAGCCAAATAGTGACGATCTTTTGCAAATTAAACTAAAGGAAACCATGTTTACAGAGCCGGAACAAAGGCTTATAGAGCTTTTGGATGATCTTGCTAACCTGCCAGAACATCTAGTTGCTAGTGAAGAGTTTTTACTTAGAGTTTCATGGTTATTAAAATTATTACCAAATAATGATGCTTGTGCTGTAATAACTAAATCTGAAGTAAATACTATGCGCCAAATAGATTCAGATCAGCAAGAGCCACTAACCGACATTATAAGTTTACCAGGCGATAAAGCAGATAAAGCTATGAATTTTGCTAGCAAATTAAAATCCCAGCAAATTGCCAAAGGTTATGCTGCCCAAATTAGCACTGAAGAGTTAGGAAAAGAATTTATTTATCATGCAGCAAATTGGGTACCTGAAAGACTAAATTGTAAAACTCGTGAAGAACAAATTGATGCAGCATTAAGTTTTGCTTGGAAGGCAGTAGAGCAGGGTAAATGGAAATGCCCATATCAACTGTTAAATGCTGCAATCGTACAAAGAGAGCAAAAAGCGGCCAGATGGAAAATTTACTAAAATATTATAAACCATAAGGATTATTTAGCTGAAAATATATTCCTAAGATTCTTTGGCAAGATAAACTTTTAACATAAAAAATATTATCGCTTTTAATTATTCTTTAAAAATTGTTTATTAAACATTAAAGCAGCTGTGGACTGAAGTGTTGACAAAGTTCTAATCTTTATTGTTAAGACAAACAAAATTTAGTTTCTTGTTGGCAAGGTATAAAATAAAGTTTCCTTTAGGTTTTATTACATTGATCAAAAACTATCTCTAGCCAACACAAGCAGAGACTAGTATTTGACATTTTATAGATAACTATGCTTAAGTAAGATATTACTTAAAATAATAAAAAACTTGTTATTAAAATGTTTTTTCTGAATATACGTTTAAAACATATATGTTGCAGAATAATTGATTTTTAAAATTACAAAGATATTTTCTTATGGAGCAGTAATTGAACAAAAAATATTTTATAGTACCACCAACTGTTGAAATAATTAAGATTCAAAATCATCGCTTACAAGATAATCAAAAGTTCTACATTAAAAGTATATTAATTTTTAGCTTTATATTGAGTTTGTGTGTTCTATATACCCCTGATGCTTATTGTTCTGGTCTCGGAAAATTATCAGGAACCCTAAAAACAAAAATAGAAGATGTTACTAAAGTTGTTGATGGAATAGCCAAAGCTGGTGTTGGCCTGGGGTTACTATGGTTTATTATTTCTTTAATTCGTGGTGAGCCTCAGTATCGATATGCATTTTTATTGGTTTTAGCTGGCTGTTTATTATATACCGCTTCTCATATTACTCAATGGGCAATAGGAACATAATTTGATTAGATCACGACGAAATAATTTAATGCAGCAAGTACCTGGAGAGGTTGATAGTTTGGAACCAGTTCTTTTTGTAGCACCACCGATCACAGCTCCTGTTAATTATAATCCAATTGAACAACAACAAATTGAGATTAATGATTTACAAGGTGTTGGAATTCGTTTGACTTCCGATAATCAAGATCTTAGAAGGTTGCTGCAATTACAAGCTCAAGAGCATCAACAATTTAAAGATGAAATTATAAGGACCATTACAGAGTTAAGGCAACAACATCAAGCAGCCATAAAAGATTTACGTGATTCAGGAACAACTCTTACTAGAGAAAATCAAGAGCTGAGTAGGTTGTTACAATTAAAAGCTCAAGATCACCAACAATTTAAAGATGAAATTATAAGGACTGTTACAGAGTTAAAGCAACAACATCAAGCAACCATAAAAGATTTGCATGATTCAAGAGCTGCTCTTGTTAGCGAAAATCAAGAATTAAGAAGATTGCTACAATTACAAATAGGAGAACAGCGACAACTTAGAGAAGAAGTAACGAGTAATATAAGAGACCGAGCTCAGGAACAGCAAACACATAAACAAGCAATATCATTTTTATACGATAAATTTAAAGAAGCAAGTACCGTGGCTTTTACCACTGGAAATTGTGATGTTCATGGCACAAGGCTACCGATACCATCCGGCTTTGAACGGCAGCATTGCAAATTTTTTACCGCAGGTCTTGGTAAGCACCGTGGTAATCCCGCCTGGGATGTTATACCAACTTTTCAAACGAGTGATGTTATGGTGCTGCCATATAGTGGTAATTGTGATTTGCCTGGTGGTTCCTATGGAGTTTGGGCGGCAAAACCTGTGATTAGCGAACAAGAGCTAGCAGATAAAAAGGTAGAATATAAATTAACAATCTAGCTAAGGAATTAGATGTATAAATCTTTAGTATTAAAATTTGTTGCTGAGCCTGCAAAACTTATGTTTGCCAGCTGCAAAGGAGCATATTTTTCAATGGGATCAGCTGTAACAATTTTGGTTATGTCGTGGATGTTTTTGTTTGTCTCTTTTTCTACGGCTGCAATGATTGCGATGATAGTTTTTATTGTGGTACATGGTTGTATGATTTTTATGACCATTAAAGATCCTTATTTCCTTAATGTTTGGGAAGCAGCTTTAATTTGTAAAAAAACTAACAATTTAATTTATACTAAAGATAATTTATATGGCTATTAGTAGTATAGTTTTGGTTAAAATTATACTCACGATCTTAGCAATAGCTGCATTTTGTGTTGTTGCTGGAATGTCGTTAGCATCTGGTATAACGGCACTGGCATTTCCAGCGCCCACCATAACGGTGCTTGGCGATGTTCTGCCATTTCATGCCATTATAAATAATATTGTTTTAGGCAAGGATGGAGTTTGTTCGCAAATTTTAAAGATTGCTGGTTACGATGCTGGATCTAAAACTAGCGAAGAGATTGCTTCATTAATTCAAAAGAAACAACATTGGCTTGATAAAATGGCAGAATTAAAGGCTGGTTTTAAAATCTTGACCATTAGACGAGAATGTCAGCATGATTTAGCTAGCGGTGATGTACCGCCAGTGCTTAAAAGAATTCATGGCTCATGGATGAGTAATTTTATAAAAAACTACCGTAATACGCATTATTTAATGATTAGTGTTTATCCCAATCAAAATAATAACTTGCTTAGATTTTTAAAAAAAGATGCGCCAGATCCCAATGCTGGGCTGTTAAAAGAAATTGTAACTTTAACCATTGATAGTTTGATTGAATTTAAACCTAATGTTTTAACCAATGGATATAGAGCGGCTGATGATGAGCAAAGTGATTTAATGTCGTTGTTACATGAATTAGCTAGTTGCGAGGTAGAACCACTTAAAGCTAAAACTCAAAATGTACAATATTTTATTGGCAATAATATTCGATTTGTAAAAAACACTGATTTAATAGAATATAACAATTGTTATGGCAAAATTATCTCGCTTAACAAGTGGTGTGATGTAGTGAGTGCTGATCTGTTAAAAGAAATTCAGTCTCTACCCAGCAGGCTAATAATAATGCAAATGTTAGGATCTGATGGCAAAATTAAATCGCTGTTAAAATTAAAATATCAACTCAAACAAAAACAAATGCTCTTTAAAAATCTGCATATTCAACAAGATTATGAAACAGCTATAGAAGAAGTACAAGCTAACCGTACCAGTATGTATAATTATCAACTATCCATTTTGGTATTATCTCACGATTTAGCTGAACTAGAGTCAAGTATAAACCAAGTTAAAAGAATATTAATTAGTTATGGTAAAGCTCCTATCATAGAAAAGTCTTCTAAAGAATTAGTATGGCGTTGTCAATTTCCTGGCTTTGATCAAATGATCCGCCCAGCTAACCCTATGTCTTGTAATCTTTCATATTTAATTAATTTTGAATTTGAACCTTGTGGTTTTGATGCATGTGATTGGGGTATTGGTGCAATTAGACCATTTAAAACTATTACTGGTAATGTTTATTCACTACAATTGCATGTGTCTCCAGAAAAAGAATCTTTAGCCCATGCCTTAATTGTAGCTCCTAGTAATAGTGGTAAAACCACTTTATTCCAACATTTAATTGGTGGAGCATTAAGACATACTAATTTACGAGCATTTATTTTTGATCGGTTAAACGGTACTAAAATATTTACTCAAGCGGTTGGTGGGGAGTACATAGATTTTAATGATGGCACAGTGTTACTAAATCCATTTGTTTGTGCCAACAATGATCATAATAAAGCTTTTTTGCAAGATTTTCTGCAAATGCTGAGTAATACTGATGAGGATAGTGTTTGTGAAGCTGCTTTAGCAATTGAGCAAATTATGTCAATTCCGGCAGAACATAGAATTTTAGCTAAATGTTTTCAAGATATTGCCAGAAAAGGATCTAAGTTTTCCAAAGGGTTACGTAAATGGTCAACAGATAGCTCCTTATCAAAATGGTTTAATGGTTTTATAACCGATGAACATGCTAACGATATAGCATTTGATGCATTGAATTTAAATAAAAGCAGATTAACTGCATTTGAAATGACTAAAATTCAAGAAAATCCTCAAGTAGCTGCGGCGGTTACAACTTACATAATGCATAAAATTAGATCTATAGGAACAGATGCTTGCCCACATTTGATTTTTATCGATGAAACTCAACCAATGATGGAAGATCAAGTTTTTGCTAAACAAGTTGGTGTTCTATTAAAAGAACATCGCAAATTAAGAGGTTCGGTTAATGTCTGTTTCCAAGATGTTAATGCCATTAATTCAGTAATTTTAGAACAATGTCAAACCAGATTCTTGTTTCCCAATGCTTCAGCCAATAAAGAACAGTATGCTAAATTTGAACTTACGGATTTTGAATGGGATTACATTAAGGGCTTCACTCGGATCTCAAAAGATTTAAAATATTCAGTATTATTAAAAAAACCTAATGAATCAGTAATTTTAAATATTGATCTAACGCCATTAGGCAATTTACTACAATTATATCGCTCTGGCGCTGAACCTGTTAAAATTGTCAGAGAATTACAACAACAATGGGGGATGACGGAGTGGATAGATCAATATTTAACTTTGCAATAATTAATTTTAATAAGGAGAAAAATTGAAATGTTAACTAGAATTTTAAAATATTTAATTTTAACGGGTTTAATTATTACTACTAATGTTAGTTTTGCGGTTGCTTACCATGACCCCCTTAATTATGCAAGAGCCTTTGAAATATTAAAAACCGCTAAATCACAATTTGAAGAAATGAAGAGAGTACATGATGAACTTGCCAGCACTAAAAGATTAATAGGTAATTTTCAGCAAGAAGTGGGGCAGGTTAAAGCCGAATTAACCAATTGGCGTACTTATTACGATAGAATAGATACTTTAGATCCTGAGCAATTTTCAGCTATAAAATGGTTAAGACTTGATGATAGATTATCGATGGTTAATTCATTACAGGCGCTCGATGATGTTAAACGTAAGTTATTTGACAATAAATCGGAACAAATGGAATTTGATAGACAGCAAATGGCTAGAAATGCTATTGCATCTGGGATCGTAACCTCAGGAGCTAGTAAAAAAAGTTTAGGCGAATCTAAGAAAAAAATAATTGCGGTAACAGATAGTGCACTAGAGACTGCTGATTTATTAAGCGCTATCAAAAATCAAAATAAATTACTTGGGATCATAGCTAGTGAGATGGTGCAAAGCCGCACTATTCAGGCGCAACAATTAGAATTGTTAGCGGCATTTTTTTCGCAATTTGAAGGAACTGGACAGTTAAGTGATCCTGCAAGATTGCCAGCCAAAAAAAATACTTGGCAATAATATGTTAGAAAAGTTTGTTGTTGAGCCAATTATCAGTAATGCTGAGCGGTTTTCTAAGGAAGTATTTAACAGCTTAGCTCCTTTTGCTGGGAGCTTGTTAGCGGGATCCGTACTCTTATGGATCACCTTGGCTGCATACAATGTCTTAGTTGAAGGTGAGTTTTCCTGGCGTAATATTGTAAAAAAGATCTTAATTTTTACTTTAATTGGTTCGATGTTGACAGTAAATAATAAAATATTTTATGGGTATATTTATGATCCTATCAAGTACACCACTAACGAATTAGTTAATAATATTTTATCAATAGCGCCGCAATCTGGTTTAAAGCAATTTAAAGATCCTAAGCAAACAATAGATAAAATCGATGCGTCTTTTAGTGAATTAGTTTCGCTAGTCACACTAGTTTCTAAAAAAGCTAACCTTGGGGTGGCATTCTTTGCCGCGATTGTAACCTTTGTTATTTGGGGGTTGTTTATTATGTCTGAGGCAATGTTTGCATTATATTTAGTAGGTAATACTTTAAAGTTAGCGGCTATTAGTGCATTATCGCCTCTCTTAATCTTGGCTTTTGCCTTTGATCAAACTCGCCACCATGCAGTCGGTGGCTTAAAGTATGTGTTGGCTTCAGCATTAACTTTGTTAATTGCATCTTTTTGTATGGCATTAATATTGTTGGCATTAAGAAAATTTGTTTTAGATTTACAAGTTGAAACACTTCCTGCTAATGAAGTTTTTAGCACTTTATCATCGTTGTTGATTTTAGCGATAGCATCAATTTATTTTTTAAAACTGGCGCCTGAACTTGCCTCAGCAATTATGGGGGCAAATGTTAGTTCAATTATATCTGGAGTAGTTGGTGGTGCAATGGCTGGGGTTGCCTTAAGCACTAACAAGATTGGGGGTATGATAACTGGTTCAAGAACTAGAGCTATGCCATTTGTCACCAATAAGCCTACCAAGGAGAATGTTGAATCAAAATTTGCAGATAATTATACGCCACGCAAAGAAGAGTAAGGTATGCATAGAATTTTAATAGTAGTTTTAATCTCAAACACCCTGTTTATCTCAGGTTGTGCTGGAATTTTACAAAAGCCCCACGACAAACAAATTAAAAGTTCTTGTGATGTTTGTAAAGAACCGCCTTTTTATGTTGATGGAAAAAGATTACATGAAACTAGAGGCAAGCATTAAACATTTGAATAAAGATTTTTACGCAGCTTGGTGGGTATCAAGAGCTATGGCTGTTATGGTATTCGTATTGTTATTTGTTGTTTTAGCTTTAGCTTCAGGATTTTTATGGTTGGTTCCTTTAAAAGAAATTAAACCGTTGCTGTTAACTGCCTATAACAAAGACACCCAAATAATTAAGATTGAACCAATTGAAAAGACTACTTATGGTTATACCAAATTGATGGAAATTTATTCGAAACAATTTATTATTGATTTACATACCGTAGATGGTCAGACAGAAAAACATAGATTAAAAAAATTATCCTTAATGACGCAAGATGAAACTCGTGATTATATAGATAGCGTATTAAACACTGAGCAGAATAATTCTATTGTCAAACAATTAATTGATACCAATATTACGCGTTCGGTGCTGATTAAAAATATTAATAATCTGGCACCAGATGCACCAAATACTTGGCAGATAGATTGGGAACTGTTAGAAATAGATCAACATCATGCTCTGCAAAAACGGACTAATTTTAGCTCGGTGGTGACTGCTGAATCGCAAACTAAAAAACTTAACTTTGATGAAGAAGATTTAAACCCCATTGGATTTACGGTAATAAGATATTCCATAAGGTTAAGTAACAATGCTTAAGATGGCAACATTATTTTTAATAATTTTTTGGTTTTGTTTTCAAGTGTTAGCTGAGCAAAATATCATCCAAACTACAAAATCTCAAGAAGTAGCTGATGAAAGTGAGGGTAACTACTCAGCAATAGAAAGAGAACCATCGGTACCATTAGCGTCCAGTCAAAAAGCTTGGAAACAAGCCAAAAAGGGTGCTGGAGTTTATATTGTAAATTTCGATCCGCGGGAAATTATTAAAATAACGGTGCGAGAATATATGACGACGACTGTTATTTTCCCTCCATGGGAAACTATCAATGAAGTTATAGTAGGTGATGAAGGTAATTATCAAATATTAAAAGCTAAAGACAATTTAGTAACAATTCGTGCGATTAATTATGTTGGCTTAGATACCAGCATTACCATGATCGGTAATAGTGGTCATGTTTATGGTTTTTATGTGCGAGTTGAAGGTTATAATTCAAAAAATATTAGCGATATAACGGTTCGAGTAATTGTGCCAATGCCATTAAAAATAAATTATAGCAACTCGAAAACCTCAGAAAAAAATGATTATCTTGATGAGGCATATTTTAATTCATCTAAGCTTAATTTTAAATTTTCGATGTCGGGAGATGAATCAATTGCTCCTAATTTAATTTATAGTGATGGGGTACGCACTTGGTTTGATTATGGGGAAAGATTGGCTGAAAAAAGAATACCTTCTTTTTATAGT
>SESC01000505.1_pt1 | contig 14096 bp, 12 predicted proteins | sample 3171431 | NCBI WGS metagenome assembly SESC01 (sample SAMN06051868, study PRJNA518727) | freshwater metagenome | biome: subpolar coniferous forest; feature: holomictic lake; material: water; isolation source: holomictic Lake 227, 8 m depth | place: Canada: near Kenora, Ontario | collected... | reverse complement strand
CCACCATCCTTGATATTGAGACGGGGCTGCCTCTTGCGATCCTGAATGCTACGGGTCTTACAGATTTAAGGACCGGTGCGGCAGGTGCAATTGCGACCCGGTATCTGGCAGGCAAAAGATCGGTGACCGTTGGCCTGGTAGGCACAGGACGCCAGGCCGCAGCCCAGCTCGAGGCGATATCACGCGAAATCGACGTGGTAGGAGTCCGTGCCTGGAGCAGGAAAGATGTGTCTGCGGAAAAATTTGCAGAGAGATTCTCTCGTTTTGACTGCAGGACGGGAACACTTCCCTTTGTCTGCGATTGCGATGTGATTGTCACCACAACCCCCTCACGAACTCCCATCGTCATGGATGAGTGGGTCCACGAGGGGACTCACATCAATGCAATTGGGGCGGATGCACCCGGGAAAGAGGAACTGGACCCTGCTATTCTCAAACGGGCGATGGTAATTGTCGATGACCCGGTCCAGGCCATCCATTCGGGAGAGATCAATGTTCCAGTTCGGGAGGGAATATTCTCTCCGGAGGAGATTGCAGGGACTCTTGGAGAAGTGGTGCTGGGCCGGAAGAAACGGACAGGCAGCGGGCAGGTTACAATTTTTGACTCTACAGGTCTCGCTATCCAGGACCTTGCGATTGCTTCAATTGCGATGAAAAACGGGAACTACCTGGAACTGGAATTCCCGTAATAATAAAATATTGCACAGGTCCTAGGTAACTGGAACAGTGTTGGATATATGGTTTTTCACCGTTGCAAATGGTATCAGGTGAAATATTGGCTCCCGGTGCCCTGAATGTCATGTTGGTCTCTGTTAACCAGTCCTGTTTCAGGTTGATCTTTCAAATTGCTTTGTTTATATTATTCAATTGATGCGTTGTTGAAGGTTCCTGATCTCGAAGATTAAAAAACCTGATATCACTTATCGATTCAACGTTTCTCCTGGTCAAAAAAAGGGAATATTTTTGCAAATGTTCAGCCTGCTATATTATACAGGGGCCGCCACTATAAAATTCTGGAAGAATGCGATGATCAATTTTAATAATGCTGCCCAGTCTATTGTCGTCAAGTCAAGCATCAATATCACCTCCTTTTTGCTTACTTAACTGTTACAATATAATAATTGTTAAGACTTCACAATTCGACAGTACAGAGCATTTTGAGTTTAATTATATTTTAAGAATAAATATGAATGTAAACCGATTATCTGAACGGGTCGCTAATTAACGGGGATATTGACCACGGGTCCGGTAATCCAAAATTGAACAAGGCAGAGCGTAGGGCATGGTTCAATCTTGTAATATTAAAAGAGCTACGGGGACTTTTGTAAAAAAAAGGTATTGGAATTTTCCGTTATCTGCGGGAAATAGATCAAAAATTATTCAGCAGTCTTCTTCCATTTCTGCCAGATCTGTTCCCGGTACACGGGGCCCGAGTTATAGGTGCAGAATGGGACGAGTGTTCCGTCGGGGGTCGCATAATGGATACAGCATCGCTGGACACGGCCGATATCATAGTTATACCGGTCCATAAAATGCATGGTACCGATGAAGAGTGCATTCCAGTGAAACTCCCGTAACGCATCAAAATTCTGCAACAACAGGGCCTTTCCGATCAGCTTCCAGAAATCTATTGCACTCCCCTGTTCGCTTTTCTTCACGGAATCATGGAGTGCCTTGATACCCTCAAGCAGGGTCTTGTACTTGTTCAGGGACCCACCTTTTTTGAGTTTTCCGGCCATTACATCAATCGATTCAAAGAAAAGGTCTACATCAAGCATGCGGTTAATGGGGACCAGGCCATCTTTTGTTACAAATACATACGTTGCCGCCCCGCAGTGCTGGTGGGCCGTGAACCGTATCTGGGGTTTTCCGGCGTAAGCTTCGAAAAGGTCAGATATTGGTATTACACAGGGGATCGGGTAAAAGTCCGATTTCCTGATCACACCGTCAGTCTGTTTCTCAACAGCTGCAGATATGTCAGGGACCGTAATCCGTTCTCTCTTGAGGTCGTCTTCACTTGCTGCCCCGGTAAATGCAATCGGCTGGAAATTAACACCCCTGATAACAGAAATGTGGTCAGCAGCATACCGGATGATATCCCCGATCTGGTGGTCATTACGTCCACGGATAATTGTGGGGACCAGAACAACACCGAGGCCGACTTTAATGCAGTTAGCCACTACTTTTTCATCAATTGCAAGGTTCGGGTTTGTATCCTTGGTTGTCCCATCAAAATGGAGATACAGTGTGGAAAGTCCGGCATCTTTCAGTTCCTGGACATATTTATGATCTTTTGACAGTTTTATGCCATTCGAGGCCACCTGCACCTGAGGAAACCCGAGTTCTTTCGCCTTCCTGATAATCTCCGGCAGGTCATCGCGCATGGTCGGTTCGCCTCCCGAAAATTGCACCGCTGGGGCTGGGACGGGTTTTTCATCCCGCAAGAGCTTGAGCATCTCAACAACCTGGTCAAACGAGGGCTCATAGACATATCCACAGGCGCGGGCATTGGCGAAACAGAAGTCACAGTTCAGATTACAACGGTTTGTAAGGTCAATATTCGCGAGCAGAGTGCCAGACTTGTGGTTACTGCAAAGGCCGCACTGGGCAGGGCAGGTCTCTTCAGAACCATCCCGCTGCGGATTTTCGACACCAGACCCGATGTTCTCATATTTATCGAACCTACGGTACATGTCCACGTCAGACCAGTAGAGATCACGGAATGCTCCATGCTCATGACATGAACGGCGTATCCATACCCCGCCATCTTCCTCTACGATATCCGCGTCAATAACTGTATTGCAGACAGGGCACAGGCTCTTTGTCTTTTTGATCAGCATAATACTCCAACCGATGCATCCTTTAAGAGGAATTTCTCCCTTAGATACCTTAATGTTTATACCTGCTCTTTATTTTAGGTATTGGGGTGCTCCAGTATTAGTATCGAAACAATAATAATTGCATTGGTATCCGCTCTTTGGATCATGCTCCCGGCGTATATTCCGAACTCCTCGGCAGCTGCCTTTGGCGGGGGCGCACCCATCGACGGGGGGAGGAATTTTTCTGATGGCAGGAGACTTTTTGGAAGTGGGAAGACCTGGCGAGGGCTTATTCTTGGGATTGCATGCGGGGTCCTTGTCGGGGTAGTCCAGATCTTCCTTGCTTCATATTTCACCTGGGATTTTTTCCCCGTGTTGACAGTGTTCGCTGTGTTACTCCTTGCGATCGGGGCACTGCTGGGTGACCTTGCAAAGAGCTTTTTCAAACGCCGTCTCGGGAAAAATTCAGGGGATCCCTGGCCGGTGGCAGACCAGTATGACCTGGTTGCAGGGGCCTTCCTGCTGACGGCCGTGTTCGACCCGCAATGGTTTTTTTCGGTAATGACCATTCCGATCGTGATCATCATTCTTATTATTACACCATTACTTCACCGGGCAACCAATATTATCGGGTACCTGACAGGCGTGAAAGAGGTCCCATGGTGAGTGAGATATGGGGCGCCGTGACTTTTTGGGAGGAGATACCATGATAAACAGGATCGCAGATGCACTCATTCGCCATGGTGCCGTTGAGTACGGCCATTTTGTCCTGGCTTCGGGTGCGACCAGCTCGTATTACCTCGATGTCAAATCAGCCATGACAGACCCGGCCCTTCTGGGATTGGTGTGTGATGAAATTGCAGGCAGGTTCCCATCAGATATCGTTGCCGGGGTCGCGGTTGGTGGTGTCCCCCTCGCGGTCGGCGTTTCACTTGCCAGTAACCGTCCGTACGCAATTATTCGGAGTGGGGAAAAAGACCATGGTAAAAGTGGTCGGTTGATCGGGGATGTGAAAGGAAGAAATGTCCTCCTCGTTGAAGATGTCACAACCTCCGGCGGTTCGGCATTATACGGAGTAACAGCCCTCCGGGATGCCGGCGCCAGTATCAATGTGGTCGTGACCGTCGTCGACCGGGAGCAGGGCGCAACTACTGCACTGGCAAAGGATAACGTGACACTGCATGCACTTGTTAAAGCAAGCGAGATAACCCAGGAGTAACCAGTAGTAATGGACGGTTGGTCAGATACATGACAATGAAGATCCTGGTTGTAGGGGGAGGGGGCAGGGAGCATGCGATAGCAAGCGTCCTTTCCCGCAACAGCGAAGTAGAGCTTTATTCCGTAATGTCGAAGAAAAACCCCGGTATCTGGTCTGTTGCAAAACGGGTCCTGGTCGGGGATGAGACAGACGTCAGACGTATTGCAGATTTTGCATCAGGTGTAGGTGTCCAGTGTGCAATGATCGGGCCTGAAGCCCCCCTGCAGGCGGGCATTGCCGACGAACTTGAAGCCCGGCAGATTGCATGCGTGGGCCCAACAAGGGAGGCTGCGCGCCTCGAGACTGATAAAGGGTTCTGCAGGGTCATGATGGACCGTCACGGGGTGGCCGGCTGCCCGAAGTACCGTGTTTTTCACAACCAGGTGGATGCAGAATCTTTCATTTTACACTACCCCGGAGACCTTGCCATCAAGCCGATCGGTCTCACCGGTGGAAAGGGTGTACGCATCATGGGGGAGCACGTGGACCGGAACGGTGCAATCGAGTACGCAAGACAACTGGATGGTCAGGTCGTTGTCGAGGAACGCCTCATCGGTGAAGAGTTCACCCTCCAGGCATTTGTTGATGGCTCACACCTGATACCGATGCCACTTGTCCAGGACCATAAGCGTGCGTTTGAAGGAGACCAGGGTCCGAATACAGGGGGTATGGGTTCCTATAGCATGCCAGGTCATTCGTTGCCGTTTGTATCTCATACAGACCGGGAAAAGGCACTTCGCATCATGAAGGACGTGGTCGCAGTAATGGCAAAAATCGGGCAGCCCTACCGGGGAATATTATATGGCCAGTTTATGAATACTAAAAAAGGCCCGATGGTGATTGAGTTCAATGCCCGGTTTGGCGATCCGGAAGCCATGAATGTGCTATCACTCCTTGAATCCGACATGGCTGAAATTATGATCCGGATTACTGAGGGGACACTTTCTTCGGGGTCTGTGAAATTTTCCCGGGAAGCTACGGTCTGCAAGTACCTCGTACCGGAAGGTTACCCTGATACCCCGCGTTCCGGCAGGCCCCTGGCATTCGGGGATTATGGCAATGCCCTGCTGTTTTATGGTAATGTTGACCTGAATAACGGGGAACTCTTAACCCAGTCTTCCCGGACTCTTGCATTTGTCGGAAGGGCGGATACACTGGATGAGGCAGAAAAAATTGCAGAATCCGCTGCCTCATCAGTCGGTGGCGACGTTTGTCACCGCCGTGATATCGGGACGGAAGCGTTGCTCCAGAAGAGAATTGAACATATGAAGGAGATACGATGAAAAAAGACCTTCTCTCGCTTCTAGATATTTCAAAAGAGGAATTGCAGAAGATCCTCGCAGAAGCGAAACATCTCAAGAAAATGAAAAAAACCGGTGTGCCTCATGAACTGCTGAAGAGAAAGGCACTCGCAATGATATTTGAGAAGCCTTCAACGAGAACGAGGCTGTCCTTTGAAGTCGGTATGCATGACCTGGGAGGACATGCCCTGTACCTGAATTCACAGGACCTCCAGCTGGGCCGTGGAGAAGAGATCCGGGATACCGCACGGGTTGCCTCACGCTATGTGTCAGGCCTGATGATCAGGGCCTACAAGCACCAGACGATTGTTGATTTTGCCCGGTATTCTACAGTCCCGGTCATCAATGGGCTGTCAGACAGGGAACACCCCTGCCAGCTGCTTGCGGATATCCTCACGATCTGGGAGCATTTTGGTTCTACTACCGATGTAAAGGTTGCGTGGGTAGGGGACGGGAATAATGTCTGTAACTCGCTTGTGTTGTCCTCAGCGATTACCGGCATGATTGTGAAAATTGCAAGTCCTCGAGGATTTTTGCCAAAAGAAGAAGTTGTGGAGAGAGCGATCGGACTTGGCGGGCATGTAGAAGTAATGCACGATCCCGTGGAAGCGGTCAGGGATGCAGATGTCGTGGTCACCGACACCTGGGTCTCAATGGGTGAAGAGGCCCGGTATGATGTCCGTATCAAGGCCTTCCAGGGCTACACCGTTGATAGTAACTTATTGAAACACGCTTCTCCTGATGCAATTGTCATGCACTGCCTTCCCGCGCACCGGGGTCATGAGATTACAGATGAAGTAATCGAGGGGCCACAGAGCGTGGTCTGGGATGAGGCAGAAAACCGCCTGCATTCCCAGAAAGCGTTATTAGTAAAAATGTTGGGAGATATGAGGGAGTAACCGGAGATCATCCGGATACTACCTGTTTTTTATGGATATTATTATTGTCCAGTCTTTATTTTTAAAAATTGCAAATATTTTCCCTGCAATTGAGAAATTACACACAATTGTGGATACATTCCAACATCATGCCGGCAGATATTTTTATCCGAACTCCGGAAAAAAGTTCAGATCTATAAAAAAGTCTAAATTATTGACAGCATTACGATTGAGAAACGGTGCACCTCCCCGCAAACGTTTATATGTTCTGGATAGAACCATTTTACTAACCTTAATTTGGAATTGGTTTAGCGGAATGAAAATGGACCGGGGGAACCATGCAAATACAGGCCCTGGGTTACGTTACTACGAAGCGGTGCATCACAGGGATGTAATGTATCCGGTGGACGTTGAATTTCGAATTGGGACCCGGGTGAAATTGATCGACTGAAGAATCAACATTTACCAGGTGATTTCAGAATGGAAAAATTTATTGTTTTCTGTGTGTATACCCGATTCTGGAAAGAGGAGTGAAAGGGTTTTGAGTTTTTCCCTCCGCCATTGACCCGGTATTTTTTCCGGTCGCCATGCCAGAGGGAGGAAATAACTTGAGTGACCCCGAATAAAAGGAGTGGGAGGTGGAAAAAGACCTGATTGCCTTAAAGAGACTTCAGGATGGCCTATTGAATCTTCCTAAGGTATTCTGGCCTGGTGATACCAAAGTCCAACGCATACTTAGCAGTAGAACCCCAACAGGCCTCATCTCCCTCCTCGGGTACCCTGATCAGGATATCCAGAGAAAATCCTCCGATAGACTGGCAGACATTGGCGAGCCTGCAGTTTCTCTCCTGATTGAATCACTGAAACACAGGAGGATGGCCGTTAGAATTGGGGCTGTTGAAGCTCTCGGCGTAATAGGGGCCCGCCAGGCTGTAAGTCCCCTGATAGAGCTGCTCAGGAAAGACAAGAGCAACGAGGTAAGGTGGGCTGCGACGATTTCATTGGCATCAATCAGGGACGAAGATGCAATTGGACCCCTTATCTCCGCATTAAGAGACCCGGATAAATACGTACGGTCTGGGGCAGCAGCTGCATTGGATATATTTGGGTGGAAAACTCCTGACATCCAGATGCAGGCATATTATTACATCGCAAAACAGGAATGGGGGAGTATTACACCTCTTGGAGAACCAGCCAGTGTCCCTTTGCTTTGGGCATTAAAAGACCGGGACCCACGAGTACGGGCGGCAGCAGTTGATTCACTGGGGGAACTCCATACTCCGGCGGCTAGAGGTGCCTGCAGTATCGCCTTACGTGACCCTGACCCGCTGGTGCGAAAGCATGCGGCCCTTTCGTTTCCTAAATGTGGTATCCCTCTAACGATTCTCCCCATGGGTCTTGCCAGGCGACCAAGAACTAAACCCAGCCCATATATTGCAGCCCTCCTGAACCTGATGTTTCTTGGGATCGGGTACAATTACCTCGGGTACTGGTTTGGGTTCCTCTTATTCCAGGTCTTTATTACCATCAACTTAATGGCAATTGCAGTCACGGGGAGTCCGCTTCCCCTCCTGGTTATCCCCCTGATGTCTGTACCGTACTCCGTATTATTTGCCATTCACGCCTGGTACCTTGGCAACAAAATCCCTGACTTGTGATATTATGAATACGGTTTTTTTATACCCTGGCAAAGGAACATCCCCTGCAATAATGGAACATTCCAATCTTATTGGTGCATTTGGAATATCCGCCGGTTTTTTCGATAACTGGAACAGGTGGTGGTGTAACTGAAAATACTGAATATATTCCGCCCGGAACCCCCTGATATCGAACAAATGAAACAACAGAAGGATATCGGGGCCCTCATCAGGGCACTCAGATATAAGGACCTCGATATCCAGTGGCGGGCCGCCGAAGCCCTTGGTGAGATGGGGACAGACGGGAGGGACCACCTGCTTCTCGCGTTGCAGTCAAGGAACAAACATGTCAGGCTCGGGGTGATGGAAGCTCTCGGTGAGATAAAGGCATACGAGGCAGTCCAGCCCCTGATGACGGCACTCCATGACCCTGATAATGAGATCCGGTGGGAAGCTGCACTTGCACTGGGAGAGATCGGGGATGAACTGACGATCCCATCGCTTGTAGAAGCCTTAAAAGATCACGACCGGTTTGTCAGGTATGGGGCTGCGGTAGCCCTTGATAAATTCCAATGGCAGCCGGATAATGATAGTATGCACGCCTATCTGCACCTCGGTAAACAGGAATGGAAGGAGATGGTGGCGATTGGAGAGGCAGCGATTGAACCCCTCAGTGTTGCCATGACCGATCATGACAGTGAAATCCGCGAGAAAGCAGTGCGGGCACTGGGATATATCGGGTCTGAAAAGGCCATTCCAATAATTTACCGTTCACTGAGCGATGTGAGTGATAACGTCCGCTGGAACGCTGTTAAGGCTGCACCGCGTGTCGGCCTCTCACTTGCATATCTTCCACGTGGCCTCTCACTAAGGCCGAGGCTCCGGAAAAATCCGTACATCGCAGGGTTCCTGAATTTTGTCCTGCCCGGGATGGGGTATTTCTACCTTGGGAAATGGTGGGGCATTATCATATTCCAGATTGACGTGTATGCAACAACACTTATGTTTGCGACGAATGGAGAATTCACCGCCTATGGTCTCAATTACCCGGTTTATTTTATCCTTGCAGCCCATGCGTGGTACATGGCCAGTAAAATGCCGGACCTTTAATCGGATTGAAGGCGATACAGGGCTTACGAGAGTCCACGAGGCCACTTATTTTTTTGGGAACGAAGCAATTTTCCAGCTTACCAAAATTATTTCTGTACCAGGTCCGGACCCTTTCTGATTCACGCAACAATATTTCAAATTCAGGCAAAATCACCCCTCATTCATCGACATTTTCCTGGATCTGGAGATCAGATGCCGTTGCATTTTTTTCATTCGTAATACGAAGTTCCCGCCTGAATATATTGAGGCTTGCAACCAGGCCGACAACGATATTGAAATAGAAGAGAAGGACCCGCCATAGAATGACAAAAAGCCCGAGTACCGCTGTGGGCACAATCAACGCATAAAGTGACGTGGCCGAGAGTTCTGCAATTCCAGATGAGCCCGGTGTCAGTGGTATCATCATTACGATGGCGATAATCAACTGGAAAAGGTAGGACTCTGCAATAAACGGGGGCTGTGCAAGAGAGAGTAGGAGAAGAGACGCGACAAAAAATTCGGATGCCCAGAATAACGTGGTGAAGACGGTGCCGTAGATGAGTCCTTTCCGTGCGCTTGTGGTAAACCGGTGCAGGCTCACAAAGAAATTGTCCATTTCCTCATCTGCGTACCGCACAACCTTCTGCATTGTCTTTCCTTTCCAGCGGGTACCTGCCCAGGTGATTATCCGGGTCAGCAACACTTTTGCACGCTCCGGTTTCCTTGCCGAGTAGAACAGTAGGATGATTAACCCGATCATTACGGCAAGGCCGACAAACATACCGATAATCAGGGCAATGTTCAAACCCCTCCAGATACTCTCGAGGAGTACCATGGCCAGTACTCCCATGATGACCAGGACCACGCCATCAAGTACCCGTTCCATGAGAACGATCGCGGTCGCATCACCGATTTTTACATCCGCCCGGTACAATTCATGGATCCTGACAGGTTCACCTCCAGCCTGTCCTGGTGTAATTGCACCGGCAAGGAGGTTTGCGATAACAAGGTTGAAGCAGTGCGAAAATTTCACCGTGTAGCCAAGCGACCCGGACATGGTCCTGATACGCAGCGCCCAGAATAACAACGAGGCTACGCGTAACAGGGTAGCAAGTAAAAGGAACCAGAGATTGAGCTTGAGAATAGTAAGGAGCGTGTTTGTATCGAAGGTTGTGGCGAGGACGATAACCAGTACTACGGTTGAAAATGCGACTGATATCCAGATTAATCGTGCCTGAGATTTGTCCATCCTGAGCTATTCCTCCAATAAAATCAAATTTACATCTCGATACGGGTGACCACTCCATGGATCTTATGGGACGGGAGCTTATAGAACTGCACAAAGGATGGCGAGAGTCGTTTAATTGCCGAGAATATTTTCCATACGAGATTATCGGTGACAATCTCCTCCAGCCCGTAAAAGATCGTTTTCTCCCTGATTTCGGCATCACGGAGTATTTTTGTCATGTTGATGATCTCCATGTAACCGTAGTCGATCCGGAAAACCCGGAGGCCGTCTTCCAGGTCTTCCCCAAATTTCCAGTTCACACCGAATGGAGTTTCCAGCTGGTGAAGACTGATGATAATATTGTCTTCGTACAGGATGTTGTTGTTGAAGATGGTATGGGAGATGTAACTCGGAATCTTCTGGATATCCCGGGCAAAAAAGAGTGCTGTCCCCTTGATTTTTTTCACATGGGTATAGACATGACTATATCGTTCCCGGAATTCAACCAGGTCCATCGGGTTCATCACGGCAAAAAGCCGCTTCTGTCCATAGATATAGATCATGATCAGGGTGAATGGAATTGCCGCGATTATCAACGACCAATACCCACCGTTCGGTATCTTGAATGTGGTCGAGAAGAGGTAGACCAGGTCCACCAGGAGCACACAAAATGCGATGGCCGTCCTGATATACTGCCGTTTTAGCAGGAAAATTGCGGTGATCATGATACCCGTTACCGTCATGGTACCCATCACCGCAAGTCCGTACGCTGCAGCAAGGCGCTCGGAATATTCAAACTGGAACAGTACATAGAGCACCGCAAGGAGGAGGAACCAGTTTACCGAATCGATATAAATCTGGGAGCGCAACTCTGCAGAAGTATAATCGATCTTGAGCAGGGGTATGACACGGGTGGTGATACCCTGGTATACAATTGAAAATATCCCCGAGATAATTGACTGGGAGGCGATAACCGTGGCGATGATGGCAAGGAGCAGGAACGGGATATAAAGGACTGGTGTGACATTGTATGCCATTTCAAACAGGATATTTTTTGATTCCGGGTGCTGCAGGAGAAATGCCCCCTGGCCAAGATAGTTCAGTACGAGGGCACAAAATACAAGTCCCCATGCCTTCAGGATGGGGTCTCTTCCCAGTTGCCCCATGTCTGCAAATAATGCCTCTCCACCCGTGGCACAGAGAATTACCTGAGAAAGGATGAAAAATGCGGTGATCCCATTGGAGGTGACGAAATGATACGCATAATAGGGATTCAATGCGTTGATTATGGTCGGCACCTGGAGGATATAGAATATTCCGAGGACGGCAAGGATAATAAACCATATGAGCATGATCGGTCCGAATGCCCATGCAACCTTTTCAGTCCCTTTCTTCTGGAAGGAAAAGAGCACGATGGCAATAACGGCCGCGATAATGACAAGGATACTCTGGCTGATACCTGCAACCCCGGGGATAAGCCGGAGCCCCTCCACCGCGGAAAGTATACTGATAGCAGGGGTGATGACACCGTCACCAATCAGCAGCGATACCCCGATAATCGCGAGGAGTGAGAAGAAGGTGACGGCCCGGCCTGACTTGAGCATCGGGAGGAGAATCTCTTTTAACACGATTGTCCCACCCTCACCTTTTTTACCCAGTTGCATCGCAAGCCAGGCGTATTGTATCGTGACGAGGATAATTAATGTCCATACGATCATGGAAATGATCCCGGTCAGGTTCTGGATGGTAGGCTGTACCAGCAGAAAAATCACGGTAAGGGTGTAGATAGGACTGGTCCCGACATCCCCGAAGACAACACCCATCGACTTGATGACACCTTTAAAATAATTCGGGGAATGGACGTCGGACATCTTCATTAAAACTTCTCAATCCGAGTATAATATAGGTTTGTAGATGACCTGGTACCCGGGGACCATAACTGCTGCCGGTACCAGGCTCCTGTTTTTCACACGGCGGCGTGAAGTAAAAATCCTGGACTCCGGGAGTAACCAGAAAGTTATTTCCGCTTCTTGCAAAATGGCTCAGTTTAATCATGCAAAAGTCCCTTTCTGGAAGGATACTTTAACTTGATCTGGTGCAAATTACCAAGGTTAGGAGATATGGCATGGATGAAAAACAATCATTCTTTATTTCAGAGCCCCCGGAAGATCCCGGACGGTTCTATGAAAAAATAGATACGGCGATACGGGGGCAAAGAGAGTTCTCGCTGATCAGTGCGGCAGTTGATCTTGGAATTTTTGATGTATGTGCAACCCCGGTGACGGCGGAGGATCTGGCGTCCCGAATTTCTGCTGATCTGGAAATGTGCCGCCTGCTCTGCGAGGCGCTGGTTGCTGAAGGCCTGTTGACCTTTGAAAAAGGGAAATACTCGGATACAGCGATGACTTCGACGTACCTGACCCGCAATTCTTCCTATTCACAGGTCCATTATATCGGGCAACTTGGAACGATGAGCCAGGACCTGTGGGCCCCGCTTGCCCGCATTGTGCTGAATGGACCGGTGCAGTATGGGAAAGAGGATTTTTTTCGCAGGTACTCTCTTCCCGCGATGGCTGAAAACGCCGTATCCGGAAGGTTACAGGCGGTCACCCGTGCAATTATTGGTCTCCCTGGTTTTTCCCGTGTCCGGCGGGTACTAGACCTTGGAGGTGGGCATGGTCTTTACGCAATCGCACTTGGCAAACAGTGCCCTGGTATTGAGGCATGGGTGTTTGATTTACCCCATGTTGTCACCCTGGCAGGAAGTTACCTGGAACAGTACAAGGCGGAGAACGTGCACCTGATACCAGGGGATTTTTTCACGGACTCTTTTGGTGAAGGCTATGACCTGGTGATCTCATCCTCAAATCCGAGTGGTAAATCCATTGAACTGCTGCCAAAAATCAGCGGTGCCATAAACGAAGGAGGTTACTTTGTCAATATCCAGTCTGCCGGGGGCCTCCCAGGTGACCCGCTCCAGTCGCTTGAATGGAAACTCTGGACATTTATCGGGGTTAACAAATTACAGGGGGAATGTACCAAGGAACAGGCGTTTATGACTCCCGCATACAGGGACGCATTATTGGAGAACGGTCTGCGGGTCATTACTGAAAGGGATATCCGTGACCATTACCATAAGGATACGTACGTTAAGATGGTAATTGCCCGGAAAGGGATCGATACGAATGGATAGAACAGTCGTCCCGCCCGAACCGGGAGTTTGCTTTTGCGGGATACCTTGGAATGATATCGTAGACCTGGACATGTTCAGACTCTTGCGCCATACTTTTAACCTATCCAGCGGCAATGTAAATGAGAATGACCCAAAATCCTCTTTGCACTCGTATTGAGTATATCGGGTTCTGGAAAAGACTTGGTGCAACGGTCCCTGATTTGGCTGTAGCCGGGATATTTGCTTTTTTTGTACAATTACTTCTCATCCAGCTGAAAGTCCCATTTAACGTATTCTGGACCGTGATTATAACAGGAATATTTTACCTGGCTTTTTATTCCCCCCTCTGGACCAGTTCATCATACCAGGCGACACCCGGCAAACTGGTATTCGGCATTGTCGTTGCTGATGGTAATGGACGGCGGTTGGGAAGGCGGCTGACATTTTCCCGCGCCCTTGTACGGGAACTAGGTAAGTATGTCTCTTTATTGATGTTTGGGGTCGGCTTTGTAATGATCGGGTTTACGACCCGGAAACAGGGGCTGCATGATCTCCTGGCACTTACGGTTGTGACCCGGAGATCGCAGGTATTTATGACCAACCCCACCATATCAGCACGTTTTGTTCCGGTTGGGGGAAGGCTCAGGCTGGCAACCGGGATAATTACGCTCTGCATTCTTTGTACGCTCGTCCCTGCATTTTATTTTGAAACAA
>SESC01000504.1_pt1 | contig 14099 bp, 12 predicted proteins | sample 3171431 | NCBI WGS metagenome assembly SESC01 (sample SAMN06051868, study PRJNA518727) | freshwater metagenome | biome: subpolar coniferous forest; feature: holomictic lake; material: water; isolation source: holomictic Lake 227, 8 m depth | place: Canada: near Kenora, Ontario | collected... | reverse complement strand
TAGTCATTCTCCCTCTGTAAAGTGAAGTTTCATAGAATAATCTTCCGGTTATGAAACGCTACTGCAGAAGGTTGATTGGTAATCGATAGCAGCGCAGCGTCAGGTAACTTTTGACAGATAATGCGTAGCATCGATACTTCACCGTCGGGATCAAGTGAGTCGAAGGCTTCTTGCAAAAGAATCCATTTGGGACGATATAACAGCAAACGCACCAATCCCAAGCGCTGTTGCTGTTCACGGGTCAGTACTTTTTCCCAGGCATCGGCTTGTTCAAGTTGTTCAAGCAAGTCTTCAAGCCCGGCAAGTTTAAGCAACTCAATAATTGAATCGGCGGTATATGTTTCAGGTGGCGACGGGTAGCAAATAGCCTCATGTAGCGTCCCATCGGGTAAATACGGACGTGGCGGCATGAAGAACATGGGATCACCATCCGGTAATTCAATTCGTCCACGCCCCCAAGGCCAGAGACCGGCAATCGCTTTAAAAAGTCGGGCACCTGTAAAAGCATCGCCAGAGATGAGTACTCGTTCACCCGGTCTGATTTCTGCATTTAAGCCGCATATCATGACTTTGCCATCGAGCTGGGAGATACACAGATCATGAAAACACAATACGGATCTATCCGGTTTTTCCAGTAAAATTCGCTGCGGATCAGGACGGGCTATTTCCAGTTCCAAATCTTCCAAGGCCTTGACCAATCCCAAAACACGCTCAACCGAGGCACGCCACTGTGCAATAGGCGCCATATTGTTGACTGGCCAGGACAACGCAGCTGACATTTGTTGAAATGCCTGCGCTGATTGCATCAAGGCACCGAGAGTAATGTTCCCAAGAATATAGCGTGGCGCGGCTATCAGGATAGGAACCGCCATAGATAAAACACCATAACCTGAGTTGAAGAGAAGAATATTTACCCAGGCAAGGGTTTGACGGTCATAAACAGTGGTAATATTTTGAAAAAAATCATGAAAGCGCTTTTTCTCATTGGTTTCTCCATGAATCAGGGCGATTGCTTGGGAATTTTCTCTTGCCTTCACCAAGCCAAACCGAAAATTGGCTTCAACAGTTTGCATGGCGTTTGTTGTCAGTGTTAAGGGTCGGCTTGCCCACCAGCCCAAAACAGAAGCGGCCGCTGAATAAATTATCGCCACCCAGACTAAATAGCCATAAACAGGCAATTCAAATAACCCGAAATCCAGAATGACCGTACCGGAAAGCTTCCAGAGAATTTCGGTAAAACTGAAAATTAATAACAAGCTATAAAATAGCGTATGACAAAGGCTAATGGCTTCATCGGTTGCAATGCGGATATCTTCAGCTATCCGGCCATCAGGGTTATCATGCTCCACTGTCTGTATGTGCAAAACCTGGTAATGACGACCTTTGTTCATCCATTGACCGATTACCCGCTCTGTCAGCCAGGAACGCCAGCCGATTTGCAACTGCCGTTTAACTTTCATGTGCATGGCGGTGACCACCATACTGGCTGCAAAAATCAAAACAAGATAGCCAATCTGGGTCAATAGCCCAGACATGGAATGCTGTTCAAGAGCATTGAACAGGGCGGCGCTCCATTCCGTAATGATGACGGCAAGCGCCATCTGCAATACAGTAAGAACGATTAAAGCCAATGTCTGATTGCGGATAACCGCCTTGTTTTCGGAATTCCAAAAAGGCCCCGCTAACCGTAAAAATTGAATAAAAAATCCATTTTGACCTTGCATAGATTAGTCTCCTTGAGAGATAGATAAATATATTAACCACAGTGTCGTTTTATAAGGGGGCATCATCCGGTTCATTTTACCTTCGGTTTCTAACCCTTGATTAAACTTTCAGTACCCTGTTTGCCGACATTATTCCATTGATATTATCATTAGTTATCATTTTAACAATATAGTCTTGTTAATTTTCGGTTTGAAAGTTTAATATTAGCTGACAATTGCAAAGCAAACGACCATCAATACATTGACTTGGGATAATAAATTGACACTTATCCGGCTGAGTTGACTGCATAGCATTGACTGCTTAAAACATATAAGTGATTTTGAATATGATGTCATTACGTACACTCGAAAAACCACCCGCTGATTTTCTAAATATAGCCCATCGGGGTGCGCGGGCATTTGCGCCGGAAAACACCCTAGCGGCCTTCCAGAAAGCGAAAACCTTTGCGTGCCAGATGTTTGAAATGGATGTCCGCTTATCAAAAGACGGAGAATTAGTAGTTCATCACGACGAACAATTAACCCGATGCACGGATGTTAAAGCAAAATTTCCAGACCGCAACAGTTATTATATTTGGGATTTCACTTACGAGGAATTAAACACACTGGATGCGGGTAGCTGGTATAGCGAACAAATATCGTTGCCATACACGCAAAGGCAAGAATTTCTACAAACGTTGACTGACGAAGAATTAGCCAGGTTTGTCAGTCCGCAAGATCGCATGCGCTATGCCGCAGGTAACATAAAGCTCCCCACTTTAAAGCAGACACTGGAATTTGCAAGTCAGGCCGACATGATGGTTAATATAGAACTCAAAACGCAGCCCAACGTGACGACAGAACTGGTAGAGATGGTTGTCAAACTGGTCGAAGTCACGAACATGGAGCATCAGGTTCTGATTTCATCATTTGAGCATGAGCAGTTAAGGAAAGTACGTCAACTCACAAAAATCATCGCCATTGCCGTTTTGACGAGTGATCGAATTGAAAATCTAAATAACTACCTGCAATTACTCGACGCTACGGCTTACCATCCCAATTGCTATTGTGTTCAGGACGCAACGGGAATCCGCAAATTAAATCTGGACGACATTACCCTTGTTTGTGAAGGCGGTCGCAATGTTAATGGTTGGACGTGTAACAATAAGGACGATATGCGCCAACTGATTGCAGCCGGGGTTACCGGTTTGATTTCCGACTTTCCCAATCGGGTGCAAGACGTTCTGTTGTCGTATTGACGATCCAAAAGATTTCGAATCATGAACCCGGAAAAAAATCTTAAAACCTATTCACCACGAAGACACGAAGGACACGAAGCTTTTCCTGGTGATAAGTGAGGGATTATTAATCACTTGTTTAACCGTTTTCGTGCTTGGTATTATGCAAAAAAAGAAAAAGCGGCGGCAAGATTGCCTTGCCGCCGCTTTTTCAGATTGGCCCAATTGCTGGGTATTAAGCCTATAAAGTTCAGGCTTTTTTATTGAGACGTAAAAAACCCATAAATCCCATCAGCGCAGAACCAAACAACCATACCGCACCCGGCACAGGCACTGCGGCTACGTTAATGTCGTCATAAAAAGTACCGCTTGCGAGAACGATATCCTTAACACCCAACACAGGCGTTAACAACGAAACGATTGCGAGCGGGTTGTTGTACTGAGAATAGACCAAATCATAAAGCGTATTTCCGGAGGCGTCCAGAAACAGGATGTCTGTTGGGCTGGTATTGCCATAAGTACTATTGGGGAGTGTAAACGAAAAACTTCCAATATCCATTGCCGAAGCAAAGCCCATTAGAACGGGTTGAGCACGGGCATCCAGCGCATTTTGACCGCTAGGCGAAACTCCCCAACCTTGTGCAAAAGTATTTTCTGCTGTGACTGGGTGCGTATTATCGATCTGCCAATGCTCAGATCCAACAATAGCAATGCCATCACCATCCAGAGTTGGTAAAAAAGCCGCATTGTTAAAAGTAATGCCCAAGGCGTTAGCTGATAGATCTAAATTGGCATTTGCACCGGCAGCCAGTCTGTCAAAGTTAATGGTAGAAGCCAGAGTTGGTTGAGCCAGCGTTAAACCAACTACCAAACCTATTAACGCTTTTTTGTTTTTAACGTAATTAAACATTTTATAATATCTCCAAAAAGAGGGCAGAAGATCTGCCCTCAATTACTAAAGTAGCAACTTATTTAGTGGTGCCGCCAACAACTGCTTTCATGACTGCAAAGAACACGTCAGTGTTGTCGAGAGTACCGCCCAGTTCACCAGCGCCACGACCATAAGCTGTTAACGGAATGTCACCACCTGTGTGAACGGCTTGTGCACCGGGAACCTGACCTGTTACGAAGTAACCGTCGTTTTGTTGGAGAGGACGAGTGGCAGCAGTATCAAAAAGATTATTGCGCGGATAAGCATTAAGCGGAGCAAAATTGATGCCTGGTTGTTGAGTATCGTTGCTTGGATACGAACGAGTGCGGAAGTTTTCATAATGATCTGCACCCGCACCGTATCCTATTAGCAACTTGTTGTCTGGATCCCAAACACTTGGGTAGCCATCGGCAGCAATAGTGTATTTAGGGAAACCGGCTGCAGCGTAAGTACCAACAACATTGTTACGAAGTTTAGGTTGACCATTAGCATCAAGCGTATTACCACTTGCTACAATCTCAGCCTGCAAAGCAGTATCAGATTTTGTCGATGCACCAATAATAGCGGCACCTGAACATTCGTGATCGGCAGTGACGTAAACCAGGGTATCAGGATGTGGATTACCGGCAAAATCACCGGTACCATCAACATAATCTTTCGCTTTTTGTACCGCTTTATCAAATTCAATGGTATCAACCATAAAACGGGTGCTGTCCATTTCATGCGCTTGCTTGTCAATTGAAGCGCCTTCTACCATCAACACAAAACCGTTGGGGCTATTGGCATCCAAAACGTGCATCGCTTTGCTTGCCATTTCATCCAACATCGGTTGATCAGGAAAGCCGTAATCCTGAACGATGGTAGTGGCGGCTGAAGCCGTCGGGAAAACACCACGACGTCCATCCATCTTGTCTTTGGCAATATTCATATTGGACAACGAGAACAAACCCAACAATTTTGCTGGCGTACCGGCATTGGCTAGGGCAGTGTGATCGGCTGCATAAGTCCAACCCGCTGTTTGAAAGTCGGCAATCAAGTTACGAGAGGTATCGATAGCGCCGGCTGCGGCATTCCAGCCCGCTTGAATATCTGCCGGTAAGGTATAGTCAGAAGCAACAGCGCGAGCCGAACCAGTGAATGACGTACCACCATGACCATTATCGAAAGCAGTACCACTTGGAAGAAACCATTTACGGCCTCCGCCCATCAACACAGTCAGATTAGTTCTGGAAGCATCATCCAGAAATTGGTCAACAATACCCGTGCCGTTACCACGAGCTGAAGTATGAATTGCATTAGCGGCAGGCGTTGCGTCAAATACGTCGGCAGTAGTCACGATACCCAGTTTTTTGCCTTGAGTACGCGCCAAAAATTCAGACATATATTCCATGCGTGGACCGTCAAATGCAGCAGTCGTATCATCCGGCCATACACCTTCCTGCCCTGAGTTAGCTTTGTTGCCGGTAACGTAATTGGCCATGCCGGGTGCAGAGTCAGTCACTTGTGTATCCAACGATGCGGTCATAATCATGGCCGTATTGGTAAAGCTATCCATAGCCAGTTTTTTGTTGGCTTTGCCTTGTGCGTAACCATTTTGAACAATACGTGCCGCAGTCCGGTGACTTGCACCCATACCGTCACCCAGCATGATGATGACATTTTTAACTTTACGACCGGCTTGAGTAATACCGACCACTTCAAAACTACCGGTGGCGGTAACGGTTGTGTTATCACTTTGAGTGGCAACAGCGGTTAACGTACGGATACCTGAAACCGAACTGGAATAGCCGCGAACTGAAGCGACGACAGCGTTAGCAACTGGCGTAGCTGCTGTAGTAAGCGTTGTAGCTGGAACCAGTGAGGTTACAACGCCCGCAACAGGCGCGGCATTAGCGACACCCACCGAAGCACTGTCAACAAAAAATTCAACTTTAGTGATGGTCTTTCCAGCGTCTGGACGCACGGTTGTTTGTAGATCAAAACGCTGACCCTGAATAAAACGGGAAATCATCGGGCTTGAAGTAGCGCCATTAGTCGCAAATAACTGGCTGGGTGGTGTCAAACGACTGATGGTAAGAGCGCTGGCACAATCAGTACCGGTAGCAAGAATGCCGGCAATAACAAAGCCCGACAGAGGGTTACGATTTTTCATGGGTATTCCTGATTTGATGGTTTAAGGATTTTAACGTTGATAAAAAATATCCCTATCGATGCTGCAATGCTCCTAAATAAATAAATAACTTGATGATACAAAACGGCTAAAATTTTCCGGCGTTAACGCTGACTGACGACTGCCTTGTTCTCATCTTCTGACTCCACCGCACCTTGGGCAGGTGTCTGGTCCAGCAGTAGCCGGACATAAGAAATGCGCCCGTTGCTCTCGTCCTTCGCGCCAAGCTGTAAGGTGCCGACCAGATCCCATGCGCCTGGGCGAAATGCCAAAATTTTTGCTGAATCTTCTGAAGGCATGTGTACGAACACGGTCGCCCCTGGCAAGTCGTCGGACGGGCCATCTTCTTTTTCCGGAATATTGACAGGTACCAGGGTCACCATAAAAATGCCGGCTACAGGTTCTTCGGCTTTAACCATAAAGCCCTGAAGATGAACACGTTTATCTTTAAGGCTTAGCAGCTTAGCCGTTGGCTCCAGCCCGTTTGGGCCTATAGGTAACTTATAAAATTCGCGAAAACTTAACTCGGTTGCGCCTTGCATAGCGGCATTCGCTTTAATTTCATTCTTGGGTGCCTGGGCTGCACATCCAAAAATAAATAACGATATGACTAATACGGAAAAACTTAACTTTTTGATTAACATTGAATAAAACTCTTTTGTCGCCAGGTTGCTATTAACCCGCAACAAAAAAACGCAGCGGGTTAAACGGATTGGATTATTAGCAAATGAATTCTTTTGATTTGCTTAAAAATAGAATAACGTCCCAATACGAAATTTAGGTGACAACTCTATTAAGGTTTGATGACATGTAATACATCTTTTTTAATTATTGGTTTTTGTGTTGCCCATCCGGTCGCTTTAGATAAATTTCCAAGCATAAACGTTATGGCAAACTAAAGGCAGCAATAAATGGCTTTAACTGTTGATGGGCTCTTCAATGAGATAAGCAGACTGACCTGTTATTAAAAAAGGAGGTTCGGCAGAAAGCTGATGTGGGGAAAACCAAAATGACAGTTGTCATACGATTTTATTTTCTAAATTCAAAAAAGCCGATATATTGCTTAATCAACTCAATAATTTTATTTATGCAAATATTAAAAGACAAGCATGTCCTTATCGTGGGTGCTACCGGCAGCATTGGTAGCCGAACCGCGCAGTTGTTGGCCGGTAGCGGAGCCAAGCTGTTTTTAGCCGGTAGAAACACAAAAAAACTACAGGCGGGTGCCGCTTCTTGTAAAGTATCGCCTGAACGCTGTTTTGCTTTGGATGACTCCCAACTAGGTTCTATAAACGAACTGAAAGAAAGCTATTTTAAGCAATTTCCTGCCATTGATATTTTGATTAATGCTGCCGGTATCGGCATCATCAAATCAATGGATACGCTGGATGAAACTGATTTTTTAAATACGTTGAATGCTAATTTGGTGATGCCTTTCTTGCTGATGAAAGCATTTTTACCCGCCATGAAAGCAACCAAAACAGGCCTTATCATCAATATTCCCGGTGTATTGGGCAAGGTGTCCATGACCGGTGCAGCGGCTTATTGCGCCAGCAAATACGGACTGGTTGGCATGATGCAAAGCATACGGGAAGAAGTAAAACGCACCGACATTCGTATCACCAATTTATTTCTCGGCGGTGTGGACTCTGCTTTTTGGGATACCATTGACCTGAAAGTGCAACGGGAAAAAATGATTCAAGCTGACGAAGCCGCCAAAGCCATCTGGTTTTTATGTCAACAACCGGGTAGTGGTGTCGTGAGTGAGATGGTACTACAGCCTTTTAATCACCAGGCTATTTGATAAGTTTTACTGACACTCAAGCGATTTCCTGCAAAGCAGGACGTTTGAGTGCCATTGATAGTTAACACCGCGCACGGTTATTTATCTTAGGCAACTAGCAATAAATAAGCCCCACTTTAGTGCCTCCACACACTTAACTTAATGGCAGTGACGTATCTGACACCTTGTCAGTTTGGAATACAAACCTAGGTTTGTATTCCGGCTTTTAGGTAACTTACAATAAATAAGCCCCAACTTTATTGTCTCCACACGTTTTGTATACAGCATTGTAGAAATCATTTATTCAGTCGGTGATGCCCCAGAGTCAGGCAATGATTGGGGGTATTTATTGCGAGTTAGCTTATTGACGTTCACGTTGTCCGTATTGATATTTAAACTTGCGCTTTAACAAACCAGCCGGATCATCCGGGATTCTTTTGAGCCATTGTTCATTGGCTTGCTGCTCTTCATCTGAAGGCTTTGCGTCGGCAGCTGTGGGTTTAGGTTGTTCTTTACTTTCATCTTTTTTCTGTTCGGCTTGTTTAGCTTGTTCAGTATCCGGTTTTTTTTCTTCCTGCTTCTTTTGTTGCTCTTTATCTTCTTCCGCCTTCTGTTCCTCTGCTTTTTGCTGTTCCGATTTCTTCTCGTCTGACTGTTCGGGTTTTTGTTCAGCGGCTTTTTGTTCTTCCGATTTTTCTGATTTATCATCCGCCTTTTTTGGATCGGAATTTTCTTTGGACTGTTGTTGCTTGTCGTCCTGTTTTTTATCTTGCGGCTTTTGTTCCTGCTTTTGTTTTTCCAGTTCTTTTTCTACCAGCGCTTTATTGTATTTGGCATCGGCGTCATCAGGATTTAGGGTCAGCGCTTTTTCGTAGGCTTTTACAGCTTCTTCCAACTGGCCTGATTGTGCCAGTGCATTGCCCTGATTGTAAGCACTTAAAGCGGTCTGATTAACTTTCAGGCTATCCAATGCTTTGTCATACTCGCCTGCTTTGTAGTGTGCTGCCGCTTTCCAGTCAGGATTTTTAAATAAATTTGCCGCTTGCTCAAATTGATTGTTTTTGTAAGCCTGTTGCGCCTGCTGATCTTTGTTCTGCCATAAATCCTGCCATTCAAAGGCATAACTGTTTTTAGGCAGCGGTAATAACAGCAACAAACCAATACATAACAAACCTTTTCTAAAACTCAATGCCGCCAAGGGCAAAACCAGTAATAATAACCAAGGCCCTTTGTCTTCCCACTGATCCAGCAATAAATTTTTGTTTTCCTTGCCTTCCTGTTGCACCGGCTTATCTACGGCTGATAACAGGGTTTGAATATCCGCGTCATTGGCCGTTATGGTTTGATAAACGCCCTTGCCTGCCTGTGCCAGCTTTGCCAATGCACCGGCATCCAACTTGGGAACGACAATAGTGCCTTGCTCATCTTTCAAAAAACCGCCCTCAGGCAGGGCGACCGGTGCACCATCCGTGGTGCCCACGCCCAATATTGACAAGGTATAGTTATCAAGTGCTTTTACCGTAGCCAGTGTTTTATCATTATCAACGCTATCGGTCACCAACACTATCTGACCCTTTTGCAGCCCTGCTTGCTTAAACAATTCAACCGCTTTTTCCAGCACAATGCCGGTATTATTGCCTTCACTGGGCATAATATCGGTAGTCAGCGCAGATAATTGACTATCGATAGTTTCAGTATCATCAGTCAACGGAGTAACGGTAAACGCATCACCCGCATAAACCAGTAATGCCGTCTGACCATCTTTGCGCTGCTTTAAAATATCGGCAATTTTGTAACGTGCCCGAATCAAGCGACTGGGCTTAATATCCTCTGCATCCATAGAGCGCGATAAATCCAGCGCGATCACCAAAGCTGATTCATTTCTAAAAACGGGCGAAGGCAAGCGTTGCCAGGTTGGCCCTGCCAAGGCAATAATCACCAATAAAGCGGCAATGGCACCGGTTGTTAATACCCAGCGACTGGGGTTAACGGCTTTTTCCTGCAATAAAAACGGTAACAATTCCGCATCGCACACTGCCGACCAGTTGCCCTGACTCAGCTTGTTTCTTAACATTAACGTTACAATCACTACAAAAGGAATGATAGCCAGTAACCAGTAAGGCCGGATAAAGTGAAAGTCAGTCAGGTTCATGACAACCTCACGCGCGACAGACCAATAAAGCCGGCTAAACCCAGTGCCAGCGATAAGGGCCAATAATACAATTCACTGCGTGGCCTGAAGTATTGTTTGTCTTTTTCAACGGGTTCAAGCTTATCCAGCAACATATAAATATTATTCAGTTCGTCGGCATTTCTGGCCCGAAAATAACGGCCACCGGTACTTTCAGCGACTTTAACCAAGGTGTTTTCATCCAAATCCCTTGAAGGGTTCACTTTGCGGTTACCAAAAAAACTGCGCACGATCATTTCATCCGCGCCCACGCCGATGGTATATATTTTTAACTGGTTGGCGGCCGCCAGTTCAGCGGCTTTTAAGGGCGAGACTTCGCCAGCGGTATTGGCACCATCCGTTAACAGCACCAAAACACGACTATTCGCCGGTTGATTTTTAAGACGCTTAACCGCCAAACCAATCGCATCGCCGATGGCCGTATTGTCACCCGCAAGTCCGATGACGGATTCATCCAATAAGGTTTGCACGGTTTTTCTGTCAAACGTTAAAGGGGTTTGCAAATACGCCTGCGTACCAAATAATATTAAACCCACCCGGTCACCGACACGCCGGTTAATAAAATCGCTGGCGACCCATTTGATAGCGGTCAGTCGATCGACGGGTTTTTTGTTAATCATAAAATCCTGTTCTTCCATACTGGCCGATAAATCCACAGCCAGCATTAAATCCCGCCCGCTCACACCTTGTTCAATAGGCTCACCCAGCCATTGCGGCCGGGTACAGGCCACAACCAATAAAAACCAGGCGATTGCCGCCAGCAATAACGGCCATTTTTGATCCTGGGACACAGCCTGTGTTTTACCTTCAGAAAAATCATCCAGAAACGGGACTTTTAACGCCGCCTGTTCCACAGGATTGTTTGCAGGAACCAGCCAACGAATTAATAAAGGCAAAGGTAAGGCCGTTAACAGCCAGGGCCACTCAAAATGAATCATGATGTTTGTTTTCTTTTCGCGGTTTTGGTTTGGGCGTTAAGCCAGTCTTCACACAGACTGATGAGCTGGGCAATTTCCGGTTCGGTGGGCGGCGAATTTCGATAAGGCGCGGTCGCCAACAACTGACCACAGCCGTCACTAAAAGGCGTACCGGCTACTGATTTATCAAGAAACCCCAACCACTGACGCCCGGTTAAACTAGCTACTTCAGCTCTGGGATTAATACTGATAGCGACACGGCGAATCAGCATGGAAATTTCGCGCAGTTTCTTGCCATTATCCAAGGCAGAATATTGTTTGATGACCGCCAGATTTTTTTTAGCGGTTTTAATAGCCGTTTTGCGGGTCAAGCGTTTATAAAACCAGTACAAGAACACCATCAATAAAGGAATCAAAACCGCCAGCAACCACCAACCAATAGCAGGAGGCCACCAACCGATAGCGTCGGGGAGATGTATGTCTTTAAGGGGAAGTTGAGTGGTTGGCATTTGTTATTTTATTTTATTAAGCATTTATACGTTTTACGCGCAATTTATACTGCATGATGAGGGCATAAATTGCACACTACTCAATTTTGTCTGGAAATATTAACGAAATAAGCTGATTACCGTTTTTACTATAAACGTTAAAATCACTGTCTAAAGTTAAAATCTGGCTTTGTGGGTAAATTTCAGCTAATCGAACGAGGCATCCATCCGCTAATGACATAGGAACATCGCTATACTTTGCCAACAAAAAATTAAGCGGCTGTATTTCATCTTGCAAGCAAAAAGGCAATGATAAAAGACCTTTTTCTAACCATTGCAATAGCAAATTAGACTGTTGATAGCGTCTGAGTAAAAAACAGGCCTCAGAAATTATGGCTTCACACGTCAGTAAAGGCGGCTGAATATCAGCAAACTGTTGGATAGCCCAGCGATGATAATGATCATTTTTATTGATAATGGCAACCAATACACCTGTATCAACAATCACTTGCTGTTTCATTTGCCATAGCCTTTTAAATATTCCGGGTTTGACGATAAATCGCCAGGAGCATTAACGATAACGCCCACATCACCCTGAACCATATCCAAGCAAGATAAATTGTTTTTATTGTCGGCTGTAACTGCCTGATTGTCATCATCGCTTAAGACAATAATTTTTACTTTTTGCCCTTCATGCCAATGCCGATAGGCTTGCGGTAAATGAATAATTCCTTCGTTAAGTTGTGCTTCAAACGCTATGGTTTGCATGAGGATTCCTCGTTATGATTGCCAAACTTTATTTGATTTTTGCGTTTAAGATGAGGGTTCTTTACGGGCATTCTCAATTCTGAACGTGAAATGATCCGTGCGTTAATATCATCTTAAGCATTGCAGGGGGTCTTCTGTGGTACTGCATTGAATAAATGTCAGTCCCCTTTTTTTAGCCAATGATTCCAAGCGCTGCAAACGCCGGGTAAAACGTTGTTGATAATTTAATATCCGCTGTTGATCGCCGGAATCAATCACTACATCACGTTCATCGTCGGTAAATCGATAGCGACCTTTAGCGGGTAAACTGCTTTCCAGCGGATCGTAGATAAAAATCAACACCACCTCACAATGCCCGGACAGCTTTGCTAAATGCGTTTCAGCCTGATCATTGATACCCCGAAAATCACTAATGATATAAACCAGACTGCCCGGATGCGCATGCTGGTTAAGTCTTGCCAAAACCTGCTCCAGCGTAAACGCTTTGCCTTCCGGATTTTGAGGCTTAACCAAGGCATTTAAAAATCGCAATACCGCATGCCTGCCATTTTGCGGCTTTAATTCCCGACACTCTTGCTCCGAAAACAGTTGCCCGCCAATCCGGTCACCGTGATACTCGGCAGTCCACGCCAATAATCCCGCAAGCTTTGCCGCCAACACCGATTTAAACACGCCGCGTGTCGCAAAATGCATGGTCAGGCGATTATCCACAGAAATAAATACCGGCCTTTCACGCTCTTCCCTAAACACCTTGGTATGCGTTTTGCCGGTACGCGCAGTCACTCGCCAATCAATACTGCGAATATCATCGCCAGGTTGATACAAACGGGTTTCATCAAACTCCATACCACGACCTTTAAAACGCGACACATAACCGCCGCTTTGTCGGGAACGAAGTTTAGCCTGCTGCAAATTTAAACCGCTAGCCAGCTTTGCCAAATCAATCAGCGTTTTTAACGAAACAGAAACCAGCTCATGTTTTGATTGGCTGACAGGCTCTGCTTGTTTAGCAAACCGCATCAAGGTACAGCAACCCTGGAAATGAGTTCTTTAATAAAATGATCCGTAGTAATGCCTTCGGCTTCGGCTTCGTAAGATAAAATCAAACGATGCCTTAAGACATCAAAAGCCATTTCCTGAATATCTTCGGGGCTTACAAAATCCCGTTGTGACAACCAGGCTTTGGCTCTGGAGCAGCGATCCAGGGCAATGCTGGCTCTTGGACTGGCGCCATATTGCAGCCAGGATGCAAGGTCTTGTCCATACGCACCGGGGTTTCGGGTTGCCAGGATAATTTGCAGCAGATAATCTTCAAGACTTTCCGCCATAAAAATATCCAGCACTTCATTACGGGCATCGAACAAGGTACTTTGGCTAATCGGTTCAAATTTATCCGTGCTTTTTAAGGACTCAGAACGCGCTTCTGCTCGGGCCAAATGCAAAATGCTTTTTTCATGCTCGGCTTTGGGATAATCCACTTTGACATGCAGTAGAAAACGATCCAGTTGCGCTTCAGGTAACGGATAGGTGCCTTCCTGTTCAATAGGATTTTGTGTTGCCATCACCATAAACAACTTGGGCAAGGGATAAGTCGCCTGACCCACGGTTATTTGGCGCTCCCCCATGGCTTCCAGTAACGCCGCCTGCACTTTTGCGGGCGAACGGTTAATCTCGTCAGCCAATATCAAATTATGAAACAGCGGGCCTTTTTGAAACTCAAACGTGCCTTGCTGCGGACGATAAATTTCAGTGCCCGTTAAATCTGCGGGTAATAAATCGGGGGTAAACTGCACGCGATGAAAATCGCAGTGGATACCTTTGCTTAAGACGTTAATGGCTCTGGTTTTGGCCAGTCCAGGTGCGCCTTCAACCAGAATATGACCATCAGCCAACAAGCCGATAAGCATCCT